>ERZ780141.5-NODE-5-length-170317-cov-5.643262_pt1 | contig 170317 bp, 173 predicted proteins | sample MGYA00433080_ERZ780141 | MGnify/ENA primary metagenome ERZ780141 (study PRJEB29588, sample SAMEA2154047) | human gut metagenome | biome: human gut; feature: human-associated habitat; material: faeces | place: Denmark | collected 2008/2010 ... | reverse complement strand
AGTATTTCTCCATGATGCCCATGGTATGAGGGTCGCGATACGCCATCGGGTTGCGTAGGATATCTCCGTTCTTGTCTACATATACAAAGTCGCATCCCCAGGTATCAATACCGATGCTCTGGATGTGGATGCCACGCTGTGCTACGAGTTTCAATCCTTTGATAATCTCAAAGTAGAGGGCGTAGATATCCCAATAGAAGTGACCGCCTGTTTCGATCAGGTTGTTGTCGAAACGGGTCAGCTCCTCTAAGTCAAACTTGCCGTCTGACAAGCTTCCTACTATGGTTCTTCCGCTGGTAGCACCTAAGTCTACCGCGAAGAAGTATTTCTTTTGTTCCATTATGAATTTTGTCTTTAAGTTGCTGTTATTTGTTCACGTTTGCAAAGGTAGACCAAAAAAGGGATATGGAACAAGAGAAATTGATTTTAGAGCCTTATTTTTTGACTATCTCGTCATATTTCTGAAATCTGATGGCTTCATGCCAGTCTGAATTTTGAATTTGGCAGAGAAATAGTCAGGCGATTCGAAATTGAGCCGGTATGCAATCTCCTTGATGCTCTCGTCGGTGGTAGACAGCAGTTCTTTGGCTCTCTGCAGTTTCAGATTCTGCTGATAGAGGGCGGGAGCGAATCCGGTATGCTCCTTGAAGAGCTTGCGGAAAGAAGAGTAGCTGATGCCCAGTTCCTGCGCAATCTCCTGGATGGTGAGCGTATCTTCAAGCGATTCTCGGATACGCAAACGGGCTTTATTGATCATGTCAACATGCTTGGTATCCTTGCTCAACACGATATTTCTCTCCAGAGAATACATTTTGCCTATCAGATGGTTTACGATACCCGCCATAGTTTGTTGTGCAAAAGCAACCTCTTCCTGTGCGGTTTTGTAAGCCTCTTCGTAGAGAGCGATAATCTCGTTACTGTAACCTACATGGTAGATTGGCTTTTCAGGAGAAAGAAACCCTGCTTTCACGCGGTCGTCGATGTTCTTGCCCTTGAAGCCGATCCAATAGCTTTTCCAACCCTTGGTGCCTGATGGATGATAGCTATGCCATTCACCGGGAAAGAGCAGGAAGATGTCTCCAGCCTTGATCTTTGTTTCCGGGAGATGGGCAGAACAGAACACTCCTTCACCTTCTGGCTGGTAAAGCAGTTGGTATTCGTCGAGTATTCTTCCCTTCTGAAGATCGAAGTAATATCCGTCAGCATGTCCTTTTGTTGGATAGGCTTCTCCTGGGGCGATTTCTTCTCGTCCCACGGTGCTGATGGTGAGTCCCCATTCGGCATCTCTTTTTGTTGCTAATAGGTATTTACTTGTTTGCATATTGTTTCTGTTTTATGATTTTCATCTGCAAAATTACGCTGAATAATTCTAACTTCCAAATTTTTATGTCGTTTTTTTCAGGAATCCAGCATTACTTCTGATTGACGTTGCAAAGATACAACATTTCCGTTTCCTACCTATGCGATTTGTGCGATTTGCGTGGATTCGGGAAATAAAGTGCGGAAAAATCCATGGAATCTTTCTAAAGAATATCTCCGATAGATAAGAAATTATCTCCGAAAGATAGCAGAATATCTCCGAAGGATAAGAAAATATCTTCGATAAAGAAGACTTGGAAGCTGTGTTGGGTGACGAGGTGAAGGGTATATTTTAAATCTTTATATTATATTCTTTTTAGGGCTTTTTCGATTTTTGACCCTAGGGTACTTTTTGATTTTACCCTTTTTTCCTTTACCCACGCGTACATATATAAATAGAGTTTTCAAACCTTCACCCTTCACCTTTTTATTTAACATTCTGTAGATCAATTTATTAAAGGTGAAGGGTGGTGAAGGGTGTTTTCGGTTTTTCTTAAACATATTTTAAGAAATGAAGCGGTTTTTACATTTTTTAAAAGATGCGTTTCTTTGAGATGTTAGATTGATATTTCCATATTTAAAATATCTTGTTAACTAAAAGTAGTTTGGGCTGTTTGGATAAAATTAAGTATTTTTGGATAAAAATGTTGGCTCATTATCAATAATAATGAGTAATTTTAAAAAGGCCACTCGGTAAGAACTGAGTGACCTTTGTTTTCTCTTTATTTTTGTTCTTTGGGTTTTCTGTTTTCCTCTTGCTCGGACTTCGTCCTCCCAAGTTATCCACCCCCTTCTCCCTGAGCAATTTTTCTGTAAAAAAAATTGAATGCTCGAGAAGTGGACTTGAACCTGAAGAAGTAAATTCAATAAATAAATCATCGAATTTATTTATTAGTTATATCTATATTAATTTACAAAATGGATAGAGATAATATTATCTCTATCCATATAAAATATAATTATTATTTCTTATCAAATTCACCAAAAATAGAAATTATTGATTTATTATAATCAAAAACTATATTTTTAACTATACCGTTATAATCACCAATAATAACTTTATCTCCAACTCTTGGAATAATACTATAAGAAGTATCTTTATCCCATATATAATTAGTAGTTATAACTTTAGCTTCTGGCAGTATAGTTCCATTCTCTATAGTAGTTAAAAAAATTACATCATTTAATCTTGTCATAATTAATCTCCTTTTATTTATTATTTCTACTATATTCAATATATTTTAATTTTTCTTCTACAGATAAATTAGAAGATCTACCAATATTATTTTGATAATCTCTTTTAGCTTTCTCTATAATTTTCTTCTTTTCTTTTTCTATATTATATCCAGTCCATTCAACTTCAATACCAGAATTTTTATTAATCTGATTATTTAATTTCTTAAAATGATTATTATCTGGTTGTACCAATAAAATATCAATAAAATTAAATGATAAATTTATTCCATCCTGTGGTAAATCAGTTTTAAACTTAGGACTAATTAAAACCTTTTTAAATAATTCATTATATCCATAAGGTAAATTATCAGATAGTACATTACAACATATTTTTTCTATATAACCTTTATCAATGTATTCATATAAAATATCATATTGTTTTTGTCTCTCAATGATTACATTCTTATCCTCTTCTAATATCTTTTTACCAGATATTAATAATTCAATTAATTTATCAATATCTTCTTCTTTTAAAATAAAAGTATTATTCAAATCAGAATATCCTTTATATCCAGTAGTTAATATAAGATCTTTATCTCCTACTACACCATCTACAGAAACTTCAAAATTATATATTTGATTTAATTTTTCATTTCTTATTTTAAGAGGTTTAGATATAAATTTTTTAATTTTCATAAAAGGATTCACAACAGAAGAATCAATATAATTTTTATTTTTCATATATTTTTATTTCCTTTCTTTTTTATAATAATTAATTATTTGTAGTAAAAATACAAAATTATAATAATATATTATATATATGAAATAAACTAATTGATATTATTTTAAGGAGGAAGTAAAAATGGAAAAACGTATTAATAACTTTAAAGAAGCAACCGAAATTATGAGTAAAATGGAATCTAAATATTCAATAGATTCATATGATATTCATAAACAAAATGCTAGTGTTTCAGAAAGATCAAAAATAGCTACAGAAGATTTAGATCTTTGGATGAGTGCTATTAGTTGCTTTATAACGTATAATGGTAACTGGGAAACAAAAAAATATAAAGAAAGCTTAGAATATGCTAAGCATATATTAAAACCAAATACAACTGGTCATCATCCAATATTAACTTTAAAGAAAGTATGTAAAAATGAAATAATTTTACATAAATTCAGAAGAATTGGAGATAATATGTATAGTCAGAAAGTCTATTGTGATTTAGATGAAGCTATACGCAAAAGATCAAAAAGTCAAACAGAACCTATTAGAGAAGAAGCATATTTTATAAATCATAGAATTTATGATCTACTTAAATCAGGTTATGTTGTAGTAAAAGAAGATACAAACCAGGAAGAAGAATAGGAAGAAGAATAAAATGACCGTACAATTTTTTAGAATTATTAAAGATAATTACATTGAAAGAAAATATGAACAGATTGCTTATATTCCATATGATCAAGTTAAAGATTTCATTAAGCCAAGTATAGGAGATACTATTACTGTAAATGGATATCGTGGTGAAGTAACTAACGTGCATATTGATTATAACGATGATGCTATTGATATTTTCGGAAGATTTGATAAAATTGATTAAACTCTAAAAAAGGATAGAAACTAAAAATTTCTATCCTTTTTTTTTTACATTTTAGTAATTTATTTTTAGGAGTTGATATAAAAAATTATGGAATCGCAAACTATAAATAATAAAGAAGTTAAAGCTGAATTGACAGCTATTAACGAAGAAACGGAAATTAAATCTTTTTATGATAATATAATAGTATTCGATGACATTCCAGAGTTTGATACTCAAGATTATGATATATTTAATGAAAAAGAATTTCCTAAATATATCGATGATATAAAGAAGATATGCAGAGCGTCATTTGAATATAGACAATTCGTCAACTATTTAAGAGATTATATGGATATGAATAAATGTAGTTTTTTCAATAATGTAACTAACTCCGAGACATTTAAGATTAAAATACATTTACATCATTGTCCTTTTACCCTACAAGATATTGTAGAAACAATATTCAACAAAAGAATGTTTTATCAAGAATCTTTAGAGGTAGAAATGGTTGCGAAAGAGGTTATGTACATTCACTACTTTCTAATGATAGGAATAATTCCATTAGCAGAAACGGTACATGAGCTTGTCCATTCCCAAGTGATATTTATACCAATTGATCATGTATTGGGAAACTATAGTGAATTTGAAGAGACTTATAGGGAGTTTATTCCGGAGGATGCTAAAAAAAGATATGAAATAGCTAAACAACAAACTTTAGCATATAATGATTATGCTAATAGACAGCTATTAGAGATAAAACCTATAGCATTACAGTTACCAGGAGATGATGGCTCAGTAACTTATAATCTCCCATCAATGGAAAATTTAGTGGCTGCTATGAACAATAGAATCGATGAAATAAAAAATAATAACTATTGTTTACCATCAGAAGTAACACCAAGAGCCTTTAGTTATATATAAAAACATCAAATTAATTCTGAAAGGAGGAAATTTAAAGAAATGAAATCAACTGTTACAACTATTATGGAAGCTGGAAGCAACTTCAATAATAATAAAGAATTAAAAAATATGAAAGTGTTTGAATCATTAGATTCTATCACTGAACAGCAGAATGATTATCTTGGTTATACAGCAAAGAAAGTTGTTTTAGCTGGTCAGAAAGATGGAAATGTTTTATGTGAATATTCAAATAACTTAGAACGGTTTATGAAAGATCAGGCTATCGATATTAATGAAGCAATCGATCAGCTTGAAGATCAGTATGATTTATGTCCAGGATCTATTGCAATTGTTGTTGATGAATCTTGTATCAATAAAATTGATTTAGATGCTTTAACAGAAAATTATACAGTTTTAAAAAAATAATAAAACAATAACATATAAGTACGCAGTATAATTCAGGGTAGGAAATTATATCATGCGTATTTTTCATAACTCATGGAGTATGAGATAGGAAGGAAAGCGGAAAGATGCATTTTTTACCTGTTGTAATTTACAGATCACCTCACTCACTTATCTGTCCATACAGTAGTGTAATTTGGCTAACAGCAGTATATTTGGATACGCTTTGACTCTCATACTCCAACTCCCTAATAAAAAATAAAGTGAATATATATTATAAATATGAAAATAGATTACTCGTTAGGAAATAATCCTAACGAGTAAAATTTGTTGAAAAGGAGAAAATATGAAAGAGATAAATACACTCGATATATTCAATGATAGAAACTTGAATATATTTACAGATGCATCTATAATAAAACAAAGTTATGGATTTGATGGTTGTTCTGGTTGTATAGTAGTAACAACTAATGGTAATAAAATTGATATTGATTCTAATCTTGCTATTAGAAAAGATACCACAAACAATGAATCAGAAATTGCAGCTATACAGTTTGGTATAGCATACGCTTGTAAATTTAAACAATTATTTCCAAATATTCATATAAATTTATTCTCAGATTCTAAGATTAGTGTTATGGGATTAAAAGAATGGATATATTCTTGGATAAAAAATAGTAGAAATGGTATTTTAATATCATCTTCTGGTCAAGCAGTAAAGAATCAAAATGTATTCTTAGATTGTATTGATATGATCATTAAGAATAATTTAGATATTAGCATATATCATATAAATGGTCATGTTAAAAACAATGATAAACAAGAATTATATAAAGCACTTATGAGTTTTAGAGAAGTTAATAATCTTACAAATTATTACATAGATATGGAATTATTTAAGAAACTATGTTGTTGTAATGATATTATAGATAATATATCTCGAGATATACTAAGCGGTAAAGAAATCTCTGTAGAGCTAAATGAAATGTCTAAAATAGCATTTGCAGACTATGTTATAAATTCAACAAATTATACACTATTAGATGATTACATATCTAAAGCATTTATACCTACGTATGATAGTTTAGATATTGATCTATATAAAAAATTATTATTAAAGGAGGATTAAACTATGTCTGATATGAACGTAGTAATTACAAGAGGAAATAGTATTGTAGGTTGTCCATCTTCTGCAAAAGATAAAAAACTACAGTATAGCCACCTTAATTCTGAACAGTTTGTTATTTACTGTAAGGAATGTTTAAAAGAAAAGTTGTCCAAATACATCAAATCAACCACCTGGAACATAGAGATTTCTAGAGAATTTAATAGATTCACAGAGGGAATTCCTAATGTATTATTTGACTTTTCTACAGAAGAAAGTACAAGACTTCTTTTAAAGCATTTAGATTCTAATATGAACTATTTGTTCAATGCAAATATTGATAGAGAAGAAGTTTATGGATTACTTACAGATTTAAAATCTAAAGATCCAAGATTAAAAAATAACTAACACGTAATTCAATAATAATTAATTTACAAATATGGAGGAATGGATATGTCAAGATCAAGAAAAACTAATACTAAGGAAGCATTAAATACTGTACCTGAAAAAATAAAAATTGCAGGAATATCACCATATAATGAAGAAGCTAATATGGCATTTTCGTATATGGTATCTGCAGGAAGTATGATAGCAAATGAATTTACAACATCAGATGATGGATATTCATCATTATTAAATAATTATCTGAAGAATGATGTGAATGTTAATGCGATTAAAGATTGTTTAGAAAATCTTTTTACTGCTTGTGAAATGGTAAAAGATAATAGTAGTAGTATTGACAATTTGAGAATCGCAGATAAAATGTATTCAGATTTTATCCAATCATTACAAGTTACTATCGAAACATCATTAATTAATATTAGATATGGATTGTTAAATCGAGTTAAAGAAGTTTTATTAGATAGCTATCCTGGAATTATATTACCATCAGAATATACTGATCAAAGCGTGTTGGAAAATATAAATTATATGCTAGCAACTAATAATCAGCTATCTTCATATATATTTGATAAAGATCGAAGTTTTCGAGAAAATAATGATAGAACGACTTCTTATGTAAATTTATCTGATATAGAAACACAGAATATTTATTTAAAAATTTCAAAGATCATTGCATTAATATTAAATGCAAACTCTAATATTGTGGATCCGTATTCTTTACAGACAGTCTTAACAAATTTACACGTAGATTTTATTGTTTATCATAATTCAATTGTTAATTTAATTAATTGGATAGACAAAATCTATGATATTATTTATAGTAATACCGATATATGCGATTTTATAAATATACGAAGAAAGAATAGTCGGAACATGAATGATTATTGTGCCTTCTAGGTAAGATACATTGTATTTGTATATTATATACATGAGTCTAAATAAAAAACAAAGGAGAGGGCTTATGAGATATATACCAACTCCACCATATATGAATAATGGTACCGCTTTCAATGCGGTACCATTAATTGGTGGATATAATTATTATAATCCGTATATAGACCCCAGATATTATCAGAAACAACAAGAAGAATTGGAGAAACAACGAAAACTTGAATTTGATAATCAAGTTGCAATTTGGAAAACGTTTATCCGATCAACTGATTGCTATTATGGAATAGAAACGGATGAAGATCAGTTAAATGAAAGATTTGTAATAAAAGAACAAGAAGGTTATAATGACTTTTTAAAACAACAAGAATTATTCAATATTGTTCAAGCTGCTAAGAATCAAAATGCATATTATGAACAACTTGAGCAAAATAGACTTGCTCAATTACAGCAAGTTAATACACAAAAAGATGAGAATGAGCCTAAGAATCTTTTAGAATTCTTAAGAGGACCTGCTACTCAAAGATATATAGAATCTTTAGAGAATAAAAACCAGGCTTCTAGGGTTATACGAAATCTTTATGATCAATCTGCATATAGTAGATTGCTTGGAGTTCATGAGAGCACATCAAGTATGTTTAATTCTCTTAATCAGAATGTAACTATAGATGATATGGAAGTTAAATTACCACAATATCTTAAAACTGAAAGAGAGATCAAACGAAAACAATTCATGGAATCCATATTACAACAACCGAAAGGATGGTGATCTAGATGGCTAGAGTTGATATGATCAATTACTTATGTGCTAAACAAGTATCACCAGATGAATTTCGGTTTGACAATTTAAGTAGTAGACCGTTATTAAGCTACTTATCTATGCAGGATATTGCTAGACTTAATCAAATTGCAACTGATATTAGACTATCATCAAAACCTAAACTAAAATATCAATATATAGATGAAGTTCTAAAACCAAGAGGGTTTAAGAAATTAGCATCTGGAACAAATAGAGTAGTTTATAAGTGTTTAAATGATCAGTCAGTGGTACTTAAAGTTGCATTAGATAAAGTTGGTTTAAAAGATAGTCCTGCTGAATATAGAAATCAGTTTTTATTAAGACCATTTGTGACTAAGGTGTTTGAAGTATCACCTTGCGGAACAGTGGCATTAGTAGAAAGAGTTCAACCAATAACAAGCAGAGAAGAGTATATTCAGATAGCACCTGATGTATTTGATTTACTTGTAAATAAGATATTGGGTAAATATGTTATGGAAGATATAGGTTCCAAGTATTTTCAAAATATTGGAATACGAATGAATTTTGGACCAGTATTATTAGACTTTCCATATCTATATGAATTAGATGGGAACAAGTTGTATTGTAACAAACCAACCGATGATGGTGGTATTTGTGGAGGTACTATAGATTATGATAGTGGCTTCAACAAATTAGTATGCGAGAAATGCGGAAAACAGTATTTTGCTAGACAACTAGGTAAATATAAAAAAGAAAATCAGATAATTATGTCGAAAGGAGATCAAGACAAAATGGATATTGTAATTAGTAGAGGAAACGAGGTTATTGAAACATTAAGTACAGCACCTACATCAGATACTTTTAAGAAACCAGATATAAGTGCAACGATTATTAAATCTCATATTAAGACTAAGGGATTAAAAGGTAAACCGAAGAAAAATAATAAACCAAAAGAAAAGTCTATTGAGACTTGTAATGGTAATATGAAATCATCTAGTTTAGCAGGTAATGTAGATAAGATGTTTTCAAATAAAGATGTAGTTAAGGATAATAATCCTAAACCATCATCTAAAAATAAACTTAAAGATGAAGATGAAACTGTAAATGTTACACCTAGCATTGATATCGGAACTGATCTCGGAAATCTTATCAAAGATTTAGAGATCAAAGATGAACCAAATTTAGATACTAACGATGAAGAAGCAGTTGATATTGTTGATTCGGTAGATGTAAAGGAGGAAGAAAAGTTGGTAGAAGATGTAACTGTTGTAGAAAACGAGAATGATTCTGAAGAGGTATTTGAAGAGGATAAAGATATCGATGAAGAATCAGAAGATGTAGATGTAGAAGAAGGAGAAATTCCTAATTTTGTATGTATGGTAGATCCATCTATCGATGATGTGCAGGATGATGATGGAGTAATCTATACTTCTGAGGTTAAAGCTAAAGACGATGAAGAGATCCAGAAAATTGTAGATGATATCTCTTCAGCATATTAAAAAATAGGAGGAATAAATTATGTTTAATAAAGCTAAATTAATGGCAACTTCTGATTTAGAAGTTGCTGTAAATATAAAAAATCAGGCACCGGATAATTGTAAAATCTTATATATCGGTGAACCGTTAGAAAAACCAAACATTGATTGTATTAATGCAACAGCATTATGTCCAAATTATTATACTCTTCAGATCTTCATTGAAGCTGGAGAATGTAAGAACTATATTGATTCTTACACGGATTATTTGCAGAGAACTGGAGCAGAAACTATCGCAACAATTTTATGTGCTCTTATGAACGGTACTAATATTGTACTTTATTTTCCACATGAGACACTTGAACTTAAATATCCGGGATATCTTTTACAGTATTTAGAAGTATATTTCGGTGTTACTACTCAGACCAAGAGTACAGATTTCAATTACAATCCATCATATAATAGTAACAACTTAAGAATGTTATATATTAACAGGCTTATCTCACCAGCAGATTTTGTATTGAATTCTGAGGAGATCGATGATATCTGTATTCAGAAACTTAAACAGGATTATCTGCAGAAATATCCAATGATTAGCACGTATACTCCAGATCAGATGATTAAATGGGTTGAAGATCTTAAAGTATATATTACCAATAATGGTACAGATTGGAATCCAAATATGATTCCGGTACCATCGAGAAATGCATTTAGTACAATTGTATAATAAAAAGGAGGATTTAAGATGCTTTATATCGGAGATTATATGTCAATTCCATTTGACTATGATAAAGATTCTATGGTTATCTTAAATCTAACTAGTTTAGTAGAAGGGTACCAGAGAGTATTTCTGGTACCCCAAACTGGATCTATGTTAGACTTTACAAATGAAGACAATTTTGATATCGAATATTATCAATATATTTATAGTAACGATATTCCATTTATGGAAATTATGAAAATAATAATGCCTTTATATTTGGGCAAAGACGTTTTTTTACTTGTATCAAGAGGAATAGATACATTTGACAAAATTACTGAATCTTTGATGAAGATTATTCAAAGCAGATATGGAATTGTTTCTATGTTATTAAATGATGTAACAGATTTTCCATCTGAATATGATAGGATGGAGATGTTAAATAGTGGATTTTCACTTTCTGGATTAGGCTGTTTAGATACAGATAGAGAACGTTATACGTTCTTATGCGAAAAAATGAAGATGTAGCCTAGGAAAGGTAAGGTTATGAATAATAATTTGTATGAGTGTATAAATTATAGATCAGATCTAAAGTTTATACACTCTAGATTTATAAGAGAATATGATATTCATAAAGCGAATATTTCTATTTTATATAAATACGGAGTTATAGATTTAAATACTTATAATAATCTATTTAAAAGCTCTAGAGAAAAAAGACAAATTGAAATTGGATTAATGGAAAAACAGAATCCTAAAATATATGATATATTAGCAAAAGGTATTATTCAAGCTAAAAAAGATTTATTTTTATCTAATCATATCCAAGATTCATCTGTTTTATCTATAAAAAACGATGCTGTTTTTATACTAGATGAGAAGTTAAAATATACGACATTTGATTCTGGTTTAATAGAATTTGTAAATAAAAACACATATACATCTTTTGTATCTTTAAATAAGATAGAACTCTACTATGGATTTAATAAAGTAGACAATACAGAAGTTGTAGATGTTAAAGGTATAGGAAAGAATTTATATCTTCATAGAAATTATATGGTAGATTTCATTGTATATATTTTAAATTGTATTGAAAGTGGAGAAATATCAGATGCATTATCATCTTTTACTGATTTTTATAAAGATTATATAGAATTGAATCTTAGTATTGGTTATTATAGAGAATTTAATTCTGCATCTTTATATAAACTTAAAGGAATTGATTATACAGTATCTCACTTAGAAGAAAATACAAATAAAAATTGTTTAGATATATCTTACAATTTATATATTCTAAGAGAATTGTATAGTTATATTTCATATATATACTTTCAATCAAATAAATGATTATATATTATTATAGTGACAAGTAGAGAAATATTAGTTTCATGAAAACTCTCCTTTAAGGTTTTTCATATATTCTACTTGTTAAACAAAGCATCTTTTGATGTTTGTACTTCTTTCTTAATACCAAAAGGTTCTAGATGTATTATTCAGATTCCACAACATCTGAAAAGTATATCTAGAACCAATAGGCGTAAATTACTGGATAGGAATTATTCCTATCCAGTTTATTTTTATTTTTTATCATCATAAGTTCCATTTACAGATATTGTATAATTTAAAACTGCTAAAGATGCTTTTTCATAGATAATATCCTGTAATACTTCTTTGTTATATATAAAGCATAATTTTTCATAGTATATAGGAGATATTCTATTTAAAGTGTCTTTAATAACCCAACGTATCATATCATTTTGTATTTTTTCATTTATATATAGATCTGTTCTAAGTTCAAGATATGTTATTCTATATTTTGCAACTGATTCTTGAATAATATTATCTAAAAGATTAGTAATATCTTCAGTTATTTCAATATTAAATAACATTTTTCGGTTTTCTAAATTTATTTTTTTATTTAAAATAATAGTTATATTTTTTAGCAATACCATTAATGCTATAAATACAGCTAATATACTTAATACTATTACTGCTTCGATTGATATTAATAATATATATTTATTCATTTAAAATTCTCCTTCATCATATTTTTTATTAGATAGTTTCAATAATTAAAAATAATAGTTTAAACTTTTTAATAAATAAGAAATGGAGGTAAAGAACTATGATTCAGTATACTGAAATTAAAGATAATAATTCTAAAATGGAATTAGAATCAGATTTATTAATAAAAAACTATACTAAAATTACTTGTGAGAATAGTAAAGATTGGAAATTTAATGCACCACATCATTTTGAAGTTAGTTCTGTAGAAAAGGAAGAAGTATTAGGTAAAGTAAATTTTCAGGAAGGTCCTATTAAAGAAAATGGTGTTAATGGCGTATCTAATGAAGATCTGATCAATATGATAATTGCTAGATTAGAAGCATTCCAGAGAACAGATTATAATTGTCCAGAAAATGCTATGGCTATTACTAAATTAGAAGAATCATTGATGTGGTTAAGAAAAAGAACCAATTCTAGATCAAAAAGAGGAGTAGAAGGAACTAGCACTATCTAAAAATAATATTCAGGTATGGATTTAATCCATACCTGATTTTTTTAATATATTACACCATTTATTTTCATAGTATCACCATATTCATTGTATTGAGACCATTTAGTTACATCTTCTCCTATAGCTAATAATGTATTTATATTACTATCTCCAATATAATGTTGCTCATATTCAATAGATCTTTGTATAAATACTACAACTTTTTGAGCAATGTCTATTGTAATACCTTTGTTATATTTTCTTAACAATTCTATCCAATAACCAAAACACATTCTTGCTGGTAATATTACACCATCAGCATTATGAAACAATTGATGTGCTGTTTTAGATAGCATTACTATAGGTATATTATTTTCTCGATGTTCTTCTTTTAGTTTTTGGACCACATCAAATGTAGAAACATATCCCACGGTATTCAATAAATGCTCTGTAATAAGTAGTGTAATATCAAAGATATTTAAAAAATTATGATGCATTTCTATAGTAGCACCACTTTCTGTAGATACTTGTCCTAATAATTGACAATGGTCTAATCCTAATGAATATAGATAGTGTTTATAATTTTTATATGTTTTACTATGTCTAAATCTAGAAATACAATTTTCTAAAAATCTTTTATAATAATCTATATCTGTGAACGAATCTCTAGTTTGGTAAAAAGGTTGTTCAAATGTACTATTTGGAGATTTTAATGATGGATTATATGTATCATCATATGATATCATTATATCCGGTACTTCATTATAAGTTTTTTCTTCCATGATGAATTCACTTCCTTTATTTACTTATTATCATGTTTTGGATACGTATTTTATACAAAATATAATTCTTTTACATACAAATAACTAGTAAAATGATGAAAGGAAATGTGTATAATATGTCTAAAAATATAGAAAGAATATTTACAGATACTCCTCTTATTGATGAAATAGTTTATCAAGTAAAAGGAATGATATATGATGGTATTATTTTAAAAGATACTGAAGAAGCAAATAATAATGAGACTGTTTATAGTTTAAAAGCAGCAGATAGATATGCTGATATAATAGAAGGTCATACTGTCTATGAGATGTATGAATATAGTTATAGTCATTTAATGAAATTACCATATATGAACAGAGACATTGCTATTATGTATTCTAAAAATAATGCACTGATCCCTGATAACATTAAACCTGATTTATTAAAAATTGCAAATGATGATTTCTTATCTACATATGAAGAACAAAATAATTATTATAGAAAATTATATGGTCTACCAGATTATGGTCAGAAAGGTATTCATTTATCTAATGAACAGATAGCGATGCTAACTAATAAACATTTCGATGCTGGTAAATATGTTCATGAAATGGATAATAATGAAATTAAGATATTAGAAACTTCTGGTGTATTAGATGTGCTTAAAAGTGAAAATCCTACGAAACAATATTTATGGCATTTAGGTGAAAGAAGAGTTGATCCTTATATAGCAAGAAAAACTCCAAAATTCGGATTACTCTATTTACCGGCATGTGAATCTAATGAAATATATAATAGATTTAAAGAATTGATTATAAGAGATCGAGCTTTTATTTTGAATTGTTTATATTCAGAAGCTTTTAAATTTCAATCTGAATATTATGATAAGTTTTTAATGGCTATGATTATCGTACAAGCATTTGTAGATATGATTGTATTAAGTCCAGAATATATAATTCAACGAGAATTATTTGATATGAGAACTATTCAATATGTATTTGAATCCCAAGGTGTTACATTCTTTCCAGATATTCCATTAAAATATCAGAAAAGGTTAATAAAGAATTTAAATAGACTTATTAAGTATAAATCATGTGATAAAAATCTTATTGATATCGCATCATTATTTGGTTTTGAAAATGCTAAACTATTTAAATATTGGATTTTAAAAGATCCTATTATGAATGAAGATGGTACTTATAGAAGAGATATGAAACAAGATCCTAAAACTGGATTAGATGTAGAGGATTTAGAAGCTAATTATGAACTTAAATTCATTAAAGTTCCTATTGAAGGTGGTATAGTAGAAGAAGCGATACAAGATCCATTCAATATTGTTTCTTATGATGAAGTAGTAACTGATGATGTATACTGGAATGGTGTTTATACTGCTGAATATGTTAAACATAGAATTTTAGAGCATGAATTTAATATGCATATGAGTAAGTATATTGGTCTTGAAACTGTATATTCTATGACAGAATTAGCTTTACAATTATCTTATTTTATAAATTTAGTAATGTATTCTGTTGATACTAGTGAATTAGTAGTAGAAGTTCCGGAATTAAGTTCTACTAATGTATTTCCATTGATAGATTTACTTATAGCACTTTATTCATTAGGATATATTTATAGAGGAGTAAAAGATACAATTATCTATGATCCAGTGCAATCTATGGATGTATATGGATTTAATATAGAAGTAGATATGGCTAAATTATCAGAATATGTAGAAGAAAAAGGATTTACTTTAGAAGAATTAGGAGTTGATAAATTTATGGCTCCAAAAGATGGTGTATTCACCTTTAATCAATTGATGGAGATATATACCAATAATAAAAATATCTATAAACATCTTGTTCATGAAATAACACATGCTAATGATAAAGATATATACGATATTTACTATACCATATACAATTCCTTAATGATAACCAAACTTAATTTTGATTATTTTACTCAATATGGTATAAAACCAGATACTTATTTAGAATTTTTATCTATAAAAAATAGCCCATTACATGATATCATTATGAGATGTAAATTGATAGAGAAAATAGATGATAGACAAACTGAATGCTCTAAGATAATTAATTATATCGTAGATGCTATATATGTATATTTAGATGAAGAAGAATTTAGATATATCTTCCATGAAATACCAACAGCATCTATGGATTATTTAAGAAAATATTTATTTGAGGTTTTAAATTTCTTTAAATCATATAAAGTTGATTTTACTCACGTAAATACAGTTTATAAATTAGATGATAGATTGGAAAACTGGATAACTGTAATAGACAGAATAAAATTTAAATATTTATTTAATTGGACAGATAAGATAAATATTGAAGATTTCATAAATATGATTATTCATCTAATACCAAAAGAGAATGTTGATTTGATAGAAAAAATGTCATTAGATGTAACTCATTGGCAAGAACTTTTATTTAATCAGGATAAAATAAAAGTTAATGATATTATATCCGAACTTTTAATTCATATTATTTACAATGAATATATCTCTCCAAAAGATTGTATAGGTGAATATAAACATTTATTTGATTGGGGAGAAATTATAACTTTAAAAGAATCTATGATAAATGATATTTCATTAGAAATGAAAGAAAAAATAAATATTAGTGAAGCTATATGGATCAAATCAGATCAAGAAGAAATAAAAGTTCCATTTGATCCGGATATAGAAAACTTATAATGTGTATTTAGGCATACTGAAAACATATATATAATTTGAGTATGATGTAAATAGGAGGAATTATAAATGAATAAACATAAAATTTTATATGACGGATCAAGATCTGAAGATGCTGCACATATGAAAAGTACAGGTCAGCATAAAGGTCATGTGATTGCTTATGTAAAAGGAACTGATAAAGTTTTATTTGAAGAAGATAATAAAGTTATTATACCAGGCTCTGCTTTTACAGCAGCTAAACATTTTAAAGATCTATCTATTCCGGTAAAAACACCTACATACAATACTGTACTTGGTTTAGATAATATAGTTTCTATTACACCAGCAGAAGAAGTATTAGAAAACTACGTTTATTTATTTGCAGTAGGTATTGGCGGATGTGGACCAGAAGATAGTCAGAAATACGATGTAGATTATACTAAATGGATAGCTCCAGAGGAATTAGTTCCATTTAGATATCAGCTTTTAAATAATGATTTATCTGATGATTTAAGAGCTAAGTATTTTGGAAGAAAAGAAATGGCTGCTGCTGATCGCATTGCTTATTATTTTAAAGCATTTGATCAGGACCCTGTATTTAAACAGAGATACATTGATGGTACTCCAATAGATGAAAATATCTATATTTCTGATAATACTATGGATGTAGAATCATTCGTAGAATTAAAGTTATCCATTACAAAAAGAGATTGTAGAGATTTCTTTGTTGCAACAACAGGAATCAATGATGCAAGAATCAATACAATTTCTTTATTAACAGCAGTACCTAAGAGTATTAATGGATTTACTTATTATCAGAACATAAGACCTTTAACAAAATTAAACTTCAATAATGAATCTCTTATTGATGAGACCAAAGGTATTGATATAACTTATCAGATATTTTATTAATATACAACAACACTATACTCAATTGAGTATAGTGTTATAATTTATTTGTAGGATCACATTTTATTAATTGTAAAATAATAATATGATTATATATTATTATTATGAAATAAATAAATAAAATCTTTAAAGGAGAGATGATATTATGTATATTGATTTAGAAAATGTAGAGAAGATCGAAATGAAACAAGAAGGCGAATCTTTTTCCATGGCAGCTATTAATATAGCTAAAGAGGGTCAAGAACCTCAATTTCAAATAGAATACCAAGATACAGAAGAAGATATATGCCCGGTATGCGGTGAACTTATGACTAAGAAGCATAAATGCGGCGATCATATCATTCTTAGTAAAGATGATGTTGTGAAAAACATATTTGGTGATTTCAATAATTCTGGCGATGGTCGAATTATGATTATCAATAATGAAATCACTATAAAGAAAAAATAAGTACTTATTAAGAATAGAGGGATTATAATCCCTCTATTTATTTTTTTATCAACTTAATAGTAATTTAGAAAAATAATTAATAAGAAGGTGATTTAAGTTGGCTGCAAGAAAAGCGAAAAAAATTACAAATCCAAAAGATATAGAGTTTATATCAAATATTACTGAAGATGATATAACGTTATCTTTTATAGCTGAAATGTTTGGAGAATTTGAACACGGTACCAAATTCAATCCATATGATGAAATCGAAATTCCTGCTGGTAAATATGGTATAGAAGGTAAGAAAAATAAAAAACCTATATATACTACAGTTGGAATATATGTTTTCAATAAATACTTTTTTGAAAAAGATTTGATTGATATATTTGGTTATATGAATCAAACTATTGATTCTAAAACATTTGATAAATTAAATAGTAGATTATCAGCAGCATTACTTGAAGATGATATTGAACTTGAGGTTTTAAAACGATACTTGATGAAAACTCAAAAAGTCATGCCTTATGTAAGTATATTATCTCCAAATTATACTGATAAAATGTTGACATGTACAAAAGAAATTAATAAAAAGAAAAATGAACTTTTAAAGAAATATGAAAAAGAAATAGATGCAGGAGATCCTATAATTGGAACTAAGATTGATAATGAATTATTAGATTTCGCTAAACAATATTTAAAAGATGATCCTGCTATGGATATGTTTATTTCCGGTGCAAGAGGAACTGTAGGTAATAACTTCAAAAATATGTTTGTTATGAAAGGAGTTATTAAAGATCCAGATCCAAATGCTAAACAAAAATATCACATAGCTACATCTAATTATTTAGATGGGATAAAACCAGAAGAATATTCATTATTTGCCAATTCATTAGCAGCTGGTCCTTTTGCCAGAGCAAGAAAAACTGCAGTTGGTGGTTATCTTGAAAAATTATTTTTATATGCATATCAGCATGTAAAAATGGATGTACCGGGATCTGATTGTGGTACTAAACGATTTAAAAAAGTTACCCTTACTGATAAGAATATTAAGTCATGGATGTATTCTTATATAATTGAAGGGGATAAATTAGTAGAATTAACTTCAAAGAATAAAGATAAATATGTAGGAAAAACGGTAAAATTCAGATTCTCATCTTTATGCGAAGACAAAAATCCAGGATGTATTTGTAATATGTGTGGTGGTAATTTACCTTATCGTAGAGGAGTTACTAATGTAGGAATAGAAACAACTCAAATTGCTTCTACTATGAAAAATAAGTCTATGAAGGCTTTCCACGATAGCGTACAAACAATGCATGTTATGGATATTCGTAAAGCATTTGAACCTGATTAAAATTTACAAAATATGAAAGGAGAATGTAAATCTAATGAAGACTTACACTAAGAACCCTATTAATCCTAGGGACACAAGAACATTTAAAGGAAAGGATGGTAAAAAAGAAAAAGAGAAATTCGCAGTAGTTCCTATTCCAAATACAATAGAAACTTATGTTGTATCTAATTATGGACGAATTTTCAATGTAGATAAAGCATATGAATTAAAAAAACGTCCATTAAGAAAAGAAGATCCTAAGTATCTTGTTACAAGAATTAATACTCGTACTGATGATAACAAAGTTAATTGTGGGTCATATGCTGTTAATGTTTTAGTAGCAAATACTTTTGTTAAAAAATCTAAAAGAGATGTTGCTCTTAATCGTGTTATTGTTCATCCTATTGATTGGGATGCATCGAATTCAAGATATTGTAATTTACAGTGGGTAAATAGAACTGAGTTAAGTATTTTAAAAGATATTCGTGATGGTAAAACAGAAGAGAAAGATTATGTTAGATATGTTTGTCTTCTATTACAACTTGGTTATCTTAATGATGATATTAAAGCTGTTCTTGATTTACCTATGAAAGCAAAAGTTAAATTTATTAACGATATTAGACAACGTTCTATATATCCATACATATGTGCAAAATATAAATATTAAAAATACAGCCCTTTAGGTAATAAACCTAAAGGGCTCAAAATACGCCAATACAGAGACAAAAACTATAGATTAATAACATATTATATTATTGAAAGCAAATAGAAAAGGAGAAAGAATATGGGAAAATTAAAAGTTGATCTTTATTATCCACATTCAGATGATTTTGATTTTGAAACACAATTAGTCAGACTGGATTTGGATAAAGAAAGAGAAAAAGACATATGTACTGATAATGGATTTATTATATCTGATCCTATCAGTATCAAGAAAGATGTCAATATAAAAGATCCAAATGGTATGTTTAGTCCAAGATTTGGACAAACTATAAAGGATTTAAATCCATTTGCTAATAAGTACAAATGTGAATGCGGACATACAACTTCTAGAATTAACAATGGTACTATTTGTCCTATCTGTAATACAGAAGTTAAATATGTTGATGATAACTTTTCTTATTTTGGTTGGAAAGTATTGAATGATTATTATGTTATTCATCCTAACCTATTTAAGAGTATAGAAGCATTCATCGGTAAAGATACTTTAGAACATATTTTGGTTTATGAGGTAAAGAAAGACGCTGATGGTCATATTATTGAAAATAAAGATAGACCTGAAGATGAACCATTCTTTGGAATTGGTATGATAGAATTTAAGGAACGGTTTGATGAGGTTATGACTCATTATGGAAAAATTTTAACCAATCCTACTAAGAAAGCTTATTATCAGGATATTATGGATCATCGAGATATTGTGTTTACACAATCGATCCCTTATTATTCAACTTTACTTAGACCAATTGATGATGAACAGAAAAATCTTTTCTATGAGGATAGTAATGCATTTTATTATATGATAAATAGACTTGCTGCTAAAATAAATAAGTATGATGAGTCTAAGATCATGTCCGATAAAGCTTCATTGAATAAATTGTTATATGACATTCAGGTTAAATACCAGAAATTGTATTCTAACATTGAAGCTATCATAGAAAAGAAGAAAGGAAACATCAGAGATTTATTAAGAGGAAGATTTAATTTCTCATCAAGATGCGTTATCACTGCTAATCTTGGACTTAGAATAGATGAGATCAAACTTCCTTATCAGTGTTTAGTAGAAATGCTTCAACAGAGAATTATAAATATTCTTTGTAAAATGTATAGTATGAGTTATTCTGATGCTTATACTATATGGTATAAAGCTAATATAAAACAAGATCCAATGGTTGTAAAAATTATCAATAGTATAATTGAATCTTCTGGAGATGGTAGAGGAATACCATTTATTATTAATAGAAATCCTACAATCGCATACGGTGGAATATTACAAATGTTTTGTGTAGGTATTGCTGATTCGTATACTATGGAAATACCATTAAGAATCTTAGTAATTTTAGCAGCTGACTTCGATGGTGATGTTCTTAATATATTACTTATTATCAATGATAATTTCTATAAAAGATCTTATCAGATTTTTAATCCTCGAAATGCTATGCAGATCTCAAGGAATGATGGTAAGTTTAACAATGCAGTAAATCATCAAAGAGATACGATAATAAATATGAATACAATGATTAATATTGGTAGAGGAAATTATACTCCTCAACAACTTGAAAAGATTAAAAGAATTAAGCAAAAATATGCATCATAAAATAAAAGGTATGAATCATTATAGATTCATACCTTTTTTAAAATAAGAAAGAAGGAAAATAAAAATGACAATACCAATGGATTATGCTGATGAATTAATAAAAAATGGTAAGAATAAAGAATTTGTATATGATTACATAAGGAGAGATAACAGTTACTTAACTGAAACATATAATATCGATAATGATTCTTTAATTGTAGTATTTGGTATATTGTGTAAGAAGTTAGGTCATGAAGAATTATTTCAGACTTATAGAAAAGTAACTGATCTTTCATCTGTATTTTTATGTGATATAGATGAAAAGACCACCAATGAAATTATTGAATTCTATACCAAACATGGAACAATGAAAACAGCAGCTAAATTCAATTGTAAAAAATGGAAAATCTTAAAATTATTTAGATTAAAAAATTTTAAGGTAAAAAAGAAATAATTACTAAAAATATAATATAGTAGGATGTAACACCCTACTATATTTTTTGTTGTTTTATTGCAAATTAGCTACATCCTATTAACATAATCTTTTAGAAAGGAACATAGATAAATGATTATAGGAAATATAGACGAAATTTTTAAACATTCAAGTCCTGATAAAAATATAACTTTGCATAAAAATATTTCTATTCCAAGTGAAATTCATGTATATTCATTAGCTATAGAATATATGAGAATGTGGTTTTTAAAGAAATTTGATGATGATTATTTTAAAACTGTTTATATTAATGGTAAACATGTTATGGATGATTTTAGACATTTTAACAGACAGGAATTAATAAGAAGAGAAAAGCCAGCATTAGCCATAATGCCTACTGTTAATTATGATTATAATAGAGATACACTAGATCTCCGTTTAGGAGGAAGAGATATCCTTACTAGAAATGATGGTTTATCCGAAACTATTATAGGAGATAATGAAAAGAATATTTTTTTAGGTATGAAATTAAGACAGATGGAAATTAATTTTGATTTTAAAATTAGAGTTGGCTCTAGAGCAGAACAAATAGATTTATATAATTTTATGAAGTATGCTTTTAGAGTTGGTTCTACTCAAAGCGAATATATGTCTTACGATTTTCATATTCCATCTCAGATAATTCTTAATATTGCAAAACATGCTGGATTTGCAATAGAAAAATCTAAAGATGGAAAAAAGAGAGATGTAGTAAAAAATATTCCAGGATTTTTGAGATATTTAAATTCTCATTCACATGCTCCTATATTATATAAAATGAGGACGATAAATGGAAATGCTGAATATTTTATTAGAATGGATAATATGTATACTCATATATCTAACTTAGATTCTTTAAGTTTAGATGATGGAGAAAGAGAAGGTCAGATTGATAATAATTTTCATATAGAAATGCAATGCATTCTTAAAATACCAGCACCGCAGTATTATTTTTATTATTCTAATGATGAGATTGAAACAACGTTTAATAATAGAAAAGAATTTGCTGGTTTATACGAGATTAAACATATCGAACCTCCAACCAGAAACAATAAAGGTTGGGAACAATATATTGCTACTCAATGGAATGATGAAACTAGACATATAGATTCTATAGAATTTAAGGAACTATTTGAAAATAGTGAATTGAATTCTGTTATAGACCATAATAGAAATATGGGTATTTCGCCAGGAGTATTTATTGATATTAAATTATTTAATAATGCTGAAGATATACCTATAAAAGTAAATTGGGAAACCTATGAAATAATTGTAGACAATGATATGGAAAGTGATATTTCATTAATATCAATTTATGTGGATTTGGAATACGTTAATGGTCAACTTATATTATTAAATTCATTAGAAGAAGATAATAATAGAATGAAAGAAGATCATAGTGTAAGATAATAAAAAAGGAGAGAAAAGAATGGAAAAAAATGAATTCTATAATAATGTAGTATTTTATGAAAAAAATATAGATGAAGACGATAGAAGATGGGAAGGTTTTCCTGAAGGTGAATCATTGATCATTAATTTTGATGATAAAGATGACTATATTATAATCTTTAATAAAATTATGTCTATTCCAATAAAATCAATGTTTATATCCAATGAATATGATGATGTAAATACAATCACGGTAGTTAGATTTTTATTACAATCAGGAGATAGTGATATTAGTTTAGTATTAGATCATAATGAGGTATTAACTATATCAGTTGAATATGATACAGAATCTGGTTTATTGATTTTATATGTCAATGTAGAGAAGAAAGAAATAGTATTATCAAATATTAAAAAATAAAAAGGAGAAAGAATAATGACTATTTTACAAAAATTAATTTTACTTATTATGTGCCATTTAGTAGGTGATTATGTTTTACAAAGTAATTTTATTGCATCTACTAAAGGAAAAAACTGGTATCATTTATTTGTACATTGTGTATTATATACTGTACCGTTTTTAATTGTATTTGGATGGACTTGGCAATTATTGATTATATTTTTAACCCATATAATTATAGATCCGCTCAAAGCAAGATACTATAAAATTACTTATGTACAAGATCAAATATTACATTATGTAATTACTTTAGTTTACTTAATTTAAAAAATATCCCTAACCTTTTAAAAGGTTAGGGATATATTGTGTTTTATTTAACCACTCCAGATTTAATAAATAATTTATTGTATTGATCTACAGATAAACTAGAAACTGCATTGGACCATTTATCGCCATAACTAAATACTTTCTCTAATAATTCATCTGGTTTAAGATATTTGCAAATACAAATATTGGAATATTCTGGATAGTCGGTTTTTATTCTTACTCTATTCATAGATATATTTTGAATATCTTCATTATTGATTTTCTTTCCATCGACAAAAATCATAAATAGATCTTTATCAAATGAATAACCTAAATTAGAAGTATCCACAATAATATCTCCAAATTGAGATAGATGACTGTTAAGTATAATCTCTTCATAAGCTTCAGGTATATAAAATATATGAATTCTATCACCTTTATTTAATGGAGTTAATGTTTTTATTGTAAGGAAATCTTTCTTATTATTTACAATTTCTAAACTCCAATCAGAGAAGTTTAATTTCTTATTATTTACAAAAATCATGAATTGATTCTTGTTATGACAAAATCTGAATTCGGGTTCCAATCCAAATATTGTCTGTCCTTCTCGTAATATATTGTAATACATATAATGGAATTGATGCTTAGAAGCAATGTTTACAGATTTTCCCATATAATATGGATCTTTTAAAGATATTGATGTACTTTGATATTTATTTCCATCAAAATTATTCTTATAATCAAATGAGATATCATATTGCATATTGCTTTCTACATCAAATTTATCATAAGTACCTTTACCAGATGGAGAATTTCCAAACAATAAGAAATCGTTGTATCTTAAATCTTCAGAAATATAATCATCGGTAGTACTTACTATTAATGATGAATAAGAATTATTTACATTTTTAAAATGAAGTATTTCTATTTTATCATTTTCATCTACATGAGAAAAGATTGGAATAATAAATTCTTTATCTTTATATTCAATCTCATGATAATAGTCATATAATTCATCATTCTTAAAGACAATTATAAAATCAAAGCATCCGCTACTCATCTGTCTAGGCATGTGTAAGTACCCTCCATAATTGGCAGAGAGTGTTTGGATTCTTCGTCCGGTATATACAAAGGATTTAATATTAGATTGGTCCTTGTAATAATCAGCAAGCAATGACATGTTATATGTCAATATATATCTTGTTGCTTCGGAGATATTTCTAAGATAAGATTTATCTCTACTTAATTTAAAATCAAATGGTACCATAAAATTATCAGATGGTATATATTTAGGATTATCTATTTTATCAACTATATTAGCTTCTACTTCTTCTTGATTTGGTATATCGTAAAGCATATTTTTAGAATCATTTGCTTTATCGAAGTAGAATGTTTTACATAATGGATTGGTATCTCTGATATAAACAAATTTATTCTTTCCTTTAGCATCTAAATAGAATCTACTATCACCAAAGAACTTATTATCTTCAAAAATAAATATATTATTTGAAGCGGATAATTGATCGTATTTAGCAGTAGGAACTTCAATTATACTAGATGAGTTTAAATAACTACTATTTCCAATTACATCTTTATCTGTAACTTCGATTCTTATAGCGATCTCATCTATATTTTCAGTTAATATACCATCTTTTGTAAAATACATGTGTTTATCATTGTCGGGAATGATATTATTATCCTCTCCATATCTAATATTACATGGAAACATTACAGATTCTAATTTTTCAGATTCATCTGTATTATTTGCAATTATTAAATAGGAAAAATACCAATCTCTAATTACAGTTATATCTGACCATTTAATTGCTTTACCATTTAAGAAAAGCATAAATGGAGTAATCTCTCCATTAGAAATTAATATATCTAATCTATCCATAAAAATAGATTTAGAATATCTCTTTTTAATATATGGAATATTTTTACACATAAATACCTGAGTTGCAGATATTCGTAATGGATATTCATAACCATCATAATTATAACTGTATCTTTTAACAGCTCCTAAATCAAAATAGGTAGGAGATAATGCTTTTTGCATATCTTCTATCATGTGAGTTGTATGATGTCTTAACTTATCTACATATTTAGGAACTAATGTATCTAAAACACCATTCTGTTCTAAATGTTCAACAATTATATCTATATCTATTAAACGTTTAATAACGTAACGATATATAGATCTTTTCTTCTTTCTTATAGAAAAATGTTTTTTCTTAGTTAGTATGGTTAAATATTCTTTCTTAGTGATAATATCCTGATGATACTTAAATTCATCAGCAATAAGATAAAACCAATCAGTATACATTGCTCTACTACGAATAAGATGTTTATCATCATCAGTATCAATGAATCTATTATCTGGAGTTACAATATATTGATTAGTTTTTTCCGGTTGGTATGGATATAGTGTATTAATATAAGAACCATTTAAAGTTATGATTCTAGATCCGTTTAATGCTGCTAAACGACTAATCTCGTTAGCATCCATACCTAAATCTTCACTTCCTACGAGTTTAAAATAATTATAATTTTCAGGATCTCTTATATTCTTATTTTCTTCCTCTGCCAATAAATAATTATCCGGATCTGCAATTATTTCTCCATAATCATGTAGTAATATATATGGTAATCGTTTTAATACCCCTTCTTTAAGCTCATCACCAAGAAGGTATTTACCGTAATAACTATCAGGACTAAAGATTTCATCATAGTTATCCTGAACAACTCTAACTAAAGAACCATCTCGAACTTCAAATAATACTCTATTATTATCCAAAGACAATACAAATGATTTCTTAAGTTCTACATCTTTTTTGCATACTACATACATCTGTTCTTTATATACACATACGTTAAATTCAGCTTTGGTTATATTTTGTGGATTTGTAAGTTTCCACATTAAATCACCATTTGTAGATAATTTACCAAAACTATAGCCATTTGTAGTATCAAAATTTTCACAAAAATAAATACGATCTTTGAACTTTTTATCGTCAAATACAATCTGGTTCAAGTAATCACAATTGGATGATGAATAATTATATCCAAAACCATACTTCCATATTGGACGCATTTTAAGATTTATTTTTTCTACATAGTTATTTGCATAGATATAAATGAAATCACCATCCACATACAAATCTTTATATGTAAAATATTCATCATTTTTTTTAACATTATCGAATTCACATAAGATTTCACGATTCAATAGTTTACATTTTCTTGTATCGTAATGATCTATAAATGACCTACATTTATTATCGTAGAATTCAGATCCAATTATATATAAATGCCCACTACCTTCTGATACCCAACCTGTGTATAATCTACAATATCTAGTTGGATCATCACTTTGATCTAAAAAATAAATATATTCTTTATCTTTGGAATATTTTCTAATAGTTCTACTATTTTTGAATAGAATATAAATACTTCCATAATTATCTACTATGATATTTCGTATATAATCATCAAAAGTAAGCTCCCATTCAATTTCCATTCTTTCTGTTACTTTATATAAATATCTTTCATTGAGGAAATACATGTATTCAAAGTTTTCTTTGAATACACCATAATCAACGTCAAGTAATATTTTAGCAATTTCATCTCCATTTAATGTACTTTTTACAAGATAACCACCTGAATTTGCATATGAATAGTTATTTTGAAAACCAAGAAGTTTATAGTCAACAGAGTTGACTATTTCTTCTTTGTCTTCGTAAACTACATATTTATCATCACTGGTAGCATAAATGATCTTGTCTTTGAGTACATTTAAATCCTCAAGATTGATCATCGAAGCTCATCTCCTATTCTTAATAAGGTATTTGTATAATCTACCATATCACGACCACAAATTTTTTCAATAAGTTTCTGATTATTAAGATATGCACCACCATAAGCATTTGTAATTATTGTTGAGAATGCTGGATATAATTCCAAGCCAAACTGTGTTCCAGAATGGTATAAGAAAATCCATCGTTCAACAAAGTTATCAAGTTTCAAAGATTCTGATCTAATTACGATAGCAACTGCTTTAATGAAAGTATCAATATTAGTAAATGTGTCGTTAGGTAAAATACCAGATACTATCTGTGCATCTCTATCATTAATCTTAGAAATTTTTTTCGCACGTCTTTCTATAGTTTCAGAATATTCTTTATTAAGAATTGTCATCTGATAATATAAAGCTGAAAGATACATACATTTTTCTCTTAATCTATCAACTCCACCGATTCTTAAATAATCGATTACGTGGGTAAACATGCTCGCAAAACAAGAAGTTCCATATTCTACAAGTTTTGCATTTCCAACAATTTTTTCTGCATCTGCATAATAAATAAGGTTGGCCAACGCAGACATGAGATTACTTATTAAAACATCAGTAGATTTTGTATTAAATTTAATAGATCCATCTTTACCAAATACAAGGATATCTGTCATATCAATGAAAACTCTTGTTTTTCGATCGCCTCTTTTAATATCTTTAGCTGCAAATACTTTAAAAGATCGTGGTAAAGATTCAGCTCTATTGTATAATAAAACTACATTGTCAGACATTAAGGTTTTTAATAATACAGTAGAGTACTGTGCTCTACTAATTTCTGATTTAATAATATCAAATAATTCTGTATCTTTATTGATGATTTCTGACTTAATGAAAAAGTCCATAAATTTCTTTTCATAATTACCTACACCATATAAATATATATCAGCATAAGTTTTTACTGGTGTCTTATTCATTCTTAAATCCTCCTTAACAGGGCTTTTTATATGTATGTTACAGCATACAATTCTACCCGACCTTGAACTTTTTAATAATAAATTTAACGAAATTATATATTATAAATATGAAATAAATATTAAAAAGGAGGTTAAAGGTATGCCTAATCATGTATTTAATATTGTAAATATGAATGACATAGCAAACCACAAAAATCTTTTTCAGAAAGAAGATGAAGAAACATTAGATTTTAATGCAATAAAACCAATGCCTGAATCTTTAGATATATCTAGTAATAGTTTAATGAGAGATTCGATATATTATTATTTATTAAATTTGATTACTGTGTTAAATGAAACAGAGTTCAAATTTTTACCAAAATTATATATAGATCAAAAAGTAGATAAACGTTCTATAATCGATCAAAAAATATCAAATAGACCTATAGAAGAGATCATATCCCAATATAATAAAATACCTGATGATTATAAAATTGATGGTAAAGATTTAACTTATGAAAGATTTTTAGAACTTGGAAAAATAGCTGCTGATAATATTTATAATTATGGTGCTATGGATTGGTATCAATGGTCAATTGATAATTGGGGTACTAAATGGAATGCTTACGATGGATTCATAATAAATAAAGATACACTTGCATTTAATACAGCATGGGACCCTCCAATCCCATTATTAAAAGAATTATCAGCAATGTATCCATATGATGAAATTTCATTAGAATTTATGAGTGAAGACATTGGATATGCCGGATCTGTACATTTCTTAGATGGAGATATGATAGAATTAGAACAGTATCCTATGTATAGTGATAAACATCGACAGCTTTTTAACGAAGCATATGGTTATGATTATATGGATGAAGAGGGATATGATTATCCACCTGCATTTATAAATAAAGCTTTTGGTGTTATTGAAGAGAAAGGAGAATAGTAATGTCAAAATTGGAATTTTACAATAAATCTGAAAGATATAAAGATATCGTAAATATGGATATAATTAAATTTATTGACAATATCACTGAATTTCCTGATATGGATGGAAATATTAGTGGTAATATTGATCATTTATTCTGTGCAGGATATTGCTATTACTTTGCTAATATGCTTAAATTAGCATTTGGAGGTACAGTGTGTTGGTCGGAAGATAGAGGTCATATTGTTTGGGTAGATGGTAATGATTTAGAAAATGATATTGCTTATGATATCACTGGAATATATGAAGATTATACTAAATTAAGACCTATAGAGTATCTAGGAGATACAATTTGTGATTTTAAACATAACGGAGATAAATTTTCTAGTGGTAGTGTTTTATTTAAAGAATGGTGTGATTTCTATAAAACTACTGAACTAGAAGCAATTTCATTAATATGGCAAATGATACCTTATGATGAATTAGAATGTTATGATAAACAACAATTAAATTTACCAGAAGCTGCAATTGATTATTGGTATAAAAATAGTAGAGATCTACAAGTATTTTTTAAGAATAAAAACAAATCGATTGCTAATTTACATTCTGGCATTCCAAATATAAAAGGAGAATAAAAATGAATAGTGCTTTAGACCTTTTAAACAATAAAGATCTTGTACAAGATCCAAATGCGGATAAATACCAAATGAATGGTTTATTTGTACCAAGAGTGAATGATATACTTAGTGCAATGCTTCATGAAGATTATTTAATGACATGGTCAAATAATATTGGTCTTTATCAAAAGAAAAAGTATAGTGAAACATTAAAGCAAGCTGCTGATATTGGTTCTTTCACACATGAAGCAATAGAAAAATATATTAAAAATAATGAGTATCCATCCGATCTTCCGTTATCATCTATGAATGCGTTTAAATCGTTTTTAGAATGGTGGAAAATTGTAAATACTCATAAAGTTAAAGTACTTATGCAAGAACAACAACTTGTTTGTAAATATTTCGGTGGTACGTTAGATATGCTAATCGAGATTGATGATAAAGTTTATCTTGTAGATTTTAAAACTAGTAATCATTTATCCTATAAGCATTTTCTACAATTATCAGCGTATGCTTATATGCTAAAAGAAATATATAGTATTGATATTGATGGATGTATCATATTGATGCTTAGTAAAAAATATATTCATTTTGAAGAGTTTATGTTAGATCTTTCTAAAGAATACAGTAAGAGTTACTTTAAAGATTGTACAGAAACTTTTCTTTCGTTAGCATATTCTTATTACTGTAGACTTAATGTAACAATGCAATTTGGTAATATATTTGGAGGTATATCATAATGAAAAACGACTCGTATCTAGAGTAGTATATAAAAACTTTAAAATCATATATTTGTGAATTTACCGATAATGAAATAGATTTATCCAAATCAATATCAATAATAATAGAAAGGAAAATGTTATGTATCAGTATATAGAAGCAATCAAAGACCAGATGACATTATTAGAATCATCAGATTATAGAATTTTCTTTGGTAAAATTAAAGTACCAAGATTTATTAGAATGAAAATGAAGGAAAGAATCAGAACAAAATGTATCAAAGAATTGAAAAAACATTTCGATCAAAATCCTAGATTAGATTTTGATTATATGGCTGATTTCATTAAATTTGCTGATAGATACATAGGTGAGAAGTTTATGAGACAATATAATCTTATCTATGAAAAAATATATTATATGCAGATAAATGAAGATCTTCGATCATTGCAGTTAAAGTTTATATATAATGAGAAATCATACACTATTGATTATAAAGATAGAGTTATTCAAGTAGACATTCATGATGAATCATTATATGGTAGTATCAATAGAGATTATATAGACAGAATGTCTTTAGAAGTAAACAATGTAATATACGACACAATCTTTAAATTTGTATGTTACTTCTTAACTTTATCTCAATTGGAAATGTAATTACATACGGTTATCCTATTTAAAGGATAACCGTATCTTTAACTTTCAATTAAATAAAAATAAAAGAGGTTAAAAATGAGAGATATAGTAAGAGTAGAAAAAAGAGGTAATTTAGTAGTTGCTAATATTGCCGATATTCATATGGGTGCATTAGATCCAAAAACTCAATATCAAATATTAAAAGAACAAATTATCGATGAATTGGACAGATTACCTATTATTGATATTATAGGATTATTAGGAGATTTTTTTGATAAAAGAGGAATGTCAGATTCAGACGCTACAATGTATGGATCAATGTTAATGTCAGATATTAGATCTTTGGCTATAAAGAAAAACGCTACAGTTATCATTATCATGGGTACAAAGCAACATGATGCTGATCAGTTAAGGTTATTCTATCATTATTTATCTGATCCAGAGTTTGATATTCGTATAGTAGAAACTATTAAGTTTGAATACGCTAAAGGAGCAAAAATATTATGTATACCTGAATTGTACAACATTGAAGAATCGATATATGATTCTTTTTTAAACAAATCAGGTGGTTATGACCTGTGTTTTTTACATGGAACAATAGAGGGAGCTATATATGGTAATAACGCTGGTTTAAGTAGATTATTTACTATTAAAGATTTTGGTAATTGCTTAGGACCTATATTTGCAGGTCATGTTCACGTTCCAGGATGTTTTAATACAGATTTTTATTATTGCGGGTCACCATTAAGATGGAAATTTGGAGAAGAACAAACTAAAGGTTTTATGGTTTGTTTATATGATTTAGATACTAGAAGGTATTATACCAAATTAGTACCAGTATATTCTTTTAGATACGATACAGTAAATATAGATGATATAATTTGTAACGATCCAAAAGATGTTATAGATTATATAAATGATTTAAAACAGAATCAAGGTATTGATTATTTACGATTAAGTTTTTCTGTAGAGATTCCTAGTGAAAATATGGATATTATTAGAGAATACTATAGAAATAATGGAAAAATAAAATTTAAATCTGAACGGGAAAAAAGATTAAAAGAAGAAGAATCTAAAAAATTAGATTCTTATAAACAGTATGATTATTTGTTTGATCCTAGTTTATCGGCTTATGATAAGTTAAGTATCTATATTCAAGAAAAAGAAGATATTTTAGTTCCAGGAGAATTGATTAAACAGGTAGTAGAAAATGATAATTTTGATTTAAAAGATTTTAATATGAGAAAGGAGTAAATAATATGGAATCATTATTAAAATTCAATATAGAGTTTAATAATATTATAGACTCTATAAATAAAGTTATTGAATATAATGCTCTTGTTGGTATAGAACCGCAAATTACGGTAGATAACCTAAATCAATATAAAGATATTCAGATTTTAACAGCTGACATGTTTTTAAATGAACAAGGATTTGATAATACCAAATGTAGAACAAGATTAAATATTATTGATTCTATTCCATTTATAGATATCATAGTATTTCATAATAAAAGATTAATGAGTTTAGATAACTTTATTCAATTTGTAAATGACGGATGCCAACTAGGGTATACTATTAAATTAAAGAAAAAAGGAGTAAACGGAAAATATGTCCAAAATTTATATTTAAAGGAAATTGTACCTGATAATCCATCATTATATGGACCAGACAAAGATAATAGCATTGTATTTGATGATCATATTAAAGCTGAAAATTTTGTATCTATATCACAAATTCCTAGAAATATTTATGATGTATTTTTGATACAAGTTCACGATAAACCATTTAAAGATAGAGAGATATTTATTCCATAAAATATAAAAAAGATCCTTCATATATATTTTGGTATGATGTAGATAGCGGGCAATATGAACAGTAAATTTAATCCCATGGGTTTAAGACCCATGGGATTATTTTTTACTTATTAATTTTTATTTATATATTATAATAATGAAACAATAAATAATATGAAAATTAAGGAGGAAATTATTATGACATTAAAAGAATTGGAAGAGATGAGAAACAAAGAATTAAAATTTAATCCAGTTAAACAAGATGGTTTAGCTTTAGAATATGTCAAAGAGCAAACACCAGAAATATGTCTTGAAGCGGTTAAACAAAATGGTTATGCAATAAAATATGTAAAAGATCAAACACCAGAAATCTGTTTAGAAGCAGTAAAACAAAATGGTAGAGTTTTACGATATGTAAAAGATCAAACCAAAGAAATTTGTTTAGAAGCGGTAAAAGAAGATCCATGGGCTTTAGAATATGTCAAAGACCAGACCGAAGAAATATGTCTTGAAGCAGTTAAATTAAGTGGTTTAGCTTTAGATTATGTCAAAGAGCAAACACCTGAAATCTGTTTAGAAGCAGTAAAAGATTACGGTAATGCCTTACGGTATGTAAAAAATCAGACAGAAGAGATTTGTTTAGAAGCAGTTAAACAAAATGGTAGAGCTTTACGATATGTAAAAGAGCAAACACCCGAAATCTGTTTAGAAGCAGTAAAACAAACAGGTACTGTACTTTATTATGTAAAAGATCAAACCAAAGAAATTTGTTTAGAAGCTATTAATCAAGATAAACATGCTATCATATATGCAAAAGATTTATCAATATTAGCAGATGAATAATTTTAATATATCTTATCAGATAGATAACACTGAACCAATACCAGATTATATGAATATTAAAGTAGATTCTAAGAGAGCTAAAAATTGAAATAAAAGGAGTGATATATGATGAAAAAAATAATAGATAATTTATTAGGTATATGGTATAATATATATTATACCATATATGCTTATATTGAATATAGTTTTAAGCAGTTTGTATTAGGACTTACAAAGAAACTTAAAGAAGAAATAGATTTATTTGATCCGATAAAATATTCTAAAAATGGAATGACAATATGTATATGTCTTCCAGAAGAATATGTAAAACATAAATATTTTATAGTATATAACAAACGTCCATATCCTTGCAATTTATTTTGCAAGATGACAAGAATTCGAATAGATAAACCGGAATATATCAAATCAAAAAATATTTTCCGTAAAAGATGGATATTAACAGAAGAAGAAAAAAGAGATTTGATCTCGTTATTATCCTCAACTGATAGTTGGAACAACTGCAATACCGTATGGGAAACAGTTAATGAACGTATAGAATTATGTATAATGGGATTAGGATGGAATTCATCATCAGGTGTTATTACTCCACCAATGCCAGATTATATGAAGTTACCAAATAAATAGGAGGAAATTATTATGACATTAAAAGAATTGGAAGAGATGAGAAACAAAGAATTAAAATTCGATCCTGAAAATCAGAAAGAGTGTCTTGAAGCGATAAAACAGAATCTATGGGCTTTACGATATATCAAAGATAAAACACTTGAAATATGTTTAGCTGCTGTTCAAAAGGACGGTCAATTATTACGACATATCAAAGAGCAAACACCTGAAATATGTCTTGAAGCAGTTAAACGAAATGGTTCTATTTTATATTATGTAAAAACCCAAATTGAAGATATGTGTCTGGTTGCAGTTAAAGAAAATGGTTTAGCTTTAAAATATATGAAAGATCAGATACCAGAAATATGTTTAGCTGCTATAAAACAAAATCCATATGCATTAATGTATGTAAAAGATTTATCAATAATAGCAGAAAAAGAATAAATTATTATCCCATAGGTAAAGAACACCTATGGGATATTTATTTTTTTGTAAATTTAGATATTTTTAATTATATAATATAATAGTGAATAGAAATAATATATTACATAATAATCTATTCATAACTTATTAAATTATTTCATTTATAGTTGCTAACTACTAAAAGTGTTAGAGGAAGAGAGGATAGCATGTTTACAATGACAAAAAGCGAGGCAAAAGAATTACGAAATAAGATATTAGGATTTGATCCTGAAAATCAGAAAGAGTGTTTAAAAGCAGTCAAACAGAGCGGTTTAGCTTTGCAGTATGTAAAAGACCAAACACCTGAAATTTGTTTAGCTGCTGTTAAAGAAGAAGCTTTAGCTTTGCAGTATGTCAAAGACCAAACACCAGAAATCTGTTTAGCTGCTATTGAATACGGATATGGAAGTCCGATCTTATATATTAATGATATTGATAAATTTATCAATTCATTAAACGATTAGAAAATCAATATACAAAGATTAAATTTAAGGAGGAAGATACAAATGAACGGAAAAAGATACATTGATGAGGTAGATTATGAAGGATATTCAGCATTAGCAATGGATATTGCTGAATTGCTAGCAGAAAGGGCAATGCTAAGTAAATATAAATGCCATTTACCTGCTAAAGTAGTTCAACCTGAAAAAACACCATCAGCTGTAAATATTACTATTAATATTTACGGTTAGTACATATTATCATTATAATAAGCGGACTTATCATAGTCCGCTTATTTTTTTCTAATTACCTCTATTTAGGATCATCTGGGACATTATTATAATACATAAAAATCTTATATGAAACATATTTATAACTTATATTAGTGGAGATAATATGAAATGAAAATTGAAGAAAGAAAGAAAAAGTACGGTCAAGGTCGTACTTTTATTAAAACAAAAAAGAGATTACCAATCAATTTTGATGTTGCATCATTGGACCTTATGTGTCAATATACAATATCATCAAATAGAAATATTAAACGAGGAGCATTTATAAATCTTAGAAATCTAGTTGAATTACTAGATATGGAAAGATATATAAATGATCAAGAAAGATATAGAAGAGTTCTTTTTATAAAAAAGAGTCTAGAAGCTAGATTAGAAAAAGGATTAACTAATCCTATTACTATTATTAAGTATACTAATGGTGGTTTAATAGATGACGATATAATTAATATAGATGAATTTTCAGAATTATCTAATAAAGAGATAGATTGGATAAATGAAACTGTATCTAATACTCTTTCATTAACTTTTTTATATGAAGAGATTGATAGAGGATTAGATTTATTTACAAGATTCAAAGCTGCAGATTCTTCTAATATTTCTAAATTAGGAAAAGAAATAGAAGAGTATATAGCTATGCTCAATACTATGTTTAGACAAGCTAAAGTTCAATCTGTAACAAATGAAACTTTTAGTCTTAAAGGCGATTCGTTAAGAAATACTTTAGAAAGCGTACATAGTGAGTTAAAAAGTGAATATAGAAAACTCATTACAGGTATGCAAGGATTTAATCAATTGATAGGAGGGGGTTTTGAAAATACTCGCTGTTATTTATTTTTAGGTATAACAGGAGTCGGTAAATCCTTATCATTATTAAATATAGCATATCAGATGAAAAAATATAATAAAGGATTCAAACCAAAGGATCCTACAAAAATTCCATGTATTGTATATCTTACAATGGAAAATACGGTTACTGAAACTGTAGATAGATTATTTAAAATATCTACCGGAATGGATATTAGAGATACAACTCCAGAAGAAGCGGAAAGAATTTTAAGAACTACTGGAGAATTATATCTTACAGAAGATTCTCCTATAGATTTAATTATAAAATATCAACCTAATCGTTCAGTTGACACTGGTTATTTATATACGTTAGTAGAAGATCTTGAAGATGAAGGATATGAAGTTATCTGTATGATTCAGGACCATGTTAAAAGAATTCGTTCAGTTAATAATAATCCAGATGTTCGTTTAGAATTAGGAGACGTTATTAATGAGATGAAAACTTTTGCAATTCTTAAAGATATTCCTATGATTACAGTATCTCATTTAAATAGAGAAGGAGCCAGAATTATAGATTCAGGTACATCAACAAGAACTAAATCTGATTTAACTAGATTACTTGGTAAATCTAATATTGGAGAATCGTTATTGATGCTTGATAATGTAGATTATGGTGGAATTCTTAATGTTGAATATGATATTGATGGTATGAAATACATGGCATTTAAGAATATTAAACAGAGATTTGGATCAATGAGAGATTATATTGCTCAGCCATTCTCTGCTGATAACGATATTAAACTTATTGAAGATGTATTTGCACCGATACCCGTATTTAAAGATAGTATTTATGAAACATCATTAAGACAAGCTACAGAACAAAATCGTACACAGACTAAAATTAAACAGAGTGGTTATTCAAATATTCCTAATTATGATGACGATGATAATATTTATGAATTTTCTAAATATTCATCTGATAATATTCAGGAATCTACTACTAAGACATATGTTCCATCTGTTGGCGGTGGGATATCTAATGGTAATAGAGCATTTAGTTATATTGCATAATAAAACCCGTATATGGAAATTCTCCATATACGGGTCATTTTTATTTAATTATCAAATTCTAAATCAGATCTATTTTTTTGAATATATTCACTTTCAGCATTATATATTTGATTTAGCAATTCAAATAATTGTTTTTTATATAATGCTTTTATATTTCTTCTATTAAAATCTTTTATATCATATATTCCATTTACTGCCATCACTATAAAGAATAATTCTGTTGAACCGTAGATATCATATGCAAATAGTTTTGGTTTATATCTATATTTTATATATTCCTCTTCAGATAATGTCACATTTACAATATATGGTTTAATTTCATCCATATAATCATAGATAATATTATTAGCAGATAAAATAATATTATCTTGTTGACTTGATTTAAATAATATAGAAAAATTATTATAAGTCATCTCATCAGAAATACCAGCATTTATAAATTCTTCTACTGTACTTGTTTTATCTGGATCTAATATTTGAATATTACTTGAACTCATTCATACCACCTTCCAATCACAAATGGTTTATCTAAATCTGCATTTATAAATCCTATCACAAATTTATCACCTTTTTTAGCCTCTAGTATATATTCAGGTAAATGTAGTTCTATATAATTAGATACTATACATTCGTGAATATCTAGTCTATCTTTATTTCTAGATTTTATATTACTTTTCTTATAAGTGCTATCTTTTTTATTTATAGCAGTATCATGTTCTACAAATGGAGTAATAGCACCAATATAGAATTTACCGATTTGATTTGTAGTATCTTCTAAAAGAACTCCAACTTCAGGATATCCATATTCTGGATCTTTAAAGATTTCGGGATCATTCATATTTAACTCCTCCTTAAACAATTAATTAATATATAGTTGTCAACAACAAAAAGGAGGAAATTATGGCAAAGAAACAGAGATTAGAAATAGAAAATAAAATAAAAGAAATTGAATTAAAGGTAAATTCAATGCTATTAATAGCATTGGGTTTTGATGTGTCTGATAACGGATATCTAGTTGATCAGGATACATTACAAAGAGTTAAATTAGGATATCATTTTTTAAAGTTTAATAATTCAAATGAAACAACAATACCATTACATAAAAATGATATTTTGTTTAATCCATTAAACAATAGAAAACTTACAAATAGTTTATTTGAATTATTTTTAAAGAAAGAAGAAGTAGATGATGAATTATTTGTTAGAATGTATTTTATAGAAGAAGTAGAAGATAAATACATTTTGAAAATAATATTAGAAAATAATCAGGGAACTCTCATGTCTGAACCATTTAAAAATCAATTATATTGCTATGCTGAATGTATAGTTAGTATGTATGATGTAAATGATGTCGGAATGGTTGGTAATTTATTAAAAGAATTGGAAGAATTGAAAAATGAAATACAATAAAGGTCAAGAAATAGTAATAAAAAATGCTGTAAATTGTGTAAAGAAAGGATCTAGACAGGTTTACCAATTTAGTGGACCTCCAGGATCAGGAAAAACTGAAGTTATAAAAGAGATAATCAGACAATTAAATATTCCATTACATAGAACGGCTTGTATGGCTTATACTGGTCAAGCTGCTTCTGTAATGAGAACTCGTAGTCTATCTTATGCAAAAACTATTCATTCAACTTTATATCATTTAGCAGAAGTTGAAATAAAAGATGAACATGGTAATCCTATTATAGATACCGTATTTAATAAACCTGTAGTTAAATTAAGATTCGTACCTAAAGATTTAAATGATGTAGATCTTATGATTATAGATGAAGGAAGTACTGTTCCTTCATCGATGAAATATGAAATTGAAAGACGAGGTATACCAATTATAGTAACCGGTGACATAAATCAGTTACCACCAGTAAAAGATACTCCAGCATATTTGATAGATGGAGAAATAGATTATCTTACTGAAATAATGAGACAAGATGAAAATAGTGCTATTGTTTATTTTTCTCAGAGATTATTGAAAGGACTTCCTATTAGTTGTGGATTATATGGCAATGTACTTGTAATAGAAGAAAAAGATTTAACTCCAGATATGATAAAAAGATCTAATATTCTATTATGTGGTACAAATAGAACACGAGACAAATACAATAAATATATACGAGAAGATATATTAGGAATCGATGCTGATCTTCCTGTATATGGAGAAAGAGTAATTTGTAGAAAGAATAACTGGAACTTAGAAATCGATGGTATAAGTCTTACTAATGGCTTAACTGGTTCTGTAGTTAAACCTGCCACGGTAGAAGATTATGATGGAAATAGATTTTTTATAGATTTTAAACCGGATTTAGTAGAATATCCATTTACTTATTTAGGATGCGATTATAAATACTTCAAATCTGATTTTGAAAATAGACAATTTTTAAAAAGTAGTCCATATTCTATTGGAGAAAAGTTTGAATTAGCATATGCAAGTACAACACATTTATCCCAAGGATCTCAATATCCTTGTGGTATCTATATTCAAGAGTATCTTAATAAAGATATCAATAATAGATTAAACTATACAGCTGCTACGAGATTTGTTAATTTTTTAATATATGTCATTCCTAGTAAAAAGTACTTTTAGATGATATATTATTATGAAACAAATAAAATAGATTGAGAAAGAGAGGAGAACTAAATGTATACTATTACATGTAAAATTAAAGATGATAAAATTAGAAAAAAATTTTGGAATCGATTAGACAATTGTGTTAGATTTTTGAAAAAAATCTAACACAATTAAAAATAGTAATCCTATAAAGGTTGAATCGTTACCAAAAGATCCAAACACGGTAGTTATAAAATTTGGATATGAAAATTTTATAGATAGTCTATTTTTTCATACTTTTGATCTAATTCCAATATTCAATTTTTATCAAAATGAATATGCAACAGAAGAAGATTACAAAAGATCACCATCTGGTAATCGTTATGAAATAACTATAAAAGTTGAAGGCGATGATTCCCGTATGGTATATCCAGATAATGCAAGTATAATGGAGTTATTACATTATATATTTTTAGCAAAAAATGAATATGTATATAATGAAGTTATATTAAATAACGATAATAGTATTGTTACTCTTCTTATTGGTATGGAAACTAATATCTATTTAGATATAGGTATGATGCCATGTAGAATAAGTAGTAAAGAAAGAGAGGAAAATAAATGAGTAATAAAGCTTTTGCAACTATAAGCGATGAAGAGGTTAGAGAGATTTTAGCAGATCCCAATCCAGTAGACAACAAATCAAAATATTTAGTTTTAATCGAAGGGGAATGGGATGAAAATTCTAGAGAATCTTTTAAAACTTTTGAAATAATTGTAGGTAGAAAAGCAACCTATGACTATATCAAAACTTTTCTTAAAAGTGAAAAGGAAAGTGGAATGATTATGGATTTAAACAAATCTAAAATCTTAGTAGAACCAGAAGTTATTACAGAACGAACTCCTAGAATTACGTTATCTAATATGCTTAGTGTATATAAGTTCATGACAGAAATGATATCTTCTGGAAAAATTGTTGATAATGATTCATCTTTTGATTTGGATGATTATTATGAAGAACCTATAGACGATGAAATATAAAAATTAAGGAGGAAACGTTATGATATTAGAAGAAGCAAAGGAATCGAGAAATAATATGTTAGGATTTGATCCTGAAAATCAGAAAGAGTGTTTAGAAGCAGTTAAACAAAATGGATGTGTATTAAGATATATCAAAGATCAAACACCTGAAATCTGTTTAGCTGCTATAAAAGAAGATCCATGGGTTTTAGAGTCTGTAAAAAATCAGACTCCGGAAATTTGCATGGAAGCTATAAAACGAGGTGGTACAATGTTACGTTATGTCCGTAATCAGACTTCCGAAATATGTCTTGAAGCGGTAAAAAATGATCCATGGGCTTTACGATATGTCAAAGATCAAACACCTGAAATCTGTTTAGAAGTAGTTAAACAGAATCCATGGGCTTTAGAGTTTGTAAAAGATCAAACTCCAGAAATATGTTTAGAAGCAGTAAAACAAGATGGTTATGCAATAAAATATATCAAAGAGCAAACACCTGAAATATGTTTAGTTGCTATAAAACAAAATCCATATGCATTAATATATGTAAAAGATTTATCTATGATTGTAGATGAATAAAAAAGAAAGAGAGGAAATTATTATGACATTAGAAGATTTAAAAGAAGAGAGAATTAGAATATTAGGATTTGATCCTGAATATGAGAGAGGATGTAGAATTGCTGTTAGAGATAATCCAAGAAACCTAATCTTTATTCAAAATCAAACACATGATATCTTACTTGATGCAATAAAACGTGATGGTTATGTATTACAATACGTTAAAGTTCAGACAGAAGAACTTTGTTTAGAAGCAGTTGAAATGAATCCAAAGGCTTTACAGTTTGTAAAGGATCAAACTTTAGCGATATGCTTAAAAGCTGTTAAATTATATGGAGGAGCTTTAAAATTTGTCAAAGACCAAACTCCGGAAATTTGTTTGGAAGCAGTTAAACAGAATGGTTTAGCCTTAGAATTTGTAAAAGATCAAACAGAAGAAATTTGTATAACTGCTGTTGAGGAAAATGGTTTAGCTTTAAAATTTGTTAAAAAACAGACTCCGGAGATTTGTAAAGTTGCAATTAAAGAGGATTGCAATGCTTTGCAGTTTGTTAAAAATCAGACAGAAGAACTTTGTTTAGAAGCTGTTAAAGAGAATGGTTTAGCCTTAGAATTTGTTAAAGATCAAACAGAAGAAATTTGTAAAGCTGCATACGAAAATAACAAAATTTCTATTTTATTTATGAAAGATTTATCTATGGTAGCAGATGAATAAAAATTTTCTTAGATGATATATTATTATTATGAAACAAATAAAACAAATTAAGAAAGAGAGGATAATATTATGACATTAGAAGAAGTTAAAAAAAATTAAAAAAGGATTTGTTAGGCTTTGATCCTGAAGATGAAAATGAATGTTTAGAGGCAGTAAAACAAGATGGTTTGAATTTAAGCTTTGTACATGATCCAACTGAAAGAATATGTTTAGCTGCAGTTAAAGAAAACGATTGGGCTTTACGATATGTAAAAGATCAAACACCTGAAATCTGTTTAGCTGCTGTTAAACAAGATGGTTTAGCTTTACAATTTGTAAAAGATCAAACCCCTGAAATTTGTCTCGAAGCAGTAAAAAATGATCCATGGGCTTTAGAGTATGTAAAAAATCAGACTCTAGAAATTTGTCAAGCGGCTTTAGATCAGAATTATACAGCTATTTTATTTGTAAAAGATTTATCTATGATAGTAGATGAATAAAAAGAAAGGAGAAAATAAATGGCTAAAAATAACAGAAACAAAAAGAAATCAAGACCCGGGTATTTTGAGCAGAATATCCGTGAATTTGGAGAGGATTTTCTTGAAAAGAAAACTGCAAAAGATATTGATCGAGATGCACAGAGAGTATTTAAAGATATTGCATTTCGTTCTCCAGATGACATGATAAATATTGCTCCATATTTTCAGAATCGTACATTCCTGAATAATTTAGCCAATTCAGCTAATGATGCGTATTTTGAAAAGTATACAATTTATTCTGGAGTAAATATGTTTGTAACAACACCTAATAATCCTTTAATTAATAATCCTTATTATGATATCAATAGGACATTGACCAAGGTTAAGGGTGAATACGAAGCATATGCTATCATTACTCGTTATCTAAACAATATAGTAAGTGTGATGAATAGCGGAAATGATGGAGTATGGATTAATACAATGATTATTGATAATCTCAGATCATTATCTGCTACATTGAAACCTTATAGATATAGTATTTAGGAGGAGTAACAATGACAGTAGAGAACGTCAAAAAGATGAGGGAACTTGCCGAGAAAGGCAAGTACCCTATGGTTATCATATGTGATAATGAGCATTATTTCATTGAAAATTCAAAAGATTCTTTTACCATTATTTGGGATGATGCGAATGAAACTTTTACAGTATTACAACCATCAGCGGTATCAGGTGAATTCTATACTCAGTCTGTATTACCATTAAGAGTTGTTATTTGTGAATATAGCACTATCCAGTTTATTGAAGTTTTATTAGATAGAACTGGTGCCATCAACCAGCTAAATGAAGCTGAAGCTAAAGGTAAACTTACGAATGAGCAGTGGAAAAAAGATTTAGATTTATTATCTAGAGCTTGTGCTGTATCTACAATACCAAATACTAATCATTAGTATAACGTAACTATAAACCAATCAGTATTATGATTATATATTATAAAACTGAAAACAAGAAATTAAAATAATTATTTTAAGGAGGAAATTAATATGAATACCTATTTCAACCAGCCAATGACTAATTTTGGTTATGCACAGCAGCAGGCTCCAATCAAGTGGACCAACCCGTTAACAAAAGAAGAGGAAGCTTTCTTAAAACAGAATTCTCAGGATTTCACTTTGGAATGTACAAAAGAGGAACTTGTAAGATCAGTTTGTACACATAAGAATCCGGAAAAAGGAATTTTCACTTTAGTTAACAATGATGATGGAACCGTAACTTGTACAACGTGTGGAGCCACATTCAATCCAGTGCAGTTACCAAAAGAAGAGATTGAAAAAGTCATTGGCGGAACCATTGATATTTTACAGTCAATCAAGCTTATGTACGTAGATATGAACGCTGATAGTGTAAGAAGCTATTTCCAGATGATTCCGTTCTTAGAGAAAGCTTCTAAATTATATCAGACTGCATCTGAAACTATGAGAAGAGTTGCACCTAATGGACCTCTTCAGCAGACAGGATTCTATGGTAACCCATTTGCAAACTTAACCAATGCTTTAGGAACTCCAGGATTTGGAATGCCAGTATATGGTCAGGGAATGGGAATGAATATGAATCAGCCATACCAGCAGCAGCCGATGTATCAGAATGGTTTTGTAGGTCAGCAGGCAGCACCTTATGGAGCAGTTGATCCAACTAATCCATTCCAGTCTCAGTCATTTGGTCAGGTAGCACAGCCACCGGTAGGTCAGGTAAATAATGTACCTAATACTCCGGTAACACCAGCAACCGCACCAGCAGCACCTGAGAATACAAATAATCAGCAGCAGGTCGAAGTGCATAAACAGTTTGATCTGTAAAACATCAATCGTATTTTAATTCACCTGAAATTGATACCAGATACTCTATTTGAGTATCTGGTATTTTATTTTTTAAAAATTCTTCATAAATTAACACTAGATTAGAGATTTTATAAAAAGCTTAACTATACAATAAGCTTAAATAATGAAGAAAGGAACATAGATAAATGGCTAAGCAAAAACAAACATTGTCTAAAGATATGATAGACAATATTCAAAATTATGGCGATCAGATTAGAACGTTAAAAGATTTCGTTCCTGCCGTAAGAAAAAGACCAGGAATGCATATCGGTTCGATAGGTAATCCTGGATTTATTAATATGATAAGAGAAATCTTACAGAATGCATTGGACGAACTTAATAAACCTAGTTCTCCTTGTACAGAGACAAGTTTATCTTTTGATGAAAAGAATCAAATGGTTATTTGTGAAGATAATGGAAGAGGCATACCATTCGATCATATTATTGAAATTTTTGAAAAAGAATATACCTCTTCCAACTATGATAAGAAACCCGGAGAATATTCATCAGGTTTACATGGTGTTGGTGCAAAAGTAACCAATGCTTTATCTAGTAAATTTATTATTGAATCATTTGTTCTTGGTAAAGCCAGAAAAGTAGAATTTAATGAAGGGTATCCTTGGGATCAGGGAGAAAAAGAAATTCCAAATAAAGAAAATAAACAGGGTACTAGAGTAACATTTGTACCTTCTATTGAAGCTATTGGAGAAACAAACGTTACATGGCAAGAAGTATATAACTTAGCTAATCTTATATTACCTTTGTGTAAGATAGGTGCAATAATTAACTTCTCTGCTATTGATAGCAGTGGAAAAGTATATAAAGAAAAATTAGTCAATGAAGATGGTATTCTTACCTATTTTATTGATAATATAACAGCACCAGTTATCAAACCAATTCATCTTTTTAAAGATACTGGTTTCATGAAAATGGATATTATGTTTACCTATGATGCATCATCTGAAGGATGTATGTATGCATTTGCTAATACATGTCCTACTAAGTTAGGAACTCATATTGATGGGTTTATGGATGGAATTGCATATTTCTTTAGCAATTATATGAATAAAACATATTTAGCAAATACAGAATCTAAAGGTAAAAAAGGCAAATCTAAAAAGAAATTAACAGTAACAGCTGCCGATACAAGAGTTGGTTTAGCTGCTGTAATTTCAGTTGCCCATCTTGATCCTATCTTTGATGGTCAGAGCAAAGAAAAATTATCCAATGAAGATATGAGACCATTTGTTAAGAATGCTACGATGGATATATTAGCACAGTGGTCAAAAGAAAACGCTAGTGATTTCTTGAAGGTATGTAAATATTTAAAAGAGATAGCTGAGCTTAGACTCAAAGCAGATACAGAGAAAATAAAACTTAGTACAAAGTATTCCAAATCAGTTCTTACTGGACTTCCAGATAAGTTTGTTAATGCTACTGGTAAAAAAGATTTGGAATTATGGATCTGTGAGGGAGATTCCGCCGCAGGTACAATGAAGAATCATCGTTGTAATGCTAGGCAGGCTTATTTCCCAATTAGAGGTAAATTACCTAATGCGTTTAATACCTCTAGAGAGAAATTTTTATCAAATCCAGAGGTTGCTGGTATTATAGCAATTATCTTTGATGGTGTAAAAGACTTTGATATAAATAAATTAGCTAGAGGTTATAAAGTAGATGTATCAAAAATAAAATGGAAAAAGATTATATTCGGATCAGATGCTGACCCGGATGGTGATCATATTGATGCATTGTTACTCAGATTTTTTATACTTTATATGCCTGAATTGATTGAAGCCGGTATGATATATCGTGCTAAACCACCACTATATGGTATTTCTATTGGCAAGAAGATCACAGGTCAGAATATTAATTTAGGTGTTGGAGAGTCTACTTCTAGTAAAAAGAAAATGATCTATTTTAGTGATAGAATGGATTATATCAAATATATTCAGAAAGATTTTTCTAAGAAGTATGCGATAACTGATTTAAAAGGAAATCCTGTTTCTCAGGCACAATTGTCAAAGTTGTTGTATGTAAACATTGATTACACTTATGAACTGAATAAGATTGCAAACCGTTATGCTATAGATCCTATATTATTAGAATCTGTCATTGTTTTAAGAAATGAAAAACCAGCAGACTTTAAAAAGAAATTGAAAAAGATGTTTCGTTTTATAGAGTTTACTAATACTGGTAATGTATTAATGATAGAAGGAGTAGTTAATGGTAAATATCAGACAGTATTTATGAATGATAAACTCATGAATGATTGTCGTGAAATTATTAGCATTCTTGATAAAAATGTTGCATATGCTTATAAAGTAAACAATATAACACAGAGCATTTATGAATTAATGACAACGTTTGAATCCAATTCTCCAAAAGGAATCGAAAGATATAAAGGATTAGGAGAGATGGATGGACCTAAACTTTATCAGTCCACACTAGATTTCGATAATCGTACTTTGATTAGGTTTACATTAGAAGATACGAAAAAAGAGTTAGAAGAAATACGTTATTATGAGAACAATATTAATGAACTCATATCTACAGTTAAAGTTAGTAGATTTGACGTTATGGACTAGATAAGATAAAGGATAGGGTAATTAAAACTCTATCCTTTATTTTTTATAATAGTATATTATAAATATGAGAATAATAATGAAAGTAACTTTAAAATAATTATTCAAGGAGGGTATAAAAATGCCAGAGAATATTTTAGAAAAGAATACAGTCGAACAATATAAACATGATATGACTGTATATTCTATCGAAACAAATAGAAAAAGATCTATACCCGATGCTAAAGATGGGTTAAAGACCGTACAACGTCGTATATTGGACGTTCTAGGAAATGACTTTCCGGGTGATAAAACATTTCTTAAGACTTCTAAGGTAACAGGTGGTGTTATTGGTAAATCGCATCCGCATGGTGATACATCTGTAGAAGATGCGATTAAACCTTTAACAAATTGGTTTGAATGTAAAATCCCATTATTATATTCCGAATCAAATATGGGAAGTATGCAGGGCGATGGAGCAGCTGCAGGACGATATACAGAGATTATGTTATCGACATTTGCTTTAGAAGCTATTTTTAAAGATTTGAAAGAAGCTAAAGAAGTAGTAGATTGGGTTCCAACTTTTGATAATAAAGATATAGAACCTGAATATTTTCCAGTAGCAGTACCATTATTATTAATAAATGGAGCATTTGGTATTGGTACTGGTATGATGACAGAAGTTCCTAAACATAATTTAGGAGAAGTTATAGATGCAACTATTAATCTTATAAAGAATCCAAATGCACCAGTAGTATTAATACCAGACCACGCAATGCCTTGTCAGATAATAGATACTAACTGGAAATCTATTTGTAATAAAGGTAATGGTAAGTATATAGTTCGTGCTATTATAGATATTGAGCATATTGGAAATCATGATGCGTTGATTCTTAAATCAGTACCTGATAGAGTTTTCTTTGATAAAGGAAATTCTCAGAATGGTGGAGTAAAATATAAAATTCTATCTATGATAGAATCTGGTAAACTCCCACAGATCGATAAGATCGATGAAGATTCTCATGGAAATGATATGAGGATTGTATTTCATCTAAAACCAGGTTCAGATCCAAATTATGTAAGAGAGGTTTTATATAAAGAGACTCAGCTTCAGGATACTTATCTTGTAAACTTTGAGTTCTTAGATGGTATCAAGTTAATAAGAATGTCTTATAAATCTTATCTTGAGTTCTTTATTGAACAGAGAAAGACAACTAAGTTTAGACTTTACTGTATCAAATTACAGAAAATTAGAACAGAAATGCATCAGTTAGATGCATATATAAAAACAATTGAATCTGGTAAAATTGATCAGATTATTCAGCTTATTAAAAATAAAGATACAACCGATGATACTGAGTTAATTGAATTCTTGATTAAGAATGCCAACCTTACAGATGTACAGGCAAAATATATAATTAACTCAAATTTAAAACAGATATCGAAAGCATATCTAAAACGATATAAAGAGAAAGTAAAGGAGGATCAGGAAGCAGATAAAATATACATGGAGAAGATCAATAATGATCAACTTATTCTTCAGGATATTATTGATGAACTTTTATATTTTAAAAAGAAGTTCAATACCCCTAGAAGATGTTCTGTAATCAAACCAGAGGACATCAATGCAATTCCAAAAGGAACCTTTAAGATTGTCATTACTGAGAACAACTATCTTAAAAAGTTATCCATAGATGATCATGTTGGAGCTTATAAGGGAGATAATCCTAAGCATATACTTATTGCGGAAAATACTGAAAATATATTATTGTTCTCAGCACAAGGAAAAGTATTTAAACTTCCAGTTCATAAGATACCTTTAACTGAAAGAAGTTCTATCGGAACTGACATACGAATGATAATCAAAGGACTTATTTCGGATATTATTAAGGTTGAATATGAACCGACATTAAAGGAGTTATCTAAATCATTAACTCCTCATTTTATAACAATTGTAACAGCAAATAATTGTATTAAGAAATTATCATTAGATGATTTTATTACAGTTCCACCTTCCGGTATAATTTATACTAAGTTAAATCCGGGAGATATCGTTAAAGATGTTTTAATTACTCCAAATACTTTTGACATCATTTTATATAGCGATAAAAAAGCACTTAGAGTGAATATGGCTAATATTCCTAATTACAAACGTTCAGCTTTAGGAGTAACAGCTATGAAATTATCCAATGGTGATATAATCGATGGAGTTTCAGTAATATATCCAGATGCTACTGATGTGGTAGTGGTTACAGAATCTGGAAGAATCAATAAGTTTAATATTGGAGCATTACCAATCTCCGATAGAAACAAAGCAGGATCAAAGGTTATAAGTTTAGGAAAGGGTGATCGTATTCATTCTATATTTGGAGTGAACGATTCAAATATTCTTAAAGTTGTAACTAGCACTGGAGTCGAAGAGATTCCTATTAATAGTATCAAAGCAGGTTCTAGTATTTCTAAAGGAGATAGATGTATACCTGCTAAAGATATAATTATCAAATGTAGTATCTTTAAATCAAAATAACAAAACAAATTTTACACATAGGAATTTGTTCCTATGTGTAAATTAATGAAAGGAGATATTTTAATGTATCAAACACAGATGAAAGGTGATTTATATGATCTATCTCATAATGAAAATCTAAATTTAGATGTTTATGCATGGGAACAGATAAATGATAACGGTATCGGTATGCTAAATCCGGGATTAAATAATTGGTTTCAGAGAAATCATAGATTTTTAAATGATATAGTTGCAGAATTTAGAAAAGGCTGTGTAGTATTTGAACCGAATTTAAAAAATTATGCAAATAGAGTTAGAGATATTCATCAAATTGGTGATATGTAAACATCTTTTAAGATATTAAATACAAATAAGAAAGAGAGGAAAATACTTATGCTAAACATTCTTAATATTGAAAAATTAAAAACTAAAGCTATTGACTATTCTACTGATAAATTAAAAAATTATATTTATTATAATTTTGGAAAAGATATTTTAATACCAATGGCAAATTATTCATCAGAAAAAAGATCTCAAATTTGGCAGTATTTATATTCATTAAATCCAAATATTGAAAAACAAATAATAGGGATGACTAAGAATAAAAGTAATTCAAAAACTTCTTTAGAAATTAGTAGTATGGATATAGATCTAAATATTAGTAAAATGTATTTTATTACTAAGAAAAAAGATACTGGAGTGGTTATAAAATCAGGAAGTAGAGCACTTGTAGACATCATTAAAAATAAACCTAATATGATTAATAGTGAATTTTTATATGTCTATTTCTTTGGTAAAGAAGCTTATAAATTTTATAAAAAATTTATTTATATCATCGGAAATATAGATTCAAATAGAATGATATTAAACTTTTCAGTTAGTGGTTGTCTGAATAATCATAACAAACCTGATATAAGTATTAATACAAAGAATATAGATATAAGAAAATCATCTAGTTTATTCTTTGATGATGATATTATTGGTAAGATTCATTATCATATTGATCAATGGATAAGAAACGAAGATAAATACCTTTCAAGAGGTTTGAATTACAAAACAGGTATTCTTTTATACGGAGAACCAGGTACTGGTAAAAGTTCTTTGATCAAATCTATCTGTAGCGACTATCATTATGATATGGTAGAAATAGATCTAAGTACTTTCAATAATTTAGATACTAATGTATTAGCATCTGTTATTTCAAATACAGATGGTAGACAAGTTGTAGTTTTGGAAGATATCGATTGTCTTATTTTAGATAGGGAGAATAAAGATATAAACAAGGATGAGAAAACTATTATCAATAAATTACTACAATTCTTAGATAGTAACTCATCACCAAATAATGTTATAATCATAGCAACTACAAACCATATAGAACTTTTAGATGAAGCTATTTTAAGAAATGGTAGATTTGATTTAAAACTTGAAGTCAAATCTATAAAGAAGAAAGAAACTGCATTACGTATGATTGAATCATTTGAATTGAATGAGAAAGATACTAAGAAAATTCTTTCAGATATACAGTATCCGATAAATCAATCATATCTTCAGGGAGAGATCTTAAAGTATTTGTAAAAATATGATATTACAATTATATATCATAATTATGAATACAACAATCATAATTAATTTTAAGGAGGACAAAAGAAGATGATTAAAGGTTATTATTTAAAAGATGGTGTGACAAGTAAAGTTGAGCTTTATACAGAGAAAGAAAAAACTCAACAGAAATGGGAGGAGTTGATGGCATTGATAAAAGATGCTAGATCTAAAATTAAATAATTAAAAGAGTTATAAGAAAGAAGATATTATCCCATAGGTTGTTTTACCTATGGGATATTTTTTGTAAATTTAGTTATTTTTAATTATATAATATAATAGTGAATAGAAATACATATGATAATCTATTCATAAAAACTTATTAAATCATTTATAGTTGCTAACCACTAAACTAAGTGTTAGAGGAAGAGAGGATAACATGTTTAAAACATTAGAAGAAGCAAAAAGAGAAAGAAATTCAATGATAGGATTTGATCCTGAAAATCAGAAAGAGTGTTTAGAAACAGTTAAACAAAATGGTAGAGCTTTACGATATGTAAAAGAGCAAACACTTGAAATCTGCTTAGAAGCAGTAAAAAATAATTCATGGGCTTTACAATATGTCAAAGACCAGACCGAAGAAATCTGTTTAGAAGCAGTAAAACAAAATGGTTTATCTTTAGAATATGTCAAAGACCAGACCGAAGAAATCTGTTTAGAAGCAGTTAAAAATGATCCATGGGTTTTACTATATGTAAAAGACCAAACACCTGAAATATGTCTTGAAGCTGTTAAACAAAATGGTTTAGCTTTAAAATATGTCAAAGATCAAACATCTGAAATATGCTTAGAAGCAGTTAAAGCTGATCCATTGGCTTTAAAATATGTAAAAGATCAAACACCAGAAATCTGCTTAGAAGCAGTTAAACAAAATGGTAGAGCTTTACGATATGTAAAAGATTTATCCATGTTAGTAGATGAATAATAAGAAAGAGAGGAATATATTATGAGTAAAATGACAATCAGAAGAAGCAGATAATTGAGAAATCAGATAACAAGATTTAACCCGGAAAGTGAAAGATCTAGTGAATTACCTAGCTTAAAAAAATCAGTAAATAAAGATTGTAAATTATGATCTTTATATATTAAACAAAAATGTTAAAAACAGGAGGAAATTAAAATGAAAAAAGCATTAAAAGTAACAGTAGTAGTATTTGGAATCTTATTCATAGTTGGAGTGATCGCTATGTTCCTATCTCCAGATACATCAACATCAGAAAAAACAAAAGAAGCATCGTCAATTGCAGATTCTAAAGATGAAAATTCTGGGGAAGATTCTGGAGATACTGGAGATATGGACTGTATTAATTTAAACAAAGATAGTTCACTTGATGATCGTATTGCACAGTCTGAAAATATTGGATGTGTATATTGTATGTCTCCTCACGAAGAATTTGCAAACTTTGTTCGGGATAGTAATAACATTAACAGAACATGCACATGTTTTGGTGAAATGACTTATATAAGTGATAATATGGAAGGTGGAAAAAATATTTCTTTAAACACCAAAGCAGGAGCTGTTAGATTAGAAGGAGCTTCTGACTGCTCTGCAATGATTGGAGATGTCGTATTCTTTACTGGAACTTTTACTGGTATTAATGATGGGCATATTGTTATTAAAAATCCTAAAGTATCGTTAGAAAAAGATCCTTCATATATATTTTGGTATGATGTAGATAGCGGGCAGTATGAACAGTAAATTTAATCCCATGGGTTTAAGACTCATGGGATTATTTTTTTACATATTAATTTTTTTATTTATATATTATAATAATGAAACAATAAATAATATGAAAATTAAGGAGGAAATTATTATGACATTAAAAGAATTGGAAGAGATGAGAAACAAAGAATTAAAATTAGAATTTAATCCAGTTAAGCAAGATCCGTTTGTTTTATGATATGTCAAAGATTAAACACCTGAAATATGTCTTGAAGCTGTTAAACAAAATGGTAGAGCTTTACGATATGTCAAAGATCAAACTCCAGAAATCTGTTTAGAAGCAGTTAATCAAGATAAACATGCTATCATATATGTAAAAGATTTATCCATGTTAGCAGATGAAAAATAAAAGGAGAATATTAATGAAATCTAAGAAGAATATATATGATGATTATAACTCAAGATTACTTAAATACATTACTGAATATGCCAAGACTAATGGAGTACCACCTTCAGTCGATTTAATGATTGAAAATGTTGAAGGAAAAACAAGTAAATCTACAGTGTATCATCGATTACAGGGATTAGTGCAAGAAGGTTTATTAGTACAGAAAAATGTCAAAGGATATTATTATCCAACTTCATTAATTACTGAAGAAATACTTATACCAAACACTTTGGTTAATATAATTTATAAGTCTTTAACTAAACATTCTGATCAGCAAGAATTAGCTAATGAACTACATCAATATTTAAAAGAATAATTAAATTCCCATAGGTATAAAACCTATGGGATTATTTTTTTATTTATTTGCTTTATTTATCAGCAGTACATAATAAGTCAATACTGATTTATAGTATGATGTTTTTGTAGCTGCTCTACTTTTTCTTTTTCTATATTGAGGAGAATTTTCATCTAACCATGATTCTATTATTTCTTTTTGCCGAATAATATTTTTATTTTTTGTGTTTGGTTTGGATACAATAGATTTAGATACAAATTCCATAGAACGTACATCTTTATCTTTAGATTCTCTCATATATTCAGTAACTATAATTCTTAATAATTCTTTTATAGTTGGTAAATTTGTAGGCTCCATCTGGATGGATTCTATTATAGATTGAACTTCAGTAACTTTTACATTACTATCAGATGCTAACTTACATAGTTTAATGTCTATATTAGAATTATTAATTATATTCATAGTATTTTCAACATATCGTTCTGCTTTTAATGAATCATTATCAGCTATTCTAAATGATTCTTCATCATTACTACTAGAATCATAAGTAAAATAATGATCTTTATCTTCAAATACTTTATAATATAAAGATGCAATATTTCCCATAAAAGATTTTATTCTTCCATGTAATTGTTGAATAAGATCTGCAACATCTTCATCTGTTAATTTGCTTCTTAATAAATTCCAATATGTATTTAACCATGTAATACATAAACTACGAATAGCTTTAAATACACTACCTTCTCTCTTAAGATCAAATTTTTGAGTAAGCATATTGTTTACTACATAATCCATTATGTATGGATATTCGCTAGGTTGTACTTTTGGAAATTTACCATAATGAATAGATGGATAGAAGCAACCAGAGAAAGCTAAATATATAGCAGATATCTCAGCATTTTTTCTATCATTTTTAAGAGCAAAATATCTTATAACCATCATTTGAGTTACTGTTAAAGGATCTTTAGCTGCTTTAGGATTAAAATTCATATTCCAATAATAAGTTCCAGACAACTTATCAACTATAGATTGTTCAGTAATAGAGATGGATTTAAAATATAAATCAATATCATTTTGACCAAAATATATTCTAGTATATGGTGCTATAGCATATAATTCCTTTGATCTATCTTCAATAAAAACTTGTAAATTTTTTTTATATCTAGAAGTATTTTTTGCTAATGAAGCTGAAACCATTGGATATATTTGATTAACAATAATCGATGTTATCGTCATATGCGGATTAGCCATTTTAATCATTTCCTTTCATTTAAGTTCTTATGTTATTTTGATGTTCAACACAGCCATATTTCTAGTATAATTAATATTGTTTTAGTAATTTTTTTAAATTATATATTATAATTATGAATAAAACAAACAAATTAATTATAGTTGCTAACCACTAAGTGTTAGAGAAAGAGAGGAATATTATGTTTAAAACATTAGAAGAAGCAAAAGAATTACGAAATAAGGTATTAGGATTTGATCCTGAAAACGAAAAAGAATGTTTAAAAGCAGTAAAAAAAGACGGAGAGAATTTACAGTATGTGAAAGATCAGACATTTGAAATTTGCTTAGCTGCCATTAATGAAAGTGGAGGTAGCTGGATTTTAAAATATGTTAAAAATCAAACTCCAGAAATTTGTTTAGTTGCTGTTAAACAGAATGGTTCTGCTTTGAAATATGTAAAAGATCAAACCTCTGAAATTTGTTTAGAAGCAGTTAAGAGTGATGGTTTAGCTTTAGAATTTGTAAAAGATCAAACACTAGAAATTTGTCTTGAAGCTGTAAAACAGAATCCATGGGCTTTGAAATATGTAAAAGATCAAACAGAAAAAATCTGTTTAGAAGCAGTTAAAAATGATCCATGGGTTTTGAAAAGTTATGTTAAAAAACAGACTCCGGAAATTTGTCTTGAAGCAGTGAAACTGAATCCATATCTTTTAGAATATGTAAAAGATCAAACACCAGAAATATGTTTAGAAGCTGTCAAAGAGAATAGTTTAGTCTTACAATTTGTTAAAGAACAGACAGAAGAAATCTGTTTAGAAGCAGTAAAGCAAAATAGTTATACAATAAAATATGTCAAAGAGCAAACAGAAGAAATCTGTCTTGAAGCTATTAAACAAAATCCAGATACCTTTAGATATGTAAAAGATCAAACACCTGAAATTTGTAAGACGGTCGTAAAACAATGTCCACACTTAATAAAATATGTCAAAGATCTATCAATGTTAGTAGGATAGATAATTATAGTTGCTAACTACTAAGTGTTAGAGAAAGAGAGGAATATTTTTATGAATATGATTGATAAAAAAGGAAGGATTATAGATTCAGATAAATTATTTATATATGCTGGTCGAGCTAATATGAGTCTTAATCCTACGTTTTTCAAGAAAGCATTAAAAGGAGGATATCCTAAAGGAGGAAAAAGATATACTGTAGATGAATTTTTCAACTATACATTACCATGCACAGGTTACGAATCAATTGTAGATTTAACATCTCAGACAAATTCTAATTATGAAGGATTTCAAACAATTCAACTAAAAGAAGGTGAAAACTATGATTGGTGGTTATACTATGTTTCTATAGAGAAACTATCTGGATTTAATAGAATTGAAAAAGATTCCAATACTCCAGAAATAGCTGGTAGAATTTTAAGAGCACATGAGTTTAGATGGATCTCTTGGGCTATCGTATATGGTAATAATTTAAACCATATATACGAATTTTACAAAGATATAAAATCAAAGAAAATAGTCATAATAGAGAGTAGTGCAGAATATGATAAAGAGCATGACTGTATGTGCACTCCAGATATTGAGCAGATTCATTTATTGTTACCTAGCGAATTTGCAGATAAAGGATATTCTTATTGTAATACTATAAACATATTCTTTGATTCAGTTTCAAAAGATCCAACTAGTGGAAATATGCTTCAGTATACAGAAAAAACCTGGGACGATGTTTACAGAGATAATAATGTAGATAATTTGTATGGGTTAACTCGATGTATCATGGAAGACTTTTTAGATAAAAATAAAGATACAGGTTCAATAATTCAAATAACCTGTTCAGCAGATTAAAGAAAGAGAGATGAACGAAATGAAATTTTCAGAAAAATACACAGAAATATTATTTAAAGATGTAACTAAAGTTGCAGAAAAATTGATAAAAGAAATTTTAGGAGAAACCTCTTCAATAGAAATCAAAGTTACAGATGCTGCATCTGATCTTAATAATTCATTATCTTTTTGCAGTGCAGTAACTAAAAACTTTGGAAAAAATCCATATTTAGATAATTTAGAAATAAATATTAATATGGATTTAATACCAGATGTACCGTATAAATTTATTTTGGAAAGAATAGCTGTTGATGCTGCTATTACTCTTTATGGTTTTATAAAAAGATATGATGTAACTGGTCAAGAACTTCATGAATTAGTGCATCCTATTATTTCTGAAATTAGTAATATTTAAAATATTGATGATCTAGATAATGTAAAATTGTCTAGATCATCTTTTACTAAACTTATAACAATAAAATAAATAGATATGGACCTTTAGCTCAGTTGGTTAGAGCAATCGGCTCATAACCGATCGGTCTAGGGTTCGAGTCCCTGAAGGTCCATTAACTTAATTATCCCATAGGTAAAGAACACCTATGGGATATTTATTTTTTTGTAAATTTAGATATTTTTAATTATATAATATAATAGTGAATAGAAATAATATATTACATAATAATCTATTCATAACTTATTAAATTATTTCATTTATAGTTGCTAACCACTAAAAGTGTTAGAGGAAGAAAGAGGTAAAAACATGAGTAAAACATTAGAAGCATTAGAAAAAGCAAAAAAAAGTAAGAATTGAAAAATTAGGATTTGATCCTGAGAATGAAGAAGAATGCTTAAAAGCAATTAAAAACGATCCATATAATTTACAATTTATAAAAGATCCATCAGCAGAAATGTGTATGGTTGCTGTTAAACAAAATCCATACACATTAGAATATGTAAAAGATCAATCTCAATGGATTTGTTTAGAAGCAGTTAGTATGAATGGCATGTTGTTAGAACATGTCAAAGAGCAAACACCTAAAATTTGCCAAGCAGCTTTTGATCAGAATGATACAGCTATTTTGTTTGTAAAAGATTTATCTATGGTAGTAGATGAATAAAAAAAGAAAGAGAGGAATATATTATGAACTTAAATAAAGAATACGAAAAATTACATCAATCAACCAAAGACTACAATGATAGTGTAAGACTGTATAACATTAGAAGAAAAAGATGCTTCTGGAATTGTGTAGAAATCTTCTTCGTTATCGGTTTTGTAGGATCTTTCATTTTAAGAATGATTCGTTTATCAAAAGAAAATTAAACAGAATGACCATGGGAGATACTCTCCCATGGTTTATTTTTTTATTAGCATTCCCAATCTAATATATCTATATCATCGTCTTCATATTCATTATCAAATTCAGATTCTAATAATGATTCATATAATGCAGATATTCTTATATATTCAGTTACAATAGCAGCTTCATATACCTCTTTTTCAACCATATCCATATCTACAAATTTATTTTCTTTACTTTTATAATTTATTTGCTTTTGTAGCCATTTTCTGTTATATTTGAGAGTATCTTTATTATTTTTTGGTTCGGTATAATTTTTTACAGTCTCTTTAACGTCTTTTATATTTTGCTGAATTTCTTTCTTCATTGCAGGCGACAAATCAGATTTTTTCAATTCATTCTCCAATTCAACAATCATAGAATTGATTCTTTTAGGTGTTATAGGATGATTCATAATAGGACTTAAAAGAATCATAAAAGGTATCATAGTGAAATTATTAATAGTACCAATTACAGGTATATTATTAATAAATTCTTCAGTGTTTGTTCCGGTATATCTGGAATTATCCAATTCCATTTTTAATAATGCTGAAGTTAAAGCTTCAGAATATCCAAAAGATGCAGCAAAACTGTCAGCATTATATTCTTTACCTTTACTAAAGATAGAAGTTAAGAAAACGATAGGATTTACTAAACTAGCAGCCATTGAAGTTAAAATAGAAATAGATGCGTTTGCTATACTTACAAAAGGTATAAAACTAAATAACGAAGTGAATGTATTTTGTATGTATTTAATAATACCTTTAACAGAATCAACACCACCTATAATATTAGATAAAGTTGGAAAGTCTTTTTTAATATCATTAAATATTTTTGAAGCAAATACCGGATTTCTTAAAATCTCTATAACAGTTGTACCTGAACCTAAACTAGCAACTAAATTTATAATTGCATTGATAAGTGAAAAACGTGCAACATGCGAATTAGCTAAATGTTGAACAGAGTGACCAATCTCATGAAGAATAATAGCAGTAATTTCAGCATCACTAAATTTAGTATCACCCCATAAACCGCTAGTAATTCTGATCAGAGCACACATTAACTTATTTTGATTATCACATTTTAATTCACCTTTATCTGTTATTTTTAATTTTGATCTAGAAGCTAACGATACGATAGATGAACTAACTGGATAACAAAAAGCATTTTTTTACAGCATCATTTATAACATTAAAATCTACTACTGGAAAATTAAATGCTTTTTGAATTGCATCTCCTACTTTCATTATATTTTTATCATTGTAATTGTAACTAATACCTTGCGATATTTTTTTTCCAAGATATGGTTGCCTAGCAACGTGAATAGCCTGTTCTATTTTTTTACATCACCAGTTTTTCCAAAATAAGCTTCATCTACGAATACAAATTCTGAATATAATCCCATTTTTTATTTTCATCCTTTCTTTATTTTATTACTATTTTGTTTTTTTTTGATGATAAAAACAATGACTACATTTTATTAATAATTAAATAAGGAGTTAATGAAAATATATGAAAAATATAGCTATTTTTGAAAAAGTTTCATATGAAGAATTTGAAAAATCTATCAAAGAAAATGATAGATTAGCATCATTTTTAAATGACAATTATTTTACTATTGATCAGTTATATGACAATATAAGATTACCTGAAAGATCTTCAAAAAGATCAGCAGGATATGATTTCTTTTTTCCATTATGGGATATATCTATAGCATCTTTTACTTCTTTAGATATTCCAACTGGTATAAAAGTAAATGTGTTAGAAGAAGATTGGTATTTAGCATTATTTACAAAATCTGGCTTGTCTCATGAATATCATACAAGGTTAAGAGATACCATTAGTGTTATAGATGCTGATTACTATAATAATATAAATAATGAAGGTCATATCAGAGTCGAACTAGTAAACGATTCTGTTTCTGTTTTAAAATTAAAAAATGGAATGAAATACATACAAGGTATTTTTATGGAATATGGATTAATAGTTGGAGATAATGTTCTAACAGAACGTACAGGAGGGTATGGAAGCACTGGTAATTTTAGTAATAAACTCTCATAAATGATAACCCTCAACATATTGATAACTAAGATATAACGTGAAAGGAGATTTAAAATTGTTAATAGGAAGTCATATAACTCAAAAGAATATAGTTGTCGTTAAATTAGATTTTGATGATGGTACCAGTAAAGAACAGGTCATTAGGGTTGGTACTAAAGTAAAGATTAAATATAGATATGAGAATGAAAGAAAAGAAAAAATAGGAATAATTAAAAAAGTAGAAACACTATATAAACTTTTAGATTCTTGTGATAATTCTCAGCATTTATATGGAATAGGTCCTAATGATAAATGGTATGCTTTAGAACGTCCAATAGTGACATTTGCTATTGATTGTTCTGATGATTATAATGCTGATATCATTATAGTAAACAATACGGATATATTAGATATCGAATTATTAGAAATAGATGAGAAAATGGAATTGCTCAATATGTATAACGATTGTAAAGAAACAATTCATAATGATGAAAATCAATATACCGAAGAATCATTCAATTATTATACAGCTTCGATGACAATGATAAAAGATATTCTTGATAATCCAGAAAGAGTTGGTGAAGTTTGTAATGTAGCAAGAGATGTTTTAAATAATGCTATTATGAATTTGGTACCAACAGATACATCAGATGAAGGAAATTCTGATATTGCGGAAGGGGATGGAAACTAATTGACTAAACAACAGAGACAAGAGGTTGAAGATCTTATCTATAAAGTATTTGCAGAATTAGATAAATCTGGTACTAATGAAAAATATTATAGAGAATTATTTGCTGGAATGAGTGATGCCCAATTTCTACAATTGATGAAAAAAGAATTACCTTTTAGATTTCATCAAAATCCTAGTGTTACCAACCCATCAATGAGTGATATAGAAGGTGCTTTAAAAATATTAGGTATCCCTTTATTAGAACCAATTTCAGAACCATTTCTGTATAAAAATAAAGATGGTAAACCTGTATATACAAAAGAAGCTTTAGTTGGATATTTACCAGATAAAAAGGTTCAGCAGTTTGTAAGTAAGAAAAATAAATTTTCTAATGACATTTCCAATAGAGATATTAGTGGACGTCTTATATCAGATGATAAAGGAGCTACTATGTCTGATAGAGAATTTGAAACTCTTGCTACTATGGGACTTACTAATACTATGAAAGAGTTTGTTGGCCCAAGAGCTGATTCTATGGAAGCTAAAAATGCAATGTATAATATCCTTAGTACAAAAGGTGTTGTTCATGCAGATGAAATTCCACAGAATATAGATGATTCATTGGCACGAAATATGCTTAGTGTTAATTTAATAGCAGCTCATTTGAATAGCAATCTAATAAATCAAGGAGACTATACAATGTATACTCTCAAAGATAAAAAACGAACTACTATTGAGAGATCGTAATATTTTTATCAATATAACAACAATACAATAAAAGGAGATGAACAATATGGATACTAAAAATGAAAATCTTGGGGCTTGTGTTATTCAGGAACAGGGTGATTTAGGATTAGGAGTAAATCCAATTGATGAGAAATATTTAGAAGAATCAGATAAAGATTCTGATGATAAAAATGAATTAGTTTAAAGTATATCACTAATGCTAAAAAGCATTAGTGATATTTACTGTATTTATAATATCAAAACCTTTATCTGATTATATATTATAATAATGATAAAGAAGTAAAGTATTTATATTAAGAAAGGAGAATAAAAATGGAATTGAAAGGAAATAATGTTGATTATGGTATGGTTGATAATATAGTAACAGCTATACTACAAACAGATGAAAACAAACAATGTTTATCTACAATGATAAATATGATAGTTGCAAAGAGACATAAAGATGGTGATCTAGATAAACTAAGATATGATGAAATTTATGATTTGATTAGTAAAGATTTTAATAATTTTATTGATCAAACTCATATTTTTGATAAAATGAGTATGGTAAAAAATTCTTTATCACCTGTAATTTTAAGTAGGTTGTTACCGGATATTTTAAAACCTTATATGAAAAAACCTAAATTAATAAATCCGGCAAATTTCGCAAGATTTAAAGAAAAGAAAGGATAAATTAATTATGAAAAATAGAAATAACGATTCTTTTATATCACTAAGTGATTGGATAGTAATAATCTGTTTTGTTGCAGTGATATTAGCAATACTTTTTTATGCAGACGATTTTGATAATAAATTATCAAATTTAGATTCAAGATTAGAAAATATTGAAGCTTTTCAGAAAAATGTACAATCTGCAAGTACGGGTGAATCTGAAATGCAAAATACTTATAAGGATATACATGAAGATCAAAATAACGATTTATCAAATTGTCCTTGTTGCGGTTCGGAAGCTTATTATAAAGATACATTAGGATCATATCAATATAATATAATGGTCGAATGTTCTAATAATAAATGCTTGCTGTCCACACCAGCATGTGGATCTATTTCTGAAGATGAAGCTATCAAATTAGCAACTGATATTTGGAATAAAAGAAATACAAAGGAGTGATAGAAATATGAATAAATTTAGAATAGGAGATACGGTAGTCGTTTTAAAAGAATCATCAGATTCCCATTTACAAGGTACAGTAGGAACGATTGTTAATATTAAATCAATTTCATCATTGACAATATATCGAGTAAGAGCCGGTATTGATGATAAAGAATATGAGTATTTTGAAAATGAAATTGGACTGATCAATCCAAATCAAAAAAATAATATTACAAATAAAGAAAAGAATAATATAACGATATTCAAAGAAAATGATAACTTAAAACTTAAGAATGGAAAAGTTGGAACAGTTTCTAAAGTTATCTATGAAAAAATAGATGAGAAAGATAATTATGGACTTTATGCTTATCAAATGATTATCGATAATCAGAAATGTCTTATTTATCCTGAACAGATTGATACTAAAAATGAGTAAATCATCAAGGAGGAAGAAAAAATGGAAAAAGCATTTTCACCTATAAAAACTTTTGAAAAGGTAATATACGAAGATAAATTTGGATGTCATGTAGGTTATTTCTATGATGGAAGAATTAAAGATCGTACATCTATTTCACCGAATTTCCATGTTTATGAGATAAGACATGATGATGAATGTCAAGGAAATTGGGCAGAAATTGCTAAAAATATTATGGTAAATTTCTGGGGTTCGTTGATTACTGAAACTCCAATACCTATGGAGATAGACGAAAATTCTGGAAAAGAATATACTATTGTTAATGATTATGGTTATTTGGATCGACATTTCTATATTGATCCTTTAGATAACAAATTAGTAGAAACATTTTAAATTATTAAGGAGGAAGAAAAAATGAGAGTAAAAATTATTGGAATCGGAGCAGCAGGAAACAAAGCAGCAATTGCAGCAGCAGAGGACTCTATTGTTAAATTAGAGGATGTATTATTGATTAATAGTACGCTTAAAGATATTCCAGCAGATTATAGCGGAGAAAAGTATTGTTTCGAGAATGCTTATGGTGGCTGTGGTAAAGAAAGAAACATTGCTAGAAACCTTACAATGGAAAATCTTCAGAGTGGATCTTTAAATATCAAGAAGTTCTTAAAAGTAGGAGAAGAAGATCAGACAGAATTAGCAATTATCGTATCTTCTACAGAAGGCGGTACAGGATCAGGAACAGCACCAGTACTCGCTAAATACATTAACGATGTATGCGGTATTAATGTACATTGCTTTGGATTTACAGGTTTTGAAGAAGATGGTAGAGGGCTTAGAAATACGGTAGAGTATTTCAAAGAAATGGAAGAAACATTTACCGTTGAATGCTTACAGAATTCTAAGTTCCTGGATGAGTGTAATGGTAATAAACTTAAAGCCGAGAAAGCAGCAAATGCTTCATTCTGTAAGAAGATTAGTATCTTGATTGGTAATCCATTAAGAGATTCTAGCCATAATATTGATCAGACAGATTTACTTAAAATCGCTACAACGCCGGGTTATATGATTATCGAACAGGCTCAGTTTAAGAAAATCAAAAACAAACAGGAGTTTAGAGCTTTAGTAGAATCAATGATCGATAACTCTAAGACACTTGATCTTAATTCACCATCTCAGCGTAAGATGGCGGTTATTATCAATATCAATGCAGATAACACTGATATTATTGACTATCAGGATGTGTTGACTAATAAGTTTGGTATGTGTTTTGAGAAATTTGAACACATTCAGCATGAAGCAAATATGCCAGAATTTATTGCATTCATTTCAGCAGGTTCAAATATTCCAGTTGATGAGATTCAGGATATCTTTGATAAATACAAAGAATATACTGGACAGGTAAACAAGAGTCATGATGATTTCTTTGTTAGAGCACAGGATTTAGAATTTGATAAGCAGGATGATATGTTTGACATGCAGAAAAAAGACACTGTCAATGATAATGACTTTTTCAAGTCAATGGGTATGAGTAATCAGCAGAAGTTTACAAAGACTCAGACAAAATTAAAGACAGTTAAAGAACCAGTAAGAGAGGATGACATTAAAGATGAATACTAAAATTTACAATTATGCAGATAGTGTTTGTAAAGAAACATTATCTGATATACTTAGATATGGGACGATGGACGAAAATCCTCGTCCCATATATTCTGATGGAACACCAGCACATACTATATCTATTAATCAGGTTGTGCATAGATATGATTTATCCAGATCACAATTCCCGGTAATAACATTACGACCACTAGCTGTTAAATCAGCAATTAGGGAAATTCTTTGGATTTATCAGGAACAGTCTAATGACTTAGATGTACTTAAAAATAAGTATAAAATTAGTTGGTGGGACCCATGGGAATCAAAGGATATAAAAGGAACTATTGGAGTTCGTTATGGTGAAACTGTTAGAAAACATAAACTTATGGATAATCTTTTAGATGGATTAATTAAAGATCCATTTGGTAGAAGACATATAATCTCTTTATGGCAGAATTCTGACTTTGAAGAGAGTGATGGTTTGATGCCGTGTGCATTCTTAACTATGTGGAATGTACGAAAATATAAGGAAGTAATGTATTTAGACATGACGTTAGTACAGAGAAGTTGTGACTATGTTACGGCTGGAAGTATCAACGCAGTTCAGTATACTGCATTGCTTATGATGGTAGCTGCAGCTTGTGGTTATAAACCAGGAGTATTTGTACATTTTATTCAGAATGTGCAGATATATGATAGACATATACAGGCTGCTAAGAGTATGATTGAAAGAGAATCAATTTCATCTCCTATTATGAAATTAAATGTAGAAGACAAAGTTGATTTTTATAATATCAAAGAAAGTGATTTTGAGTTCGTTAATTTTCCAGTAGATCATATAAAACTTCAGAATCCAAATTTTAAATTAGATTTGGGTATTTAATGAGTTTTTAATAAATCTACAACAAAAATATAATGAACGTATACGTAACATGGCTATCTGTTCATAGATAGCCATGTTTTATTTTTAGAAAGGAGAGTAAAAAATGTTTGAAGAATATGTGGAGGCATTAGATAGAGAAATGCCATTAGAAAAAAGAAAACCAGAACCTAAGTTTGAAATGGATTTATCTACAAATGTTTTAACAAGTCCAGATATGTTGAGTATTCAATTATCTGATATTCAGAACATGGATAACGATACTTTATATGCTTTATTATGTAAAACATGGTATCTTATTCTTGATAAAAATTTCATTCACAAAAACAAATCAATAGTTGCGAATGCTTTTACAAACGAAAAATTTGTAGTTTTATTTTCAAGAGTTATGAGTCAGGTAACTGGATTAAATAGAGAACAGCAGATATGCTGTAATAAATTGGTATATGATTATTTAACTTTAAGAAGTGAAAAAGATCCTCATATTGAGAGTTTATTATACAATCTTGGAATTACAATCAATCGAGATATCATTCCTGGTTTAATGAGTTTAGGATTGGATACTAATACTGTAGCTTATTTAGCTATAGCTAGGTATTCTACTGAAAAAGAACAGTTAGCAGTTAAACGAGTAAACGTTATCATTGTTAACAGTTCAATTGAAGTTATGACTGAACAGATGATTGTAAAGATTTATGAAAAGTTATTTGATCATCTTAGTCCATTATTTGAAGGTATCATGCTAGATAAATGGGATGATGAATTCTTTCAAGAAGCCGAAGATAGAGAAGAGATCTATGGGTTAATTAACCTTGCTGTTTTGGATATCTTAAATGAGATGCCAGATACATTAATATACAATGTATTGTATCAGTATAAACAGGTGAAAGATCAGCTGTATTCAAAACAACCTGTACGGTTTGATATCCATGCTATATCTGAAAGTGATTATGGAAGAATATTAGCACAGATAGATAGATTTGAATCTACAGGAGAATTGATACCTTCTAGATAATATTAACGGTAGTATGATTTTCATACTACCGTTTAAAAAAAATAAAATAAAGGAGAAATATAATGAATTATTTTGCTAATAAAAATAAAAATATAGACCATGCTAAATTTATGGTAAATTATATGGAAACCAATTTCAAAGATATGATCAATCAATCCATAGATAATACCAAATTCATTACATCAGAACCTAAAATGTCAGCAAAAGCTTTTTGTTATACATCTAATCATTTTCCATTTATTGAATTAAATGCTTGTGATTCAGTAACAGCATTATTCAATGAACGTAGACTTGGAAATGATAGTCGAATAGCTATATTGAACTTTGCCTCCTTTAAAAATCCAGGCGGTATGTTTTTAAATGGATCGATGGCACAAGAGGAATTCTTATGTCATCATTCTAGTTTATATAACGTATTAGCTGGATATGAAGAAAAGTACAAAAACTATTATTGTATAAATAGAAAAAATACAAACCATGCATTATATTACAATAGAATGCTTTATAGTCCAGACATTTTATTTACAGATAAGATGTTAAACAAATATAATGAATCCGAAGATAATGGATTTGTAAAAGCCGATGTCATTATATGTGCAGCTCCAAACACTAGTGCTTACCTTAGATATTACGATCCAGAGATGAAAGATTTCCAAAAAATATATGAAGTAATAAAATCTCGTATAGAATTTATTATTAGTACAGTATCTTGTTTTGATATAGATACTTTAATTTTAGGAGCATATGGTTGTGGAGTATTTGGTAATGATCCTTCGTTAATAGCTTCTCTGTTTGTCGATTCTTTAATTCAGTATAATGCTTGTTTTAGAAAAATTATTTTTGCAATACCGACATCAGAGGCATCTGCAACTTACAATTATAACTATAAAGCATTTTCAGAAGTATTATTTGAAAAAGAAAAGGAGATGAAGAAATGAGTTTAATAGATAAATTGATTATAGGATTATTAGTTGTACAGATCATATCAACAGTTTCAATATTCAGTATTTTAGTATACTTAAAAAGAATAGAAACTAAAGATAGTAACAAATAAAATTAAGGGTATCAAATATTTGATACCCTATTATTTTTTTTTGATTTTATTATATCTGAAACATGAAAATAATAAACAATAGGAGGGATTAAAGATTATGGCTCTTTTATCAGCATTATTTAGAGAAGCAGTTGCAAAAGACAAAGACCCTAGAATGAAAAATGAAGTAGAACAGGATGTTGCATATCCTACTGGGTTTTTAGGATTTGATTATTTAAACGGTACAGTAATTCATGTAAAATCCGATAATATGGATTTTACATATAATTCTTTAGGTATTATAGATGGTTCAATGGTAACTGTAATTGGACGTAGTGGATGTGGTAAAACCACATGGATTATGCAGTCTGCATCTGAAATTATTAAACCATTTAAAACTTCATGTTTATATCATGATGATATTGAAGGTGGTATAGCAAATTCAAGAAAAGAATTGCTTACTGGTTGGTCAGGAAAAGAAATGGTTGACAAATATATTTGCAGAAATAGTGGTGTTACTGCTGAAAACTTTTATGAAAGAATTAAGATTATTCATGATCTTAAAATGGAAAATCGTTCTGATTTTGAATATGATACTGGTTTATTTGATAGTAAAGGTAATCGTATTTATAAACTTGAACCTACGGTATATATATTAGATTCATTAGCAATGTTAATGCCAGAAAAGTATACTGATGAGGAAGAGTTATCCGGTCAGATGTCATCCACAGCAGCAGCAAAAACTAATTCTTCTATCTTTAAAAGAATTATTCCTATGCTTAAAGCAGCAAATATAATTTTATTTGTAGTAAATCATATTACTGAAAAAGTAGAAATAAATCAGTTTGCAAAGAAACAGGCACAGGTATCTTATTTAAAAGATGGAGAAACTTTAGGTGGTGGACGAGTTGCAGTGTATGTAACAAATCTTCTTATCAGATTAAATGATTCTACCAAACTTAAACCAACTGAAGCATTTGGAATTACAGGATCGGTGGTGGAATTAATTATTTTAAAATCAAGGACATGTGCAGCAAGCAGATCAATTAATCTAGTATTTGATTTTGCTCGAGGGTTTGATAAAGAACTATCGTTGTATTATCTTATTAAAGATGCTGGATTAGTTAATGGGGCAGGAGCGTATTTATATTTTGGTGATTATAAAGATGCAAAATTCTCACAAAAACAATTCAAAGAAAAATTACAGACTAGTCCTGAATTGCAGGAAGCATTTATGAATACTGCTTTAGAGGCTTTAAATAGAATCATCAATAAGCCTATAGAAGAAGTAGAAGAAACAGAAAAACCTAAGTTCGATATTACATCAGCATTACTTAATTCACAACAACCTGCAATTGCTTAATTTTTCAGTAAATTATATATTATATTTTTGAAAGGAGAAAATAATATATGTATGATAGAACCGATATATCATGTAATTGTAAATTGCTGAATATATTGATGAACAATATATATGTAGATACACTGGAAATCAGTGTATCTACGATAAGCCTGTAGAGAATATTTGTAAAAATTATTATTCATATAAAGATATGATGGATAATTATATAAAAAAGAGAAAAGAGAGGTAAAAGACATGCTTGATTTTTACGGGGAAATTAATAAAGAAGCAGAGAGATTGGAATCGAAAGAAGCAATCTTAGGTAAAGGTTTAATGCAACCGTTTGCAAGTACAAATTCCGGTTCACGAAAAATAATGTTCGGTGTTCAATTAGAACATGCATTACCGTTAGTTAATGCAGAACCACCTATTATTCAAAATGGCTACGAAATTCGTTTTGGTGATAGATCTTCATCTATTATTAAAGCTGAAAGTGATTATAAAGTTATCGCTAAAATCTCAAAATTCTCAGAAGCTCCTAATCATCATTACTATCTGATTATCTATAATAAAGAAAAAAGATTATATGATGTAATAGAGAGAATCTCATACAATCATACAACTGAAACATATGGATATCTATATAATAATTCTATCTTAGATAGTTTAGACGTAGGATACGAAGTACCAAAATATGAAATACTTAGAAAATCTGGAGCATTTGATCAGTTTATGAATAGATGCGATGGAGTTAATTTATTAACGGGATATATAAATAAAAATAAAACAACTGAAGATGAGATTATCATCTCAAGATCAGCAGCAGAAAAGCTTAAAGCACCGTTAATTAAAAAGGTACAGATTCCTATCAATGAAAATGATATTCTTTTAAACTTATTTGGCGATAATAATTACTATAAATCTTTTCCAGATATTAATGAAACTATTCCGGAAAATATTGTATGTGCTGTAAGAAGAGAAAATGTTGAGGAATGTTTCTTTGCACAATCAGTGGATAGATTACAGGAGCTTTTAATGTCTGATGAAAAGTACACTATCAATGGTAAAGTGATCGATATCAATGTATACTGTAATAGTCCAGCTGTTCTTACTGAGAGATATAGTAATTCTCAGTTGTTAAAATATTATAATGATTCAATACGATTCAACGATGAATTTGTTAATACCATTAATATGCTTAGGGATAGAGATGGTAATATAAAAATGAGCTATCAGCTGTCTAAAATATATAATCGTTGCAGACAGGTATTAGCTGGTGACGAATTCGTTAAAGATAAACCAAAACCATTTAAAGGTACTATTCTTGAAATGATCGTATTAGAATTAAATACTCCTACCAAAGGAGATAAAATTACAAATAGATATGGAGGAAAAGGTGTTATTTCTGAAATTATAGATGATGATCTTATGCCTCTTTTAGATAATGGGAAACGTATGGAAGTATGTTTTAATGGATCAACTTGTGTAAACAGATTAAATCCAGGTCAGTTAATGGAGATGTCATTGACATTTATAAGTTCTAGAATACTTGAGTATATCAATTCTCATTCAATGCCTACTGAATTGGCTATAGAAATGATATATCGTTTCATGAAACATGTTTCACCTAAAGAAGCAGAAGATTTTATGGGAATGATGTATGGTGCCGATGTAACAGATATTGATAGAACTTGGTACATTGATCAGTGTATAGAAGATGGGTATATTTATCTTTCAAACAAACCAATCACCGAATCAATGTCTCTTGATAAATTGAATGAAATTTATAAGGAATTTCCATTTATTAAACAGTATGACATTCATACTCTGATTAAAGATAGCAATGGAAATAATAGATACATCAAAGGTCGTAGACCATTGGTATGTGGTAAGATGTATATCTATCGTCTGAAACAGTATGCAGAAGAAAAGTTTTCAGTAACAAGTTTATCTGCAACTAATATTAGAAATGAAAACACGAGAAGCAAAGCAAATAAAAATTATCGTATACCACATGCAAACACTCCAATCCAATTTGGTGATATGGAGATTACCCATATGAATCACATGGGACCAGAAGCTGTTATTGAAGCTTTAATGATCCATTCAGTATCACCGCAAGGTAGAAGACTTTACGAGAAAGCTCTTACAGGAGATCCGTATAATGTCAATATTGTATTGGATGGGGAATCTAAAAATAGAAAAGCTGAAATCTTGAATGCTTACCTTAAAACTATGGGACTTAAGTTAGTATTTAGAAAAGTTCCTAAAGTAAAAGGGCGAGCATTCACTACAAAAGCATTTACTTCTATACCAAAACCAAAGAAAGCGTTTTTCCATATTTCTGATGAAGAAATGAAAACGTTAAATTTAGATTATCTTGCTAAGTTATACGAAGAAAATATAGAACTCGCAAACAAGAGAGCGTTTATTACAAAGGCTTTCAGTGATAGTGATATTGATGAGGAAAAATAATTATGGATGAGTTTTTTAAATCTAAAAAAGCAAAAGTTATCTATGCATTAACTTGTGCTGATTCTTGTGAAAGAGCAGATCTGTTAAATATAGATGCAGATTTATATTTCTTTCCAGATTTAGCATGTAGTTGGTATTATAGCTTAGAGCGTATAATAATTTCAGATTCAACTGAATTTGATCTTGAGGAGAAAGCTTTGCTTAATTTAAAAATACTACGTGACAACATGATAGGCGAAAATAATAAAGCTTTTTCGCCTATTGAGGAGGATTTAGATGGAAACGATTAAAAAGATTTTAGATGCATTATACGATGGGGATTTGACCCCATCGTATACTTATAAAGAAAAATTAAATAACGAAGCGATACAAATTTTAGAAAGCTCAGATCTCTCTAATGAGGATCTCGTAGAACTTAAAATGATATTAGATATTGCTAATATCACTTACAACAACACTGATAGAGATCTGCTTCCGATTGAAGATGGTGTGTATGATATGCTTATTGAAAAGTATCGAAAATACAATAATGATTGTTATCCGGTTGGAGCAGTTCCTATCGATTTTAATAGTGATAAAAAAGAATTATTAGAAACAAAAGAACCATCTCCTGCATTTTCATATATATCAGAAGATGATCTTAAATATATAGATGAAATGTTTTTTCCTGAATTGATAAAAAGTAAACAGTTTACTGATATGGATTTTCTAAGTCCAGCTTTTATAAAAGAATCTGGATACATTTCAAAAAGAATTAGATCAGTTTCTCATAATAATCCTGACTTAGTTGGAACCATGGATAAATGTAAATATGTTCTTATTGAACAGGCTAGAGAACGAGGAGTTGAAAATGATTCTAATGTAAGAATTCTTGAAAGAGATTTCTTTGGACCATTGTTACAAAATGGTGTAATTAATATGAGAGATGAAATTACTATCATTGCTGAATTAAAATATGATGGTATATCTGTAGAGGCTGAAGTAACCAATGAGGTTATAGAAGCAAGAGGTAGAGGAGATACTGAACAGGATAAAGCTATTGATATGACTCCTATTCTTAAAGGATATTCATTCCCAGGAATGATTGGAATCAAATCAACCTATCCGATAGGAGTAAAGTTTGAAGCAATCGTGAACTATTTTAATCTACCAAAATTGAATGAGTTGAGAGGATATAACTATATTAATGGTAGAACTGCTATTATTGGTATTAGTGGATCTTCAGATGCTTATAGATATAGAGATTTGATCACTTTGGTTCCTATCTCAACTAATATTAAAGATGAAAACGGAGAACCGCTTGATCGAATTGAAGAACTAGAACTTTTAAACTTATGCTATGCCAAAGATCAGTTGATGAGGTATAGTGTATTTAGTGGCACTTATACTCAAGTTTTATATATGATGAAGAGGTTTGTAGAGGAGGCAGAATTTGCTAGATCATATCTACCATTCATGTATGATGGTGTAGTATTTGAGTTTTACGATAAAGATATTCGTAAACTTCTTGGAAGGGATAATTCCATCGATAGATACAAATGTGCTGTAAAGTTTAATCCATTGAGGAAACAAACTATCTTCAGACAGTATAAATACACCATTGGTCAAGATGGATCTATAACTCCAATGATTTACTATGATCCGGTGGAGTTTTTAGGAGCTATCCATTATAAATCATCAGGACATTCTTTTGATAGATTTAAGAAATTGGATCTTCATGTTGGAGATGTCATTGATGTAGAATATACAAATGATGTAATGCCGTATGTATATAAACCGGAGAATGAACACAATAGAAAGAATGCATTAAATTCTCATAACGAACTTGATTCGTTTCCAGATACTTGTCCATGCTGTGGTACAAAGTTAGTTGTATCTAAAAGTGCTAAATCTGTAAAATGCCCAAATATAAATTGTGGTAATAGAGCAGTTAAAAGAATGGCTAGTACGTTTGAAAAACTTGGAATTACTGGATTTAGTGAGTTGAGTATAAAATCTATCGGTTTGTATAAACTAATAGATTATTTCAATGCACCAGTGGAAGCGTTCAGAATCATTGGAGAGAATAATGCAAAGGATTTGCATGATCAATTGGAGAAAATAAAAACTACTCCTATTTATGATTATGAGTTTATTGGTTCATTAGGATTTACTGGTATTGCTAAGAAAACATGGAAGTTAATATTTGGACATATGACACTTAGAGAATTCATTAATGGTTTAGAATCACAAAATGAAGATGCTCTATATGCTGATTTAAGCAATATTAAAGGTGTTGGGCCAACAACAGCAAGTACCATCGTGACAGAATCAGATTTCTTTATAGATGATCTTTTATACGCATTGACTAATATTTCTATAGTAGATAGTAAAGGAATGAAATCTGGTAAACAAATTAGATTCACTGGCTGTAGAGATAAACAACTTGTCGAACAATTAATTACCATGGGACACGACGCTGATGGAGATTCAGGAATAACAAAGTCTACAGATATTTTACTGGTACCATCAGCTAGTTATAACAGTGGTAGAAAGATCGAAAAAGCAAAATCTTATGGTATTAGAGTAGTACCAATAGAAGAATTTAAAAATAATATGTCTCAATTTTTATAATGTACAGGATACTAAACTATCAAATAATCGTATATTATAAAATTGAAATACAAAATCAATTTCAAATTTAAGGAGGAAAAATCATGAACACGAAACTTATTGAATCAACAATCCCGGAGAACTATGCAGTATCACTTAAAGGTCAGGTAGGACTTGAGTGCTCGAATGAAGAGGCTGTACATTTTGTAGAGGTCGTAGTTGCTGCAGTTTCAGATTTCTTAGCAATCGTAAAATCCAAAACTGATAAAACTGCTTTACTTATTGAAGATTTAAAAGGAAATATGATCATGGGAGCAGTTGTAGAGTTCAACAAAAATGAGGAAGAAGATGCTCAGGACAATTGGAATTATTATTGGACGTTTGACCCTGAAGATGTAAAAGATGCAAAAACTTACAGCGTTTCTCAGTCAAATGTACAGGCAATGTTCATTAAGAAAGCAGCTTCTATGTATCACATGTCAATCAACAATCAGGGTGCTATCACAAGAATGGTTGGTTTGGTAGCAGCTGTAATTAGCGATTACCTTGATCAGAATGCTAAAACAGGTGAGGACATCACAATTGAGCACGAAGGTTACTTTGAAGCATCTGCAACTGTAGAGAATGATGTGATCGTTAAATCATTCTTACCATCAGGAGAGATGAAGACAATTATCAAAGACGACGCTGCAACAGAAGCTTAATAAAATAGTTTAAGCTGAACAATACAGACCAGTACATCGGTAATAGATGTACTGGTCTAAAATACATTTTATTTTTTGAAAGGAGTAGATATTCGATGCTGACTAACATGAAAAAAATAAAAATTAACGGAAAGATGTGTGATGTTGCATCACTTGAGGAATATATAGCTAATAAAGATGCTTATATTCAAGGATCTACTGTCATTGAGGTTGATGGTTATGGGTTACCGATATCATCAAAAAATGACAACAAACCTGGTATATCTATAGGTTCCGCATTCTCTCATTATAGATTACCATCAGAAGAAGAGAAATCAGAATATTTATTAGAGAATGCAATAGACATGTCAAATGTTCACGACATCGGTGAACTTATGATGAAACAGGAGGCTGTAAGAGATTTGGAAAAAGAGATACTTACAGATCCAGACAACATTTTTATTCCAGTGATCAACGAAGATGATTCACCAGCTATGAAAGCAGTTAAAGAAGCAATAATCGAAAAGCATATTGATTTTGATAAATATGGTCATAGATTTGGTGCTAATCTTAATAATGATAAACGAGTTGTAAGTAAAAAAGATAAAAAGAAAATATCTTTACCAATGATCGAAAGATTATGTACTAATTTGGATATTAAAGCATCTTTAGTATTGGAAGATGCAAGTCCAGATGTACCAAATCCAATTGGACGTACTATTACAGTAGAATTAACTGGAAAAGGAGAAGATGATTAATGATAACTCAAGCACAATTTATACGAGAGTTTAATGATCGAAATAGAGAACAGTTTAACGATGAAATCTTTAAACGTGATGAAGATGAAATCATAGCTGAAATTGAAAAAGCTATTTTATCATGTCAGAGAAGTCAGGTGTTCACTATTAAAGTAGAGAAATTTACAGTAGTAGATGACTACGATGAGATACATCGTATTCTTTATGAATATGAAGAAAGAATGCGGAAAGATGGTGAAGCTAATAAAATGAATTATATCCCAATGAAAGATTCGGATATAAAACTTTTAATTGTAGATTATTTTATTGCTGTTTACAATGAAGAAGATCCAAAAAAATCAACTGCTAAACATCGTGTGCTTATCGAAGTTCCAAGAGTAGTAGATAAATATTATTTCTATTTATTTGGCAATAGATACTCATGCTCTTATCAGATTCTGGAAAGCACTTATAATAACAGTGCAGTTAGTTCATCAAAAGTTAGTTGTGTAACATTGAAAACAATGTTCATGGCAAGTCGTATTTTTAGATTTAATATTGATGGGTCTAAAGAAATAAAGATGAAAACAACGAAAGGAGAGAGAATTAACGGAGTATTCTACCATTCAATCATTTTCAAGAAATCAGTTCAGCTTATGAAATATATCTTAGCTAGATATGGTTTATATGATTTTATGAATAGAATTAAAGTAGAATCATTGTTAGTAACAGATTATGATATTTCTGATACTGATGATAACTATTATACCGTTAAAAGACATAATCTATTTGTCTCAATCCCAAAATTCATATTTGAAAATGATCAATGTGCTCAGTCATTATTTTATGCTGTAGTCACATCTATATCAAAAGATACCACTATCAATGATATTTTTAAACGAGAGTATTGGATCTTGGAACTTGGAGAAGCTTATGGTTCTAGAACAATTGAAAAAGGATTATCTGTTCTTGAATCGTTTGAAAGTATATATGACTTATCTTCAAAAGAACATTTTCATCTTCCTGAAAAAGATAAGGAAGATATCTATAATATCATGATTTGGTTAATGCGAGAATATAAAGCACTCAGGTTAAAAGATAACTTAGATATATCTATGAAGCGTATACGTTATGCAGATTATATTGCATTATTATATGCTATGAAGATTGTAAAAGGTATTATTAGAATATCTGATAAAGGTGCTAAAGTTACAGTAAATCAGATTATCAAAGCGATAAATACTTATCCAGATTATCTGCTTAAGCAGATTACTAGAGATAGTTTGATTAACTGTTGTAATAACGTAAATGATTTAGATTCTATTATACCGTTAAAATACACATATAAAGGTGTATCTGGTTTGGGAGAAGGTGGCACATCTATACCAGATCAGTATAGACGAATTCATAAATCTCATATTGGTAGAATAGATTTGGATGCTGCATCAGCAACCGATCCAGGATTATCTGGAATGCTTTGTCCAATGGGAGATATCCATGGAGGTTCATTCTCTCAGGAATCTGAACCTAATACATGGAGAGAAGAAGTTGATGAGCTTTTAGAACAATATCGAGAATTAATCGGAATAAAAGATCTTTTAGCTTTTAGAAAAGAATTAGGTTTCGAGGAAAATGATAGAGTTTTAGCTATTGAAGATTCTATGTATACAGCTTCTAATATCTTAGGTAATATCTATGATTTAGAATCAGAAGAAGAAGCTGCTATAGAAACAGTGAAAGCTTTTTCTTATATTGATAGTATTGGAGGTACCGTATAATGGCAGATAAAGAAAAAAGATACAGATACTTTTTGTATTCCGCAGAGCAGGAAGCCCTGCGGAAAAATCTTGAAAGTAAAATGAGTAAAGAGTTTATCATTGGAGAGGTAATGGTAAATGGAGTTTGGAAACCATATACTCAGATATCAACTCAAAGTGACAATGTTGCTTATGCAGATGCTAAAGTTGTAGCAAAGGGTTATCTTGAAGATATGGAATATACTGAATGTAGTACACGGTGGAAATAGAAAGGAGAACCAATGAAAGCATTTTCAAAATTGGGTATAAATGAATGTCCTATTTGTCATGAAAGAACTTTATGTGTACATGAAACTGAAGAGTTATTATACCCATTAGATGAATCCGGTTCAGTTGTTAGAGATCTCATCTGCGATGACTCTTCAGAATACAATGTAAATATAGTTTGTTCTAATTGCGGAGAAAAGTTTGAAGCTTTGAAGCAGGGAGATAAATGGTGTATTACCGATAAGATTAAAAGATCAGCAGACCTTATCAGTTTTAACCCATTCTATCAGAAAGGAGAATAAATATGGTAAAAAAATTTAATATTGATTTTGTTTCAATCAATGGATTTTATGACTTTATTAATAATTATGATTATTTACCAAAGTCAAAAAAAGTTTTGGATATGATTGAAAAAGTAGATGTAACTGAAATAACTGTTAAAGTTAAAAGTAAAATTACTGGAAAACTGCTAAAGCATTATACAAATAAATCTAATTGTGATTTAAAAGAGATTTATGATAAAAGACAGTACAATTTGTCTATAGATAAAGAATGGGCAAATAGTGGTTATTCAGATCACATTTCAAATGTCAAAGGACAAAAGAAAGGAACTAATATCGAAGTTCTGAAAGACAATTGGAAATGGCGTAAAGATGTATCGGATAGATCATTGGATTTATCTAATATTTTGGTTTTACTATCTCTATGGGAGACAAATTGTGGTATAAGAAACGATCTAATCAAAGATTCCAAGAAATACTATAAAAGTCAGATAAAATATGATATCACAATGGAAATTGGTATCTGTTATGAAGAGAAAAAAGATAAACCATTAGAATCCAAAGAAACACAGTTCAATCCAGTTTTTGAAACTCAGCAGCTTTATGAAGCTCATTTAAAACAATATTCAGAGATGGCAAAGTCATTGCCATTTGATCATACTGACATAGAGGCAATAAAAAATATGTTAACTTCGATTATTACGATTCATAATAATGAACGAATCGAAGTTAAATATGTTGCCAAAGTTAATGATGAGTTTATTCCTATTATACATATGATACTCGAGATTGTATTTATATGTGGAAGAAAACAAATATATACAGAAATCAGAAATTCTTTTGATTCTGTAGCTCAACTTGGTGAACTTCCAAGTTGCTTTTTAATAGATACACTTGCAAAATCATGGATCGAAGACTATGAAAATATATTCAAGGATGTATTTACTACATTTAAAGAACATGCAAACAAAATATCCGATAATGTGCAAGCATTTGTAAGTTTTGTACCAAATGCCGATAGTGTTAAAATGAAAGGAGAAAAATAAATGTTTAATGAAATGGTAGAAGATATCGTATCAATTTTAACCCCTCCAGTAATTCCAATCGTTTCTAGGTATTTACCTAGAGATCTAATTGTTTTACTATGTATGAGAAAACCCGATTTAGATCCAAATCAGGAATTGTATAAGAAATTCGTTGTAAGTGCAGATGAAAAATTCATTTATATAATTTACAGCGGAGAAATTAAAAATATGGTTTTTCATGATGAATTTTATTATAAAGGAAAACCTACTGCTATTATCTTAATTAGTGAAAAAATATACAGTCAGGATTTCAATGATGCTATTGGTAATGTGACCGCTATATGTAGTATTGCCAATATATTACGTAGACATTTTTATAACATTCCAAAGATCAAAGATACTCCTATTGATTGTGTAGAGTTTTTAGCAACATTTGTAATTCCATGTGCAGTCATTTCTAGAATTTTGCTCATTGATAGTAAGGAGAAAGAAGAAGCAATAGCTAAACTTTTCAATGAGCTTAGAATTAATAATGAACCAGTATTTTCATCAGACATGGTTATGAAAATAATAAGAAACATTCAAGATGTCGGAGTTGAATTGCTTCTTGATAATAGTTATATTATTGGAGATCTTGATATGTTTTTACCGCCAAAAAATAAAGAAGAGATTAATGATGAAAGCATTCAAAAGGCATAGACCAGATTATTGCCCTATCTGTAACCAAGATAGGGCATTAGAATTATTTGATATGGACAATCACCCGGTTAGATTAACTGCAATGATAGATATGAAAAGATTAGATAATTTGACTAATCGTAAATTAAAAAATTTCAGATGTAGATTATGCAAAAAAGAATTTGAAATAGATTGGATGGTTGATTATAATATTCCATATCCTTTAGATGAAAAGATTAAACAAGAAATTTTAAAAAATAATCTAAATAATATTTAAGTGAAAAGAAAAACTTCAGATTTATTAGTTATTCAGTTTTTTACAACCCACCGTAGAGGATTAATAGTTCCTCTACGGTGTAATGTTTTATTTTTTTCTCCACATCAATATAATTATTAGAATGAGAAGAGGAATTGTAATGAAATTAAAATCAGCAATATTTCGTGGTCTTGTAGGAGTATATATGGGATCAGGATTACAAGAGATAACAATTGATTTTACTAAATGTAAAAATAGAATAATATTAATAACAGGACCAAACGGTTCTGGAAAATCTACTATAATGGATGCTTTACATCCATTACCAGATAGTCAATCTATGTATTTACCAAAAATGGAGTGTTTTAAAGAAATAGAATATATTATGAATAATGGTACCGTTTATCAGATTCATATAGATTATCCTATCAATAAATATAAAGAACGTACTACAACTAAAGCATTTATTAGAAAATTAGTTGATGGTAATTTTATAGAATTAAATGTAAATGGTAATGTGGGAACATACAAAGATGTCATTTTTAATGAATTTAAACTTGATCCTAACTTTATAGCACTAACAAAATTATCATCTGAAAATAGAGGACTCGTTGAAAAAACTCCAGCTGAACGAAAAAAATATGTTGGTAATATAATTTCTAGTACAGAAGTTTATAATAATATCTTTAAGACTTTAAATAAACGATCATCTATTTTTAATTCAATGATAAATTCTATTGTTGCTAAAATAGATTCTATTGGTAATGAAGATAGTATAAAAGGCACATTAGTAAATTTAGAAGAACGTATAAAAACTCTAAATGAAAATAGAGAATTGCTATATAAAAATTTATCAGATGCAGAAGCTATAGTTAAATTGTCAGATCCAAATGGAGATATTCAGGCTAAATATTTAAAAGTATATAGCGAGAATCAATCTATAATGGAGCAGATAGGAATACTAGAAATGTTTATCAGCAAAATAAAAGATAAAGATTACTATCTGTCCGTTAAAGATAAAGAAACTTGTTTAAATACATCTGATGAATTAAAAACTGAATTGATGGATATAGATATAAAAATAGAAACTAAAAAAGAATATATAAAAAATATATTTGTTTCTAGAGAAGAAGATGCATTGATGTTGAAACGTAAAGAAGAACGTTTATCTTCTTTAAATTCCGAATACAATTATAATGTATTAAAAGAAGAAATTAATACATTAGAAAATAATATAACTAAATATCTAGATGCATTACATTCTGTTGGGTTATCAGAAAATTCGTTAATAAGTAAAGATGAATTTATATCTGGAATGAATATCATAAAATCCATTCAAGATCAGATAAGTGTTATCAGATCTTATTCGTATGAAAAAGATATAGAATCAGCTGTAAAATTTATAAAAGAAAATTATAATATAATAGATGCCAGAAATGATCTTCAAGATAAATTACATTTAATGGAAAATAGATTATCTGATGTGAAAACAGAAATTATTAAATTTTCTAATTTGAAAGATTTAACAGAAGTTTTAACCAATAGACCTTCTGAATGTACAATAGATTCTTGTGGTTTTATCAAGAATGCATTAGGTGCAGTAGAACAAGATCCTGATTCTAATTTATATAGATTAGGAAATGAACAGAGAAATCTAGAAAAAGAAATAGAATTTATAACTGATAATATAACCGAACTTGACCAGATATCTAAAACCATTTCAGATATAAATGTGATTATAAGATCAGCTCAATCAGGTAATTCTATTTTAAATAAAATACCATATGGTAATGAATTTTCTAGTTTAGATAATATTTTATCAATGATAAAATCTGGTGGTCAATTTGAAAGATTTAATGATTTGTATTCATTTTTAGATTGTGTAAATATTTTAGAAATGTATAAGTGTGATAATGAGAAATTAATCAAACTTAAAGCTGAATCTAAAATATATGAAACTAAACATGGTCTAATAGATGAACTTACTAATGACATTAATGAATTAGTGGAAAAATTAAAAAATGTAGAAAATCTTATTATCGATACAAATAAAGAGATTAAACAGATGGAAGGTATAAGGAATTCTAAATTTTCATTATCTAGTGTAGTAAATGATATATTGGAGAAGTATACAATACTAGAAGAATTAAAGAAACAAAAAGCAGAGAATGATGCCATTCTTCTATCCATAGATACAACGATGGCTAATATCGAAAATGCTATAAAAAATATAAATTCTATAAATGAAGAATTAAAACGAATAGATGATGAAATAAAACCTTTAAAAGAAGAATTAGACAAAACCAAATATTCTTTAGATAGATTACAAGAATATAATGATGAATTAAGTATGTATAGAACTAAATATGATTTAGTAGAACTCATTAAAAAATATTCATCACCTACAAGAGATGGTATTCAAAATCTATTTATTGAAGTATATATGGGACAAACTTTAAATGTAGCTAATAGTTTATTGCAGATGCTATTCAATGGTGAATTAAGTTTATTGAAATATATTATAAATGATAAAGAATTTAAAATACCGTGTCGTAATTCTGAGTCTGTATTAACTATAGATGATATTAGTTCTTGCTCAACAGCACAGAAATGTATGATAAGTACAACATTATCTGTAGCTTTATTACAACAGTCATCTCCAATATATAATATACTACAATTGGATGAAATGGATGGGGGATTAGATGCTTATAATCGATCTAAATTTCCAGAATTTTTAGAACAAGTTATGAGCATATTGGATATGGAAATGTGTATCATGGTATCACATGCATCTGAATCTGTTTTGTCTAATACAGATATTATTTGTCTTGGTGCAGTTGGAAATGAACTTCCAAATGGAAATATTATATTTACTTATAACGATGAACAAAATAAACGAGTATGCGACTAAGCATACTCGTTATTGTTTGATTTAATATACATCCGATAATCGTTCTCCTACTTCGATTACAGGATAAGTCTCATTTAAATTAAGATTTCTTGCAATATGATTCTGTAAATCAATTACTGTATCGTCCATAAACATCATATCTCTTTTATCTACATTAGGAATTATTTCACCAGTAGCAATATTCATAACTTCAAATCTTTTAGAATTTGTAGTATTATCATATATAACTACCTGCTGTACATTTGGATCTGATTCGTACATAGATAATCTCTGAGCTGGAGTCATATTGTTTAGGAAATTATTATACCCAGCTTCTTCATCACCACCTAAAGTCTGAGTAACTGCACCTGTTATTGCTGGACTATAGGTTAACTGATTTACAGAAGGTCCTAAAGACATACCTGAATTCATATCTGTAGGCATTGAAATAAATGCACTGTACATATCCATTACTGCTTTATCAGTATTCTCTTCACCCTGCTGAGCATGAAGTTCTTTAGCACGTTTAAGTTCAAGTTCATTACATTTGGAAATAGAATTATTAATTTCCCTCAATGCACTAATCTTGTTTCCAATATACTGACCCATAGTTCCGTGAATATCTGAAAGGTATTCATATTTTCGTTTAAGAGTTTTACTTGCTCTTATATATGAAACATCTTGCTGCATTTCGGATAAACCAGCATCTAATTGCATTATAGAAGCTTTAAGCATATTTGTTGTTTCTTCGTATGCTTTAGAATAAGGCTCCTCTCCAGATGAAGATTCGGACTTATTTACATTACCTTCGGTAACAATTCCATCAATGTTAGTTTTCTTTTTTCTACCTCTTTTTGGTTTTTCATCTACAGTTCCTACATCTTCTCTGTTAGTTGGAATTGTAATTTTGTTATTCATAATATAACTAAAATCAGGACCAAAAGAATGACTAGGTTCTGCAGATAAGGTATTAGTATTTTCTTTTTTAGGAAGATCCACTGATGGCATTTTCTTATTAGCCGTTGTATTATCGTAAGAAAATGCTTTCTGATACATAATATCCATATCATTTTCTCCTTTCATTTATAAGAATTACTTTAATGTATTCAGTATCTAATTTAAGATTTTTATAGATAAAAACAGTATCAAAAACATCTTAATAAATACCAAATAAGCCTAAATAGGACAAGTTAGGAGAATCGTGATGAAAATTAAAAATGAACGAGTTATAATAACTAAAGAAAATGGAGAGAAATGCATTATCAGAAAAAATAATTATGTAGAAATTTATTATGATTTCGGAAACAAAAAGATAGATTCAAATGGTAAACTTATAAAAGGTACTTATGAAGTTATTACCGGAACTATTTTAGATATTAAAAAAGATAGGATTATATTACTGACAACAGATATAAGTAGACCGCATTATACTTTTGAAATGTCAGTAAGATTTAATAATATAATTTCAATCTATAATACAAAATTACAAAAATAAAGGAGAAATACATCATGCAACAAAATAATTCTTTATTACCAGATTATCCTGAGGGATCTGATTTAACTTTTTTAAATAGTTTTTATAGATATCCTAAAAAACAAGAAGACGGAAAATATAGCAAAGATTATAGTGTTATACTTTTTAAAGATAATAAAACAGGTGTTAAACAACATCGTATATTAGAATCGCCCGAATATCAATATTATATTGCAAATGATGATATTCGTATAGATCATAATTTATTATTTATTGAAAAAGAAAATGTTCATAAAGTAACAACTCCATATAATAAATTATTGAAATCTATAGCACAGAATACTGGAAATGAAGATTTCTTTAATCAGAATATCATTTCAGGTAATAGGAGAGCAAATGAAGAATTACATACACTTTATAATGTATTTAATTCTGATACAAATATAGATGACCACCTCAGAGCAAGATTTGATAAAGAATATACAAATGAAACAATTCCAATTTCAAAAGCATATTTCGATATCGAGGTTGATACTAAATTTATGAAAGGTGATTTCCCGGAAATGGGTGAATGTCCTATAAATGCAGTATCGTATATTTACAATGGAACAGTCCATTCATTCCTACTACGTGATTCTAATAATCCTCTTATAGAAGAATTTGAGAAATCAATCAATGCTGATTTATTTCAAGAATTACATCAGTTTGTTATTAACGCTGTAGGTGGAATTGAAAAAGCTAAAAAATACCATATTGATCAATTATCATATGAGTTTTCATTTTTTGATGAGGAAATAGCTTTAATTCAAAATTTATTTATGTTGATCAATAAACAAGAACCTGATTTCTTGTTAGCATGGAACATGGCATTCGATATTCCATATATTATTGAAAGATTATATCAATTAGGATATGATCCAAAAGATATTTTATGTCATCCATCTTTTAATGATGCACATAGAGTAGCTGAATATTTTATTGATAATGATCATTTCATGGATTATGCAGAACGTGGAGATAAATATACAATTTCTTCTCATACAGTATATTTAGATCAGTTGATTCATTTTGCTTCTAGAAGAAAAGGTCAAAAAGCATTTCCTGATTATAAACTTGACACGGCGGGTTTAATTATAGCTGGTGTAAGAAAGTTAGATTATAGCCATATTACTACAAATATCTCAATGCTTCCATATTTAGATTATAAAACATTTGTCTTTTATAATATTATGGATACCATTGTACAATTATGTATTGAAGAGGAGGTTAATGACATTGACTATGTATTTAGTAAATGTCTCATGAATAATACTAGATATGAGAAATGCCATCGACAAACAGTGTACTTATGTAATAGAGCAGCAAAATCATTTTACGATGATGGGTTTATAATTGGAAATAACCCTAATAGACATACTGAATCTAAAAAATTTGCAGGTGCTTTAGTCGGAAATCCTTTGAATAATAGTGATTATTCAAAATTAAAACAAGATGGACAAATCTATAATATTGTAGATAATTCTAATGACTTTGATTTTAAATCACTATATCCGAGTGATGATAGACAATATAATATGGCACCTAATACACAAATTGGAAAGATTCTTATTGATGATCAAGTTCATGAATTAGAAAATCCATTTAACTTTGAATATTATGACAGAGGTGGACAATATTTAGAAGATTTTACTTCAGAGAATTATATTTCATTCTGTCATAGATGGTTACATTATGCTAACTTTAGAGAATTTATGGAAGATATGTATTATTATTTTGCTAATATAGAATGTATTAGATATGATCAACCGTATACAAATGCATTTATTAAATTTGGTGAAAATGCTAAATTAGATGCATTTAGTATTAATGAAACTAATAATGCATTTTCAGTATATCCAGATAGTTTAGACTATGGATTGTATTTAGATAAAATTAATTATGGAGGATAAGAAATGAATCCAGATATTATAAAAATGGCTAAATCTATGAAAAGAGATTTCATAGAAATTACAAATAATTATATTTGCGGATTAGATAGATCTTTATCATTATTTAGTATAATTTATCAAGGAAGTGATGATGAATGTTATTATGGTGATATTGGATCTTTGGTAAAAGAAACACCATTAGAATTAGAGGATATCATCGAAATAGAAAAGGTTAAACCATATTTAAACTCATATAAAAGTATTTGTATGAATATTTCTAATCATTCTGAACCATTATTAGAGATTTTAGATTTAAAAGAAATAAATGGTTTTAATGAAGTAAATAGTCTAAAAAATCAAGATGGAGCATTACCTCTTAAAATTGAAGAGGATATGAAAAAGTATATACTTTATACTTTTTCATCAATACATCCATTAAATAAATCAGATGAAATTTCTCTTAGAATATTTCCATATGATAATATTTCTTTTTTATGTGAGTTTATTATAAATAAGAAAAAATATCAAATACATGAATTTATAAGGTATCGCTATATTTAGCGATACCTTTTTTCCGTGTATATTTGATAGTCGAAACATTAGATTAATGTGTAATTAAAGTAAAGGAGGTTCAAAATGGCAGGAGTTAGACAAACTAAAAGAAAATCAAGAACCACATTTTCAAACAATTTACCTATAAATACGAAAAGTGTTAATGGATGGATAGAAAAAATAAATACTAGTATGGATACACTATACAATGATACATATTTATCCAGTAGAACAAATATGTCGGATTTGGAAAATATATCTGGAGAAATAGAAGATGATATTGACTCAATTATTAAGAGAAATTCTGAATTTGATATATCTAATATTGGTAAATTGTATAGTAGAATGATGTTAAAAAATGCTACCAGTGATACCAAAGTTGCAAAAGATATTGAAGAGGCTTTGACTGATACGGATATGAGTGCAGTATTAACTTCATATATGTCTAATAAATGGATTAAAGATTTGGATAATGAAATTGATACTGTATTAAAATACTGTACAAAGATGGCTGAAGCATTGGATTTATTACGTGATGCTGTTATAGCCGCAGACAGTACCAACAAAGATAGTATTATAGTAAGAGACGCTGATACGAATAATAATTTAGCTATCTTTGATGAAAGAACGCAAGCTATTGCTAAAAAATATAATATGAATACTCGTCGTATTAAATGGTATGATAATGCTTCTCGTTATGGAGAACAGTACGTATATTGTGTTCCATATAATAAAGTATTTACAAAAATGCTTAAGAAAAAAGAACAAAGTTCCTTATCTAGTATTCCAGTAATAGAAAATGGTACTTTGAATAGAGATTTGAATTTAAACGATATTGTATTATCAAATGATTTTAAAGGAAAAAATTTTAAAATTGAGATAGATACCGGACGAAAATTACAATCTGCTATAGATGAAGCTAGTTGTGTAGATAAAGCATTTCAGAAAAACTTAGGTAGAAGTTTAAATGAACAATTTATTCACGAAGATAACATAACTAAGAAAAATAAACTAGATAAAACTATTGATGATGATAATTTAGAACTTCCTGAAGGATTTGACAATATAACTTCGGATGGAATAGTTGGTGTAAATTATCGAAAAAACAATAGAAAAATTAAGGTAGATGTTAAAGGTGGTATTTTAAAAGATCTTAAACATGAAAATCTTATACCAATATATTTTGATGATGTATGTGTAGGATATACTTATTTTGAATTTAATAATGGTGAAGGTCACAATTTTTACAATAATGTATTAGATACTTATGGAAAAGGTTATCAAACATCTGATACAAATAAAGGTTTAACAGAAACCATTGCAAATGGAATGAATAATGCAAATGCTGATATGCTTTTGAAAAAAATATCTGGTACTCTATCTTCAAAGATAGATGCGGAATTTATCAATGCTAATCAAGATTTATCTAAAGAAATCTATGCGATATTAAAACACAATAATGTATTTAATTCAATTGATAGTGCTAATGATGGTCCTGAAGCTGTAAGGGTTTCATTCCTTCCAGTTGAAGATGTTCATCGTTTATGCTTTAACGAAGATGAAGATACTCATAGAGGTATTTCAGATGTAGCTAAAGGATTAATTCCAGCAAAACTATTTTCTTGTTTGTATATTACTAATGCAACTGGTATTCTTACAAGAGGACAAGATAAAAGAGTTTATTATGTAAAGCAAACTGTAGAAACAAATATTGCACAGACCATGCTTAACGTAATTAATCAGATCAAAAAATCTAATTTTAATATTAGACAAATAGAGAATATGAATAATATTCTTAATATAACAGGACGTTTTAATGATTATATCATTCCAGTTGGTCCAAGTGGAGATAGTCCTGTTCAGTTTGAAGTTATGCCTGGACAGCAGTTTGAGATCAATAGTGATCTATATAATATGCTTGAAGAAATGGCAGTTAATAGTACCGGTATACCAATAGAGCTAGTTCAATCTAGACTCTCTCCGGATTTTGCTACTCAGTTTACTTCTTCATCTATCAAGGTTCTGAGAATGGTTTATACTCGTCAAGGTATATATGAAGAGTTTGAGCAAGATATTTGGACAAAATTATACAACTATGATTATCCAGATGAGAATATAACTATAGAGTGTGAATTACCACCTCCTATATTCTTAAGTATGACCAATACAAGTCAGTTGATCGCAAATACAAAAGAATATGTAATGCAAATAGCTGAATATGAGTATGAAGGAGAACAAGGCGATAATGTAGATGCAGAAAAAGCATTATTTATCAAAAAGATGATGAGTTCTATTTTATCATCTTATGTAAGAAGTAGAGATGTTGAACGATATAAGCAATCTGCAAAGATGGAAGTTTCAAAAACAATATCAAATGAAAATCAATAAAAAATAGAGGATAGGGATTTCCCTATCCTCTTTATATTATGAATTATTTGGTTTAATAACTCTAGCTTTATCACCGTACGGTTCATTTGTATTAGCATCAGAAACTGCCTGATATAAATAACCTTTCTTCTGATTTCCATTAGCGTCAACGCCTCCGGATCTAGAATCAAGATAAACAATATCATCAGATGAATTGATGCTATTTGTTGCTACGTATCTAGAATCATTCTGTCCATTAAGTTTGCCCATGTAATTAGCTACAGCATGAGATTCATTGATATAAGCTAAACATCTAAGTCCAAGCTCATCAACATCTTCACCGTCGATTACAAAGCACTGCCATGGTACAGTAATCTCTTTCTTATCGATATCACCCTTAGTACTGTTAAGGATCGATGTCTCTGCTTTAGAAGGCCAAGCATTTGCTAATAAATAAGCCTTCTCCAAACCAAGCATTGTATTATCTGTTACCATATATAACAGAGTAAATACTTCGTTCTCAAAACCACCTGCAATTGTACCTGATGCAATTAAACCATGGTAAGTTTTAGCCTGTGTTCTAGGATCTTTGATGCCTGTTAAATAATAATCAATGAATTTGGTAATAGCCAGACCAGATCTTTCCGTAAACGTCATAGAAATTTCAGTTGCAGACTGCTGGTTAACTTTACCAATTGTATTCAGGGAATTAATACCATCCTCAAATGTAAGGTTATCTGCCTGAATATCTTCGATTCCATCTAATCCTCGGAATTCATATTCAATAATCCAGCAGAAAAGATCTAATAAATCTTTTCCTGGACTAAGTTTTACCCACTCAGGTTTGCTTAAAACCCTAAGATATGAATATCCAGATTCAAATAAATTAAACATTTTAGCATTGCTATAATCTATAACACCACGCATACTTGCGTACTGTGCTTTTGATAAAGTACCTTTAGTATATCTACTGGTACTTGTATAACCTGCATTGTTCATATACTAATCTACCTCCTTAATTTATTGTGCAGATGACAAAGTCTTCTGCCTGTACATAATCGTAGAATGAAAGATAAATAGTTGCATTGAAGATCTTGTTTGCTAACTGCACTTCATCTGCAGTCCATTCAAATTCACAGGATTTAAAGTTGCTTTTATGTCTGTCAATAACTGCCTGGACATCGTCAGCATATCTTTTTAATCCTTCAGTCTGATAGATAAATGAATATCTATTCTGTGGGCATGTTGTTCTAATATCTCTCATAAGATCCTGTGCTGCTAGGATATTGTTAATATGGGTACACTGAGTATCTCTTTCCTGTGAAGTTAACTGCAGTTCAACAGTGAAGACATTATTAACATAGGAAGCATAGTTGAGTCTATTATCCATTAATAAAGTCTTCTGATCTACCTTAGGTGTCTCCATAGGAATGAAATTGATTGTGCCCTCAATAGCTTCAGGAATAGTGATATTATATAACAGTCCAGCAAATGGAGCGTTAGTGTAATTATTTAAATGATTTACAATTAAACGTGCTAAAGAGTAACCAATTGTTACATTGATCTGACGTTTTGTAAATTTATCAATTACATCATAAGACTGACAATAGTTTGCAGCAAACTTTGTTTCTGGTAAACTATCAGCTGCAATTATAATTGCATCATAGCTGTTATTATCCAATCCTAAATCTCGTAAGAATACAAAATCTTCTCTATATTTTACAAGTTCGGTGATAGCCTGTTTTACTTCAATAGGATAGTTTGCATCAATACAAGCTGCAATTTTATAGCGATCACGATCATAGATAACTGGATCACTTGTTCCATTGTAAAACTCAACAGTTTTTGTTGTATACTCATCTGTACCGAATGGAGCATCACCAAAAGCACCATTAGATCCAGATAATAATGGAAGACCATAATCTGCAGCAAGATCATATCCAGTATCATCAATTGTAATCTGAGCAATTTTCTTTCCTCGGAAATCACAACCAAATAAAATATCGATAGAATCTAATTCATCCTCTTCAATTCCAGAAAACTCTGCAACCTTAGCATGGAATGCTGAATAAGAATCTGCAACTGCGGCTTTAACCTGTAACAAATTTTTTGAAGTTAAAGATAAAGAATAACTCTTTCCAAGATAGATTGTATCTGGATTTGCTGAGAATCTTGCATACTCATAATCAAATCCAACTTCTCCAAGATATGTAAGCGTATACATAGCAAACTTTGTATTTTTACTGATGGAATAATCAATATTAAAGTTTACTCTCTTAGAACTTACGCCTCTACCATTATCAGTTACAATAAATAACGGATACTTGAAGGTATTAGGATCTGTTTTACCTTCATCTACTAATTCTTTAGTTTTTTCAACTACATCATCGATCGTCTGAGCATTTTCAATTGATGCTAAATCATATTTGATTGAGCATGTATTAATCATAGCTCTTTCATTAGCTTCTCCACCATCACTCTGAGCCTTGTCAGTTTCTTGCTGAGTATCTTTGTCAATATAAACAGGATTTCCTGTTTTCTGATCTATCTTAGGCGTCTGTACTTTTGTTAAAGAAGCAACTACAACCATATTAGCTAATGTTGCATCGTCAGCAACAATACGTTTAATCAGGAGTTCCGCCCCAGCATCAATAGCATTAGCTGCCTGAACAGCCGGTTGACCATGTCTAGCAAATGAAATATCATTACCAAACAGCTTATAAAATTTTTCTCCATAAACGGTCACAATATCTTCAGGACCTTTATCAAAACTTGAGGAAGTTAAGAGTAGCGGTCTTGGTACTGATTCTTCTACAGTACTAGATGTATAACCACTAAGATCCTTCCAAGTAAAAGATGTTCCTGGTTTTTTCATTATATTTCCTCCTTTATAAAATAAAGTTTATATCATACATTTTATGAAATGTAATTTACTCATATGTTATTAGAGGGTCCTGTATCCGGCTCAGTATGCAGTCTTAAGCAAAAAAATACCCTAGATAGATTTTTCTATCTAGGGTCAAATTTTTATTTTATATCTCCAGTCATAATACCTTCCATAGGAGTTGATATTATATTTTTTTCATCAATAATAGCAGCATTGACAATTGCCTCATCCCAGTTTTCACTGGTAATTGATGTAAATGGTGAAACTGTTTTTGGTATTTCTTTGATAGAAATTGGAATATATCCAGTACTATCTTTATCTAAAGATTTGGATAATCTAAATGGTTTAGAAATATCATGAGGATCTCTACACTGTTCTGATACAATTATACCAAACTGTTGCTGATTAAGACCAAATGAATTACCATTTAATTCCATTGATTCTGGATAATATTCATCTAACTTTTCATAAGGTATTCCTTGAGGAATCTTTCCAGTGTTTATGAAAATGCTAAAGAATTCTTCTGTATTGCTTAATTCTTCTGGTACTTCTATAGAAGTAATTATCTGATCAATTTTATTATTTTCATAATAGAGAATTCTATAATTATCAGCTTTAAGATTTGGAAATAGTTTAAAGTTTTTAACTTTTTCAACTTTTCCGGGTTTTGTTCCTATAAGAGAAGGATAGAAAAATCTTTTTACTTTTTTAGTCATGTCTTCCGGCTTTTTAAACATGCTATAATTTAATACTCCGATAGTATAAATAATATCTCCTTCATATATAGCATGATTTCTTTCAAAAAATATTTCCGGAATAAAAAATACGAATTGACCTTCGCCGTTATAATATACAGAATTATCTTCTAATCGTAAATAACTTGGTATATTTTCATTCATTTATTTTATCTCCTTTACTCCTGTTAAAGTCGTAGATGATATAACTTCTTTAGGTTTTTCCTCTTTATTGATATATTCAAACATAGCTTTTATCTCTTTTGGATCATCGTTTTCGTATACATAATCGATGTCATTAATATCATAGATATTAGATACTGGAATTTCTACCACTTTAGATTCAAATTTGGTAGAACAATCTAATTTAATAGCATTGAGAAAATATCTATTATCGTTTCCTTGTACTAATATAAAATCTTTAACAATTCCTCTATCTATATGATGTATAATATCATTTACACCTGGTTCTAATATATCATCTCTATATTTAACTGATAAAATTGATGCTTTATCTCCTACTTTTAAAGTAACATTTTTTGGTTCTTTATTGATCATATTTTTCATTTTAATTGTATAGCATAAAATAAACGTATAACCATCATATTCGTAACGATTCATTATATTCCTCCTTTAATAATTTAATTATTTGTTGAACTTAAACAGTTTTTATTATATGATCATTACAAATCATCGAATAAATCATCGAATTTGGAGTTTTTAAATCTTTGGTATTAAATAATTTATCTCTTTTAGTACATTCATAAGATAAATCTTTCAAGACAATATCTTTAAATTCAAAATCATGTTCATCATTATTACATAATTTAATACCAATTATCTTATCGAACCTAACCATTATCTCTGAAATACATTCTTCATTATTAAAGGATTGATCCAATACTAACCTCATAGCAGTAGGTACACAAGTTAAATTACAATCTAAAACTCTACCAGTATCTGAACAATAATAAAATGTGCCCTTATAGTCAGATGATTCTCTGTATTGATAATATTCAATATTGATAATATCATTAGTCTTAAATTTAAATTGATCGTTACAATCTAAAAGCTGTATTCCTTTAATATCTTTAATGCTTCCATATATATCATCCATTGAATTTATACGGATTCCATTAATAATTATCATGGAGTATGGATAAACTTCATTATCTATCTCGATATGTTCTTTCTTTATTATTACTTTAGAAATCTTTTTATAATATATTTCAGAGCAATCAATTTCCAATAAACCAATATCTTCATCTTTATTTCTTAATATTTTTATATCTTTTATCATACCTTCTATCAAAGTATCCATTCGATTAGATGGATTATCATGTATAATAGATATTTTGGTATTAATAGGTATAATCAAATTAGTATCAGTCTCATCTGTAAGTATCAACCATTTATCAGTTGTAATTTTATTTTTTATTATTTGATCATTTTCTTTAACTAGATCAAAATTATCTATACCACGTTTTTTAAATTTTTCTTTTATCGATTCAAACATTCAAGTTCCACCTTTCTTAAGAAGAATATCCCATTGTAGAAAATACAATGGGATAAAATTATTATTTATTCTCTCTTTTAATTCTAATCTCTTCAAAGAATTTATTAAGATTAGCTTTAAATCCTTCATAGAATTCTGTATCGCTATCATTTAAACCATCTACTTTTTTGTAAATGTCAAGACTAGCGATATTAAATACCACATAATACATGAATGTATGATCCCAAATATTTTCTGGATTCATATTTTTCATTTCAGTATATTTAAGGAATATTGCAATAAATGTAAGAATATCTTTCATATCGATATCTTTATCAAGATTTCTATCTAAGATAGGAGCAAGCATTGCTACATCACGAATTACCCATTTTGATTTACGATATTTATCATTAAAGGTAAAGTAATGTTTCTGAATTTTTTCCACATCGATACTTTTGATTTTAGGTTTACCTTTACAATATGAATTAAACATATCCTCTAATGTGTATGCCTGTTTATAAGCATCTGATACTTTTAATAAAATATCAGCTTTTTGTGGATCTTCTGCTTTTGAGGCTAATAAAGGCATCTGTTCTAGCATTATTTTATGCTGCTGTGATCTACTGGTATTAAACATTTCTCCTAATTCTTTAGTCATATAGTTTTTAATACTATTCTGCATATCTACAACAGTATTTTCCATCTGATCACTGATAAGCTGCATTTGAATATTATCAATTAAAGCTTCAGCCATTTGATTTTTGATCTCTTTATTTCCCATATATGCTCCACCACCTTCTGATGAAATAGTCTGAGCAATACGGGTTTTAAATACATCTGGTAAATCTGAATAATAGATTTTATCACCTTTTTCTTTACGTTTAACTAAATCTGTTAAGACCTGTACATTAGCAATATTAAGATCGGAATCTTTGAGATCATAAGTTTTCTGCATTACTTTCATGACATTCTGAGGATCACTCATCTTTTTGTCAATATCTTCCATTGTAGCAGCAGAAATTAAATCACATTCAAGTTCTGGATCAACATAACCTACGATATTACCATGCTCATCTACTCGAGCATACTGTGTTTTTTCTTCCTCTTCTTCTAATAATTCTTCCGGAATGTTTCCTTTCTCAATCTCTCTTAAAGCTTCGAGATCAGGATGAAGATTTTCTTCCATTGTTTTTGCTATACTATTTACCTGTTCATCTGTTAATTGTGTCATATTTTATTCTCCTTTATTTTCATTTATTATATCACGTCCTTTATTAATCAAATCAGAACGCATATTGAACAAATCAATTTCTGTCATTGTACCGCTTTTAATTCCTAGATCTTTAAAAGCGTTTTCTAATGCTGTTTCACACATAGATGTGTAGCATTTATTTTCATCTAATTCACCAAATTGTATAATCATATCGATTAGAGTAATCTTAAGTTTGTTTTCTCTATATTTATAATTACGTTCAGCATCAATATAGATATGACAAGCATCAGGAATCTTTTTATCTCCAATATTATATATTCTAAATTCTGGTTCTTTTCGTTCTTCTTCTGTTTCATAAAAGATCGTTTTATCATTAATCATAGCATGAATAACCATATTTTCCATGAAACAAATATCAAGACCTTTAGTATCAATAACGTATACAAAATCTACCTCTGATACTATTTTAAAAAATAATTCCGCAGATTTCTTACTAGAATAATCTGCATATGTAATATAGATATTTTCCATATCACATAATTTGTTGAATGATAGGTATCTAGAAAATGCAATATCTGCAATTTCAAAATCTAGTGGTGCTAATATAATACCTCTGCGTAAATCTTTTATATCTGTTGACATTATAAGTATCCTCTCTTATGATATTATACTTGGATCTATTGTAGTTGGAGGTTGTAACTGTAATCTTATACTGGTGATCATTTCTGGAAAATGCATATTCAAAAATGATACATAAAAACTCTTATAAAATCCTCCATTATCTATAATAGATGAATTCAGCATAGATGCTAAATTTTTATCGTTTTCAAATACGATATTAATGATATCTTCTAAAGATATATCAAACCCTCTTATATTTTCTAATACAATATCTAAATTAGAATGAATAACCGAAAGTTTATTAGATCCTCCTTTATAAATTTTCTTACTATAAGAAGTAGAAGAATTTTTATTTTTATCTATAGATTCGATCATTTCAATTATATTAGTTTTCTCTTTAATTATATATCTTGTGAAGAAAGCAATAATATAATCTGAAAAATCAGAAATCAAAAATTGATATAAATAAAAAGCTAATGTGAATATATCTGTTCCTGGATCAATATCATATGATAAATTATGGGAAATACAGATCTTATCTATAATAGCTCTATATAAATTATCTCTATTTTCTCTAAATTCTTTATTATAATCTGGATACTGCTCTAAATACTGACGAAACATCATTTCATATCCATTTATAATATTTGCTTTTGCTATTGCCGGTGAATAATAAACTGATTTATTCTGTAAAATAAAATCAATAGTATCGAATGCCATTTCTGGCGAAAAATGTGATAATATACTAGAAATTTCACTATCGGAAATAATATTATATTCCGAGTTTAAAAACTGAGATGTCATTAACATTCTCCTTTCATTCTTCATTATTTTATTAATAAGTTGAAGTGTGTATAAGATTATAAAAATAGAAGTGCCCATAAACAGGGCACTTCCAAATATTTATCGTATATTTTTTATAGCATCGAATTGTTTTTGAAGTTTATTTTCTTTAACTTCTTGATCATAAAATAATGAATTAGGTAATGTTGTCATCATAGAGAACCCTTCAAGATCTTCTACGCTCTCATGATTCATTTTAGCGTAAGCTTCTCTTCCCATAGGAGTTTGTAAAATTTTTCTTAAAGCATCTGCATCTTCTTTTCTTTGCTGCTCTTTCCATTCCTGGAAACTAATTGTACTATTAGATGCTAAATACTCTAATTGCTCTTTTACAGTATCTTCATCATTAGAAAGATTAATAGCTTCTACTATATCACTATGGTGTTCTTCTAATTTACCTTCAATTTCTTCTTCATTATCGGTAGTTATTTGTCTAATTTCAATACCGAAGTTTTCCATAAGGTTTTTACCTTCGTACCATACATATAAAGCCATCAATAATGAGAATATCTGGTCGTCGTGAGCATTTGAAGCATGTTCTATTCTACCATTTTTCTTAACCTCTAATGTGTTAAGTTCATTATAAATAATTGGAGCTATAAATTTACCTTTATGGTTTTCCATTCTATCTCGTAAAATTTCCATAAGAAGTTCACGAGATGTTTTAGTCTCATCAAAGCCATATACTTTAATTTTCTTAGATTTCTTGACGGTATTCATACCATCAAAACGTTCTTCTATAACTCTATCTTTTATTTCATAATAAAGATTACGTTTTATTTTAGTTTTGATTAACTGTTGAAGAACCGAAGCTCCAAAACCACCATTTCGCTCAACGTTTACAATAGCATTAGGCATATATTTTACAACTAATTCATATATGATTTTTGCTAAATCATTTGTAGGAATAAAGTTGCAGTTAAAAGTACCCATTACATTTGTAGTTCTACTATCAATAACAGTAATGGCTGATGAGTCTTTACTAAATCCTCCAGAAACATCGACTCCAATTATAGGAGGGAAACGTCTCATATCAGATTGTGACCAAACGTCCAAATAATAAGGTGATGCATTTCCACCTAAATGTAATTTATATATAGGTTCATCTTTAGTAAGGGATTTAACAATATCAAGATCTTGAGAGGTGAATGGACTATTATTAGACATGGTTGCCCATTCAAGAAGAACTTCTCGTCTAATAGCAGGCCAATCTTTATTAAGGTCTTTAACCATTTCTTTGAAGTAGTCTTCACCTTTACCAAGCTGTCTATATGTAAATCTAATATAGAAGAAGTTAGAATTATTATTAGCTTGACGTAATTTTTCAAGATCTTCAAAACTCCAATCATAAAATTCTTCTCTAAATGGCGTAGCATTATCTTTCATATCAAATGCATAAGTTCCTTCTGGCGTGGTCAGATCACCAGGGGTAGTTGTAATAAGAATACCGTACGGTTTTCCATTTGCTTTTGCATTCTGAGATGCTGTTTTATATGCAGGTGTTGCAGCAAGATAAATGATATCATTGTAAGCAATAAATGCAAACTCGTCATACCAATGTATAGGCATAGTACAACCACGACCAAGTCCATTAGCATTAGCTTTACTACGAGCACCAGGTTTAGTAGTAATTTTATTTTGATTTCGTGGATGTGATAATGTTTCTACATTACTAGTAGCTCTAAGTTTCTTGCCACCATACATCGAGAAATCTTCTGACATTTGTAAGTAAGAAGGTAATGTATCTCTTAAAGCTTTTAATCTTCGTAAGTTCATCTTAGAGTCATCATGTTTCTTATTCATAAACATGATTTCAGTATTAGTTGTTTTAAAGTTAAATACCCATAAATACCAACATAACGCTGAAGTGGTTTTGCCGAACTGACGAGGAAGTTCAAGAAACATATTCCAGTTATTACAAAATCCAAACATTAATGCTAGATTGCCACGATCAAGTTTAAATCTAACACCTCCACCTACAGCTCCACCCTGATCTGGGATTCTTATAATTTCTCTGAGAAAATACCAAGGATTTATCATACATTCTCTAAGGACTCTTAAAGCCATTTCTCTTGGTAAATTCGGATCTCTTGGATCTATACCGGCTAAGCCGGTATCATATAATACTAGAAAGAATTTATTATTTTTAATACCATGTAATTTTAACCAATAATGCATGTCTAAAAAACTTTGGTTATTGGTTGTCATCTGATAACTGACTTTCAATGGTACCACATTTTCTCTAGTTACCAATGTTCATTCTCCTTTCCGTTCTTTTCATTACAATTACTTTTTTGTTGAATGGAAAGGCGATATAAAGGCAAAAAATAAAGGGTATAAGAATTTCTTCCTATACCCTAAGTTTTAAATTTTTGAAAATACTTTTTGTGGAATTGCTAATACTTCATCCACTGTTTTTGTGTCTAATTGACTAAATGCTTTCTCAATAACATCACGATCTGATTTTATATCAGATGTCGGAGTTTCAATACTCATCAGATTTTGTGGCTGTTCCATAAAGAATAAGTCTAATGTAGATGCTTTAACTTTCTTAAAACTCATCGGATAATATAAAGCTTTTGGCTGTTTTTGATATTCCAATGACACAGTAATAGATGGATTATTCGTTAATGCTTCATTTAACGTAAGCATCTGATAAGTTTCATTTGGAATAGTCCAATCTGGTTTGTCTAATACATCTTCACTATTTCTTATTTGATTAGAAACAATGATTTCAGCATGTACTGCATCTAATGAGATACCACCTTCAATGATAGATTGTAAGAAGTTCATTACAAAATCTTCTTTTGTATTGTTACCATGAACTTCATTGGCTCTGTTTATAGTTGTTTTAATATTTTCTAGAGTTTTTGATAACTCATTATTATTGATGTGTACCAAGAAGATACAACTATCTCTTATAGAATCAAATGGAATTACATATGATTCTGCAGATGGATCTTTAGAAACGATACTCTGCAATTCTTTTGAAAGATAAATATTGTCTTCATTTTCTGTTCTAAATGTCTTTACCGTATTATCTGGAAGTTGTACTTTAAAATAAGTTACATAATCATCTCCCATATCTGAATCATCAGAACGTACATCTTCCAAGATCAGATTCATCTTTTTAGTTTCTACATCATCTCTAAGACCGATGATATTAAATGCTACATCAAATAGATCTTTAAATCCCTCTGTCCATACTAATGCTTCTACTGAACTTTCTAACAAATGTTTAGCTGACAAAAGCATCTGTGTCAATACAGAGCATAAAAGTTCAGAAGCAATTTTACCGATATTGATATCATTGTTTACATATGCTAATGAACCATAACATGCATAGCAAATACCTTTACCTTCTGCACCAGACACGCAAGTAACAGGAGATCTAAACCAAACAGTTTTTCCAATTAATTCTGGATTATCCCTAACAGGATTAGAACCTAATTTTTTATCTACACCATTAGGATGTGTTCTATAATATCTATGCTTATATCTATCAAGAATTTCAGCATTTGCTATATTTATTTTTAATAGATTTTTAGTATTACATTTATAATGTGGGTCTGGATGGATTCTAGATTGCTGGTTATTCAAACCCATTATTCTAGAAAAATGTCCTGAATCACCAACATTTTCTTTTGTTATCATCAATGCAACACGTCCTACTGAAGATTCGATAAAGTACGATGCAACATCAGATAAACCTCCATTTGAAAAACTACTATTGATAATAGCTGGAAATACACCACCTGTTCCATTTGGTTTTGAACCACTATGAACAAGAAATTCTTTAAACTGTTTAGGACTAATTCCTTCTTTTGCTCTAAAAGAATCTCTAAGACAGTGATTTGAATTTTTGATAATATCAATTGCTTTGTTAGTATAATCCATACCAATATTTTTGACATTTTCAATCGGAGTACCTGATAGATCTAAATGAACACAATCATAAAATTCTTTATTTTCATTCATCAGATCAATAGTATCTTCATTGTTAATTGTGTTAAGGAAATATGATGAAAAGTTATCAATTTCTCCTATATATTCAAGACAATCATCAATGATCTGATTTAATGTAATATTTGGATAATCCGTTCTATGTTTATCTAAGAAAGCATCTATATATTTCTTAATATTACTTTTAGTTATATCCTCTTCAAAGAATAGCAATTCAGAGGTAATCTTATCATTAACTTTTAATGGCAAAATCCAAAAGATTAAATTCACAAAATAATCGAAGATGTTCAAATCGACATCTTCTCCATCATCAAAAGTTACATTAATAAACATTTTGTGTACACGATCTTGTTCAATTCCATCTTTGAAAATATTCATTACAGAATTTATGTGATCTTCAATATCATCTTTGGATAATATATCTGTTTTAATACTCATATACTGATTTCGTACGAGATCGCCATAAATGCCATAATTGTTAAAATTTACTAAACAATCCTGTTGTTCCAATACACTTATATCCATTTTTCTCTTCCTCCTTAATTATTAATATAAAGTTTCTTTAAGTATTCATTTTTATAATATACAATTAAACACAAAATCAATAGTGTAGTGGATTAACCACTACACTATTGCTGCTGCTTTGATCTGTCTTAATCTTTAGAAATTCTGTCTTCACCGCCGGCACGCATAAAGGACTTAGGTAATACACCTGTCTTTTTAGCACCGCCATGTAAGAATTCATTCTGAGATTTCTTAGCTAATCTGGAACCTTTAAATCCATACTTCTTATCGATAGCATCAATAAGATCATGTTTCTGCTTACGATTCTTTACCAGCTTTCTCCAAAGTACATCGTTGTTATCTTTAGCAAGCTGAATGTTCATCATACTTGTACGTCTTTCAAGATCATCCTTCTTAGACAGTCTAATGAGAGTTTTCTTTCTAAGTTTACCTTCCTGAACAAGCTGCTCGCCATATCCACCTGGTTTACAGAATTCCTGAATTGTGTCCTGTGAAAGTTTAGATACCTCGTCTACAATTAAACACTCCGTAATTCTCTCCGGATGTTTAAAAGAATCCTCTATAGAAGGCATCACACTTCCTTCTTCAAAAAAGATGCTCATTTTAAAATCCTCCTTTTATAATTTTCATATGAATAGTTATCATTCATTTACCCATATGTTTCGTAATTAGTCTTTAAAATAAATAAAAATTGGTACCAAGACATCATAATAATATATATTGAAAAGGAGAAAATTCGATATGCCAGTTGTAAAAACTATAAATGAAATTTATAAAGAACGAATGCGAAGAATGACAAAAAGAGTATATCCGCATATACCGGATTCATCTATTGAAAATGCTTTAAATTATTCAATGAATAAAAGATACAGACAAGTATCAGCTACGATAGATAATAATTATACAAAACGATCAACCGATATTTATTTAAAAGATCTTACAGATTATATATTAGCTAAAGAACCTATTTGTACTGGATGGGGAGTATTATTTAAAAAACACGGTACAGTTCCTAATCCATTAGGAAATATGATTAAAAATTTTATGGATTTACGTGGTGTTCATAAAAATATAATGTTCCAATATCTAAAAGGAACAGCTGAATTTGCTAAATATAATATGATGCAAATACTTGATAAATTAGACGCAAATTCAACATATGGAGTTCTTAGTAATTCATCATGTTTACTTTATAATTTATATGTAGCTGCATCGATAACTGCTCAAGGTAGAGAATTAATATCTACAGCAACGATGTTTTTTGAATCATTTTTAACCAATGGTGTTAAATTTGCTTCATTAGATGAAATCTTAACTTTTATAGATAATGTAGTATCTGAATCTGATGAAAGAAAATTTAAGGATAGTAAAATCTTAGATAGAAATATTACAGTAGAAGAATGTTTTGCTAAAATAGTATATTCTATTGGAGATTTTAGATATGGAAAAATAAAATGGGTACCAGATGAAACTGATCTGGATACAATTTGGTTAACTTTAAATAGATTATCTCAAGAAGATATTAATAGAATTTATTATAAAAATAATCTTGTTGCTTTTATGCAAAATAGATCAATGGTAAATGCTATTATTTATATTCTTAAAAAGGCAAAAACTCCATTCTTAGATCCGAATAAAGTACCAGATGATATCAAAGTTGAAGTTGAAACTTTACAGGATATGCTTGCTGAATACGTGTATTATCATCATCAGATTTTAGATAAAGTAGATAGAAATACACATATGATAAAAAATGTATGTTGCATATCTGATACTGATAGTGCTATTGTATGTTTAGATGGCTGGTATAGATTTGTATTGGATTTATTAAATAAAAATAATGTAAATATGAATGATATTGAAGTGTCTAAAACATATATAGATGCTTTTAGTTATTATGACGGTAACGATTTTACAGTTAAAGCTTTTGGTTCATTAAAAGATATTGACTATGATTTCTTTAATGAAGATATTATCGAAATCAGTAGATCACTAAAACCTTTTGAAGTTATACCTCAGGATAATTTAAGATATACTATTATCAATATAATGTCTCATATTATTGGTAATTTAGCAAATGATTACTTAGAAAGATTTGTTAAGTTAGCATATGCAGATGAACCGGGTAAAAAATGTCTTATCTATCTTAAAAATGAGTTTCTATTTAAACGTGCTTTACTTACAGATGTAAAGAAACACTATGCAACATATCAGGAAATTCAGGAAGGAAATATGATTCCTAAAGATGAAGCTTTAGATTTAAAAGGTTTAGATATTAAAAAATCTACTATATCTAAAAAAGCGTCTGAAGAAATGCAGAAAATCATATTAGAAGATATCTTAAATTGTGATAAGATTGATCAAATTAAAGTAGTAAAATCTTTAGCTATATTAGAAAAGAAAATATTCCAATCAATTCAATCTGGAAGTAAAGATTTCTATAAACCAGCAGCAATAAAATCTTTATCCTCTTATGATGATCCAATGAGAATTCAGGGTGTAAAAGCTGCATATATTTGGAATGAAATTCGGGATACTGATTTAGAAGCTATAGATTTATCAGCACGAAATACAGTTGATATTATTAAAGTAGATATTAATATTGACAATGTAGAAAAAATCAAAGAAACTTATCCAGATACTTATGAAAAAATAGTAACAGTTCTTCGCAATAATGATCTTATGAAATTTAACAAACCTGGTGATAGTGGTAGAAAAACATCCGGAGAAATATCAGCAATTGCATTACCAATAAATGTTAAACCTCCAAAATGGTTATTAGAATTTGTCGATTATAAGCAAATTATTAATTCTAATTTAGCTAATTTTCCAATTGAATCTGTGGGTATTTATCGAGGTGGAAAAAATAGTGTTAATTATACGAATATAGTACGAATCTAAAACATAATGATAAACTAATTAAATGAAAGGAAGGACTTTATGAGCGAAATATATATTAGAGTTGGAAAAAATAATGTGGTTGAATTTATACATCGATTACCTTTTGATCCAGCAAATGGTTTACAGTCTACCAGAGATGAATTAGAAAAAACTGGTGTATTTATAGATACAATTCCAAATCCAGATATGATTGAAGGAAAGAGAGCAATTCCAAAGTATAATCCAGATAATAAGTCTGTATACTATGATTATGTCGATATTCCTTTATCTCCTACTGAAAGGGTAGAACAGTTAGAAAATGCATTCAATGAATTATTAATGTTTGGCGATTTTGGACTTGGAGGTGAGGAATAATGGCTAGATATTTAGCTACACAAATTAAAAATGGTAAATTTGGTTATGATCAGGTAATTAAAAAATTTCCTCAGTATGAAAAGGAAATAAATAAAATCTTAGCAGCTGAAGGGTTATTGGATAAATATAAGAAAAATTAAAGAATATCTCTAACTAGATTAATCTAGTTAGAGATTATTTATTCTGAAACTATATAATAACGAGAGGTGAAATATAAATGGAAGAAAAAATTATTTTAACTAATTCGGCTATAATTGTTAATGATTATGATCTAGGTGATGCACCTAGATTAGAAAATGCTTTTAAGTGTTATGAACCAGTAACACATTCACATTATTATTTAGCTATTCACTATGATGAAAAAAATAGACAACTATACCTTCCTAGAGGTATAGATCTTTGGTTTGTTGAAAATTGTTTTGATAATCCTAAAATTAAAGAAATAGGATGTTCTAAATATAATAGTTTTAATGATATATTCATTAAATATTTACCACGAGATGATACGCAAAAAGAAACATTAAGATTCATGCTTGGCAAACAGGAATATCGAGCAACCTGTGCTAGATCACAATTATCAGTAAATCTATCTACTGGTAAAGGAAAAACTTACGTATCTATTGCTACTATGGCTTATCTGGGAATTCGTACAATTGTTATAACGGATTCTGTAAGTTGGCTCAATCAATGGAGGGATAGAACGTTAGAATACACTAATATAGATAAAAAAGATATATTTCATATTAGTGGTTCTGGTGGTATTAGTAGATTAATGAATAGTAGTAAAGAAGATTTATCTCATTATAAACTATTCTTAGTTACCCATTCCACTTTACAAGATTTAGGAAGTAATAATGGTTGGGAATCTGTAACAAATTTATTTGAGCATTTAGGTATTGGGATAAAAATATTTGATGAGGCTCATTTAAACTTTGCTAATATGTGTATGATAGATTATTTTACAAATGTATTTAAAACCTATTATCTTACCGCTACACCAGCAAGATCTTCTGATTATGATAATAAAATATATCAGTTATTCTTTAAAAATATACCAGCAATTGATTTGTTTGATATAGAACAAGATCCGCATACAAATTACGTTGCTATCCATTATAATAGTAGACCTACCCCATTGGATATTAGTAATTGTAGAAATGGATATGGTTTAAATAGAAATGGTTATGCTAATTATGTTGTAACTCAAGATAATTTTCATAAATTATTAACTATTATTTTAGATATTGCATTACGATACACTAGTAACCCTGGGGATAAATTTTTAATGTATATTGGTACTAATGAAGCAATATATAATGTATACCACTGGATCATAGAAAACTTCCCAGAGTTAAGTAACGATATTGGAGTTTATACTTCAGTTGTTTCTAAACAGGAAAAAGAAATAGCTTTAACTAAAAGACTTATACTTTCAACTACTAAATCAGCAGGAGCAGCGGTAGATATACCAGGATTAAAACTTACTGTAGTATTGGCAGAACCGTTTAAATCTGAAGTTATTGCTAGACAAACATTAGGTAGAACCAGAGCAAATAATACAATGTACATTGAAATTGTAGATCGTGGATTTAATCAATGCACTAAGTATTATTATGCTAAATTAAAGATATTTGAGAAATATGCATCTGATTGCTCTATAATAAGATTATCAGATAATGAATTGGATGAGAGGTATAATAAAATAATGCAAGATAGAAAAACGTTATATTTTATAAATGCATTTACCAATAATACCAATTTACCAAAAGCATTTAATTATACTAATACCTTTAATGCTTTTGGTTATATATTATAATTATGAATAGATTTAACGATAAAATAAAAAGGAGGTCTAGGATAACTTGGAACCAGCTTTTAGTTATATTTATTATGACAGGTTATCTGATGACCTGTATTATTTAGGAAATAGCACTGTAGTTAGATTTAACGTAAGTCTAGGTAGAGTGAATGAAAATGATGGAACAAAAGTTTCTTATCATAAAGAATTTATGTATCCATCTAATAAATATTCAAATTTTGATAATCAAATAACAATAAGAAGATCATTTAGTTATTATTTGACAATAGAAAAAATAGATGCTAGAGAAGCATCTATTATGATTCGTGTACAAGACATTTTATTATTAAGAGCTAAATTACACGAAGCTCTTAATTGGTTCAATGATAATACATTTGGTATTAAGCAACAAAGATTATATGTTGTAAATAGACCAAAGTCAATTATAATAGATAATTTACCTGATAATAAGTATATCTCGTTAGATCCTATAGTAATAGAATGGGAAAATACTGGAGATCAACAACAAGGTATAAGATTATCTTTTAGCGAAGGTAGTGTGTATGCAGATATATCCATAGACAAATTTTATGGATTTGTATATACTATAGATACTTTAAATATGTATGAATCTGCTCAATTATTATTAAATTATTTTGGTAGACCAGATTATGGAACTAATTTAATTAGATTTGAAAATAATCAGTACTTAACAGATCATACTAATGTACAACAAGAACCAGAACATATACAATCAAAGAATAGAACTGTATCTTATCCAAATAGACCAAAATCATTCTTTGATAAAATTGACGAATTATAAAACAGCATAACCCCGATGGATTCCGTTTCCATCGGGGTTATTTGAGTTACGCCTTGTATTAACAATTAAAGAGAAAAAACTTTTTACTTTTATAATGGCACATATGACACACTATAAACAGTATATAGTCAGAAGTATATTGGGGATATATACTCCTACCTTAATGTTAACAAATTTATTTATAATCTTTATTTTTTATACAGTAAACATAATCGGTTGATTTTTATTTGCTGCAGATACATAACCTTCTTTAAGAGTATTTATGATATCATCTCTTTTACTAGCTTCATTTTCTAGATCTCCTAGTTTAAGATCAATCTGAGCATAAACAGTTTCAAGTTGATCGTATCTAGAAAGATATCTTGAAAGATATAAAGCTATATCTGCTTGTGCAAGAGCTTCAAATGTTTCCATCTGTGTAGCACTAATAGTGGTTAAATCTGATCGATGTTGTAAAAATAAATCAATATGAAATTTACCCACACTTCTACTTAAATCACCACCAGTTGCACTTTGAAGTCTTATCATATTTGGCGGTTCAAAATCAACAAAAATTCCATTGTTAAATAATGACATATGGTCAGCTCTCATTTGCATAAGTGCTACATCAGTAACACCAAAACTATTAGCAATATAATCATATACACCAAGACCCATATTCTGCTGATACGTTAATGAATCTTGGGCAAAATCATCCCATGATAAATCTCTAACACCTAGAATTTTAACATCTGGGCTTATCATATTTTCATCTATGATATAATATCCATTCTTCTTCGGATGTGTAGCTGGATCTATCTGATATTTAAACATTCTAGGAAAATATCTTGAATAAGTTACCAATGTATCTGGTATAATTACATTTTCTGCCCAGGTTTCTTTTTTTATATCATCTGGTAATGACAAAGGTTTTGTACCTAATCTATTTTCAATTTTATTTAATAGATTGGTCATATTATTACTATAACCCATAAAAACATCTCCTTAGTGTCTTAATGTATTTAAACATGCAGACATAATCTCATCATGAATATAGTTTTCAAGATTCACTATATAAATTGAACCTGCACGATCAGTAAGCTGAACTTTAGAGCCGTTATTAATCAACTCAATATTGTCATATAATAAATCAAAGCTTTCTTTGATTGCTTTAAAATTAGCTGATTCACTCTGGATATAATTAATAACTGATTTGTTAGTTATTGGAATTATGATACCTTTATCATTCTCATCCAGATATAACTTACAATCTTCATTACATGAAACCATATTAGCATTTTCATTTACTAAACCAATTGTATATGCTTTATCGTGACTAGGATAAATAACTCTATCATAGGTTATGATTTTAATATTTTTTACCTCAACGCCACGTTTAGTATTGGCCAATCTACCAAGAGCTCGTAATGACCATGAAGGTTTTCTTCCTTTACGAAGTTCCCTGTCAAAATATTCACCTTTATCATTCTCATCACCTACAAAACGTCCCATTACTAAATCACCATCAGTCCATAATTTAGTAAATACTGCTACGGTATTATTAGGATCGATAGTCTGCTGTCTTGTAAGTTCTTTAGATAACGGATGTCCATTTTCGGCTTTAAAATTTCCAGTATTTAATAACTCTAAAGTTCTAGGAGAAGTTAATTCAGGAAACAGGTCTCTAGAATCATAGAAACGTCCATTTCTATTTTTAGCATTAGCTTCCTGTAAAACTCCTTCGCCTTCTACTCTATTATCTTTTTCATTTACAATTTTACTTGGATATATATCTGCATTTGCTGTTGCAGTTTCTATAATAATATCTCCAATACAAGAATTTAATTCGCTCATGTTTGAGTCTCCTTTCAATCTTCTATATTAATAATAATGTTCGGCTTTACCAAATACCCATAATACTTGAGATTCTCAACAATATATTAATTTAAATAAAACGGGAGGTACCAGTATATGCAATACCATATTTTTACCGATTCTAATAATATTCGGAACAGAGACATGAAAATGAAATGCTCATGTAAATCATGTGTTACTCAGGCTAATGTAAAAGCAGTCGAAGACAATATCAATACAATAAATGGTTCAAATCTCATACAAAAAATATGTTCTAACCGTTGCGATGCTAATACTTATTTTGATAAAGTATTAGATTTTTTACCGGAATTAGAAATAATGATGAATCATAGCGAATACGATACACTAAGAAAAAATGTATGTTCTACACTACCAAATAATATTACTAGTGGTAATATTAAAGCTTTTGAAAATAAAATAAATGAAACTCCAATTGATTCAAATACAAAAGAAAGATTATTAGAATCTGTAAATAATGTAAAGCAGTATGATCGTATTTTAAATAATAATAGAAATCTCTCAAAAAGATTTAACTTTGAAAAAATTATTTCTAGATATGGTAAGAATGATAATTATAATTGTGTAACTGAATTATGCGAAATGATAGATACTTATAATCTTCCTATGGAAGCAAAGTTAAATATCGCTTTGGAAAATATTACCTATTCAATGTTTTTAAAAGGAAGATTTAATGGATTAGAAACTGAAGATATTAGTAATATTATTATAGAATACTATCTTGGTTCTAATTGCATAATTACTGATAAATGCATGGATAAGGTAAAATCTATTTTAGAATCAAATTTATTTATCGATTCAAATGTTAAAAATACCTATATTAATATTTTAGAATCTTCAAAAGATGATTTTTCTAAAAAATTATCTAAAATCGCTGATAAATGCGATGATCCTGATAATAAAAAATTTATCTTAAACGTTAAAGAAATTAAGACTGAAAAACAGGCAAGTGTGTATATAGATACCGCATTGAATAGAATAAATAAAGGTGTTAGTAAAAATGATGCTGAATGTATTATAGATTCTATTTTAATAATACCTTTAATAGGATATGTATCTGGAAGGTTTATTCAGTACGAATTATTATTAAAAGCTAAATTTAAAAAAGCAAAAACTAAATTAGATTCTGAAATCATAGATGACGTTGATAATATCATCAATATTTCAGATTATTCAGATTCCGATTTGGTAGAATTTGAGCAGTCTTTTAATTTAGAAGCAGCTTGTAATTTTATAAATAAATTTATTGGTTCTGACAATGATTATAATGAAGATATCGCAAAATTATTAGAATCGGAACAGTATGCAGATTCAGAAGATATCAAAGATCTTCTTAGAAAATTTAATGCCGAACAGGATAAATCAATCGGTAAATTTAAAAATCTTTTATCTCGAATTTACAAAAAATCTCCTAGAGCCATTATAGATTCAACTCCTAATTTCTTCTCAATAATTAGAGTTGTTTTTATTCTAGGAACATTTACATTTCCAGTTATTGGACCAATACTGGGAGTAGTAGCTGCTTTTATAGATCATCTTATCTCAATGGATATCAATAGAAAACAAGCTGAACGAATTATCAGAGCATTAGATGATGAACGTGAACTTGTCAAAAAGAAAATTGATAAAGGTGGAGATAAGAAAGAAGAACTTGAAAAGTATCTTAAATGCTTAGAAACCTGTACAAGAAAAGTTGAAGCATTTAGAGACAATATAACAGATGAAGAAATGAAAGATAGAAAATCAACTCTCGATAATGATAACGACTTTGATGATTTCGATTTTTCATTTGAAGATTGTAGATCATTATTTGTGCAAATGGATGCTATCAATTCTATTTTAGAAGCTGCACAGAATGGTTCGGAAGAAAAAATCTTAGATTTTGTTAATACTATATCTGAAGAGGATATTGCTGATACTTTAATGGTATTTAAGAGATGTCCTGATTTAGTAGATTTCGATAAAATACAGGAAGTAACCAATAATAGATATAAAAAAGGTGAATATAAGATTTTGCAAGAATCTAATAAATTCTATAATAGTGAATTTAATACTCCAGTATATGAAGAAGTTAATGTATTAGATGATTTACTTTTTGAAAAATGTGTTGTAGATGAGATATTGAATCCTATCAATGAAGGTGTAAATTTCTCTACAATGAAATTAGCAATGCAGAATGTCAAAAAAAAATTTAAAGATTTATCTACTAAAGAAAAACAAGTATGTCAGACAGTTGATGTAAACATGAGTCAGTTTATGAAAAATACTGAAAAAGCATTAACTTCTGATAGGCGAGAAGCCTTAATTAAAGGTTCTATGATACCATCATTTTCTAAATGTTTAAAGAGTGCTATGGTAGTTGGCGGTACTGCTGTCGTTAATCCAGTTCTTGGAATGATAACAGCATTAGGTATGATCGGATGTTCTAAAAAATTAAATAATAGAGAACGTCAGTTAATTTATGATGAAATTGAAACTGAACTTAAAGTTGTCGATAAGCAGATTCAGATAGCTGAAAATGATGGTGATATGAATCAGTATAGATTCTTATTACAGTATCAGAAAAAGCTAGAAAGAGAAAGACAGCGTATTAAGTATGGTTTAAAAGTATCAGGAAGAGATGTTCCGACATCTTCCGCAGGAAGGAGAGATACGTACTAATGGGATTATTTATGGATATGATAATTTCAAATAATGAAAATTTAAAATCTTTATTAGAGTTTGATGTAGATGATGGTACAGAAAATGATGATGAGGATACTAATTACGATAGTAATTCTGATGAAGATGATAATAACTCTACAGAAGATAATAATGATACTGAAGATGATTCTGGAGATGAATCAGATGATAATACATCAGACGATAGTAGCGATGATGGTCCAACTAACGATGAGGATGAAGACACTGACTATGGAGATGATTCTGGAGATTCAGATGGCGAGATAGACGATAACGATTCAGAAGATTCTGGTGGAAGTGTAGATCCAGATCGTTTAAAACAAATAGAATCTGAACTTTTTGAAAATTTATCTGATTCTCAAAAAGCAATAAAAATTAAAGAGCTTAAGAATTGTTTTATTAAATTATATGAATCTTGTGATTCTATTCTTGAAAAACTTAATAAATCATCAGCTCCAAATGAAGATATAACTAGAATCTTTGATTATGTATCAAATGTATTGAATAATTTAAAACAGTATGTATATGATTATTATACTGATACATTTGATACTAGATCGTATATAGAAAACACTGCCCAGTATCAGAAATACCTTACTATACTAAGCACTATAAGAAATATTTTGGAAGAGGTTAAATGTAAGAGACCAGAGTGATAGTATAAGGGCTAATCAGCATTATTAATTTCTAACAATATAGTAAATATATGGATCAATTTTCTTTATAATATGGGAAATATCTGATCAATATAATAAAATAAATATCAAGAAAATTTTTAAAATTGAAAGGAGATAAACATAATGGTTGTAGGAGAAAGACCTAGTAAAATCTTAGCTACTGGTTATGAAAAAAATCCAATGTTTGGATTTGTAAATGAGTTCACTAACGTTGCTCAGTCCTTCAATGAATCAACCGATTTATATTTGGACCCTAGACGAGCACTTAACAGTATGCAGGCAAACGAAGCACTTAAAAATTTCTTCGTTAACGAATCATGTGATGAAGAGAATATGACACCGGAAGAGATCGAGGAGCATGTTCAGGATATGGAAGCTCTTTATGAGAACGACCGTGAAGGTATTCTTGAGAATATGAACATGTCTGAAGTTAGTCCTATTATCGGAATGACATTCCCGCTGCATAAATGGATTCTCATGAACATGGTATTCGATAAAGGTGGTATTCCGAAGTTCGTTGCTCAGTCACCAAAATTCACAATTTCTCAGGAGACTCGTATCTTAGTAGATACAGAAGGAAATGAGATTGATATGTTCAAGCAGCAGAATGAGATGACAGCTGCTATTGATAAGACTATCAATAAGACTGTTTTCGATGTAACTCTGCCATTAACAGAAGAAACAGAAATCGTTCATGATAAAGTAGGTGGACTTGCAGGTGCAGACCATCTTGCAATTGAAACTAGAGTTTGTGCTATCAAAGTTGCAGATGTTTACTTTGAGATCGGCGATATTCTTCCTAATGAAGATGGATATATCGTAACTGGAAACAAAGTTGCAACAGAAGCAGGTAACCATGATGTATGGGTACCAGTAGATTATTTATTCGTACCTGGTTATTACCAGCAGGATTATGACCGTGCATTCATGAAACGCTTCAATTATGAGCATAAGATTTATGAAGGCGGCGAGGTAAAAACAAAAGTTACTTCTGATTCTATCTCCGGTACAATGAAGAAAGACAGATTAACAATCGCTTCTTTATCCGGAAACGTTACAGAAGTTCGTGTTGAAGCTTCTCTTGATCCAAGTAATGCAAGAGCAACAACATGTTCAGTATCATGGAGAGCAGATACTACCATCGTTGAGATTGGTAATGCTATTCCGATCAATACAACAATCTCTCCTGAAGAGGTTAAAGATATTAATGCTTTATACAATGTAAATCAGGTTACTAAGATCATGTCCCTGATGAAAACAGCATTAGGTAACTACAAAGATGATAAGATCAAACAGAATCTCGATGCATCTTATGATAGATTAGAGCTCAACAGAGATAAGACATACAATCAGTTTGACTTCTCTCCAAGAGTTGGTTATGGTGACAGTCATGTAGCATGGATCAAAGATACGTTCTTATTCTTCCTAGATCAGGAAGTTACAGTATTATTACAGTATTTAAATGATCCGAATATGACAGTATCTATCTATGGTGATCCTGCTATTGTTAGACAGATTACACCAGCTACTTATGCGTATGCTGCTCCTGGTACAATTGGACCTGTGGAGTTAGACTATACTAAAGTAGTTTATACATCCGATAAACGTGTATACAACTTCATCGGTTCCGATAAGTTACGAAACACAAATCAGTTAATGCTCATCTTATGTCCAAACGGAACAGATCGTATTCTTTACAGAATTTACGACTACCAGCTGTACTTAAGCAATGAGATTAGAAACGCAAACAATCCGGCATTGCCTGCTTTACATTCCTTCGAGCGTTGGAAGTTCGTAGAGTATACACCGGTTCAGGGTCGTATCGATATCCTCAACCCAAGAGGAATCAACAGCCAGACATACAATGCGTTCCCAGTTAAACATCAGGATTAATTTCTAGATGAATATATTTCCCAAGTACCTTTTGGTACTTGGGATTATTTTGTATTTTATTTTGATAAAAACTTATTATATAATAAATAAAAGAGAGGAATACAAATATGGTTGGAAATTATAAAGTAATTACGTTATGTGGAAGTACTAAATTTAAAGATGAATTTATGAGAGTGCAAAAAGAATTAACTTTAGAAGGAAATATAGTTATTAGTGTAGGATTGTTTGGGCATTCCGGAGATGAGGAAGTTTGGGCAGAAGGTACAAAAGAAATGTTGGATGAGATGCACAAGAAAAAAATTGATATGGCAGATGAAATTTTTGTAATCAATGTCGATGGATACATCGGAAGTTCAACAAAATCTGAAATTGAATATGCCGAAGCACATAATAAAAAAGTAAAATACTTAGAAGAACCAAAATAAAATGGATATGGGATAATACCATATCCATAAAATTTGTAAAAGTAGACTTTTTTAATTATATAATATAATAGTGAATAGAAATACATATAACAATCTATTCATAAAAACTTATTAAATTATTTCATTTATAGTTGCTAACTACTAAGTGTTAGAGGAAGAAAGAGGTAAAATTATGAAATCAAACAAATCAAACAACAACATAGCAATGATCAGCAGCAATCATGATAATATGACAACTGGTTATATCGTAGTAAAAAAATCTAAGTATTTTGCTGACGGATATGAAATCGAATTGCATTCTGACAGTCATGATGTATTACTAGGCTTGACCAAATCAGATTTTGATGATATGGGGTTTCCACAAATAAAGAAGAAATCACCATAACCTGCAAAGGAAAGATTAAAGAAAGAGGATTAAGATATAAAGATCTTCGTACTGGTGTTATGACAGAAAAGCTGTATAGATGCACCACCGATAAACTTACCATAAAATTGGATCGTTCCAAATCAATCTTTATACTTACAGTATCAGCACCAATTGGAGTTTTAGGTTGTCCGTTTAATTATAGCAAAGATAGAACTGGTACTTGGGAAGTTATGTCATTTGGTATTGCCAAATCAACTATGTATAATCTGGCTGGTCGTGTAAATGCATTTGATTAATATCAAACAAATCAACAGGAATATGGGTGTGTTAACACACCCATATTTTTTTCCTAAATTTAGGCTACTTTAACATATATATAATTTAGCGTAAAAATGGAAAGGAGAACTAAGATGTTCAATAAATTTCAATATATCAGACTACTCGATGCTTTAACTGTTTGTATACGAGCATATCAAACAGATAGTGTAGATACTAAAACATTATTAAAAGCAACCACTAAGATTCAGAATGAATTAAATGTGTTATTCACTGATATTAAATGTCAAAATGTTATAATAAGCAATAATTATGATAATGAATTTTTTGGTATTATTGTACGTCCGGAATCAATCTTAAAACCAACTAGATTACTTATCGTAGATGATACAGATAACCATCAATGGAACTTTTCTTTAAATGGATATTTAGTAGATATTGATTCAAAGTTATTATCTAATCCAGATATTGAACCTGAGTATTTATTATGTATGCTAATATATGATATTGATAAAATAATGTCATCGGATGCTTATATCACAATCCAAGGTATGGTGGATAATATTTTATCAAATATGAATGTTTCATATAAAGAAATTGTTAAATATATAAGTAATGACAGAATAAATGCATCTTTTAGCTTTGCTATATATGAAACATTATATAGAACAATATCAATATTTACTAGACCTTCCAATGAAGTTATTTTAACACCAGATATTTTAAAAATGATTTATACCAATTGTGATGTTAGATATGATGGAGATCCGGTACTTGTTGCTATACATTTTATGGATGATAGTGTAGATTTAATCAAGAATATAACTAAATTGGAAAATGATAATATTTGTCCTACACTTATTCTTAATTGGTTCTTTACTTGGGCAAAAAATTATAATCCAACAGATACTTATCCTATCAAGTTAATGGAACGGGCAAAAGTTGAAACCGGCTCAGAGGTAATGAAACGTGCCCTGAATAAGGCTATTCAGCAACTTGGAGCACCATATAATAAATATACTAATCAGAAACCAATTGCTGAATCTACTAAAAAAGGATTTATTGCCCAGATGAAATATAGCGGTATGAAATCTTTAGAAGATGATCTATACGAGTATTCAATGAGAGCTAAAAATATTGATGATGAAAATTCAGCAATATTATTAATGAGACAGATCAATAGTAGAATGGGAATTATATCAGATTACTTAGAATCAGAAGATGACTTATCTGATTCTGAAAGAAAAAGATGGGAAAAACTATACGATAAATATGATAAGATCAGGGATCAAATGATAGCTAAACCTATCTATTCTAGAAAAATGTATGGATTATTTGTAGATTACAATGCGTTAATGAATATGAATAATCCTCAAAATTTTACTACGATGAATACTATGTATTAAAATATACAAAATGAGAGATACCAATTGGTATCTCTCATTATTGGTCTTGTGGCGGATCACCGTCACTATTTTTATTTTCTTCTTTTTGTTCATCATTATCTTTTTCAATTTCATTAGCAATCTCTTGCTCAGTAGATACAATAGCTTTAGCTATTGGATCTTTTACCTGTTTTAAAAGATTTTTAGTAAACTTTTTCATAATATTAGCATCCATTACTAGTTGTAATAATTGAGGACTCCATATTCCAACCACGATAGTTATGCAAGCATATATACTGAATGGTACTTTTATATACTCTAAAAGAGCACACATAATGATAGAACCAAATACTGCAGAACCAGTTATTCGTGTTGGACTTATCTGAGTTATCTTTGTAGATCCTCCTAAAGATTCTCTTATAAAAGAACCAATTAAACATAGTATGAACGTAACAATGAATTTTTTATATAGATATTCTAGCAGTACTGTAAATGATATTAAGTCCATACTATTAATATCCTCCCTTGTTACAAGTTTTTAGATATTTATTTATCATGATCTTCTTTATCTAATTCATACTTATTTACCATAGAATTATAAATTGAACAAAAATAAAATAATCCTACTACTAATTCTAATACATATATAATACCAATTATATACATAAATAAAATTATATAATGGAATCGTATTTGTATATCATCGATACCATCATTTCCTTTTAATGATTTATATAATGATGGAGATGTTTCTTTAATTTGATCATATAAATTAAACTCCTGAATTACAATAATTTTATGCGTAGGTTGTTTTTTTCCGTTTATAATATCTTTTTGTCCAAAGATATCACCACTATCTGTAATATATGCAGGAACCCAAATTTGATAATTCTTTAAACCTTCTATTCCTTCGCTTAAATAGATTTCTCTTATTTTTTCTTTATCATAAGTGTCAATTAATCTATGCTTTGTTCCTTTAGGTAAAAGATTATTAGGTTCAGTAATAATAATATCATTAGAATGGATTACTAATTTATTAATTGCATCTGATTCTAATTCTTTATTATAAGCTTTATCAATTTCATATTCCCAATTTCGTATTTCAGAATCAGATGCTCTTGAAATGTTTAAATCTTCATAAATTCCATTAGGAGTAATGACAACTATACCATTTCTAAAATTATTGATATCATTAAAATTTTTATTATCAATATTTTTTCTAATAATATCATATAATTCTTCACTGAACTCACCTTTATCTAATTCATCTTTGATACTATTCATATTAGATTGCTTTATATCCCTTTCTATTGATTTGGAAATACATCTAATATTACTAGATGCATCTTTAATCAATATATCCATATGATCAATCATATGATCATAAGTTTCAGATTTCATAGATTTTATAGTATCTTCTTCTGTTTCTTTGATACCATCGATTATATAATTAAGAAGCAATACAACAATCATTGCTCCTATCATACAAATAGTCATAAGTCGAGCTTGCATCGATTTATGTTTTAATAGCTTTTTCATATCAATGTCTTTTATATTAAAATCAAGCTCCTGTTTATGAGTTTCTTTTTTCATTTTTATTCTCCTTCCAAAATATGTATACCAAAATAAAATAATATATGTTATTTATATGTTTTTCTACATCATACTAGAGGGTTATGGGTTATTTATTATTATATAACTATATAATAATAAATTTAAAGGAGGAAAAATATTTATGGAATTACAGACTTTATTTGCACAGTTTGGAGTAACTATCAGTATTGTAGTGATCATCTTCTTATTAGCAATTGGTTATTGTATCAAACATATCAAAACGTTTGATAAGATTTCTAATAATCTTATTCCTATCGTATTGGTTATATTAGGAGCAATAACTACATTGTTAACAAAAACTGCAGATACTTCTGTTGTCATGGCTTTGATGAATGGTATTATCAATGCAGCAATCGCCATTGCAATTCACCAGTCTGGAAAAAATATTTTTGAGATGGTAACTTTGTCCGGTTCTAAAATTGTAATTGCTGACAAAGATGAAGAATTAGAAGATGATGATACAGATTCAATGTGGTGATTATTTTAAGCAATAATTATTTTTACATATAGTATAACATTAATTTAATCATCCAACGATGATTATGAGTTATTTCCCAAATTCTTATAAAAACCAACAATCAAAAAAGTTGCCCGTGATAGTTTAAACTATCACGGGTGATTTTTATCTTAAAATCTCAGTTTCTTTTACATAACCAATAATAAATAAAGGATCTCCAACATGATCTTTAGATGTTATTGCATATCTATCATTTTTATTTACTCCATCATTTAAATAAAATTTACCACTGATACATCTTAATGGTATAGAAGATAATGGTGTTTCATAGAGATTTGTATTAGATAATAAAATCTCTGCACCTTTAACCAAATGTAAAACAGTATCATTCTGTACTGGTTCTGTTTCTACTATTGTAGGTTCTACTTCCTTTTTGGTATCAACAGTTTCTACTACAACATTATTTCCATCAGCTGTAAATAAAAAATCAATAGCTTCTTTATCAATTTCAGCAAGTTTATTAGCTTCAATTATAGAGAGGTATTGATTTTTCTCTGCATCAGACATTTTTTTAGCATTTAATGCTTTCTCATAAGATAATTCTTCTCCAGTATAATCATTGTTAAGATTAAACATATCATCTAACGTAGCAAATACTTTATACTGAGTTTTTGATTCACCAGAACCAATCTCAATAGTTTCTTTTGTATATTTCTTTCCTGCGACAATACAAAGAGGATTGTTAGCTTTCATTAATTTCTCTTTATCTTCATCACTAAATACGGAAAGTTTAATAATACAATTTGCTATGAATAAAGATGGTAAAACTTTTTTTTCAGTAGCAACTTTTGTAAAATTAACAATAGCTGGCTGTTTTAAAGCAGCTACAATTTCAGAATGAGTCATGGTTTAATAAACCTCCTTTAATATAATTTTACTAGTATGTTTTGCTAAGCTCTATATTAGTAATTACCTATACCTATAACATGAGATTAAGGTACAAAATGTGCTAAAATATTATATTAGAATTTTTAAGGAGGACTTAATTATGGCATTAGGAGACACTAATTATCAGGGAAACAACAAACCTAAATTCAAAGAACCAGAAGTATACTCATGTTATAACATGAGCAACGTAGAAGGAATTGATCCTTCTGCATTATCTTTTTCGTTTTTTAGAAACTTATTAAAAATAACAATCTCACCTAAACTTCAGAATCCAACTGGAGATAAAATGTGGGATCATGAAAATGCAGCATGTGTATATTTAACACATACCAAAGCCAGAATGCTTGCTAAAGAAATTGAAAAAGTACTTGCAGGTGATAAATTCAACGGTGGTGTTAATACTGGATCGGATGGTTTAATCAGTTTTTCGGATGGAAAAGAAATAGGAAGTCAGTTCTATTGTATTATCATTAGAAAAATTGATTCTAATGGTGGTGTTCTTGGAACTTATGTATATGAATTCAAGACAAATTACCATTATGCTATTAGTAACTTTAATGCATCAGATTCTACTCATGATAAAGATTATTATGACATGCTTGAGATCGAGCAGCTTAAAGATTTATTAGTAGATTATTACAATGCAATGACCAACGCTATAGCTTATTCAGTTATCAATAACTTACGTTTTGATATGAGCCGTATCAATACAAAACTTAATGACATTGCTGAAGCAAATGGTATTAAATATGGTAATGGAAATAATTATAGTTCCAATTCAGGATCTAGAAGCTTCTTCAATTCTGATAATACCAAAAGTGAAATAAATGGTACCAATGGTTCATTGAATAATGGACAGTCTACACATTCAAATGGTTCTAGAACAACTACATTAGATGATCTTGATGGAAGTATGAATTCATAGTTTCAAGGAGAAAAAATATGTATGATATTATTTCACTAGTTCCATTTGATCTTGTATTCGATACTGATTTTGGTATTATTAAATTTGTCCAATTCAGTGACTATGGAAAAAATCTAGAACCTATATTGAATCGAGTTTATTGGTTCAGATCACATGAATATGATAGTATGATTTGTAAATTATTATCAGAAAGAAAAAATCCAAATCCATTAAGTATAATGATAGATGATATATACTTATCACATTTTTCAATTGCGAATCTTACAGAAACATTTCTAAAAGAATATGGTGCTGACTATATTTATAAACTAAGTAAAAAAACTGCTTTGTTTGATATGATAGCAGTATCATCAGCCAATATGAGTGAAGTAGTTAAATTTAATATACTTTGTGAAAATCAAGCTCAAAAACAGTTTGTCAATGAGAATTTTAAAGAAATATCTAACTCTTTTTCAATTCCAACTATTTTGAAAAGTGAGTTAAAATCTCTGGATAATTATGGAAGTATCTATGTAAAAAATATATATAATTTACATGGAGCCTCTAAATATGTCCAAGGAAAAAATATTATCATAATCAATTATCCATTTAATATGGAAGAAGATGGTTCTACTCCATTAGTAAGTGAATTATCAGAATTAATTGGTTTAAATAAAATTTTTACTATGGATCTTTATGATCTTGGTGAATTTAAAAAAGAAGGAGAAGAATAATGAAAAGAAGAGACACACTAAACAATAACTTAATTTCTAAAGACGTTTTAAGAGAAGTACAGCTGGAAACTCTTAAAATCATTTCAGATGCTGTTATGAATTCAGCAGGAATTAAAGGATCTAATACAATGATTCTTTCTAAAGAAAAAAATCCTGTATATAGTAAAGATGGTAAAAGAATTCTTGAAAATATCAAATTCTTTGGAAAATTAGAAAACGATATTGTTGATCAGTTAGTAGAAATTGTTCAGCATGTAGTTCGTGAAGTAGGTGATGGTACAACATGTGCTACAAGATTATCATATAATATATTCTATAATCTTTATGAAACAGAAGATAAATTACCAAAAGGAACCACAAGCTACGATCTTATCGATGCTTTCAATAAAGTAAGCAAAGAAATCCAGGATGGAATCTTAAGTAAACGTAGAGATACAACAATTGATGATATCTATAATATTTGTATGATCTCAACTAATGGAAATGAAAAACTTTCTTCAGAAATTACAAGTATCTATGAAAAGTTTGGATTGGATGTATTTATCAATGTATCCACATCTAATACTTCAGAAAATATCATTAAAACATATGATGGTGTTACATTAGAAAAAGGATGTGCTTCGCCAGCATACTATAATACAACTGAAGGTTCTTGTTCTATCAGAAATCCAAGAATCTATGTATTCAATGATCCTATTGATACCGAGGAAATGATTGCATTGTTCACAAGAATAGTATATCAGAATATCATTGGACCTTTTAATAATATCATGCAGGGTAAAGATGATCGTTATATCCCTACAGTAATTCTTGCTCCAAGTATTTCTAGAGATGTCTCTAATATGCTTGAAGAAATTGAATTAATGCTTTACAACTTTGATAAAACCGATGTGAAAATGAAACCTCCAATCTGTATTGTGACTAAACTTAACAGATATATTGATCAGGTTTACGATATTACAAAACTTTGTGGTTGTAAACCTATTTGTAAATATATTGATCCTACTGTTCAGCAAAAAGATATCGAAGCAGGAAAAGCTCCGACGGTAGAAAACGTATGCGATCAGTTCTATGGTTCAGCAGATTTGTTTGAATGTGATACAGATAAAACTAAGATTATTAATCCGAAGAATATGTATGAAAGAAATGAAAATGGAAATCTTAAATTAGATGAAAACAATAATCCAATTTTCTCTTCTACATATAATGGAATGATTTCATTCTTAGAAGCAGAAATTAAAACACAGACAAACAATAATGATGATATTGCTACTATTGCTATTACAAAGAGAAGATTAAATGCTCTTAAAGCAAATATGGTAGATTATCTTATCGGTGGTGTTGCATCTATTGATAGAAATGCTGACCTTGATCTTGTTGAAGATGCTGTACTAAACTGTAGATCGGCAGCAAGAGATGGTGTTGGATACGGTGCAAGTTTTATGGGATTGTCAACGGTTAATGAGAAAAAAGCTTTAGCTTTAACCGATACAGAATCAGAAAAATATTCTAAATTAGAAAGAATTTGTTTAAATGTACTTTTTGAATCATATGAATCATTGGTTAGAGAATTATATGGTACTTGTTTATCTGAAGATGAAATAGATGAATATTATTATAAATCTTTCGATGAAATGATGCCATTAAATCTTAGAACAAAAGAATTCGATGGTAAAGTATTATCAAGTATCAAATCGGATGCGGCAATCTTAGAAGGCGTATCTAAAATTATCACAATCATGTTTACAGCTAATCAAGGGTTATATCCTACTGTAATCGATAACACCTATAAAAAATTAGATAACTAAATAAAATGGGAAAGATCTATTATGATCTTTCCCAAAAATATGCTTAGTCGAAACATTTTAATAAATCAGTTACTTTGAAAGGAGAATATAAATGAGCAATAATAATATAAAAGCTAGAGTAGAATTATTAGATGAAACTACTGGTGAACATAAATCGGATGTAGATGTCATCACATCAGCGGAACAGGTACTTTATACTAATGAAACTCCTATAGCAAATCCTTCACCTATAGAAGATATAAAACCCGGAACTACGTTTTTTAACGAACCTATATCTGAAATATTAGATAAAATACTATATCCATATACTGCTCCATCTATTATTTTAAATAAAATAGTATTATCAAATAATGATCTCGATATGAATAGAGATTTAGTTAATGATACCTATATTTATAAAGAAGCTGGAATTCCAGTAGAATCTTTTATGTTAGGTGCTACCGTAACAATAGGTTCTTTAGGTGTGATTACTCCTACTTTAATTATAAATAAAGAAGATGGTACATCTGAAGTATTAGAAGGTGATACTATTAAAGGAGAACCAAATTCTAATCATCTAATACAATTTGAAGTTCCGGAATTAACTATAACAAGTTCTTTAGAATTATATATATCAGACCATCATAGTAAAATAGATTGTCCTCATATTATATATACCTTTGTAGATCCTGTATTTTGTGGATTTACAAATATAGAATCTATTGTAGATGGCAAAATAGATGAAGAAGTTCTAATTGCTAACTTAGAATCTTCTATAGAAAATAACTCTAAAAATTTAGAAAAATATATTGGACCAAAGATTAATATACAACAGTTTATAAGAACAGATGTAAATTATGATACAAAAGAAAAACTCCGACCAGCTTTAGTAATTCCAAAAACTTGGGATAATGTTTTGGCTATAAAAGATTTAAATGGAAATAATATCACAAAAAATTATATTATAAAAACAGCATCAATCCAAATAAATGATAATAGACTCATAGAATATATTATATTCGTACATCGTGATATATTCTATAATAACGAAAAAATTCTATCTAGTATTATCTATGATTTTTCTTCTAATGCTAATGATTCTGCAGTTTTAAATAAGTATAAAGGAAAAGGAATACCAATTACAAGTGAATTTGATGTTCTATATAATCATCCTTTAGATTCTAGATTTGTAGTGAATGAATATAAAGATTTGTTAATGATGTTGTACCCATATGAGGGATTAATTACATATGTAAAAGATATCAAAACAAGTTTTAAATTTGTAGATAATCATTGGGCAGTATGTGATAATAAATTACATTTAGCAGAATCTACAAATGAATTAACTGAAGATTTTGGTGGATGGGATGATGTAGCTATAATTTCAAATGGTGGTGCTATATATAGAAAAAGATATAATAATATATGGGAATTATGGGGTAATATTACTAAATAAAAATACGAGTAGAGAATTATCTCTACTCGTAATCGGCTGTATATACGGGCTCGTAACATTAGAATAATTAAAAGAAAGGAGACTATAATTATGTCTAAAATGTCAAACTTCAGAACCAAAAAAGTAAAGGTTTCACCAGCAAAAAATAAATTTGTAAGTGATATTCTTAGAAACAATAAAAGAATTGAAGAACCGATGGTATTGGAACTTAACAAAAAGGAAATTCAGCGAGCAATGAATTTTGCTAATGTTACTAGTGTAAGTAAGGATGAAAAAGAAACTCTACTTGATACTAGAAATTGGAATGATATGCCTGTAGATGATTCAACCACTCCAGTAGTAGATAAAGAATTAGAAGAACTTAGAACTACACTTGCAGATCTTAATACTCAGGCTGAAGCTATTGTTGCTAATGAAAATTATACAACTTTAGTATCCGAATCTCATAGAACAGCTTTAGAAGCCGATATCACTAATTACGAAATGGTAGATAAAACTTCTAAAGAAGCAATGACTGCTTTGGTTACTTCATTTACAGAAAATATTAGAAATGCTAATACCGATTTAGCAGATAGCAACGCTCAGTTTCCCAGCTAATGCCGACCTTGCTTTGTCGGCATTACAAGAGATAATAAATTCTGCAAACAGTATTAAGAACGATAGTTTTTATGATTGCTTTATGGTAGATGAATCCATTAAATCTACTTTTGAAACAGCATTAAATGACGCTAATACGGCTATTGCTAATAAAGATGCTACCGCTGAAGAATTAAACAATGCAAATAAAGCATTACAGGATAGTATTAAAACAGTGCAGATTGAAAAATCTAAATATGAAATTGTAAAAAATAAAATAGCTGAAACTATTTCATTGGCTACCGAGTTAACTACATCTGATGATTTTACTCAGCACGCTACAGAAGATGAACAGAATAATCTTACCAGCAAATTAGAAACAGCTATAATAGTAAAAAATGCAGAAAAATCAACTTATACTGAGTTGAACACTGCAAATACCGAATTGGAATCAGCTATAGATGCTTACATTGCAGGTATCAAAACTGAATTGAAAGAACGCATTGATACATTTGAAGCATGTATCAAAGGTGAAGGAGTATATGTTGATTATAAGAAGTATATGACATCTGCTCATAAAACTCAGGTTGAAGAATGTATCAATGAGATGAATACATTATACAATAATCCTTCAGCTACAAAAGCCGATCTTGTTCAGGGAATTTCTAAAGCAACTGAAGTATATCAGCTGATAGAAAAAGATCATAATGTAGGAATTACCATAACAACAGCAAAGAAAAATTTAACAACAGCAGTTGAAAAAGCTGATGCTGTTAAAGATTTAGAATATTATCCATATTTTATCCAGCAGAATGCAGAAGAGACAAAAACTGCATTTGAAACTGAATTGCAGAATGTTAAAGATACATTAAGTAATTTCGATTCCACATATACAGTAGAATCTGTATCTGCTGATGATGGAAAAGAATTAAAGAAAATTGATAGTGTTGTGGAATCTTTGAACACAAAGAGATCAAGTATGGTATCTAGTCAGAAATATTTCGTAGAGACATATAGACCTTCTTTACAGGATGCTATTAATAACACTAATAGTGCAATATCTGCTTCTGATTTTGCTGATTACAGTACAGAAGAAAAGAGAACAGCTATTAAAACAGCTACAGATAATTTGAGTACTTTGGTAGCAAATAATAAATCTTATTATTCAGATTTAGAAGCTGCTAACGTTCAGTTACAACAGGCTGTTAAAGCTTATAAAGATGATAAAGAAAAGAAACAGCAAGAAGATTTAGAAGCTGCTAAAACAGCTTTAAATGAATCTGTAACTCTTGCACAGAATATAAAAGATAACAAAAATTCATCTTATGCAACATATCCTCAGTTCATTAGTAATGAAACAAAGAAGACTGCATTTGAAAAAGCATTATCAGATGCTAAAGATTTACAGTCTAAATCATCATCTATGACTGTTGAAAATTGCACATCGACAAATAATGCATTGAAGAACGCTATCGAAGATCTTAAAGTTGAATCTGACAATTACAAAAATATCAATAATCAGATGAAATCTACAATTACCACTGCAAATACAGTATCTGGATATTCTGATTTTAATAAATGTAGTACAGAAGAAAAGAGATCAGCTTTATCTTCAGCATTAGTAGCAGCAAAAAATGTAGATAGCAATACATCTGCATCTGATCTTACTTCAATTAATAAAGCATTATCAGATGCTTTAAATGCTTATGATTCTGATAGAACCAAAGCTGTTGAAGATCTCAATAAAACTTTAAATGTAAAAATAACAGAAATGAATAATATCACTAGTGATGAGTATTATCCTTATTATATCACTGGAGAAAATACCAAGACAAATTTAGAAGCTGCTAAGAGCAATGCTTCCTCATATCTTACCGATCATTTAGAGGGTGATGGTGTTTTAACAGCAAGAGAAGAAATTATTGCTAACGCCAACGCTTCTATTCAGGAAGCTACAGAGCAGAAATCTGCATACTCTACACTTAAGAATGAATTAAGTGAATTGATCACTTCTGCAACTACAGTTACAGGTGCTTCGGACTTTGCTGATTACAGTACAGAAGAACATAGAACTGCACTTACAGAAGCTTTAACCACAGCTACTAATACCAACAGTAGCAAATCGTCAACATATCAGAATTTAACTAATGCGAAGACGACATTAAACAATGCTTTAACTACTTATAACACCGATAAAGAATCTTCTGGGGGTGATGAAGTGGAAACAGCTAAAGAAACATTAAAAAATAATATAGATAATGCTAATGCTATTAAAGAAAACGAGTATTATCCTTACTTCTTCCAGAAAGAAGAAAATCAAACAAACTTTGAAGACGCAATCACATATTCTCAGGGAATTTATGATTCTAGTTCTTCAACATTAGATCAAATAAATACAGCTAATGATGCAATTACTAATAGTATCAATAATACAAATTCTCAGATTACAGTATTTAACAATCTTAGATTTGCTTTATCAAGTAATATAGCTCAGGCAACAAGATATGTTAATGCTTCTGATTTTAATAACTATAGTACGGCATCTGTTAGATCTGATCTTAGAAAATATTTGGCTGAAGCTGTGCCTGTGAATGATGATAAAACATCGACCTATGCACAGTGCTTTGAAGCTTACAAGAACTTAAGTACACCATTACAAACTTATACAAGAGCTAAGGTCAATGGTTAATATTAATAATAAACCAGTACAGATAAAGTCTGTACTGGTTTTATTTGTATTACATTAAATTAATACAGAATGGAGGTTATAGATTATGGAAATAACTATAGAACAATATATAAAAAATCCAATGGGAAATGCAGTTATGAGTAATAGAGAAATGTACAGAAAAATGTATATGGAAAAATTAGATAAATTAATGGTAAGAGAATCTGGTAAAATTAAATATAAACTTTACCGATCTTCATCTAAATATTATGCTCATATAAAAGTACCATCTGAAACTATAAAAGATTTTTATTATGACGTAGTATTAGAATTTAGCAAACCTAAAGATGCTCTTCCGACAAATGATTTGAAAAAATATAATGTAAAATTCTTTTCAAATGATCCAGCATTTGTTTATATATTTGCACATGCATTTATAAAGAATAATTTATTTATAAAAGAATTATCAGATAAAATATCTAGAGAAGCTATAAAGAAAAAAGCAGAAATAAAAAATCCTAATAATCAAGTAGGATATGTAAAAACTTTCTATTTTGCTTATCTTATGATGATAAGAAAGGGACTTTTTAATAAAATGCTTTATCTTGAAAAATACAATGAAAAGATATTAAAAGCAGACGTAGAACATGCAGATACCAAGATAGCCGAAAGACAAAAAGGTGCAGATATAATCGCTAAACGAAAAAAACGAGATAAAGAAAAACTTAAACAAATAACAAGTAAAGATAATAAATCTGTACTGCCTAGATCTCAACAAATTAATTTAGCAAATACTACCAATAAAATAAGAGATACTAAAATATCAAAAGCAGTTAAAACTACAAATAAAACTAAGACTATTAAGAAAACAAATACCATAAGGCACTAAGCCTTATGGTATATAATTTTTTACAATACCTAAAACTATTTATTAATATTGCCTTGGTAACGGTTTTATTAATATCATTAAGAAAGGGAAATAAATAATGAAAAATGTTGGAGAAAATACATATAAAGTACAATTCTTTAACTAAAAACTTAATATCAAGGGAGGTTGTATATTATATTTTTGAAGGAGGATTGTACTTATGACTAAAGCCTTTAGTTACATTGAAGAGAATGAACAAAACCCACTCATACATTCAGTAATACCTGTAGATGATTGGGTGCCAGCTGAAGAAGACAAGATATTCAAAACCTGTAAGGGTGCACTTGTACTTCCAGTATCTAAGTATTTTGATGTAGATAATGATGCATTGGATAAATTTATCTTGTCTACAAAGAGATGCTATAATGGTAAAACAATGTTACACCATTTACCATTGTATATGAATTATTTTGAGAAATTCTATGACATTGATAAAGAGTATTTAATTACTCTATTTAGATTTAAATATCTAATTGATTATCAGAAGGATTACTCTAAAGAGATGTTTATCTCTGATCTGCGTAGATACATAATGTCAGATTCACTAATGATAAAAACACATTTAATGAACGAAGATAATTATTGTCTACAATTAGATCAAAAGAAATACAAAAATGATAAAAATCCGAGTTTACAGTATACAGATAGACATGCAAAAGCATTAATGTGGATGTCATTGGTAGTGAATATGATGATACCATTATTGACACATTATGCTTATATGAATAAAATAACTGATGTAAACTCGTTTCTGCTTCAAGTATATGAAATGATACTTGAATTTATTGATCGGACTATGGGTATTGACCTATACAGTAAATTATATGAAACAGCAATATCCAATATAAGTAAAAACTCTAAAGACAATGCAACTTTATGGGATATGCAAGATATCAGAGGATTAAATGTTACAACTCATTCATTAGAGTCAGTAAACAATATTCTCTTGAACATAATTCCGAAATATATCTATTGTAAGAATATTGTCTTTTTAAATTATTCTTCTATTAGAAGAAGTACCGGTTACCAAATTACAGAAATCGGCTATGAATACAATTATGTCCAGCTCTCATCTTCAAAGAGAGATATGGATCAAAATACTGAATGGGATAAATATGAATCCTTTACAGTTAAAAAGAATGAAGCTTTATATCTGCAGAATAAAGTTAATGCAGAAAAAACTATGGAAAACATTGAATGTTTGTATGGTTCTTTTGATGAGGATGAGATATCTTATTACAAACAGAGACTCATGAATGAAAATGGAGAAATTATCAATGGATTTCAAAAGAACCTAATCTTCAATCTATTTTATAAATATTTTGGAGATCCCACTTCAATATATTCAATTAATAAAAATGATTATGTGAAGTTGATGATAGCAGCAAAGAACATGCTTCTTGCTAATAATATGATTATTCTACCTTATATTATAAGTAGTAAGGTAGAACGATTACAAGCAAGAAAATGTATTAACAAAAAAGAATTGGTAAAGTTAGAAAGTTCTATCTTATATCCTCAGGTAGATGCTAAATATAAAGATGAGAAAGTTAAAAAACAGATCTTATCTATAATTGCAACTATTGTTGCTTCTGACTTTAGAATCATTGACTTTTATAACGATGAAATAGATGGAAGGTTGATAACAAATATCCCAGATATCATCGGAGAAGAAGTTTTAATGTATACTATAATGACTTAAGAAACAAATATACTTAGTGGACAAGTTCCACTAAGTATATTATTTTAGGAGGTAACGAATATGAAAAATAAAGATTTAGAATACATCAGATATATAAATAATATGCTATCTAAATTATCTAATAGTAGATTTACATTAGAAATTTTAGATGGTACTACTGTTATACCTTTAAAGAATCCGAAGAAAATTTCGGTATATTTTAATAGAAATTTAAAATCCATTTCAAAAGTTGAGGAAGCTAAAAGATTAAAAAATGGATATCGATTAAAAGCAACCTTAACATATGCAGACATTGATGATGAATATAAAGATAAAAACAAAATTATTAATATATCATCAATTCAAATATGCTATACCAATAAAACAGGAGGTAAGAAAAGAATATGGAGAATGGTTAAATTAAAAGACAAATTTATTTTCAATTCAGAAGATAAAATGAGTAGAGCTAAAATCATTGAGCTTGATTATCATGAAGATTTCTTAAGTTATAATTATTTTGTACATAATAAAAATAATTAAAATATAAAAAGGAGGATAATATTATGTGTAAATTTAAAATTGGAGACGACGTAACTATTATAAACGAAACAAATAAACATCCGGTTGGTACTGTTGGTAAAATTATCAATGTTATCTATTCTCCCGGATTTAGTCCTGATACTGTTTATACCGTAAAATCAGGTGATACTATACATGAATACTTTAGCAATGATCTTGAATTGGTTAGACCTAATACCCCTATAAAGAAAAAACTTATTTTACTATTAGGAAAATCTGGATCTGGTAAAGATTATTTGTCTAAAGGAGTATGTAATTTATCTACCGAGTTTACTCATTTCTATCCAGAATTTAAATTATTAAAGAAGGATACTACCAGACCTATGAGAGAAAATGAAACTTATGGTGATCCTTATAATTTCATCAGTGAATCTCAATTCGAAGATAAAAAAATGATTGGAGAATACCTGTCGGTATCTACTTATAAAACAGAAGAAGGTGAATGGTTATATGGACTTAACATGCCGTATGATGATGATGATATAAATGTTGCCGTTGGAGATATATTACTATTCGGTAATATCTATAATAAAATAACTCTAGGTCAAGTAGACTTTAAACTTTATCCAATTTTAATCAAGACTAATGATAAAGATAGATTAATAAATTCTGTTAATCGTACACCGAATAAATTATTCCGAGTTTGTAAACGATTTGTTGATGACGAAAAAGAATACAGTGATCAGAATATTCTATATAATTGGGTAATGGATCATCCAAACCTTAGAATATTAGAAAACAAATTTGATTCATTTTCTGATGTTGAGAAATTGTATTATATGATTCGAGATATTATTGATGAAGATGATAAAATTTCTAAAGATAAAAAATAGATATTTAGTGCGTAGTAGAATACTACGCACTTTTATTTTTTATTATAATAATATATTATAAAAATGAATAAGAATAAAATACTTTAAAGGAGGTAGAATAATAATGAAAAGGATGGTGATAAATAGTACATCCTAGACATTTATACTTAGATTAACTTATCATTAAGCCAGAAAGAAGGTGAAAATAATGGATATAGATAGATATGTAAATTTATTACTATCGAATCTACCAAGAGCTAAAAAAGTTAGCGGAGGAAGAGAAATCAATTGTAGGTGCCAATATTGTCCTGATTCTAAAAATCAAAATAAAGGACATTTTTATATAAGTGTACCACGATCTAAAGATGAATTATCCTTCTTCCATTGTAAAAAATGTCAAAGTAGTGGTGTAGTTACACACAATACGTTAATTGAATGGGGTATATATGATCCACAAGTTGCTATAGAGTTATCTTTGCATAATAAATTAGCGATGAATAATCCTAGCAACAAAATATATAATAGTGATTATGTATATAATACCAAATATAATAAAATAACAGAAGATGATCTATCAAAGTACAAATTGAATTATATAAATACTAGATTAGGTACATCTTTAACTTATAAAGATTGTATAAGAGAAAATATAGTTTTAAATCTCTATGATCTTTTAAACGAAAACAATATACCAACCTATACTAGACATCCAAATATTGTAGAATACTTGGATTCATCTTTTATAGGATTTCTTTCAATTGATAGAGCGTTTGTAAATATGCGAAATTTGGAGATAAAAGATAATCTTCCAAAAAGCATTAATAAACGTTATATTAACTATAATGTGTTCGGAAAATATGACAATACACATAGAAACTATGTTATCCCAACTACATTGGATCTGAGTAATCCAGAACCAGTAAAGTTGCATATAGCAGAAGGACCTTTTGATATATTGAGTGTCTATCATAACTTAAGACAAACTCAGTATAATTCAATTTACAGTAGTATTAATGGTAATGGGTATCTAGGAGTTCTTAAGTTCTTCATAATGACTATGAAACTTGTTAATCTAGAAATACATTATTATGTAGACAATGATGTAAACGATAGTTTAATCCTGCATATTGCAGAATTGATTAGACCGTTTAATATGAACATGTTTATTCACAGGAATACTTATCCAAATACAAAGGATTTCGGTGTTCCGTTGAGTAAAATAAAGGAGTCAATTAGACCCGTAATTTAAAAATGAAAGGAGGATTTTCAAATGAAACGTTTAGTTTCCATGATAATCTTAACTTCCACACTATTAACAATGGTATGTCCCCCCCTCCAGTTGGAGGCGAGTGAAAATGTAAACACCGTAGAAAATACAACAGCCGGTGTAAGTAGAGCTTTATCCGATAGTATTAATTCGGAAATTAGTAAAGCTAATACGCCTAACACTAATGCTGGTATTTCTAAAACGGTATCGGATAGTATTAGAGATACTGATAATGAACCTACTAAGGAGAAGAAAGAAAAAGAAGTAGTACAACAGGCTCCGGTAGAAGAACAGTTATCGCCAGATGTAATAACTTTAAACAGCAATATGGCAGTATATAATGAAATGAATAATGGTAATAATGATCTGCAATTTAAAGTTTTAGGTAGATCGTTTGAAACTCTTAGTGCAAGTGAATTTAATTTGCTATGTCATTTAATTATGGCAGAAGCAGAAGGGGAAAATGATGCTGCACAAAGAGCAGTTGGGGAAACAGTATTAAACAGGATAGAATGTTCAGCATTTCCAAATGATCTTACTAGTGTTATTTGGCAAAGAAATCCTGTTCAATTTAGTCCTACGGTAGATGGACGAATATACATTCAACCATCAGAGCAGGCTATCAATAATGCATTACATGTGTTGGTGTATAGAAATCATCCTAAAGAAATGCTATTCTTTACATCAACTAATTTTACTAGAGGATACACTGATTATATGAAAATAGATCATATGTATTTCTCTTTATATTATGGAGGAAAATAACTTATGAATAAAAATTATTCATCTTCTAAAGTTTTAGATTGTATAACAAGTTTAGAAGAAAAATTCACAAAAGTAACAATTGAAAAATCACCAGTTAGAAGTTGTAAAAATCGAATGGAAGTTGGTATTCTTTTATTTACCTTCTTTTCATTTCTTACTATTTACATTGCATTATTTAATCGAGATATTGTAAAAGTGGCTATAGGAGTATATATTCTTATGTCATTTTATTCTATATATCTTATAAGCTCATCAATATTTATGATGTAAAAAATTTCAATTCTATGCGGTAAGATGATCTCAACCGGCATAGATGATGTTATAAGTAAAATAACTCGTGTAACGGATAAAAATATTCCAGAATCTGTAAGGAGATCTAACGTAGAATTAATAAAAACTTTATCATACTATGATTGGGTTATCGGTTTGGATGATATGTATGTAGTTGGTATGACTAAATACATATTAGAACAGATTCATTATCTTTTTATGATAGTAGAAGAAACAAGTATATGTATTACAACTATTTTATATCTATCGGCTGAAGATATTACCAAAGAAGAAAAAAGAAATAATGTTACCAATATATTGAATATAAAAATCAATGAAATATCCAATTTGATCGAGCTATTAGGTGCTTTTGATGTGGATAAATTTGCTAACCTCATGCAAGAGAGCGATGCTGATAATATATTTGTAGATAAAGATAAAACTAATCGAGCATTAAGAAATATGAAAACCGATATGGGTATATTGATACCATCGGTAAACAAGCTTAAATCGATTTTTGAAGATTATCTTGAAACTTTTAATAATACCATGATTAACGATGCATCTACAAATAGATTTTTCAATTTGATTGAAACTCAATGGTTACCTTGTTTTAAGATTGATAAAAAAACAAATACTCTTTTAATTGCGAGAGATATCGCATAATAATACAAACCCTATACTCTTTACTAGTATAGGGTTTATTTTTTGTCTAAAACATTCTAATAATATTCCAAATCTATCTAAAAAGGAGTGTATAGAATGACTGGAAAATTTATTAATACAACTCATAGTGATAATATAAATCAACTTGTAAATGGTTTACAAAATATAATCAAGAATCCATACTATAAATGGAATAATCAATCTCCTACTGTCGTGACTTATTATAATCAGAATACTGAAATGTCTACATTAGACGAAGGTTCTAAACTACAGTATTCTGCACTAGGAGATGATAGTCCTACATACTATAATGAAATTAAAGATTTCTATTTATATGGAATAGAACGAGCTACAATACAGGTGGATAACGGAGAATTTGGTACTGAAAGTGATACAATTGAAGGTGAAGCTATAATTCTTCCAAATACCATTACTCCATATCCTGGAGATTATTTTAAAATTAATTATATAAAAGAGAATATGTTATTTAGAGTAACCTCAGTAACTCCAGATACATTGGAGGATGGAGCTAATATTTGGAAGATATCTTATAAAGTAGATTCTTCTCTTAATCATGATAAAGACTTAAATATAAAAGACTCATATAATATGATTCTTAATAATACTGGTACTAAATTTAATTCTATTATAAGAAGTGAAAAATTCAATCTTATAAAAGAATTAGAAAATAATCTTATCTGCTTAAAAGAATATTATAAAAATATATTCTATTCAGATAGAGTACAAAGTTTTATTTTTATTCATAATACGAAACATTTCTATGATCCAAACATGATAGAGTTCATTATAAGAAATGGTTTAATGGACGGTGGAGAAAACTTTATATTTGTTTCTCATATATTACCATTACCTTCTACTTTTTCTATCGACTATAAGAATACTTTCTTTAGATATTTAGAAAAGTTTGATTTTGATAATCTATATAAATATAGATATAATGCTATTGGTAGAATAATAGATAACGACACTACTATATTTTCAACTAGACCAGAAGAATATTTTAGTATAAATTTTAATTATAATACAGTAGAAACTTCTTTATTTGGAGTTTTACCATGTTTCAATGACGATTTTATAGTACGTCTTTCTCAGGGTAAGATATTTGAAAAGAATGACCCTTTAGCAATATATAATATAATAATTAAATTTGTTAACAATATTAATATCACACAAAATGATTTAGAAGTCTTGGATAATATAGAGCTAAATAACAATATCACGTTATTCTATTCTATACCATGTATAATCTTTTGTATTGAGGCTTTTATAAAACAGCTTATGATAGATGATAATAGTATTAAACCAAAAACATCCATATAATCATTAATTTAAAGAAAGGGTGTTTCTATGAACAACTTTTATAAAGAAGTGTTAGAAGATATGATAGCTGATGCTGAGTTTGATGCTTTAACACCAGAAGATGACTTGGATGAAGCTATTGATATTATGACAGATGAACCTTATGATACAGATATAGGTGATAACGTAATTCATGATAATAAGGAGGATAATTAAATGAGTAGAATTAATTTTATTAACGAAAGTGATTTAGATGAGGTAGATGCAGTTATATTAGCAAATGAAGATTGTGATGATATCGTGGAAGCTGAAGCTGATGAAGTTGAACTTACAAGTGAAGACGATGAAGAACCAGATGAAGATGTAGCTGATGTCATGTATGACGATATTAGAGATGATTCAACTACAATCGAAGATATGGCTGCACAGGATTTTCGTGCTGCTAGAGATAGTGGTATTGAAACAGATATTGATGATGATATCGTTGACATTATCTATGATGAAGAAGACGATGATGAAGATGACGATGATTTAGATGATTATGATGAAGAAGTCGATGAATCATATGCCGTTATGGATGTTTGCCAGGAGGTAAATGAATAATGGAAAAATTATTTAGAGTATATCCTGACAAAGGAAAATATATTTCTGGAATTTTACCAAATGGTAAAAGAATAGAAGATGTTACAGATTTACCATTAAATCGCATTGAATTTCTTAGATGTAAAGCAATGGCTACAGTATTTGCATTGGTAGGAAATCCACCAAAAGAAATTAATGTACAGTGCGATACATATGAAGATGCAATGTTACTATTTGATGAAATGGTAAATACTTTAGAAAAAATAGACAATACTTTCTCTATCTCTAATAAAGATAAAGTTGAAGATAATAAAAAAGTTGAATCTATTATCGAAAAAGAAACTAAATCTGTAGAGGAGAATTTTGATGAAATTGTTACTGAAGAAGATTCTATAGAAACAATTACTGACGAAGAACTAGAATTGAATAAAGAAGAAACAATCACTGAAAATGAAGAGATTGTAGAAGAAGAACCTTTAGAATCAGAAGAAAAATTAGATAATTCTGGTAAAAAAGAAAATGAGAATAAACAATATGATAATAGATTAGAACCTACATCCTCAAACAAAGACAAAGGATATCAGAGTTTTGACAAAAAAAGAAACAGCAAAAACAAAAAATAAAGAAACCTTAATCAAATCGTGTAGAGAAGTTTCAATTTTTATTGTAAACCCAATAAAAGTTCCTATTTTGTGTCTACCAGTATTAGCTGGTAAAAAGTTTTAAACCTTTTTTGTGTTATTATGATTTTTTACATTTATACAGATATTGTGTGTTTTTGATTTGTCAAACTAAATTCCTATATTATTGATGTAAGAGATTCTAAGTCTATAAAAAATAAGGGGGTTCACCCCATTTGGAGTAGTGGATTTCCACTACTCCATTTTAACGGGTTCTAGGCTTTAAGGATTTGGATTTATTATTCATCATCAGTATTTCAAATCTTATTTTCTTCAGTATCAATTTTATTTTTTCAGATTTGTTTTTCATGGTGAATACACCCTTTCCTTATGTAGCCTAGACGAGAATAACAACCCGTCTTGACTGATCAAATGTAATCTAATACACTAATACAGTGTTATCCTCGTCTTCTTTTGTTAGAAGGAGATTCATTTTAATCGCCTCCTTTCTAAAAGGATAACAATATATTGCATATATCGTTTCATCATTATAATATACAATTATTAATAATGAGTTTTACATTTTTTAAGAGGTAGCACAAAATGTGCTATCTCTTTAGATTTTCTATTTTTGTTATATATAATTTATCTGTACTGATTCTTTGAATACTTTCCAATAAATAATTACTTAACTTCTTTTTAGGTACTAAACTATTTAATGACATTGAAATTAAATATTTAGCTGTATTAAAATTATTAATATGAGTATGTCCTTGATTGAATGGTTTATTGGTATTATGTACTATAAATTCTCCTTTATTTACTTTATATATTTTATAATTTTTTCTAGTATAAATTACATTCAAATTAAATCACATCCTTAGAAATGGATTTAATTAAAAGTTAGTAATGGTATCGGAATATTCCGATACCATTAATTTTTATAATATACGTGTTAAACTTAAACATGTTTCATTATTAACAATAGCATCTCCTATATTATCTCCAAATTTAAATTTTAAATATAATTTATTAGAAGGAGTTAATTCTACCATAGCTATATTGCCAGAGAATAAATTCTTAGAATCTTTAGTAATAGTTTTCTTCATTGTACATGGTACTACTCTTATATCATCTATAAATAAACTTAATTCTATATCAGCATTTTTTGTTGCAGAATCTGCACATTGAATATCTGAAGATAACTGAATCATATAAATTCCTGCTTCATTTATAGAAATTGATTCTTTGTCAGAATTGAATACTGTAAATTTCTGGCTTGATGTTAATGAATATTGTTCTGCAGCAGGTGCAATTACTTGATATAATTTGGCTTTATTTTCTGTATAATCTGGAATAAAACCTTCATCGTATGTAATATAGCAATATCTAATCTGAGGTAAAGATAATGATTCTAAACTATTTAAACGTCTTAAGATACTGCTATATATATTTGTACTAGAACAAATAGCTTTATTAGATAATTGGCTGTATACGTTTGTGGTATTTACATTTGATTCTATTTCACTATTTTTTAAAAATGAAATATAATATTTTGAATCTAAATGTTCTTCATTTAAAGGACATGATTCTCTTGAATGTGAATTATCACTAGAAACATATATCTTATGATAATTTTGAGTCTTTAACCAAATTCCAAGACCGTATGTTGATACTCCTTCGGTCATTACAGATTCTTGCGTTAGAAGTATTTTTACTGTTCCCGAATCACTCAATATAGGGGTACATACACATCTAAAAGTATTAGTATTAGCATTCTTTCCTTTAACTATACCATAGATATGTACTTTATTTACTAATGCTTCAATATCAGAATCTTTTGTTTCCAATTCTTCTACTATAGTCATTTCTTCGTTTATAGTAATTTCATCTGTATCTAGTAAACTTTGTTCATATTCAATCAATCCTATTCTAATATATGAATGATTCTGTGCATTTAATAATGAGCAATCTGGATGTGTCAATCCGATTATATTACTTTTACCAGTATAAAAAAAATCTATATTACAATTGTGGTCTTCATGAAATATATTTCTAATTTGTATATTATCTGCCATTATTGTATTCCTCCTAATCACTAATTATTCTTAATCCCATATTAGGACTTACTTTTAATCTAGTTGTAGAACCACCAACTAATTTAGCATCGGATGTACTACATACACGATAATAAATATTACCTTCTATACGAGATACCGCTGGTAATGATTCCCCTTCAGGAATAACAACAACAGTAGTTGAATCTGTTATCTGAGATGGGAAAGTCCCAGCATTAATTTCTTTAGCAATATATCCTAATAAAGAATCTACAGTAACTTTTAAAGTAGTTTCTCCATTATCTATAAGCATTTCTTCAGTACCTTTTAATTTATTAAGTTGATCTAGTTCAGTTATTCTTTTCGATGAGAAATCACCAGTAATATTACTCATAATATACCACCTTTCTTATTATAATCAATATTAATATGATGTTCAAGATAAGCATAATAGACCACTACAGGAAATACCTGTAGTGGTAAAATTTATATTGTTCTATGTGGTCTAACAACACCATCACTATCTTTAATACCAACCCAACATACGGCTTTTCTTACATTTTTAGAAGAATCTCCGATATATACTCTCGCTCTTTTTGGACCACTTTTACCAACATGGGTAGTTTTCTTATTACCAGTTAAAGTAATTGTACCGTCTATTTCAACGGAATAATTATTATCATTGACATACATACCTCTTAAAATACTATATGTCTGCATAGATAAATGATAACTTGCAATATTGCTATTTGCCGGCATCATTTTATATATAGTATCCCATTCCTCATCAGTAAAATCTAGATTAACAGTTTTTGTTGAAATGATATTATCTACTTCAATTCTTTTTATATCTAAATAAGTTATCTCACCAGTAGTAAGTTCAATCCATATTGAAAACTCAAGTAATGCTTTATTACCACTTGGACTTTGTATGGTACATGAACTCATAGGTGTTCCAGGTAATTGAAAAATACAATTTCCAGGAATTTGAGTGAATACATTTTTACCATCGGTTGTTGCTGAAATACTTTTAAAGATTACCACATCATCATAATCACTATTCATAATTATTTTTATATTAATTTTGTGAGTAGATGATGGTTCTAATATAGTAGAATCAGCAGTATTTATGATTGATTTGTGATTACTATCAAAAGCCATACTACCATTACATGTGGCATCATTTTCATCCTTTAAAATATTATCTAAACCCCAAACTGCATCCTTGATACATTTTGATTTTTTACTATCTATGATTTCATAACATTCAGTTTCAACAATTATATGCTCTAATCCAATATCTTTTATATTGACATTTGTTGTAAAATTATTTGAATTGTATTTGGTTCTGGCGGAAAATTGTACAGTACTGTAGATACTAGAATCATCTACACAAGTAGCGGTTATTTTAAATTCATACCATGAACCACCTGTTCTGTGAGTTTCATTAGGATCTATTATTATATGGAAAATATCTTCGTTATTTTTATTTAATATCCATGTACTAGAACCTTTTGGTCGAAATTCTACTTTCCATTTTAGTTCACCGGTATGACTTGCTGTATTTGTTGCTAATATCTGAAAATATCCGGATCCAGCACTTACCTTTTCTTTTCCGTTATGAATATTGTCCGGGTTTAATCCACAGCTAATAATAGGTTTATTAGGTTTAGTTTTAAATGTCACGCTATTTACATTAGATTGATATCCATGTCCATTTGTACAATAACCTGAAAATGTGTACGATTTATTAGGGGTTAATTCTTTTATTACTGGTGAATCATCAACTCCACTGAATTTATCTGTAAAGTCGATATGTCCAGGTATACCCTTAATTGCCCATTTACTTATACCGGAACATCCGCTAGATTCGCAAGACCATGATACCTTAGCAGATTCTTGTTTAATATCAGAAATACTTAATTTAAATCCAGTTGGTGCTGAATGTGTATGAAGGTTTATGGTATTTACAAGAATATAATTACCACCCATAGCACAACCACTTGTTCCAGCAGCACATACTGCAGATAATTTGAATACGCTTCCGCAATTACCAGTACAAGTTTTACTCCAAGTTTTTCCATCACCGTCACTATTACTTTTAATAATAATATCAGAGTTATCATTTAATTTAACTGTCCATTGATAACCAAATTGATCGCTATTTGGTTTATTTACAGTTACTGCATAATTGCCATCATCGTTTACACCGTAATCTAATGTCATAGTTGGATGGGTATGACATGTTATTGATCCATGATGTGTATATCCTTCATAAGCCATATTTTAATCACTTCCTTTCTATTTCCAGTATTTTAGAAATACTGGAAATAAATTTCTCCTTCAGCTAATGAAGTAGGTATATTACTTCCAATAGTGATTTTACTAATATTTTTAACTTTATTTTCCAAAGCAGTTATTCTATTTGCTAATGAAAGATTCTGATTATCTATATAATCTTTCAAATTCTTAATATTTTCAGATAGATTCATATCCTGCTTATCTACATAAATTTTTAATTCTGATGTATTTTTATTAGCATCCTGAACAAGATTTAAAAGATCTACAAATCTTTTTTCAACATCTGAAAATTTCTGTTGAGTATACTGGCTGCTATAGTAAGTATCTTCTGATGGTTCATCATCATCTCCACTAAAAGCCAGTCTCAAATCTTTAAGATTAACTCTTCTAGTTAAATTATCCTGAGATATTGGTATTGAGGCATCATCTTTTAAAAGTTTTAATGCATCTAGTTCATATATGTGTTTTCCTGGAATTCCAGCCATTACTTATACCTCCTTAAATTTGTCTCCATAATCTATTTGTTATCTTTTTAAGTAAAATGCTATTAGTAGCAGATAACTGGATACTGCTCTGAGATAACTGTATATCTAAATTGTTACTCTTAATAATAGCATTACCTGTTGACATTAAACGTATTACCTGACCAACAACACCACCACCAAGTGCGGTAATAGTTAAAGCAGATGATACATTTACATATCGGTTAAGAATATTAGTTGTACCTATATTAGCAGTTGAAATACTTTTAATAGATTTAAGTTCTGCTGGTACAATATCTTTAATATCTGCATAAGTATATCTACTTGTAGTACTACTTCCTTCAGTAAATCCATTATTGATTGCCTTATCAATATTGGCACTGTGATATAAAGTTCCAGATATTGCACCATATATACAGAATTCATTATTTTCCAGTGTTTCCGTAGTTGATTTGGTCATAAAAATATTACCAGAAATATTTATTTTATTATTGATATTTTGTCCTGAATAGCATTGTAATAAATAATGGGATTCTTTAGCTGTAGCATTATGTACATCTACCAAAGCTCCTTGATCTTTGGAATTTACTAAAATATGATTAGTATATCCTAAAGATGTATTATTTTCAATTTTACAAATACAATCAGTTATAGTAATAAAACTAGCATTAGATATTTTAATTGTATTATTTCCAAAACAATTTTCTATAACAAATTCTTCATTTTTACTAGTTTTACCTTTTATTATTATTGGCAAAAATAAATTATTAAAAATACAATTTGATATTTTTAAACTATTAGATCGATTCAATTCAGAATCGATTACCGTTTCTGAATATATTCCAGTGCTATTACTTAAAGTTCTAATACCGTTGATTTTACAATTTTGAATAACAGCACCAGTTTCATTTGCTATTAAAATAGCAGTATTATTATCGATACCGTCAATATTGATATTATCAATTACTAAATTATTTGTATACGCAGTAATATTAATAATATTTTTTCTATCATAAGCATTAGAAGCATCAATATTTCCATTAACTATACAAATATTTTCAAAAACATCATTATCTGAATTATTATGAATATCGAATACTGAGCATCCATATGGAATGATAGTGCATCCATTAAAATCGATATTCATATTGGTGATAAAAGGTAAAGGTTTCTTTATAGCATAATTAGCATTTGGTCTAAATATAACTTTATAACCTGATTTTATACATTTTGTGATAGCGTCACTATCATCATGTTTCCCATCACCATAAGCTCCAAATTGTTCTGGAGCAACTGAATTGTTCAACGGGATAAATTTAGCTCTATTTGTATCGGATGTAAGCAAATAATGTACATTTGCTTTATCTTCAACTAAAGCTGGATCATATACAATTTTATATACGGCAGCACCACCATCACCTGCTGTCCTATAACCTAAAGTAATACAAACCTCACCTTCTTTAAAAGAAGCAGATTTCATTTTTTCTACATTATCAACTATAAAATTGGCATTGATAAGTTTTTTAATTGCAGCAATATCTGTAAGTTTCGTACCATCTACAGTTTCTACAATCATCTGATCGGTAAGTCCGATGGAATTAGATTCAGGTAGTTCTTGAATCTTTTTATCGTCTATAATAGCCATTATTAAACTCTCCTTTCTAAATTTAATAATATATTCCTAAACCATCTATAATTCTTGTAGCAAACATTTCCTGACCATCATCATTTAAATGAAGCCCATCAGAAAGAAATTTCTCAGAATTATATTTGTTAACAATAAATGTTGAATACATATCCAAAACTGGAATGTGATTTAATTTAGCAATTTCTATCATTGCATCTGAAAAATCAGATAAATATTTATCATTTACTGTATACTCATCACTATTTTTATCATCACCAGTATTTAACCTAGATCTAAAGATAGGGGTCATAAGCATAATTTTAGCCGTAGGACATTTTGTAATAATATTCTTTATAGCTAAATTGAGAGCTCCTTTAAACGTTTTATCGTCATTAGAGTTGTTATAACCGATATTAGCTTTACCACTTTTAAAATCATTAGTACCAACTGATACTATTACATAATCAGCATCAGATAATGTTGCAACTTCAATCTGTTTTAAAATATTTCTATCTGCTAAAATTTCATCATCATAACTACCAGCAGTTGCATCTCCAATAGTATTGTTAATGGTTCTTAATCCATACTTATTACTCAATAATGCTGGTATTGATTTATTAGCAATATCTGAAGATCCTAAACCAAATAAAATACCATCACCAAAAAGATGGATAGTTTTTCCATCAAATTTAGATTTAGATACAGTATTTACTTTAAACCATTCTGTATTTACCAGCATATAACCAGCAGTACGATAAGTTAAGCATTCATATAATTCACACTTAATAGCTGATAACTTAGAAGCATGATATATAAAATTATCGTCATTATATCTTCGTATTTCTACTAAATATTTATCTCCAGTAGTAGGTAAATTAGTTACAGTTTCATCTGCAATATAGTTACCTTCTTTTTTTATTGTAAAAATATTTATTCCAGATAACTCTTCACACGTATTAAAATCATCTGCAAGCATCTCTCGGGTAACTTTAAAGGTATCTGTAATCTCATCAATTCTTACAAAATCAATTACATGTAATCTATTTACATTACCTCTTCTGCGATATATTGGATGATATTCCATATCATCAGTATAATATACAGTCTGTGTTATATATTCATCAGCAGTACGTTCTACTTTTAAGATTCTAACAGCCTTATCGTTTTCACCATCTTTAGGAAGATTTAATACTTCAGAACCTAATAAGTATAAACCTGCTTTAACACATTCATTTATATTACCTTCTGTAATATGAGCAATAAATTCATAATTCTCAGCTAATTTGTTACCAGTTATAGCTCTATCAGCAATATCTTCTGTAACCCAACCACCTACTGGTGCTCTATTAGTAGGAATAGGGGTAGCTCCAGTCATTGCATCGATAACTTCTTTTGCAAGGTTTTCTAATTTGATTTTAGCATCATCAGAAGAAGTATCCATATCAGATCCCTTGATCTTGTAAGTTGCAGACATTTTAGAATCTAAAAGTTCATTTACTTCATCTGTACTAATTTTTTCATTAATCCCTTTAAGTAATTCTGTTTTTAATGTTTCTAATTCTTCTTTAGTAGCTTTAAACTTTTCAAGATTTTCTATATCGTCTTGAACACCACCGATACCATCAGTACAATATTTATCTATTGTATCTATCATAGACTGAATTTTATATGCTGAATATATACGATATTGAGTAGGTAATTCATTATCTTTAATAATACTTAATATAAAATTTCGCAGTGAAACTCTTTTAGTATTTTGATCATCTTGAACAATAAAAATGTCAGTTTCTTCAAGATTTGTTTTTTCTAAAAGATCTTTTATATTCACATCAACGTTAGTTTTGGACATGATATTACATTCCTTTCTTTTTGATTTTTATTTAATTGAATGTTGATGTAGCTAAAAAGACAGGAGTAGACTATATATAGTCTACTCCTAATTCTTATTTAGATAAAGTAGATAAAGATGATTTAATATCTTCTATCTGAGCTTTAAGATTTTCTATTTCTGATTTTAAAGTATTAACCTCTGATTTCAATTCTTCAGTTTCTTTCTTTAAATCATTTATTTCTTTCTGTTGATTTTGTACAACCTGTATTGTTAAAGTTATTAATTCTCCATATCTAAATGAATATATATAAATAGGATTTCCATCTTCATCCTTTTTAATAACTTTTGAATCTTCTAAACCGATACCATCTTCATCGAATTCAGTGTATTCATACATAGGATCTTTACAAATCATACCATAATCATTTACTGATAATCCTAATTCTTTCATAGAATCTTCAAAATCCTGAGCTATTAATCCGACATGAATCCTATCTCCATCATTAAAATAGAAAGTCTTAGATTTTATTTTAAAGAATAATTCTATTAATTTTTCATCAATATCATTTATATCATGTTTAAGATTTCTATCGGATGTAGATATAGTATTATTTTTAGCATATACTTGTGTCCATCTTGCATAACCACTACCTAATGAAACTTTATTGTCATAAGCCTCCATTACTCTGAATGCTGTATTGTAAAATCCATATTGGCAATTTAATAAAGACATAAAAATCGCTGCAATATTATTATTTCCTGTCTGAGTATTACCGCCTATATGCAAATTAGCTGAGGTGTTAACTGCAATTACTCTATAAGCGGTTCCATTTATTACCTCATATAAAGGAAGACCATATGTTATAAGACTATCATTGATAGCTAATTTCGTACTCAGATTACCTGCTGCATCGTCAATAGTTTGAAAATAACATCCGTTACCAGCTTTCCATCTTATATAAGTTGCTGCTGTTGATAGCATGATTAGATTGATTACATTATTGAAAAAATCACCGAAGTTATTTACACCAACTTTTACATTACCATCACATACTAAAGTTTGTACATAACCTGTCCAAGATGCAGGTTTCATCTGAATAGGGCCTCCAGATGCAAAATTAATAGGACCAGTCATTACTCCACCTATCAATTTCAAATAATCTGTATCTCCCCACCATGAAGTCCATGCAGCGTTACAATAAGCTCTATTAAGATAGGTATTTTTAGGAGTACCATCATTAACAGCAGCATATACGATAATTTCTTGTAACGGCATACCATTAACCATTGTACTTCTAAAATAAAACCAAAATTCTGAACTGCCAAATTGCGGTGGATTTGTACCTGTATTTTCTTTGCTTCTAATCCAAGCTACACAATTTCGATCATTAGGAACAAACCATGTAGTGTTATCGCCTTTACTATCACATTCTGCATATGGTTTATAAATATCTAAGTTAATAGTACGATTATTACTATTAAATTGACCTAGATTAATATAACCACCGCTACTATCATTTGTCATCCATTTAGCAGTACCATCTGATTGCCAACCTAAAACCTGTCCAGATGAACCACCAGAAGGAATATGTTTATTTCCTGAAGTTGTTGGATGAGTGTATACTGTATCTGTAAATTTTGCATCAGCAGGAACATCTAATTTTACTGTGTGACCATTTACAGTATCAGCATTTCCCCCATTAGCAGTCATAGATGTAGGTTTATCAGATAAATCCTTATAGCTACCACTAAAAGCAACATTTTTTAGATCAGCAAAATACTTTGCAATTTTTCCAAGAGATACAGAAAGTTTTTCTCCTGTTTTAAGATTTGTACGGGTAGAAGCTGTTGTAATGGTATTAGTGGTATTACTAGCATCACCCGTTTTATCAAGTTTATCTGTTACTTTATTCCATGTATCTATCAAAGCTGAAGTTATACCATCTAATATAGATTTATTAGTATGCGAATGCTTTTTTGAATTTGCATCATTCCAATTTTTTATTAGATCTGAAGTGATACCGTCTAATTTAGTTTTATCATCACTACTCATTAACCCATCTTTATCACCAGATGCATTATTAGCTATATCTTCTAAAGATATATCTTTAGTACCATCAAATTCAGCATTACCAATTTTTCTTTTGGTATATAACTTTGTTGCTGATTTAGCAGCACCAAATGTTTCAAATTTATTTTCTAATTCTACTAAAGATTCTTCAACCGTAGAAGTATCTGGTCTTGTAGTGGTTTCAGATGAAGTTTCATCTGGTATAACTTTTTTATTATTTATTTCAAGACTTATTTTATTATTCATACTTTGTAACACTCCTTATAATTATAATATGATTGCATGTGCATGATCATCAGTATCATGATGCCAATAATCAATCTGTTTTTGCAAGTCTTTTATTTTTTCATTAGTAGATTCCTCCAATGTTCCAACTTTATCAGCTAAATCTTTTCCAGTAGCAACTTCTAAACTATCGACTGATTTTTTAATTTCATCAATATTTGTATTAATAGACGAAATATCTTTTTTATTCTTATTCGCTGTTGTTGTTACTTCTGTTAATGAATCATTTAAGCTAGTAATTGATTGAGAAATTAAATCTATAGAATCTTTATTAGATTCTAATAATTCATCATGATTATCTAATCTTTCTGTATTAGACGATACAGATTCTTTTAAAATATTTATAGTATCTTTTAATTCGGTAGTTGTAGTTTCTAATCGTAATAATCTTTTAGATAACTTTGATACATTAGAGTTCTGATTAGATATCTCCTGTGATAATGTATCTAAAGACGATGTTGTATTTTGTTTAAAGGTATTAAGATTTTCAGATAAAGAATTTATCATTTCTTCTAAATGTATTTGTATAGCATTAATTTTTTCATCGCAACTAAATAATACTTTAGCATCTGCTACAGTCATGCTATATGTGTCAGCTTCAGTTTCAACTAAAACTAAATCACTATCTTTTATATTTTTATATAAAATACTCGGTAGTTCTTTAATCTTTATTTTACTCATTGTTTATGTCACCTCTTTATTTAGTTCTTTTCCATTTATAAATAGTTACTGTTGAGATAACTTGTCCTTCACTATTTGTAATTTTTTGTGTTATTGGACCGTTAAATAAATTAACCCATGTTCCACCTCCAAATAATGTAGCTGGATTAGTATTGGTTGTAGTATCTACAACAATTCCAACCGGATAATAATTTATAGGTTTTATTTCACTCATCTCTTTACGAACAACTTTAAGTTGCTCCATTAATGTAATTATATGCATTTCAGCACTACCAGCATTAATATTTTCTATCTGTAATTCTGATATATCAGAAAAACTTAATTTATTACCAGCTGGTAATGTGCTTGACGGTAAAACCTGATCATTAACGATTGCATCTAATAAAGAAAGATCAAATACTGTTAAATTATCTTCTATTCGATGACATTCAATTATAGAACCAATATCTGCTTTATAATAAATAGAAATAACTATATTATTTCCAGATTTGGATTGAATAATTGTAATGTTGTCAATATTTATATTACTTATACTATTTGCATAAAGTTTATATTCAATACTAGAAAATGATCCATCATTCCCAGTAGTTAATTTAAACTTTCCAAATATAAATCCAGATTTTTCAGTATCTGAACCTATTTCATATATATGCAATAAACACGAATACCATTTATCCTTATCATATCCAGTATCACCTTTTATAAAAGTTATATCAAATAAATCGAAATACTGATTTGAAGATGTAGCTATTTTAGATAAACCGGTATTAGATCTATGCTCGACAAAATCTCTTACACTTGAGAAATAATTGGTCATATCTAAATAACCTGATTGTCTAGCAGATTCTGCATCGACTCTAGCAGATTCTGTTTTAACCCTATTAGATTCAGCAGTTACTCTTTTATTTTCAGCATCAACTCTAGCAGATTCAGCAGTTACTCTTTTATTCTCAGCATCAACTCTAGCAGATTCAACTATATCATAATTCTGCATGGTAGCTGTCCAATTATCAAAAGTATCAGATCTTGTAGATTCAGCATCTGAATAACTTTTCATGGTAGCTGTCCAATTATCAAAAATAGTGTTTCTATTTTTTTCAGCATTAACCCTATCCGATTCAGCTGTCTCTCTAGCAGATTCTCCTTCTGATATTTTATTCATTAATTTAGTAACAGAATCCATTTGTTTCTGTATATTATCAGAAACAATTCCTACTTGAGTATCTATATAATTATTCATAAACTCTTCAAATACATTCATTTGAATTTTTTTGGTATCTTCGCTATCTTCTAATACCATATAATCTAAAGAAGAAATATTAGTCTTTTCTGGAAGTTGACTAATCTTTATTAATCTTTCGCCAGACATTTTTGCGTTTCCTCCTATTCTTTATTTTGTAATTATTTGTATGTTTCGGGAAATACCCTAATAAGCCATATACAGGAAAAAAAGAGTATACCTATTAGGTATACTCTTTTAGTTTTTTATCTACATAAAGCCTGGAATGTGGATGGTCCACATTTTCCATCATGTTTTAATCCTCTGGTATTCTGCTGGAATTTTAAAGTAGCATTATAACAACCTTTACCCCAAATACCATCTAACTTACCTGCATCTGCTCCAGAATGGCTCATGTCATAACCTTTGATATATAGTAATGCCTGTGCAATAAATGCAAGATCACTTGCTCCATTTTTAACGGTTTTACATGCTTTTTTAGTAGCTCTACCAAAAATACCATCTTCAACTAAACCTGCCTTGTAAGTTCTATTAAGATATTTCTGTAATGCTTTAACTAAACCTGCTTTAGTCTTTGGACCTACTTTTCCATCTTCAACTAAACCAATTCCATAATGACCATTTAACCATTTCTGGATGTATTTAACTACTCCTTTGGTTTTATTAGAAGAAGCTGTTGGTTTAGATGTTGAAGGTTTTGATGTAGAGGTAGATTTATTTGAAGTATCTAACCATGCTGGAATTCCATAATATGCCCATCTAGACTCTTTGAATTTTTCTGTATAAACATTCATTGCAGATGAACGCATTTCAATCGTGGTTCCATCACCCATATAAGCACCAACATGAGTAAATTTAGCATTGAATACTAAACACGCTGTTCCTTTTGGAAGATTTTTGATAGAGCCTTTAACTTTACAAATATTGTAATATCCTCTAGCAGTATTATCTGCTTTTGATAAAGGATAAATAGATCCAGAGCAATCCGCTCCAATTCTACCAGCACCTTCTTTAAGCTTATTATTATAATAAGCTCTGTTGTAAGTAGATGAACCATATGAACGATATAATCTATCTACTAATTCTTTAGTAATAATTTCTCCATTAGCACCCCATAAATAAATAGCACCGCTATTTAAAAGGTGTCTATAATGATCTTTAAACTGTTGCTGTGTAACCATTTTATATTCCTCCTTAAAAAATTATTTACTTTTATGTCCAATTATTTAGACTAAGATTTGATATGTTAAAACAGCATTTGCCCTAAACCTTACACTCTAGGTTTAGGGCAAGTTCCTTTTTATCTTTTAAAAAGGAGACGACGTTTTGTAATGTACAGCAAGTGTATGAACTATCCGTGGTAGCCATACGAAGGAAAAATTAAAAATTGCTTGTATCACCAACGAAGCAAAGTCAAGGAAAATGATAAGGGAGATTCCTACTCCCTTATCATAATGTTTAATGTTTTAAATACAAAATTGTTCTTTTATATATTCAGCTTTCTTTCTAAGTTTTCTAAATATACGATCTATTTTCTTTTGATCATACATTCTTGCATATCCTTCATATAGCTTATATACCTTTGGATTGGATATATTTGCTAAATCTTTAGGGGTAACCAGATTATCCGACTTATCAACTACATGAATATCAGCTCTAGAAAGTATATATGCTACAAATTGTGAACAAACCATGCTCATAGCATCGGAAGACATTTCTTTAGATCTTTTAAAAATTATATTTAAAAGATTAGAATATCCATACATAGTATGATTTTTATTCTCTAGCATTTTATTTAAAACATTTTGAATTTTCTCAAAATCATCTTCTTTAACAAATATACATGATACTGAAATTGACGCATCTTGATAAGTTTCTATATAGCCATCAATAGATTCTAAAGATATACCACCTAATTTACAAGTACCATTATTAGCATTAAATGAATATAAATGCTTTAAAGACGAATCAAAAGATAATGATGCATGAGAATACTTAGCATGAGTATATGTAGTTATAACTTTCCCGAAGTTTGTATTGGTATACGAAGTTACGATAAATATAGGTTTTTTATTATCATCAGAAGCTTCACACAATAATTCTATTTCAGCTTCAGTTAACGACAATAATTCTTCTATTGGTTCGTCTTTTTTATCATCTTCAACCTCACCAGAAGCAGAAATTGAATTGTATTTTGGCATTTCTTTTTGATCAGTAGCTCCATTAGTTTTATTAGCAGCTTGCTTTTTCTTTAAAAAAACATAATGTGCTTTAGCATTTTTAACTGGTCTTGAATTTCTATTTAAAAAGTTTTCATCAATACCATATGATTCTTTAATAGAACTTGGAGCTGATAATACGTAAAGTATATCATCCCAATCTCCATCATTACTAATTTTATATCCTTTTGGAAGTGATCTGTTAATTTGGTTTTCTATTTTTTCTAATGGTCCAAAAACAGCATTTAATTCTTCATTACATGCATTTCTGGCATTAGGAATAAGATCCCATAAACTACAATAGTATATATCAGCTGAATCAGTTGTTCCTTTATAAAATTTTTCTAGTTCTTCTTTTTCAGATATTCCAATCTCTCCTTTAGAATATAATTTCTTTTCTGGTTTTAATAATAATTTAAATTTTTTCAGAGTATCTTGATAAATTTTCCTTCTTTTCTTTAACTCTTCAGTATCTAATTCTTTATAATTTATATCATATTTTTTACAAGCTTCATCAAAAGTTCCAGAAAATACTAATTTAGATTTTTTATCATTATATTTATATAAATATACTTTTTTCTGTAAGGTATCACTATTTTTTCCATCTATAGCAATAGCATCATCGTGTAAAGATTTTAAATTCAATGAATAATAAGCAAAAGATACTAATGCTTTTTTCTCATCATCATATCCATATGTATTTTTATTTATCGTTTTCTTATTTTTGTCCAGTGCAATATATTTAGATTTTCCACCACTTATTTTATTTGCAACAGCAGAAATATTATCAGCATTTGCTAATATTGCCATAAATGTTAAAAATGAAGCTGATAAAACAAGAGAAGCATCTTCTTTCATAACACTACTTTCTTTTATCGATAAGAATACAGTATTGTAGTTATCGGCTTTTAATTTACCGCCATAAGGTTTAATAACTTTATTTACTTCAGTACATGCGTTACCAGCTTTTTTAGAATCAATATTTGAAATGCACAGCGAATCACCAAAATCAGTTTTTTCACCATTAATCCATTTAGTTAAAGAAGATTTAGATGTTTTTGGTTCAAAACCTAACTCTTCTAGTTTCTTAATACATTTATTATATATATCATTTCGTTCTTTATTACCCATGATTAAGTTATTCCTTTCATAGTTTTATAGTTATTAAAATGTTTCACAAGACAAAAAAATAAGGTGGAAACTAATCCACCTTATTTTAGTATTAATTGCACGTTCTACAGTACACAGTATAAACTTGTAATGTATTTCTAAATTTTTTCGATTAATTCAAAATCATCTATGCTTAATCTAATTTTTGTGTTTTTCTATGCTTCTGGAGTTTTTACTTTATTGTACTTTTGTAATTGTATAATATTTTAGTTATATATTATAATAGTGAAACAAATAATCTAATCTATTGTTGCCCACTACATAGTGTTGGGAGAAAGAGGATAGCGATGACTTATACAATCGTAAATTACCCAGGAACAATTTATAGTAGCATTGAGATGGACGGACTTGACAAAGAAACATTATTGCAGATCGCTGATAAATATATCAACGATAGTAAAAATTCCGATGACTTTAATAAGTTTATCAAAGCTTTTATTATTGATGGGTTGCCTTTATCAAAAGTTCCATTAGCTACAGGATTGAAAGAGTCAACTTGCTCGGCGTGGGCATCTGATCTTATTCCTGCAATTGCTAATGATTTCAAAAAGTTCAAGCTTGAACATGCTCGCAATCAGAAGCAGGAAGTTAATTCTTCTAGTAACAATAGCGGATTTGATATCTATAAGTATGCTGAAGAATTCGATGCTGATTATTATGATATGCATACTGGATATATTTATCTTGTACAGGAATATAATAGGGCTCGTAAGTTTGGATTACCAGTGCATGGAATTAGAATTATTGATAATGGGCAGGTTATCGGTTATGCTAGAAAGTTAGATGAATAATTTCATCTAACTTAATCAAAATAAAAATAAGATGTAGAATATTCTACATCTTATTTTTTTAAAGAAAACTAAATTTATATATTATCATAATGAAGAAAATAAAAAGTACCAGTAGGAGCCGAATCCTACTGGTAAAATATTCTTCAAAAAGAAGAAAGAGAGGTGGAAAGTATGCTCCTATCAAGCGAGAACATGGAACTTTCCTGGTTAGCAAATTTACTGAATATTCCTTTCAGTAAAGCTGTTGAACTTGGGATCGACAAGTGTCTTGACCTTGCCAGAGTTTCAACAAAAGATAATCCCTTTAATTTAGCATATAGTAATACTAAATAATCTTTTTCAAGATTATTTAAATGTTATATGAAAAAATTAATCAAATGGATTATTAATATATACATATAAAAAAAGAGTATGGATAAAAAATTCCATACTCTTTATTTTTTATAAATATTTCTTAAGTCTATTCTTTTCTCCAACATGAGAATTATCAATTTTGTATTCTTTCATTTTCTTTTTTATATTTTCAGCTAATTCTTTTTCATCTTCATTATCTACAAAATTAAATAATTTTATAGCAGATAAAACATGTTTCTTATCCGGCATAGGATATTTTCTTTTTTCCGGCAAACCAAATACTTCATCTGGAAGATTGTTTCTTTTCTTGGCGGTTAATGATGATTCAGTTACTAATGATTTTTTAGAAAAATATTTTCTATATCTTTTTAGGGATCGTTCTGTTTTTATACTAGAAGAAAAAACTTTTTTCAGATTAGATATATTTAAATTATCTGTAAAAGTAGAAGTTCCTCTTATATAAACAGCATAGTTTTTAAATTCTTCTGGTTTAAACAAACGTACTATCTGATCTCCTTCTATAACATACTTTCCTATATTATGTCTTTCTACAAATTTGAAAGTATACTCTATAAAATCTTTTATCAGTGAATCACAATATCTATTTCTTGTTTCTTCAGTTGAATGGCTATCTTCCCATTTTTGTTTATCTGTATAAAAATATTTCTTTCCAGGTCCTTTAAAAAAGGAAGTAGTCATTTTTCCAGCTTTTAATTTACCGCCATAGGTATATCTCCATATATGACAAATATCATATAAATTACAATATTCAATATTTTTATCTAATGTTTCTGTATCTATAGTCTTATAACCAGACATAGAATATCCAGTAATAAAACACAAATTTATTTCTCCAGAATCAAATTTTTCTTTATTATAATAAATATCTTTTTGATTTAATAAAATACCTTCTTCTATATACAATTCATTAGAAGATTCTAAAAGATCTTTATTATTTTTTAATATATTTTTAAGTTCATTATGACCTTTCATAGATGCTTGTAAAACTTGAGGTAATGAAAGTTTTATGAATTCATCTTCATATTCTAAATTCATTTTATAACAACAGTTATCCTCTTTACAATAGATAATACAATCACTGTCGCAATCTATAATAGTCGTTAACGTTTTACCTACAATTCTCTTTTTTATACTTGCTTTTTCTGTATCTTCTATTATATAATTTGCATTTCCCTCATGTAGTTTAATATATTCCATAATTTGGTTATAACCAAATCCTCTTCCAATAATTTCTTCTAAATAAGTTTCAAAATATAAATTCTTTAAATCTTTAACAGGTTTATCCCATTCATCAAGACATTTCTTTACTTCATTAACACTTGCTCCATCATCATAAAAATTAGCTGCTAAAGATAAGAAGTAAGCACTACCAGATATTTTCATATATCCATTACGATAGATACTATTATTATTAGAAGAACCAGCAACTTTTCCAGATCCATTAATTAGTTTCTTATTCTTTTCAAGTTTTTTAATTGTAACCTCTATTTTTTCAGAATCTTTAGAAACTTTTTGTAATTTTCTGAGCTTAGCAATAGTTTTATCTATACAATCTATCATATGCTGTTTCTCTTTATCTTTAGTATTAACCTTAGCAATTATCTCCGAAATCTCTACCATTAATATACCCAATGGCATTCCAACTACAGATGCCATCGATATTAAAGCTGCTATACACAAATAATATTCAATATTTGATCTTTTTTTATATTCTTTTTCTGGAGTGTTATTTATGGTTTTAATCAATTCTTTAACATAATTTTCATCGGACAATTTTGCTTTATTTATTCTAAGCATACCTTCTTCTATATATGATTCATTAAAAGAATCTTGGAAGTTTTTATATTGTCTTTCCCATTCTTTATATAACAGAAAATATCTTTTTCCATATTTAATAAAATCTTTATGAGTAAGACCTTCTCGTTTCCACATTCTCCAGAATGATTTTATCATAGAAGTACCAATACATATAATAGGTTCTCCTTTTATATCAGAATAAGGAATAAAAAGCATTACATGTATTCCTTCAACAATATATCTTTCATTTGATTTATGAAGTTTATTTATTAACCATTTAAAATATTTAGTAAAGCTATCTCCAAATGATTCTAATTTTATATTAGAAAAATCTATATCTACCATTTCTGGATTTTCTTCTAAGAACTCGGAGACCATTTTCATACTGATATCATTTTTTCTAGTTCCAGCATTTTTAAACTTATCATAGCATTGAAATATATCTAATTCAATTATAGTAGCATTTTCTTCGTTTGCTAATTGTCTAGCATAAGTACTTTTACCAGAACCACTTAATCCAGTGATAAATAAGATATTATGATCACTATCTTTTTTCCACATATCGATATCTAATTCTGCATTCTTTTTATCGATAATATAGTTTTCATTTAAAATATCTTCCCCATCTGGATCTGAATAGACATATCTGAGTTCTTCAACTTCATTAAAAATAAAATTTTCATCAATCTTTATGACTTTATCGGATAAAGCTTTATTTTCTATAATATCAGCCATTTTCATAGCTTCTTTAAAACTCATTCCTGAATTAACATCCCATCCTAAATCTAATAAAGTTTTCTTATTCTCTTCTTCTTTATCTTCTTCCTGTTGATATTTTTTATACTCAGTATAAAAATCATCAACCCATGAATTAGTTGGAATTTCAGTTGGACTAAATCTACTCGTTCTAGAATAATTATCTACAGTTTGCATATTTTTTGGATTTTGTTCAATTTCTTGCTGTTCATTAACTAATCCTGGTTTTACATATATCATACCTGACATTGAGTGTTCATCAGGAATGACAAATCCATATCCTTCTACCTTATTATTTTTAGAATTATTTAAAGAAGTTAAGAAATCTCGCAATTGAGTAAATCCATTTGAATCGTAGAATTGATAATTAGCTATAGGAATAGCTTCTTGATTATCTTTAATTTCACTTTTTAAATTTAATAATTCTTGTTTTTCTAAGAATTTTATTTTAAATAAGAATTTATCATCCAAATATAAATTACGAATATTCGTTTCATACTCTGCTTGAATTCTCTGTCTATTAGTTAAATCATTATACTCTTCTAAAGTAATATGGAAATAATCATCTTTATAGTCTTGTATACTTTTGGAATATTCAATAACCCTATCAAATATAGGTTTATGACTATCACTAATAAATGGTAAAATATCTTTTATAAGATAAAATTTACCATTATTATACATATCATTATCCTGATCTATTCTTTTAATATCTCCATGATATTCTGCTTTAAAGAATCCAATATATACTTTATTATAAGTACCGTGCCATTTTATAAAATTAAGTAATTTATCTGGTTCATTACATCCAATCTCATTACAATTTTCAAATTCTCTTATATAATGAATACCAGTATATTCCATATCTTTTACAATAATTCTTGCTTCTTCTTTACATTCTAAGTATGCTTGTTTTCTATCCGGAATTCCTTTGGTAACCGATCCACCTGGAATTCTATAAGTATTATCGTCATTTAATCTCAGATATACTTGAAGTTCTCTATTTTGATCTATTTTAAATATAAAAGTTTCTACTCTTTCTCGCAAAAACTTATTATCATCAGTAATTATAATACTATTCCATAATCCATTAATGTCATAGTATCCACCATTTTTTCTTATTTCTTCAATAGATATTTCATATGATGGTCTTTTACAATTATCCATTTTCTATGGTCCTCCTTGTAAATAGTAATCAGTTATCATAATGTTGAGGAATTGCATATTAACAGCCAGATTGACCCTATACCATATGGTATAGGGTCAGGAGGTATTAACATGAAAATTTACTACAAATCAGTATGAAAATTATTTTATGCAAGAATACTTGTATAATTATAATAATGTTATTAGATTTGTAAAAGTCATGATTAATAATTGTATATTATACTAGTGAGTAAAAAGTTTGAGACTTTCCTTTCGAGCCTCAAATACATATTTGTCCATTGGTGGCAACCTATAATTGGACTCTTACTTTTATGTAAGGTATAGTTTACTCACTTACTCCGAAAGGAGAAGGAGGTGAAACAACCATGAGCGAGGTTACATCTCAATGAGAATGGCTTACCAGAGACAACTACATATGCGAATGGTACTACTAGTACTAAAGAGTATGTGAAGGATACTAGTCTCATCGAAAAGGTTGTACTTAATCGTCCTAACGATTCAAGAGCAATCGCTACTTTCGACGAAAATGGTAAGTTGCATGTCGATGTGAAAAAAGCAATTTAGTTTGCTCTGAGTAACATCACCGATGGGTTTACTCATCAAATTGTTCGGTAGGGATTAAACTCCCTACCGAATTAATTTTTTATAAAATTTCTCTTATTATTTTTTGTTCTGATACAGGAATATCTTCAACTGAAGAATACGATTTACTTCTTAGATTAGTATCTTCATTCATTATATAATAACCGTCAATATCCATCATATATTTAATACCCATACCAGATTCATTTAAATCTTCTAATTCCACTGGAGGAATAGAAATATCTAATACGTTATTTTCGATATTAGATAAAATAGTAGATTGTAATATTTCTGTTAATGCTTTTAACTCGTTAGAAAATCCAGAAACTTCTTTAAATAAAGGATCTCTAGCCACATCTTCAATACCAAAGCAAGGTTTATCTACTAATAATGAATAAAAATCAGTATCTAATTCAGCAAGTTCTAATAATTCATTATAATCTATATCAAGATTATTAAGATATTTATATACATGGACATCTTCATTCTGCATCATTTCTTCTACAGATATTTTAGTTAATTTACCATTAATAATAGTAAACATATCTGACATATAATCTTTACATATAGCCTGTTTATAGTTATCATCTTTAGCAAATGTATTATTTTGTAAATAATTTACTATATAAACATCATTGGAATTAACCGATGGCAATGCAGTCATTATCGCTGCACATGATTCGTTAATATGTATAACAGGTTTATTTAATTCTTCACCCATAGAATTTTTCAAATCTAACATAATCTCTATTAACTGTTCAAAATTATTATCTGTTAATCTGATATAATTATATTTTCCCATTTTAACTATAGCTTTTTCTTTAGCTTTTTGTTTTTCTCTATAATCAGTCATTTCTCTTTTATTAGGATTAGATCCACCATCTTTTACATCAAATACCAAGTTAAATGGTATATAGTAAAAATCAGTAATCCAGAAATGTTTATGTCCGTTGTATTCATACGGAATAACAACCCCTGGAGATTGAATGTCTGTAGATTTTACTTTAAGAAATTTATCCATAAATTCTAATAAATTCTTTTCATATGAACCTACATATGATACTCTACCCCCATCAGAAAATTTGTATTCTCCAGAAATAGATCTACCAGCAAGCATTTTTTGCTGAAATTCTGGATCTCTCATTCTTTCTTCTATTCTAGTATTTTCATGTGCCATTTTGACATATTTATCATGACAAGATTTTTTACCACAAAGTCTATCATATCTACCTTTATTCTCATCCCATTTTGTTTCTCCTTTACAGATAATGCAATTACCATGGTCTTTTTTATTAACTGTATTAAATACTACTCTTAAAGGAGTATAATCTTTAGGTATCATATCTTCATGATCATCTGCTATATGAGATACTAAATTTTGTCTCGTATCTCTTTTATCACAATAAGGACATTTATATTTCTTCTGATAATTAGTTTTTTCTAAAACAATCTGCATTGCTCCATATCCTTTCTATTTTTGTTTAGTTACATTAATGTTTCAGTATACTAACTTAGGTAAAAATAATATACTAGAACTTATAAATAATAATTTAAAGGAGGTAATAAAGTGAAAGAGCAATATGAATATACTCTAACTACTGATGAATTTAGAAAACCAAGAATTCTAAAAAATAATGATGCTATTTCTCAATTATTAATACATCTTATATTATTAGAACCCGGTACTTATTCCAATAGACCTGAAATGGGTGTAGGTTTAGTATCTCATTATAGATATAGTAAGAAAGATGAACTTCATACGTTAAGTAATAAAATTCAAGAACAAATTCAAACATATTTACCTGAATTTGATGCTGTCGATGTGTCAGTATACTACGATGAAAAAGATGCAAATGGTGAGGATATTATCATTGACATTGAATTAGATGGTACTGTATATAAATTTGAAACAAGTAAACAGGAAGATAATAAAATAGGTCTAAAAGACCTTAAATAAGGAGGTAAAAACTTTATGGATATGAAAGAATTTAGAGAAAATCAGAATGATGAAGAAATTATTGTTAATCCAAATTTAAAATCATCTTCAAGTGGAAATCGTGTTAAGGTTGATCCTGTTGAATTACGAGGATTAAAAACCGCAGAAGAGATTGCTCTTGAGAATGGTGGCGGTATTACCGAGATTGATGAAGCAAAAATACTTGCTGAAGATGCTATTGAAAGGGAAGCTGAGATGCCTGATACTATTCGTGAAGTATTAGAGCAGACTGGTGGTGAATTAGATACTGAAGCTAGAGAAAGTATTTTTGGATTTGATCCAATTGCAGCGATGGAAACTCCACCTAAACCAGGAAAAACTTCATTAAAAGAAATTACGGAAAATGCAAAATCTATTATGGATTCTAGAGATATCCCAGATCCAACACCGATCGAAGATCAGATTCCATATGAATCTGATTTCTATGATATCGACGATGATGACGAACTTATTGATGAACAGTCTTCACCAAAACCAATTTCATCACATCAAGATTTAAATATACCTACAGCTCCTGAAATTGAGCCTATCGAAAAAGCTGATGAGATTAAAGCTCCTGAAGTTGCTAATACTCTTCCTGAATTTGACGATGACGATGATGACGATGAAGAACTTATCGATGAAGATCAGGGACCGACAGATGATGAAATTATGGAAAATCTTAAAAAAGAGATTCATGAAAAGATTTCTCCTATTGCTAAAAAATTTGATATTTCCACATTTTCAATTGTTAAAAAACCAGTAAGAGTTAAGAATGCCATTCCAGTAGCTGAAGCTGCAGCTGGAAATAAATTGGCTGACTGGGTATTATACAATAGTGGAAAAACAATTACAATGGAAGGTTTCCTAGGATCTGAAATTGATACTATTATCAATCGTACATCAAGAAATAACGTTCAGGGATTACGTGAACAATACAATATGTTATACAAACATGACAAAACTCCAGGTAAACCGGGTACTTTTGAAGAATGGGTAAAATCTATTAGTATTTTAGATGTAGATCATTTATATGCTGCAGCTTATAGAGCAACATTTGAAGGATGTAATTTTATTCCGTATGATTGCCCAAATAATAGATGTAAAAATTCATTTTTAAGTGACAATAGACCATTTATGTCTCTTGTTAAATTCGAGAATGATAATGTTAAACATCGTTTCAATAAAATCCTTAATGGAAATTATACAACCGCAGATTCTTGGTATGCAAGTGAAATTGTACCTGTATCAGATACTTTTGCAATAAGTTTAAGAATGCCATCTATTTATGATGCAATTATTAAACCTGCATATATTGATGAAGAATTCTATGCTAGAAATGAAGCAGTTGTTGCTTTATCTAGCTATATCGACGAGATCTTTTATATCGATGCTGAAAATCAGCAGCTTCGTCCAATCGAATCTGTTTATTATCCTAATAATATTGGTAAAACAGAAAGAGCGAGAATCGTAGCTCTTAAGAAAATTATCAAAACACTTAATTCCGATCAGTACAATATGATCGTAAGCTATATCAGTGCAATTAATAGTGGTGATGATAAAGTAGGTGTAAAATACGTTATACCTGAAACAAATTGTCCTAATTGCGGTGCTTCTATTCCTGAAGAGGAAACATCAGCCCTTAATATGCTTTTTTTACGGCATCGGCTGGCAATGCTGGCCAATGGATAAATTGGGTAAGCTTTGTATCTGCGTGGCTTAAAGGTAGAGTTACCTTTATGGAACTCTACAATATGCCACTTAATATATTTCACTTTCTTCATTGCGTATGTTTAAATGAACAACGTAGTGAAGAAGGTAGAAAGAATAAAGAAAATGAATTAGAAAACGATATGATAGAAGAAGCCATTGGTGGCTAAAAATAAATTAGGAGGTATCCATTAATTGGACAGAATAGATTTTTCAAAATCTTTAGATATCGATACTCCAATTCAAGTTTCAAATATATTTAATGAAATATTGACTATGTATAATTTATTAGCCGATTACGAAATCAATGTAAGTGGAACTATGAGTGAGAACGGTATTATTGTAATAAATGCGTCCTTTGAGAATACCCAAGAAGCCATTGATGCTTCTAAAGTATTACATTCAGAGGGAATGAGAATTAATGATGAACTATATTCATTAATAAATAAATTAGATAAAAATACTTTAAATTTAGTATTAACTAAATTATAAAAAATGGGATGAGGGTTTTCTCATCCCATAAATTGTGGTATACTTAAGATGCTCAACATTATGATAACTAACTATTTTATAGGAGGAGAACACATGTTATCGGTAAATGAAGATACTAATATTGATAGTCAAAAACATGTAATAATCACACCATTAGATGTAGAAAAATTTGTAAAGGCTAATAATGTAAAAGAAGTATCAGATCCAATATTTTTTGTAAGAGATAATGTACCGTCACCAGATGGTTTATTATCATATGAAATTTTTGGTACTAGTAAAGAAGAAAGAGCAAATACATTTGCATATATAGATCTTCATGGATGGTTTATGCATCCATTAGTATATAAATTATGGAGTAGAATGGATAGCCGTATAAGAAATATCGTTCATGGGACAAAGAAATATTCCATTGATGAAAACGGTGATTTCGTTGAAGATGAACATGGTAAATCAGGTGTTAAATTCTTAAAAGATAATATGAATAGAATCAAAATAAAATCTACAGAATCTAGATCTCGAGATAAAAAGATTGATTTTATTTATAAATACAAAGATGTGATTTTTATGAATAAAATGATGGTATTACCACCATATTATAGAGACGTACATACTACTGGAGGGAATGTAGGAGTAGGTATTTTAAATAAATACTATTCATCTCTCATAGTAAATGTAAGATCATTAACAGAAACTGCAGATTACGGTTTATCAATGTCAGATGCGGTCAATGGTAGAATACAAGAAACTATAACACAAATTTATGATTGTATATGTGGTACTTCTGGAGCTGAATCTGATGGTGTTGGTTTATCTAAAAAAAGAGGATTAGTAAGAACTTCTGTTATGTCAAAGACAAGTGATTATGGTACTCGATTAGTAATAACAGCACCAGAATTAAAAGTTGAAAAAGTAGAAGATCTAATGGTAAATTTAGATTATAGTGCATTACCTTTATCATCAGCGATTGTTAATTTTAATGCATCAGTAATATTCTGGATTAAAAGATTTTTTGAAAATGAATTCGGTGGTGGAGTTAAACACAAACTTATTAATGATAAAGGTAAAATAGAATATGTAGAAGTTAAAGATCCTTTAATCGTATTCTCAGAAGATAGAATAAAAGAAGAAATGAATCGATTTGTACATGGATATTCTAATAGATTCATACCAGTTGAAGTACCATTGGTAAATGGAAAAACTTCTTATATGATCTTTAAAGGTCATAATGTAACGCCAGAACAAGTTGCTAATGGTGATACGCTTGGAGAATCTTCATTAATTAATAGAAGATTAACTTGGTGTGATATTTTATATATGGCTGCAACTGAAGCTTGTAGTGATAAATGTGTTTTAGTAACACGATTTCCTATAGATTCAGCATATTCACAAACACCAATGAAAACTAGAATATCTACAATAAAAGAAACAGAAAAAATATATGTGAACAATACCTATTATCCATTTTATCCTAAAATTAGAGAAGAAGATATTGGTAAAAATACGAGTCATATGTTTATAGATACGTTCCAAATGTGTAATCTCTATTTAAAAGGTTATGGAGGAGATTATGATGGCGATCAGGTTAGTGTAAAAGGAGTTTATGTGGTAGAATCTAATGATGAATTATTCAACTATATGAATTCTAAAGCTAACTATATAACATCAGGAGGTTTAAATATAAGAGTTTCTTCAAACGAAGCTGTAATGGCAATTTATTCTTTAACTAAAGTTTTACCCGATACAGAAAAGAAATTAACTACAAATATAGAATTTGGATAAATATTATACAGGTTACTTATTTAAGGAGTAACCTGTATTTATAATAAATTCATCTAAAAACTTTATAATAACTTTATTTATACATAAGAAAGGAATGATGAATTTGAAATATAAAATGTTTGTTGCTGGAGTTATTAATCAAAACCAAAGTTATACTGGTAGAGAACTATATGAAATGATTGTATCTCGAGTGACAGAACGTCCAGATTTAAATAGTGATATTGCTTGTGAAATATATGACAAGTATTTCAGTAATAATAGTACCTATCATGGTATAAATCCAAATAGCAGATATTTTGTTAAAAAACAACGAGGTAATGTTTATTTAGAACGTGATAAAAGTTAATATTATCCTATAGGTATTAAACCTATAGGATAATATAATTTGTTAAAATACCAAATTTCAATTATATAATATAATAGTGAATAGAAATAATATTAATCTATTCAGACACTATTAATATGGTTATCGGATACATAAATCCGAGGAAAGAAAAAGAGGTAAAAACATGAACAACGAAACAAAAAACACAAACATTACAGAAACAGAGAACACTGAAGTGGTAACTGTAGAGGAAACAAAAGCATCGACGGGATTTATGAATATCGTTGAAAATATGAAACGAGATTTTTTAGCGATGGTTGACTATGATCCTGAGGATGAAGATAACTGCGATGATGATACAGATTCACCAAAAGCTTCTTCAGGTAAATCCATTACCGAAGACAAGATCAAAGAACTTCGGAACAAAGCTAATATGGAGATTAAATTTACCGAACTGGTAAATAAATCTGCTGAACTTATTAAGAAAGGCAAAAGAGCCGGAAAAGCCGAAGTAGATAAATTCCTTAAACAGGCGGAAGAAATGAAAACCTGGTGTGAAGAAAATGACTTTGATTATGAAGAACTGGTATCTGGTGTTAAGGAGATTCATTCACCATCAATTGATAAAAAGTCAGAGACAAAAGAAGAAGAGATTGGTATTGAAGATTTCCTCTTCAAATATATCAAAGAAGAAATCTCTAAACATCCAAAAATGACTGATACTAAGATCGCTGAGTTAGTAATCAAAAATATGGACATGAAAGAGTTCAACCGTAGATATGGATTTGATGATAGACTTGATGCAATTCGTGCTATTGTTGAAGGATATACAGTGCTTTATAGAGGTAGAGTTTTCAAAGCAGCTGAAAATCAGGAATTAACGCCAGCTCCAGCTTCCACTTCAAAAAGTGGTTATGCATTTGGAGAGGTAGCAATCAATCCTATCTAATTGATCATTTCAAACTTCAGAGAGTAAACGTGCGGAAATTTCCGCACGTTTATTTTTTGTCTTAAATAGCCTATCTTAAACATCTAATTAAATCTAAACACATATATGAAAGGATGGTATTTTATGACTACAGAATATAATACAAATACTTCTACAACAATAGAAGATTTAAATGAAATAGAAAAAGTAGATGATACGAATCTTATGATCGTTGAAGATGAAGATGATACTAAACGAACTACCGTTAGAGAATTAAAAAAGAATTTTTTAGGAGATAATTTAAATCCTGATAATTTTAAATTCTATTCATCTTCTAAAATTAATGAAATAGTAAAATTATTATCAAATGATATTACAAATAAAGCTGAAACAGAACAAGTAGAAAAATTATCTGAACGTATCGAATCGATTATAGCCTCTTCAGGATCAGAAGAAAAAGATTCAGAATTGGTAGATGCAAGAAATGGAGAAAGTACATTATATAATAGATTGTACAGGGATAATCTTAATAATGAACTTGAATTTATGAGTAATATTATTAGTACTGTATATTTAGATGAATATACTAATGCTGTCTTTATTCCTGGAAAATGTGATAGGGTTAAAATTAGTAGTATAGGTCCAGGATATGTTGATCCTTCTATTGTTACAATCAGTCAGTATAGTCCAAATATTTTATGTGTAGATAATTTTAAGGGTTATACTGATATATCTATGAATACTGAGGTGAAATTTCAACCTTCAGCTAATCCTAATTTTATTTTTGATCGAAATCAAAATTATCCAGTTAATGTATTTAAATTCACTGTACCAGATATACATAAACAATTTAATTTAAATAAACCTGGAAAATACATATTTAAATATAGCGATTATAAATGTAAAGGGGCAAGTCCAGAATTTAATTTATGTATTGTATATTCAGATGATTCTATGGATAAATATCCAATATCAGGAATTTCTGGTATTTTTAGTTTGCCTTTTACCGCTAAAAAAGATATATCTTTCGTATTATTTGAATATCCTGCTTTAGAAGAAGGAACAACACAAACGATTACGATAAATGATTTTGCTATTATTCTTGAAGAATTTGATAATAATACTTATATTAATCATTCGCATGTAGACGATTTTAAAATCAATATTGCTCCAATAGGAAAAGCAAATACCTATATATATACTTTTAATAATAATTCTATTTTTTATATAAATAAAAAAGATATACGGCCATCATTTAAATTTGAAATTGATTATATTAAAGAAGAAAATTCTTTAGAAAAGATTATCGAATCTATATCCGATATTAAAAATATCTTAAATAATAAAATTGAAAAATGTGGCTTAATAGAAGATTATGGAATTTATCAATTCTTTAATAACTTCACTATTGCTTCTAATCCTAATAGCTGTACAGTTACAGATGCTTCAAAAAGATTTGATAGAAATGGTGTATCAAGTAAAATGCTTTATATAAATGAAGATGCTACATCTAATCCTTCTATTAAACAAATTTTAGATGACACAATAGATGTGATTAATAATGTACAGTTAATTTTTTATATAGATAAAACCACATTCTCAAATTTTACAGATTCTGATGGTATACGAATTCATTTATCGTCAGATACTCCTTCAATCTCAATTACAAATTATCTGACTTACACTATCAAAAAATCAGAAATGGTTCAGGGATGGAATTGTATAAAACGAAAGATTACTGATTTTAAAGAAGTAGGTGTACCTGATCAGAATAATATAAAAACAGTTTCTATTGAAATTGGAAGAACCGATCTTTTAAATGGTCATTCTATATATTTAAATTCAGTAGTATTTAATCAAAAAATGAAACCGACTCTATTATTAAGTTTTGATGGTATATATGATGAAAGTTTAACTTATTTATATCCATATTTACTATCAAGAGGAATACCAGCAACTATATTTTTAAATAATAGAAATACCTTAACTAATCAAACAATAGACGCTCTTATTAATTTAAGAGTATCCAAACATTGGGATTTAGGTGTTTATGGTTGCAATCCAAATAAAGAACAGCTTACTGAAGATGATAATTATCGAAATCAGTATATGGCATTACGTAATAGTAGAGAATGGATTCAAAACAATATGGTAGATAATCCGATATCATATAGTGCTCCATACGGAAATTTAAGACCTATAACTGTACCTATACTGAAAGATTTAGGATACAAAATTGCAAGAACTGGAGCTGACTCTTATATTAGTCAATTTACTTCAAAAGATTTCGCAATTCCAATGTTTCTTATGAGCAATAATACAGACTTAGATTCTATCAAAAAGAAAATAGATTATGCTATTGAATCTGGTCAGGCTATTTCTCTGTATACTAACAACGTAACAGAATATGGCGACGAAGAAAGTTCAAAGAAAATAATGTTAGAATCAGTTGTAGAATATATAGTTGAGAAGGTTGAAGAAGGAAAATTACAATGTTTAACATTTAGTGATTTTTATAATCAGTGTATAGAATAGCATATCAATATATAAGATATAATACAGATAAATATAAAAAATAATTGCATATTATTAATATGAAACTGGATAATTAAATTTATATAAATAAGGAGATGTAAAAAATGGAAAATGTCGTAAATCTATTTGTTGGAATGAAAGCTTATAGATGGATTAATGAAAATTTAGAAGTTCTTAGAATAGTAGCAATAACCGATAATGATATTAAACTTAAAAAATCATCTGGTGAAAATATTAGATTATCTATTAATGAATTAATGACAAATTATACATTTTTAAATCCAGATGGAATGGTCGGAATTTCTATTGTTAATATTCAGGATCTTGAAGATGTTATAGTAACTTTATATCGTAGAAAAGAAATAGATGAAAAATCTCCAATACCATATTGCTTATGTCGGCAAAATGTTACTGACTTTTTTGAAAATGCGTTAAACCCAAAATTCAATTCTTGTGGGTTAAGTGTAACTTTAGATACTTTACCTGAAGGTGTATCTATGGAATCAATATTAGCATGTGATGGTGTTAACAAACAAAAGTCAATAGCTGTATATATAGATGATACTTTAGATAATATTCTTTCTTTATTAAAAGGAACAAGAGATTACGATAACGTTTTATATACTCTTTTCCTTGATCATTTAAAATATGTATCTAAAAGCCGTGGAGGAACTATATATTTTGAGCAAATGAAAAATAGTCCAAGATTAGATGGATATTGTAAAACTTTGAAAGATCTTCTCATCGCAAATAATTTCATGTATGATTTCATGAGAGGATTTAATATATATCCGTTAACTTTAAATATGAATTCTGTACAATCAAATACAACCGATATGGAATTATTTGTAAAAGTATTAAGTGATCTTTTATTGAAAAATATATCTGAAGTTATGATTTTGCCTTATGATAAAGATATAGATTTTAATGATATAAATCATGATTATGTATTAATATCAGATTCAAAAGAAAGATTATTTATAGTTGCTTATAAATACACTGGCAAATATCATATTCCAGTTGAAGATGTTGAAACTTCTGAAAACATTGAATTGCTATACAATGCTATTAAGCCATCAGATAATAGTTCACTCACAGAAGCATATCAATATATAAGATATAATACAGATAAATATAAAAAATAATTGCATATT
>ERZ780141.1-NODE-1-length-179164-cov-3.641693_pt1 | contig 179164 bp, 214 predicted proteins | sample MGYA00433080_ERZ780141 | MGnify/ENA primary metagenome ERZ780141 (study PRJEB29588, sample SAMEA2154047) | human gut metagenome | biome: human gut; feature: human-associated habitat; material: faeces | place: Denmark | collected 2008/2010 ... | reverse complement strand
CAAATAGCCACAAGGACAGTTCCAATATCCTTGAAAGTCTGGTGCTTCTTCACCTCTTTGATTGGCAAGAACACACCATTCATCGTTAATTTTACAGAATATAAATCCTGCAACAGCTATACTACGGTGAACCCAAACTGTCTCACCAGCGTGCTCACCAGTTTCAATTTTAATAGGATAATTCTTCATTAATAAAATTCTTTAACTAATTCAACCTTATACATATAAGTTATATTGGTCAATAAATGCTTCTACAGTATCTTTTACAAATGGCTGGATATACACTCCAAGCTTTACTCTATTGCGAATGCAAGTAGAGCATATTGTTATTTGCGGAACATATACAACATGCACATTCTCCGGAAGGTCATGTGGGGTCTCCTCTCCACTTACCACCATGAGGAATTTATAGTCATACAATATTACAGACCCTTTATGCCATTCAGGAATATCCTTGTAGGTTTCTGGAGTAGTAATGATTACTAATTCATCTTCTGGCATTCTAGACTTTAATTCCTCTAATACAACGTATGTGGGTATACCTCTAGGATACGCAGGACCTGCTAAGTCTTTCTCTACATCACTTACATGCACAAAAGGTAAAGTGTCGAATTGCATACAACTCATAGCATACCTATATGAAAGTTTAGAGCTATTTTCCTTCCATAAGTTTTGATATGCAGGAATTACTAATACTCTATCCACCTGATTGGAGTTAATAGCTCCCATTACCACATTCACATGCCCGATGTGAGGAGGGTCAAATGAGCCAAAGAATAATCCTACTCGCATTGCATTGCCTCCTTAACTGCTGCTTTAACTATACTATCAAGTTCATGCTTACACTTCTTACAGTCTCCTGCATGTGCAAACCAATGATTTTGCCAGTAATATGTATGACCATTCAAAGTAAGAGCTTTGATATGACCATTACGACAAGTTCCAACCTTGTCATGGTTGTCAGTTACATTACTACTTGGAGTACAACTAGAAAGGAGCCAAAGCAAGGCTAAGGCTCCATAATACAATTTCATTTTCATCTAAATCCAATTTTAGGTCTATCACTTTCAATTTGTTCACCACCATTGTCTGTGCCTAAGTTATAAACATCACACAATACCATGTCTTCAGTTACAGGTTCTGTTTTACCAAGTTTGACAGCTAAGGCAGTAGCTTTATCTTTGGTAAGTTTGCCAAATTCATATTTAACTTTCAATCTTCCTTTACGTAATAATGCTTTATCAATACTACTAATATCAGCATTAAAGGTACATATGAACTTAAGGTTTAAAGAGTCTCCGAGTATACCATCTGACAGGTTTAGTAAAGAGGATATTCTGTGATTTCCTTTAGTGTCCCTACTTACTAATAAGTCCTCGCAGTCTTCTACTACAAACACTGAATCTCTCTTATTAGTAAGAAGTTCAATAAATGAAGCATCTCCAATGTATTGAAACGTAGAAGCATCTAAGAACACAAACTTCTTACCTGGATTGTCTGCTATTAACTTTCTAATATAACTAGTCTTACCGCAACCCGGAACTCCATGTAGTATGGCAATTCCACTCTCCTTAGAATTTATCATGTCCGTTATTTGCTGATGTGGTAAGTCATCATTATAATTAGATTGTATGTCACAATCTTGCTCTTTTACCTTCATGAGTGTAGTTCTGAATCCTTGATTACTGTAGGTTACGTATTCCATAGTAGCTTTAGCCTCTTTATATACCAAGCAATCTACTATTTCTTTTGGAATATCATCAGTATTCAACATTAGAATTTCTAGGTCCTGAAGGTCTATAATATACTCATCAGTAAATAAGAAGTAATCATCTCCCCACCTTATATGAACTGCATCTAGAAACAACTTTAAAAGGTTGTGCTGAGTTGCCCAATAGTCTATAGGTTTGCCCTTGGAAATAGATTCAATCTTTCCTTTAGATTCTGCATCTGACCATTCTCGTCCTTCTGGTAAGTCTACTGCATAATAATCTGACCTAAAAGTAGCCCTATGTGGAGCTCTTCCATGTATCTTCATAAATACAGCGACTAATGCAGAACCTAACCCATAAGTTGGGGCTATGACTACATCATAACACTCTTTAATAGCTGTGTGAACTCTTCTTTCTAAATCATTCATATAATTCCCTAGATATATAAATTGGCGCTTTCTTACGTTTGAACTCTGATGCCAGATGTCTGCTCCATACCTTATTAACTACATCTTCTCCATGTCTAGCACATAATTGTGACCAGCAATCAGATTCTGCCATTTCATCGTGTGGATGCATGATTTGTCCAGCTGAGTCGTAGCTCTTCCTAAAATTCTCGAATGGAATGAATCTACTAAGAATATCATCCACAGTAGCGTAGTCCTTAGCACCTATCTGGTCTAAATCACTATTACTAATACCAAGACCATCAGTGGGAACTAGCTTACAAGAATTATATATAGCACATGACATTGCTTTATAATTATCGCAAGTTTCTTTATAATCATTACGAAGAGCTTCTAAAGCTTTACTTTTATAATGGTCTTGCAAATAGTTTGCCAGTCCGTAAACTTCAGTCTTCCACAGGTCTTGAATAGGGTCAAAGTCACCTACATCACCATGAATAGTCCAGAATCCAAGCTGATATTCAGTTTGATTATCTGTACTCATTACTAATCCCTTGCGAATAGATGCTATATCATAAAGATGTATCATTCTACATCTAGCTTGTATATTACCATTAGCAATAGGAGTTCTGCCAGCAAGCTCTTCTAAATCACTTACCCAATACCAGTCATAACCCTTACAATCTTTAATTAGTCCTGTATCAGCACAAAGGTCAAATAGAACTGATTTATAAGAACTGCTTAGATTGAATACTTTAAACTCATCACAGAAAGCCTCTCCAACAAGTTTAGATACATCACTCTTATTCTTAATAGGAAGACTTCTACCTATAAGAGGAATGCCAGTTTTCTTACTAACCTCATGGCAGATAGCAGCGACAACAGTGGAGTCTATTCCCCCACTGATGCCTAATACCATTACCTTAAGGTTGTTAGAAGTAACGTATTCAGCTGTTTTATCAACTAATACATTAAATACATGTTCATAATTTAGTTCACTCATAATCCTAATTCAGATAAACAAGATTTTACTTCTCTCATTTCACCAGTATGTTTGCCTTTATCATCCGACAGCTTAACACAACCGTAAACAGGTTGATTAACATTCATTTGACAGCTAATAAGCTTCATCACTATGTTAGCTGGCTTAAATCCAGTATCATTAGTAAGATTAGTGCCTATTCCAAACGAACACCTGATTCTACTTCCACAATACTCCATAATGTCCTGGCATTTGTCAAAGTCCAAAGCATTACTGAATACTATAGTCTTAGTAGTAGGGTCTACTCCAAGTTCTTTATAACGAGCAATCATACTGTTTATGAACTTAAACTCATCGCCAGAGTCACATCTTACTCCGTCAAACAATTTAGCTTGCTTGCGAGACAGGTTCTTCATGAACACTTCAGAAGTATATGTGTCAGACAATGCTATTCCCAAATCACCGTCATACACATTTACCCAATTCTCAAGAGCCATGTAATTAGCCTGTTTATAGCCATACATAGCACCGTGGAACATGAACCACTCATGCGGATGAGTTCCCATCATAGGCATTTCATATTTCATAGCCAGATAGCAGTTAGAAGTGCCAGTACAATAGATAGAACCTTCCTTAATTGCAGATACTACCTCATCCTGTACATTATAACTAAACCGTCTTCTGGTACCAAATTCAGAGAATTTTATTCCTGCAACATTCGACAACCTTAACTTAGGTTCAAGCTTCTTAATGACTTCTGACATGTCGCAGTTGTTACCTAATACACGATTACGTAGTTCGGATATAATGGCTAGAATAGGAACTTCATACAATGTTACTTTGTACAGATAGTCAGTAACAGTAATATGAAGATGTTTCTTGTCATCAAGCCATACTTGCACTTTGCCAGAGTTAAACCTGAAAGAATATAACCATTCCCAGTAGACTTGTGGAACAAATCTACAGTTAGAAGTCATATAATCAAGTTCACTATTGGTAAGACGCAACATTCCAAGATTACTTAACTCCAAGTACACCTTCTGAACAAAGTCTTCTGGATACTCTGTCAAGTCACGGTCAAAGAACTCAAATGTTCCTCTAGCTTGAGGAAATAGTTTCATGTAAGCATACGAAGTTGTAAATTTATACAAATCCGTATCAAGAATAGATTTTACTATCATTTCTCTTTAAATTTATCAATTAATCTCTCCATTGCTAAGTCAATGAGCTGCAATGATTCTATCATTCTGTCTGTCCTCTCTTGCTTAGTAAGATTCCTGTATTCATTGAATTTAACAACAGCATCACCGAGAGTTGCAATTATAATTACCGTATTTACATAAGGCAACAACCCTAGAATTGTGAGTAAAGTAACCACTCTACTTGTCATATAGGGTCTAATGTCCTTCTTTAGATACATTCTAAATATCATGAATGCGAAGAATAAAACCGATACTGAATAAATTAATCCCATTTTAAACCACAGTTTTTAATTAAATTAGCAAGTTTATCTCCACCATCTATGGATGCAATATACTTAGTGTCTACTACAATGTTATCTTTATAGCCCATAGCTATCAAGTCACATATAGTTTCATGCACACAATAATCACCAGCTATACCAACTACTCTAATCTCATTGTCTGGGTCAGACTCAAAATCAAGTAATATGTCTGATATAACAGAAAGACTTTCTAGATTATCAAAGATACTATACTCTTCTTTGTCAGGACTATCTCCTTTAATAAAGATGTCTGTATCTTTACGATAGGCGTAGTTGCATATTACACTCCATAGTGGGGCATATATACAACTACCAGTAGTACCTTTAACACAATGTGGAGGCCATTGGCCTCCGTTCTCTTTAAAGGAGCAGTGGTTAGATGGGTGAAAGTCCTTAGTAACCATTACATAGTCACAGTCAATTTCACCGTTCTGTAATGCACTAGCAAGAGCATCCATCTTCTCTTTAGCTCCTTCTACAGCTAAAGACCCACTGATGAAATCCACCTGTGGGTCTACAATTAATAAAATCTTATCCATACTTTATTTAGAACACGCTGCTATTGCGGCAACTATTAGCAGTATTAGAAGTAACACTAATACAATACCTATAGCGAAGACTACTGGCAGCCATAATGGAGCAAGTACCCACCACCATGACCATGTTGCAACAGCAGTTGTTCCTGTTAATTTAAGAACTACAAATACTATGGCTATAGCAGTTAATAGGCTAGAGCCGCCAGATGTATAAACTACCTTTTCAGTTGGCATCCTTTTAAACATTCAAATATAGAGGTTTGTAAGAAACTACATAATCTTCATTTACTAACGATACGTTAGAGAACTTCATGCCATTAAATTCCTGTATTCCATGACATCCACTGTGAATGTGTCCGCAGAAACAATGTTTAGGTTGTTTACGCATGATTTCATCGGCTAACCATGTATTACCCGCATCTTTTCCTGCCCACGCTCCTTCATGTATCTCACCTAGCCCAAGTAGTCTAGGAGCATCGTGAGATATAAGAATATCACAATCACTAGGCATATGAGCATACTTAGCTTCCAGACGTTCAGGCTCTCTCATGAACGCCCAATTACCAAATTGCTTACAGTAAGGAGTTCCGAAGATTTTGAACTTCTTGAACACTCCTGGCTCGATTTCATGCTCATATTCCCAAGACTTATTATGTAGATACACCAATTTGCCGTCAGTAGGCTTATGAAACATGTTGTACATATCTGGTTCCAAACCTCCATTTCTTTCAAACCAGAAGTCATGATTACCAGCTATGAATACTACATGTTTACATGGTAACCCATTAGCCCATGGAATAAACGTATTTTGAAGCCATAGCCTAGATTTAGGCATGTTTAGTTGTATATTTAACGGCATGATATCTCCACAGATGAGAAATATATCACATTCTTCAACTGCGGGAAGTACTCCATGTAAATCAGACGTAGCTCCTATTCGCATTTCTCGGCTGTATATTTAATCCGTATTTCAGTCATCTCACCATTAGCAATATCTGGAAGTGATTCAACAAAACCTACACCATAGGTAGCTCTTAAATCGAACTCTCCTATCCAAGTAGAGTCATCTGTCTCTTCATCAGAAGTATTCCATTCATCATCATATTTAACTGGAGCCACTGACCCTTCGTAAAGCCACTTATTGCCGTTGTTGTCTATACAATACCAATAACGCATAGTTACTTAATTCCAAATTCAAACTGAAGATTCATCTCAATCCGTTCACCTTTATTTAACTCAGGGAACTTAACGGTTCCTAGAAGTTTATCGAAGTCAAAATTGAAGTCTTCTTCCGACCAAAACAGACCTTCTTTTCTTGGGTCTACCCACTCACCATCATCGTCCATAATTGGTGGTTCTTCTCCAACAAACAGAAATACTTCCTCGTTAGCAGCTCCTTCTAAGTCTCTACAACACCAAAATCGTTTCATTCTTTATACCAAGTTGTGTTTAACTGTTCATCAATCTCAAATTGTAGTGGGCCTTTATCAAACGTAGTAGCTGGAATAACACAGTCTTTAAATACATCTGATAGTCGTTATTCATTCCTTGCCACCCGCTGCCAGCTCTCTCCGGCATGTCGCCGTCAGTTACATGAAGGTCTCCACTTCTATTGGCAACGACCCACCGCTTACCTACAGGATTAGTTATTTCCTTTCTCATCTCTAGTAAATTCAGATACGTCTTTTAAATAATCTAACAACTCCTCTTCAGTTTCAGCCAGTTCTAAAATACCAGGCCACCCTAAGACTACACTGGGCACATATACACGATACCAATCCCCGTCTATTCCTATCCAAGTGGTCAGGTCGGATGTACACATGTAAGGCTCACCTTTAGCATCCAGCTGTCTTCTTATCCCAGGATTTGGACAAGAAGGCCCCATATCTAACTCTAAAGTGTGCCCGTGAATTGTAATTACTTTAGACATATTTCAAATTTTATAGGTTCATCCTCATACGTCATATCTTCCGGAATTGGAAATCTAAATAGATTTGCAGGATGTAAATCATTAACAGCTCCCATACATTCTAAGCAGTCATACGTAGGGTCCACATTCCAGCTTTCACCGTCAAAGATAGGCGGGTTGTCATAATACCAATCCTGCCCATCTTTATCTATTGCATAGTAATAAGTCTTAATCATTACTAAGAGTCACAGTTCCCTCAAACTTGTACAATTTGTCGGAATCAGTGTAACTTACTAGGGTTGGAACATCTACAGGCTTTCCTGAATGCTTAAGAAGCCAAATATAACCATTGTGCATTAGGATGCCAATATTTCCAAGCTCGTCTATTACTAGGTCTCCTGCTTTCGTCATTTCTATTCACTTCAACTTTCATTCCTTCAAGTCTCCCATTACGTTACGGTTAAGCCTGTTATCAATTCTTTCCTTACAAGCATCAAGATAAGCTTCAAGTGCAGTAACTTGTTTGGCATTTTGCTCACAAGGAAACTTCTCATTCAGCTTCTTCACTCTATCAAGTAGGATAAGGGCAAGTTGTTCTGATTGCCACCCTGGAGTTACTGTACCGTCTTCGTGCTTGTGAACAAACTGAATTGTGTCAGTAGCATCCACATACTTGGTTTTGCCATTAACAAAGCCAGCACACATTTGGGCACGGTAACGATGAGCTCCATCATCGGGAATTACTTCAATAGTTTCCTTATTACTAGGATACACCTTTAAGTCCTTAACTGGAACATACTTCTTTCTGCTACTAATAATTTTAGCCATAATACTTATTCTTTATAAATGTCCAACAATTCACTAAATTCGTTGATAGTCTCACACAAATGCTCTATGCAATTTATGAGAGCTCCTTTCTCCAGTCCTTCTAGCCATTTAAGTCTAGTTTCTGGAGTGCAATCTTCGAGACAAGTAGGAGTAGGCTTCTCCTCTCCTTCTAACTTATCGAAGATGAATATCCCACTAAGATTCCTGCGCTTCATTCACTTGCTTATTAATTATACATTTAACTTGAGCATAAGATACAGGAGTGTAATTATTATTATCAACTCCTACATCATACTGGGTTGGAAGTAAATAAGGCAGTCTAGCTGCATCAGCTCCAGCACTATTTGGGCCTGAATGTACATGTCCAAATAGCTGCCATACGGCATCCTCTGGTTTACGATATATTCCACCATAACACAGAAACGGATAGTGATTTAAGTATATACTACGAGTCTCTATCGAAATCTGCATTTGGGGGACCACTATCTCAAACTTACCCATGTAACCTTGTCTTATGTTCTTCCTATCATGGTTTCCCAGTATGAGGTAAATCTTGCCTTTTAGACGAGACAAAACATTACTCCATACTGCACTACCACCTAGAGCAAAATCTCCCAAATGGAAGACTGTATCATCGTCAGTAACCACACTATTCCAGTTCTCAACTAACATATCATTCATATGATTAACGTCTTTAAATGGACGATTGCATAGATTGATAATGTTAGCATGACCAAAATGTGTATCTGACGTAAAGAATGTGTGCTCCGGGTCAAATTTAAATTTATCTGTCATCTTCCACAACAATGTTTATATTTCTTGCCACTGCCACATGGACAAGGGGCATTACGACCTATTTTAGGATAAGGCCTAACATACGGTTCTCTTCTTAGGAAGTTAGCAAGATGTTTCCTTAGTAATGCTTCTTCCTCTTTCGACAATTCCTTGTCCATGTCTAGTGCGTCTTTAGCATCCTGCATTCTGAATGTGATTAGATACTTTAAGAATAATATAAATCTGATAACTAAGTGCATCTTGTAGTCTAGGAGTTTTGCCTCTTCCTTATGAAGTTCTCGCTTATATCTCCTAGTATCTGTTCGATACTTGTAGATTCCCTTCTGCATCAATATCTATATAGTCATCCAACAGTAATCTATCTCGTAATTCAATTGCAAGTTCTCTTGCCTGCGGATGAGCATCATTTGCACATCTCAATTTCAAGAACTCTATCCATTGTTCAACAGTGCCAGTCATTATTAATTCTGTCTTTAGTGCTAGAGGTAGTACATTTCTAGCCTGTTGAGCAGGCTCGCCCTCTGTCAACAATCCGAAATATGTACTTTCTGCTTCACACATAGCTTGTATCCATGCAGCTTCAGTTCGAGACAATCCTTCAGATATAGTTAAATCATAAGTATGACATAGTTCTATATTATATGAATTACCCTCGAACATATTCTTATACCAGCACGGTATTATACAATTTAATTCCTTACCAAACTTAGCCTTAGAGTAATTGCAATACCTAGTACTTTCTTGAGCGAAGCTAAATAGTCTGTGTCTACAGAACTCTCTAGCAACTCCCATATCACATATAAATCTTACAGTGACACGTTTAACGTGATATTCTGTAGGTTCACACAAGTATTGCAAGTCCTCAAGCCAACCATTTTGGAGTAACACTCTATAGTTGGTCGTGATACAATAATGCACTCCATCAGGATGTAAGGTCCATTCGGAATACTTGTTGTTGACATACTTATTTGCAACATCAAGCAGCCTTCCAGAGCAATCAATCATGAGATATACAGTACCATGCTCTAGCATAGCAGTATGTCCTCTAGCTATAATGACATTATTAATAAACTTCTTAGCACTGTCTTCTGTTATCTTGTCTTCAGACTTATAACAAGTCCTTGCACACAGTTCCATGTGTTTGAACAAACCTTCAACACCTGGCTCCTGGTTAATAAGTTCTACTTTCGGTTTGATTAGGCGCATTAAGCTTTAATTCTACTTCTTTAGATTTGCAATGAACATAATCTCTTAGTAGATGATAAGTTTTGGTACTTATCTCCATCTTCCAATCGTTAACAAACCTTACAAATTCATCATTGAAGTAAGCAACTGCGTCTAAATTAATTGCAAACCCGTCATCAGCTTCAACGAAATAAGCCATTAATAGAATTTTACTTCTTTAGAACTATATTCATCTTGTTCGGAGACAAAGTCATTATCATTGACTATCTCCTCCTGACAAGTATCTTTCTCTCTATCCCATATACATACCAGGTCAAGTATACTGTCAAGATGTTTTAAACTGTGGGGTGCTCTATGATTTTGGTCAAGGTTACTGTACACCCTCTTAAATACCTTTATTATGTCCCATTCCCGATAACGTTCATCATCAGTATTCATGAGCATATTAAAAGTATATGATGCACCTTGCATATAACCACCCTGGCTTAAGAATACAATGTCTCTATTCTTAGAGGCATTAGGAGGTAGGCAATCAGTGATTACCAGATACAGTTGTTGATTTCTCATCTGAACAACCATTGTATTCTCTAAATCATTCAGAGTCATCGTCCCAGTTCATATAAGGGTTAGACGCGAGGTTACAGTTATAATACTTAGTATCTTCTGTAACCTCTTCTCCTACAAAGTCAGGAAGAGTAGGATTTAGAGTTGCCTGTGACAACTCGCACTCGGCAATTACTAATCCTTCATTCTCTCCTAAGAACTCATCAATTTCCCATTTGTTACCCATATGATATACTATGTAGCGTACCTTACGGATAACATTAGGACAGAACTTTAGAAGCTCCTGTGCTTCATACAATGGGATTTCTTGTTGCCATTCAGAACGACTAAGGGTTCCCTTAGCTTTAATAAATAGCCAACCATGATTGTCCCTAATAGCTATCCTAGTTTCAGAGAGAGGATTGTCTCCAAGATAACCCTGGACTATCAATCCTGCTCTTTGAGCCTGCATTTTATAGCTATTGTTTTTCACTAAATACTTTCTTTCAACTTCAATCATATTAATGTACCCAATGGTCTTCAATTGATATATCAGCACCTAAACGAGCACGTACACAAAATGGTTCACCCCCACTTTCCATACATTTAACTAGTATATTACCTACTTCTTCAGCAATATCATCCGGTGCTTCAACATTATGTTCATCATGTACGGGAACACAATATTTAACTATAAATAGCAGATTGTTCTTCCTTAGCCAATTGAAGAACTTAATTGCAGACAATTTGAAACACATAGAACCAGCATGTTGTATCGGATAGTTAATAGACTGCTTCATAGAATCGGATAACCTTCTTCTCAAATGCTGTGAGCTTGTTTTATAATAATTGTCCCCATTACGCCCTAGCATATACTTAGCTTCTGGAGACCCAAGTTCACTGTCGATTTTACACAGATTGTCCCAGTCATATATAAATGCCTTATGCTTAGTAATAGGATTAAGAAGGATATATCCCTTATCAAGGATATCTTCTCTCCTAAACTCCTGATATCTTTTTAGTCCAGAGAAACCAGACATATAGTTATTATATACTTCTTGAGCTCTTGCCTTAGTAAGACCATAATTCTTCATTAAAGTGTTCCAATCTCCACCATAATTAAAACAAAATTCATACCCTTTAGCAGCATCTCTAAGAGGTTTGTATTTAGCTTTAACTTCAGATAGTGGAGTATCATCAGGGATGTCTGTAAATACTATTCTGGCAGTTAGACTGTGTAAGTCACCACTACCATAGATAAGCTCTTCCAACATCGCCTTATCATTAGCAATGGATGCCATTAAGAAAGACTCCTGCCCTTTATAATCACAACTAATCCATTTATACCCAGTATCAGAAACGAAACACGACCTAGTAAATGGGTCATGTGGCAAATTCATTAAAGACGGGTTAGTAGCGGATAACCGCCCAGTATCAGCTCCTAATTGGAAATAGTCTGGATGAATCCTACCACTTACTGGATTAATTTTATCTATGAACTTCTGTCCAAAGGTATCAACTAGAATTTTAGCCTTCTTATATTCTACATAAAGAGGAACTATACTACACTTGTGTGCTTGTGGCTTTATCAACTTAATATCAGCAGATTTCTTCTTCTGTTTAGTTTTAGCATCAATGGTAGTACAATTAATACCTAAATGTTCAAACAAAGGCACTACTTGCTGACTACTAGACCAGTTAATGTTACACTTAGCTGAAGCATCAAATCCACTGAACAAATCGCCTTGTAGATTCTTGGTAACATATGGGAAAGGTTTGTCATATTCATAATGAATTAGCCCAGTTTGTGGATTACAAACCCTCTTTATTTGTCCCATATGAGGACCTACTTTGTCAAATAGTTGATTCTCATGCATAATGTCCACTTCCTCTGTGCAGGCTTTAACATAGCCTTCAGAAGATTTATGTTCATTATAATAATTTTCAACCCATTCGTTAAGCTTAGCTTCTGCTTTATTAACTTCCTCTTTATCTCGAATCATCTTCTGCTTCCATTTTACTGGGTCAAGTTTAGCCCCACAATATTCCATATAGGCAATTACTGGAGTAAACTTCATTTCAAATTCAGCAGCTTTAGTTAACTCCTTCTTCTCTAGTTCTGCATCTTGCTTCTCCTTAATCTTAGTAAGATACATAACATCACCAGCAGCATATTGTACCACTGGTATGGTTAATCCTTGGGTGATAATTTGCCCTCGAACAGTTTTATCAATATCTATACCAAGATAGTTATCAGCTGCTGCTTTTAAAGAAAGACTATGAAACTGGGGAGGATAGCCAAGATAGAGTAACTTCTCAGCAATCATTCCATCCCATACATTATAAGGAACTATTTTATGGTGATATAGAAACCTTAAATCAAATGCAATATTCCAACCTAAGAAAGTCTTAGTAGGGTCTTCAAGGACACATTTAAGCTTCTCAATTGGAATAGTTACATTGTCAACGACTATTTGGTCTTCCCCTAAACCATACTGAGTACACAGTAATGGTTTTGTATAGGGGTCTAAACCAGCAGTTTCTGAATCATATTCTACCCAACTATGTGGCATAATCATGTCTATAGCATCAGATAGAGATAATTCCTTATAAGCGTCAGTTTCAAATAGTGACCTTTGATTACTGACTAGATATATCATGAAACCTCAATATCAACAGTACTAATATCAACATCTCCTAAGCTACTAAGTGCGGCTTGTATTCTGCTCTTAATAGCTTCTATGGCTTCATCTATATCCAAATGTCCGTAATATTCATACCATGCTAATCCCTTAGCATTTATGTCAACTTTGAAGACTTTCTCTTCTACATTATAAGGAGCAAATGGGTCACGTTCTGCTCCAGCTGGTAAATTACTCATTAATTAATAGCTGTTAGAATTAATAATAAGTAATCTGTCCACAGACCTCGTCACCGAGTCTTAATCAGCTGTATCGAAATACAGCAACGTTGGGTTATCTTTCTGTATATCTATAGAATCCAGATTCCTAATAGCTAACTGTTGAGCGAACTGATTAGTATCGAACCCTATCGTTATAAGATGATAACCATGTGCAGTTGGAATTACATGTTTAACTTTGATGTCTTGTGCACCTCTACAACTATTAACAATTTCTATGATTGTGTTAAGATAGTTCTCGTCCTTACTATCAACATCCACAACCCATAGTGGCTTGTAGCCTCTAGCTCTAGTATGCCCACAAGATGAATCCCAAATGCGATATCCTTGATAGCAGTTGCCTTCTTGGATTAGTTTGGCATACTCTTGTATAGCAGTACATGCCACTTCTTCAGCATTACGTCTATTCAAGGTAATGTATGCTCTTGCATGATTACTCTGGCACAATTCAGTAATTTTAGCTCTTTTGCGCTCTAGCTGTTCCCTACTGAATATATAGTAAGTTTTAACGGTCCTATATCCGTTATTACCAGTATCAGTAACACAGCCGTCTTTCTTGCGTTGTATAATTTGCAAGAAATAGAACTCATCTGAATTATTAAATTCCAGAATGTCTAGTATTTGGTCAAAATTATCTATTACCATTCTTCTCGTCTTTAATTTCGTAATACCTGTCTATGGTAATGAAGAACAGGGCTAAACAGAAACATTCTGCCATTAAAACAGGACATGTAAACAGAGCTACAAGCCCAACTATCATTCCTATTAACATCCAAGGTGCTGCCATAGCAAGCAAATTGCGTATAGTAGAATCATCGAAATTACTTCTTAGCCATTTGTTCATATCGCTTATCCCTTTCTTCAATTACTGATAATACTCCAGGTTCTAAGGTTTCAATAAGTACAAATCCATTCTCTGGTGTAATCATTGATTCCTTCTCACTTACACTGCCCTTATACTTCTCACCATAATCCCCCTCTACCTTCTTAGTAGCGGGATTGATATCTCCCCAATCTGAATGTCCTCCAATTGGTTCAACATAGTATTTCCTACCAGTCACTAATGATTGATATATAAATCTACCAGTGTCATCAGTGTTCTTTAGAAATCGTTTCTCTAAATCAGTCATTTGGAACTACATCTAAATCTGTTAAATAAAATGCATTGTCGTTTAAATCTCTTTGTACGAAGTATCCGTTAACTTCGACAGTTTCTCCTTTAAGAGTATGTATAGTTACTTCTCTGTCTTGGTCATACTTTTGGAGAATTTCAATCAGTTGTCCTACAAGTATTGCCATTAGAACTTACCCTCATTCGGTTGTAGACAAATCAAGCCTTCATTTCTCCACATCTCCACACACTTACAATTGTCTTCAAGTACGAAAGGTATATAGAACTTGCCTTTGATATTGTCCTCATACAGTTTCTTCTTACATATAGGACCAGCAGTAAAGCTTTTAGCAGGACGCATGAGAAGTATGTCAGGATGCAACCAATTGTTCTCTAACCACTGTTCTGTAGCTTTACGAACTTCAGGAGTGTCTTCTCTACCAGTTAGGATTATTAACTTAGCTGGATAGTTATCACAGAAATTTCTAATAAGCTCAATGACAGGAGTAATAGGCTCATCAGTAAGCATACCTTCAGCTGCACCTTCTCCATAGAAAGGACGACCACTAGTATTTAAACATACAGTTGCATCCATATCTACTATGATTGCTGCTGGTAGGTTAGTATCTTGAACTAATGACTTAGCTTTGGCTGCCATAATTTCCTCATGGATTATGAAGTCCTTATAACGCTTCCAAGTTTGCCTAATAACCTTCTCACCTATAGGATGTTCTCTTTTAGCATCGCGGCGAATACATTCGTCAACAGGGGTCCAGAAATCCTTGTACTCTATATCAACATGTATTCCCTTGTCCTTCTCTATATTAGCACATAGAGTTCTAATCCATTCATCCTCTTTGGGATTCAGGTTCATGTTATCAACTACTACATCGTAACCTTTAACCAAAGCAAACGTTATCATGTTAGCTTTAGCTTCAGTGACTAGCTTCTCCCTATTAGGAACCCAGTAATCACCTAGCATGTTACGAATATCATCATTGTTAAATCTTACTCTATGCTCTGGGTCTTCATGACACCATTGTTTAGCGAAGCTAGTTTTGCCACTTCCTTGTATCCCTCTACAAATTATTAGTACTCGCTTGTCCATAAAGATTTTTCAGAATTAAGTTTAAATTCGGCAGTATCCTCCCAATCCATTATATCTTCCGTGCTTTCGTAATCAATCAGTTCGTATTCCCGACTTAAAACGTCTCCATCTTCTTCATAATAGTCGTTGTCCTCTATTCTAGTAATGGCATCCTCAACATTTTCTGCCTGAATCTTTACATGCTCTTTAAGTGCCACTCTTGCTATTGATGTTACTACAAACTCAAATGTTTCCATTAATCAATATTACATAAGACATCACTGAATCCGCTATAATCTAAATCAGTTAAAACGTCCCGTATAAACGATATATAATCTCTTGTGCTTTGCAAATCTCGTATATACTCTTTAGTGGATATTATCTCCTCTATAGATTCGGGATTACCATAACAGAATTTCTCGTATTCTGTACGTCTAGTTTCTGCTTTAGTAATGTCAGCATCAATGTCTTGAATTACTGATTCAACATCACTAATAGTGAGTTTAGTATACTTCTCCTCATTACCAGCATATGCTATATTGAGATTGTCAGAGAATCTCTGATATACCTCATTAGACCTACTAAATGATTGAAGTAGTAACTTCTCCTCCGGATGTGCCCTAGGCACTAAGTAAAATGATAAATAACTACTCATTTCTCGTTAGTTGGCTTAAGCCATAAATTGGTCTTACTAAAGATATAATCTCTAAGTCTTGGAAGGTAATCAAGATATGTTAAGGTTCTAATGGTATTGCATCTAAAACACTTAATCAGTTCCTCTCTAATTCTCTCCTCTGACACTACTGGCATTTTAGAATCATAATCATATAACACCATAGCTTGCCAAGTTGTTTGCTCTATTGTGAATCTCTTAGTAACCGCAAACCTAATGGCTCTAAGTATCCTAAGAGGGTCATCATCGAATGTTGTTACAGGGTCGAGGGGAGTTCTTATCAAAGCATTCGTTATATCATGCTTACCATAAAAGTAGTCAATGATTTCTCCAGTATCAGGGTCTTTAGCCATAGCATTAACAGTGAAATCTCTACGTGATAAATCATCATAGAGATTACCTGGTTCAACTATTGGAGTTCTAGTGCCTGGAATATACCCTACTTCCTTACGAGCCATTACAAAGTCAGCTACTCCTTGATACTTATAGCCCTCTGGGAATTTAGCTCGGATTGTATAGCAGTCTGGAGTTACTAAGAAGATTTCAAAGCCTTCTTTCCTCAAATGACTTTCTAACATAGTGAAGACTGCGTTAGCAGTATTTGGATAGATTCCGTCCACCAAACATTGTGCTTCCTCTATGTTACGCAGTAACTCCTCACTGGGTACAGCTACATAATCAACATCCTTGTTAGTAAGACCTAGAAATTCATCTCTAATCTTACCGCCTACTTCATAAAACTTAAAATCACCAATCATACACACAACCAATTACTTGCTTCTCTTTAACGAACTCATATAGTTCATTAATAGCTTCATCCCACGTTAGGTCAGGAAATTGGGCATACTGTGATACATTACCATCTTCATCCTTGAAATCGGCTATGTCTAAGTAGTTCATATACTTGATTGTTGAATACCTATCAAAGTAATCATAGCTATCCATGAAAGTAGGAAGTTCTATCCAAGGAGCTATTGGTAATAAATCATAGACAGTCAGCAGGTCAAGAGCTACCTCCTTAGAGATAGCTCCTTCATCTGCCTTCTTAAATATTTCTTTAGCGAACTCAGCCTTGAACTGGTTCAATTTCTCCTTCATCGACTCTAGAGTCCGAATTTCTTTGTCTAAGTCTTCCATCATATATTAATATGAGTTTGTCAAATTCTTCATCTGTTCCTTCATAAGGAGTGATTTTATAGTTGTAGTAATCTTCCCACTCGATACTATCAACTACCTGTCTTATAGCTTCTTCAGTCATGTTATGATATTCATAACCTTCTGTAGTAACTATAAACGAATCTGGAACTATACCAACTGCGATTTCGAAAGCATATGCATCAGCTGCATTGTTCATGTCTTCATCAAACAAGCTCTCTGCGTATGCAGCATATCCACTATATGTTTCGAAATCATTAATGCAAGTTATAATATACCTGTTCATTGGTCAGATTCTATATCAACTTCACCTTTATCTAATGCTTTAGATTCTGCAAATAAGAATCTATTACATTTTAACTTATATGCCCCAGACAGACCGTCTTCTATACGAATTACTATACCTTCATGTGGCACATCATTGTGACACTCCGGAGATAGTTCTTCCATGAAGAAATTCTTGTCCTCGGCTAATCTTTGTATGAAATTCTCATTCCAGTGTTCAGATATAGATATATCCGGATATAAATCCTTCGCATATCCATAATACAGTTCTGTTACCGGAGTGAGGCCCTTATCTTTACACCATTGTTGCACTTGTCTAGCACTAAATTCATACACTATTCCGTCAGGATTAGTATAAGTAATACGGTACACTCTGATACCAAAATGCACATTATACTTATATGGAGTAGTTTGAGTAGTAGGGTCCCATATCGGCATATTGTAACCATAATCATAAGCTTTACCTCCCATTGACTGAATTGCTCCTCCAGTAGGAAGCCAGCCTATAATTTCATAATAGAGAGTTAATCCTTTAGTTAGAAATGGCTGTAATACTTTATGAGCTTCTCCCCACACATCGCAGCCGTAGTAACCTTCACTAACTTCCTTATTATAATATTGGTTCTTTACTACCTTTCTAGAAGACCACAGATAGTCATACGCAGTGTCAGGCACATAGGTAAGCCAACCAGCCACCTTGTCTTTCCACTTCAATTGCCTTTTGCACAACACATCTGCTGATATTTCAGACGTGCCATGGACCTTACTAGTAATACTAATAATATCATTTGGCTTAATTATCCATGGACACTTCTTAATAAGAATAGTATCGTAGTGGAATCTAAACTGATTGTCAACTAACTTGCTCAACCCTTTAGGCTGCTTACCAGTTCTAGTTTTATTACTAGAGCCAGAAGTTCTATTCTTTACTACGTACTTCTTACAAATAAACAGGTTTCCTACCCTATCAAATTCAGTGCCGGCATCTATTCCAGTTACAGCTTCGGTATGTCCAAGAGAGCTTATCCATTTAGTAATGGACTCTATAGACATAATAAATCCTTCTGAAACATGGTCCTGCAACTTAATAATCTTCACCCTTCCGTTATCTTCGAAATACCCAGGTGCTGATTCCTTGTCAGCATTCAGCTCGACATGTCTGAACTGATTATTAGCTGACAAGAAAGAATAGTCAATAGCACATCCTATAGGGAAATATACATACATTCCAGGTTCTGTATCTTTACTGACCGAAATAGTATATCCGTCTATACGAGCACATTTAAGACGCTCGCACTTAGGGTTTGGGTGTGGTGTAAAATCGTGGATTTCCACAATCTTAGCACAATAGTTAATATTGATTTTAGGTGATTGATTTAATTGCATTCAAAACTAGTCAATAATTGCTTACAGCTAATCTTCAGCTAGACTCCAATCTTGACTTAAAACGGCATCAGGAAACCACTTAGTAACAACGTAGTACTGGTTAGAACCAGCTATGGGAAGACAGATGATATTGCCTTCCTTCATTCTGTAACGTCTCTTACTTGAGCTGATAACTGTCATACCTGCTCTCATCATAGATAGAGCTTCTCCAAAGTCAAATGTCTCGTTCATAATCTTATAAATTAAAATTAAACAATCTTGTAGGATGATTCAACATATTCGTAAAGCTCATCCAATGTGCTTATAATTTCTTTACCCTCTTCGTCATAGGCTTTTATATCTGGGTCTCCGGCTTTCTCGTAAACCCACCACATAATCCAGTCTATGCCTTCGTCAGTATAGTTCTCCTTAAATATAGCCATGGCTATACATTCAGCATTACTGACTATATCACTGTCAGCAATATCAATTCCCATTTCAGACAATTTGAAACATCTGGAGTTGATAGCTTCCAATGAATTTACTACTTCTATAAAGTTCCCTTTTACCATATTACACCTTTTAATTGTTCTTGAATTTCATTAATAGTCTCACTGTCATAACCTCTAAGAAGGTCTCTATAGAAATCAAATACAGTTTCATATAGCTGACTTTTATCCTCCTCTGATAGAGTGTTCCCTACCAGAGAAGTCAATAAGTCTGCCACCTTAGTGCTTATAGATATTGAAGTTTTGTTAATCACAGATACATCAATGCATTAGATAGTATTTTAATTAACTCTGCATCAGAGAAATCATCTACATTTAATAGTGTTTCTCTAATAACAAAGATATCATCATCTGGTTGATAATACTTTCGCATAATATCAATCACATCATCTTCATTCCTAATTAATGTACTTCTTTTATATGCAACGTCTGATTCGTCGCGATATTTAAAGAACTCCATTTTAGGTTCGCCTTGCTGCCTATATACTACAATGTAATTCATACTTATTCATAGTCTCGGATGCACTTAAGTACTGGTTGTAATGGTCTGCCATCGTCAGAGTAGTAGAAATACTTGACAGTAGCCATTTTACCAATAAGTTCATCCATTCTGTCTAGATATTCATACTTAAGTTCTCTAGGTCCCATAGGCTTGGCTTCAAATTCCTTACCAGCCTGAGTCTTACATATGAACACCATATCTTCAGGACGTAATCCGTCACTATAGCCAACAATCTCAAACTCGTCGTCTTGATACATTTTGACTTTAATCATGGCATTAGTACGTCCTCCATAGTTATATGGTTTGTCCGGGTCTCTAATAACTATACCTTCAAACCCTTCGCTGACATATTTATCATGAAGCTTCTGAATGTTAGTCCACCCTACTACTTCCTCTTCTGGAACTATTCTAACCTTCAGGTCATCTTCATTCCAATTAGCATTAGGGTCAAAATCCACAATTCCAAGTATAGGAGCTATTTCGTCAGATATATAATTCCACCTTTCCTGTGCTGTCATATTAGCATCCATGGTATCATAGATGTAATATTCCAATTCATTGCAGCGGGATTCTCCAGATTCTAATCTTGCTGTACCACTTATATACTGCAAGCTTCGACCGTGAATGTAAAGTTCACCATCGAGAACCAAATCTGGCATCTTATTAAATAACTCTATCATCTTGGGATGTGTTCTTAGGTGTACTGTAGAAGCGTCATAATCGCCACCTCCCCGACTAGCAGATACTATCTCTCCGTCCTTTAGATAGAAAGAACATCTAACCATATGTTATTATACAAGCTCTTTATCCTGTACCTCTGCTGATTCACCTTTCTCAACAGTTCGGACTATCTCTTCATTATCTAAGTATTTAAATATATTCTTGCAGAACGCTTGTATCTGCTCTCTATTGGCAGAACTCTTCATCATATTAGCTAAAGTAGATATTATTCGAACATTACCTTTAACATATCCCAATGAGGGATTGATTCTATCTAGTGAAGGGGTGTCTATGTTCCTTCCCCCTTCATTAGTAGTTTCGCCCCAATTTAAAGGAATTTCTAGTATTGGACATGCATCCACATACTCTACATCCTTCCAAGTTATGTTAAAATTAACGTTCTTTACTTTTGCTCTCTTCTCTGCTCTCTTAACCATTAGTTTAAGTTTATCTTCAACAGACATTTTAGACATCTTGTTTTGGTACCAGGATGCCTTACGTTCAATTACTTCTGGGCGCATATTGTACTCAATAGAGTATTCTTTAATTTGCTCTTTATGAGATTCTCTGTATTTAGCATTATGTTCCAATTTCTTTGCACGGAACTCTGGGTCTGCTTTTACCTTCTCATATCTAACTTTGTCGTAAGCCCTTTTGCATTCTTTGCATTGTGTGGCATACCCACTACTATGCCGTTTGTCTTTATTAAACTCACTTAACGGTTTCTCTTTCTTACAAGTCCTACAAATTCTTAGTTCTTCCATAATAAAATTATATTTACGTTTAATATGTAAATATAACTATTATTTCGAAACCATCAAAATAAATATTTAGATAATGTCCGATGTTCGTGGGAGAATTTATTATCCTTAAATGAAGGACTCACTCCTAGTCTCTACGCAATTTATTAATATTACTATTAACTTTAGCACGGGATTCCCATCTCAGAGTTCCCCGTTTAATCGGATTTAACGACGGCATTAGTTATAAAGGCCTACCGTCTATCTTTCTGCTGCCTAGCCAGTACTTGATTTTATCAAATACCTTAGTAGCTACCTCCTCGTACTTCTTGGCTTTCATATGCTTCTTAAATCCATTTGAATCAGTAACACCCTCACCTAGGTGTTCTTCAACAAATGCTGCAACTGCCTTCGCATCCTCTATGTTAACAGAGGATGGAAGTAGCTTATAACCCTTATCTGTATACTTCTTTAGATGAGAATTGTACTCTAACTTAGCCTGTTCTGCAACAGTCCTTTTGGCTTTGCCTTGGAATATCCATATCTCTGGCTGCACAGTTACTTTGCCACCATACTGATAAGTCTTTCTTCTTATAACAAAGCCATGTTGGGCATCATCCCATTCGCAACTAATCTCGACTACTCTAGTTTTACCCTTGTTGTCTTTAGTTACTAATTTATCCATTTAAGATTTCAAAAGCCCTCATTGCACCTTCGATATAATCTGCGGCAATTGCTTCCACTGCATCACACACGCAAGATTTAGCATACTGTTCAGCGTCTTTCTCAATGGTTTCTACAAATTCCTCGTAATTCATAATTTGTTGTTTTATACGTCAGTGTCTAAATCATCTACAGTTAAAGGCTTATTACACTCTTGAATAAGGTTTCTAGCCAATTCATCCTGTTTAGCTTTCAATTCCTTAATCTTCTCCATAGTCTCACTCATCGCCTTCGCATGATTAGCATAGGCATTATTAAGTGTCTGGATTTCCAATCCTATGTCGGATATGGCTTTACTCTTCTCGATTACTTCTACTGTACTTATCATTTCTCACCGGTATGCCCAAATCCACCTTTACGCTCTGTTTCATCTAATCTAGCAACTTCTTCCCATTCAGCCTTAGCAGCCCAGTCAAAGACTAATTGAGCAATACGTTCTCTATCCTCAATCCATACTGCTTCATGACCTTGATTGATAAGAATGATATGTACTTCATCTCTGAAATCTGCATCCACTAATCCAGGTGTATTAAGCACAGTAATTCCCTTCTTGAGAGCCAATCCACTTCTAGGCTGCACTAAACATTTAGGTACTAGCCCATCTTTAGGTTCCGGAAGAGCAATCTTCAATCCGGTTGGAATAAGTGCTCTAGCTCCTGGGTCAAGACGAAGCATTGTAACTTTGTTAATATCAGATTTAAAGAGGATTTCACAGTCACCATAGGCTTTAATAGGATTGTCAACTGTTACTCTACTGAAGTCTGCACGTATATCCATACCTGCCGACATAGGAGTTTCATACTGGGGAAGTTTGTTATCCGATAGATTAATTACTTGAACTTTCATTGAACGTAAATGAATAAATTGAGTTTATAGTTGTGAATCTTTTATTCTCCCAATCAATCTCAATTACATTAGATGTCTTGAACCATCTATCATTCGAATTAAGTTCTAAAGGAGCACCTTCTATAAATGCTTTAGTATATCCAGACTCCTTATGACCTTCTTCAATTCTAACGTTATTGGTTCCCAACACTTTGGTGATAGTCATAAAGCCCTTCTTACCATTGGTAGCAAAGTAGTCTTGCAGCCAAGTATGTACATGATTTGCATTACATTCACCAGCTTCTGTATAGAAAGCTTTGATTAATGTATCGTTATCATCATATACAGCCAAGAAAGGATTCTCTCTAGCACTACAGCTCCCTTTAATCTTGAAAGCCTTCTTGCGTTCCTTATAATGATTCACGTCATAAGTTTCAAAATTAAATACGTAACCGTTCATTGTTGATAGCGTGTCCTTAAATGCATCAGGACGTTGGCCATCATAAACATACTTAAATGTTAGCATTCAACAATATAGTATTTAGGAAATAATATTCCATCTAGTTCCAGCTCTACTTCTTGAACAACATCAAATACATCAAATATGTCATTATAGTAAGCTGCTGCCATTTCCTCATCAGTGATTCTAGTAATGGCATTATCTATCGACTGGTCAGCTAATTTGCTAGCTAACATTCTACGATAGTTATCAACGATTCTACATGCCTCGTGTTCAGTTAATATGTAGAATATCTTACCATTTATATGATATTCATATATTCCTGGCCATATGCTCTCTTCCTCTGTACAAAGAGTGTATACTTCTGGCATGTCTAGTTTATAAGCTACCATGTATAATCGTTCTGGATGTTCAAATCCTCTACATAGAGCTTCGTTTACAAAATCTGAGTAATTCATAGGTATTAAGTCAATACATAAGCATCTGTTTTAGTTCTTGATAAAGATACATATTGAAGCTGTCGTAGTTCTAATAAGTCTCTATCCAACTTAAGATTACCGGTATCTACAAACACATTATTGTAAGAGCTGCCTTGACTCCTATGTGCTGTTATAGCGTATCCATAATCAAAAGTTTGTGGCCTAATTACTCTATTATCAAATAACAGTGGTACTGGGGTTGCAAAGGACTTAGTCATGTCAAAATACTTACCCCATAAATATCCAGATTTAGTTCTATTACCCCACCTTTTCGCCTGTATAGCATCTAGCCTTATAGACTCAATCTGTTGTGCCAAAGTTTGCAGGTAGTCTGGATTTATGTCTGTTGGGTCTATTATGAATACGTCTAATAGCCGTCTATCAACGCTATCATATAATCCCAATTCGAACCCTGGAAGTCTAGTAAAATGAGGTACATTCCTAGTGGTTCTTCTAATGCTTGTAATTATATAGTCTGAAGAGTTAAAGAACATTTCTCCATTATATTCAAAGTTCTCACAGCCAGTTAGAAACTCGAATTTATGATAAGGTTCATTGTCATTGTATAGTATTCTGCGTATACAATCATTGAATCCTTTAACTCGCTTATTAGTATAAGCTATCAGCTTAGTATAATTTACATCATTATGCTTTATTCCATGATTAATCTTATTAGCTGCATCAACCATAAACTGCTTAGTGTCATTATAACAAATGAGAGAACCCTTCTCTCCCATTCGAGTTTCGAATTTAGATATAGGATTCTCTCTTAATGTTAATAATATTGGTGCTAATGCTGTATTCTCGTCTTGCCTAAATATCTTGGTTAGACGGACAACATTTTCATGACTAAACACTTTACTAAGACCTCCGTTCTTAACTGGGGCAATCTGTGCAACATCCCCTATAAATAAGATTTTGCACTGATGTGTTTCGCAATAGTCTACAAGTAAATCATAAAGTTCATCACTAACCATAGATGCCTCATCAATGATTATTAGTCCTTTGTTTGGAATGTCTCCCATACCATCGGAATAGAACTTCAAGTCTTTATAGTCTAAATTAAATATATCCAGTTTAGGGGAAAGTGCTAGCAGTTTATGTAATGTAGTAGCTCTGTAGCCGGTAGCCATTTCAAGTACTGCTTTGGCTTTATGAGTAGGAGCACACAACTTAAAGAATCTACAACCTCTAGTACTATCTAGATATTGTACAAATTCATTCATAACAGCTGTCTTACCTACTCCTGCATAGCCAGTAAGAACTAATATCCTATCTGGACTATCTAAAAACCTAATCATTCTATCTATAGCATATAGCTGTTCGTCTGACCAAGCTATTGTACTCATAGTTCTCTATTCCAAAATCTAAAGGTAATATCCTTTAATTTAGGACCGTCATCAGTCATTATCGTTTTATATAATCTCTGATTGGTATTTGGATTATCAAGTGGTCCACATTCCTCTATGTAAGGACCAAGCTTGATATAATCAAAGTTCTTTAAACAAATACCCTGGGGTATTTCTTTTCTACCACTATACCAAGCTATCTTTACATCAGCCCAACTTCCAGGAGTATCATTCATACTGCGCATTATATCAGCTAACCAATTAATGTATGCTGGCTCTGAATCCCCTCCCATGAATGCTACACAGGTAATTCCTTTATTATCAAGCATTAGTTCTACTAGAGAATCTTCGTCAAGAGGTTTTCCAATATCCTCTGCCAAGTAAGAGCTATGACAGCCCTTACAATGACATGGACAATTGGATATGTTTATGGCTAGTGTAGTCTCATCAGGAATTTCCCTGAAGACTATATCGAAACCTACATATTTAAGCATGAGTATAAAATCTTCTACTAGCTTCCTCTTGCCTTGCTTGGCTAAAGTTACTAATACGTTTCAAATAACCAATAACTCTAGTAGCATAATCAACGTTCTTACTCCCACATTTTGGACATTCCTTGAGATACCTCTTATCAATATGTCCACAATCATTACAAATAGTATTTGGAATATTAAATGTGAAATAATTAGTACCATTGACTGCTGCCACTCTCAACAAGTTACGATACTGTTCCTTACTAAGATGTTCATCGAGATTCATATGCAATGCACTACCTCCGTCTAAGTATTGTACATATTCCTTGCCATGTAATTTGAACTTGTCAAGTACGGTAAGAGATGTGTCTTCAACAGCATAGAAATAGCTATTATAGCAATCTCTAGGAACTACATAACCTGCTTTCCTGTCCCAATTAGCATGTTTAACCCCAAGGTTCTCTGCTGGAACAAATTCTGTGTTAAACATTAACTCCTTAGTTCTCGCTTTACGATTTTCATCACTGATAGTTTTAAGGATAGATTGCATAAACTCTCTATAAGTTGGATTATCATTAACTGGGATTCCTAAGAACTCCGCAGCCTCAATAACTCCATTAACACCTATAGTCAAATACTGCTTCTTCATATCAATGAATCCAGCTGTATATACAGTAAGCAACCCGTCTTTTAAATAGTCTTTAAGCAATTCATTATATGCTGTTTGGAACTTATGAACTTTCTTCACATTCTCACGCAAATACTCAATCATATCATATCCATTATTAACTACATCCTGAACTAACCTATTGATATTTAAGGTCATTACTGACTTACTACCAGTAGCAATACCACCAGCTCCAAGAGAATAACTGAATTGATTATCAGCAACCTCATTACGAAGTCTGCAACAGGAAGATAAGGAATCAGGACTATCGGACATATAAGTAAAGAACGAGTGTCCTTTGCTATACATCTCTGCTGTAAAGTCTGCATACTCTTCATCAACAACATCCTCTCCGTTAGTTAGAAGCGCCATGGTCTCAACAGGGAATGTAAGAATACACTTAGTACGTTCCTCATTAAACCATTTAGCAAATTTCTTCTGCAACCAACTAAGAGATTCCCATTGAGGTTGTGTACCGTCTGGGAAATAGAACTCTCCAAAGATACCTTCAAAGTAGTTCTTATCAAAATAACTGATATTCCAGAATACTGATTGGAAGTTACGAGCAGCTGCTGGCTGATTGATTGAATATACAATCTGCTGGAACTTCTGCTCTAACGTCTTGTCAATATTTCTGTGTTTGTCAACCATTTCCTCTGGACGTTTCCAGTAATCATCACCCCACTCTTTACGAGCAAAGTAATCAAAGTACATTAGAAACTCTCCAGTTGCTACTGCACCTGCAAATTGAGAACTAATCGCAAATACCAGATTAACGAACATGCCACAGAAAGAATCCAGGTTCTTGGGTCTGCCAGACAACCCTCCAATTGGCTGTAACCCCTCCAATAGAAAGGGATACATAGTGATAGCCACGCAGTAGGGCATAATCGATGTTTCATCATGCTTATAAAGTAAATGTTGTTCCAGCATACGGATATATTCCTTAGCTAACTCCTCTCCATATAACTCTCTGATTTTATCAGTAAGAATTGCACGATTTACCTTAATAACATCACCTTTGAACAATTCTCCATTTAAGGTTACAATGTTCTTCTCGGTAACATTAGCATTAGCATCGTATTTACTACCAGTTGCGGCATTCTTGGCTTTAGCATAGTCTTTAATGAATTGTTTCTTTTCATTTAAAGCCCTGCTCTCTGCCCTTTTACGCCTGTACAAGATGAATGCCTTAGCAACATCATAATAATCACATGCCATAAGAGCTTTCTCTAACTGGTCTTGAAGCTCCTCAACTGAAACTATGTTGTTAATATACAACTCATCTTTAATATCCTGAAGAATATCAGAATCAATTGGCTCGTTAACAGCGTTAAATGCCTTAGTAATTGCGGCATCAATCTTATTAACGTCGAAAGGTTCTACTTTTTTGTCTCTCTTAATTACTAACATTAATTAGAAGTTTAATATGTTTCTTAGTAATAGAGTCTTCTCTGCTCTATTCATCAAATCTTTACCCTTGTCATTACTAATTAGCTGCGTAAATGCATTGTACACAGTAAACATATCCACCTCATTACCCACTCCAATATAATATGAAGAATCTGGGTCCTCAAACATAGAACTATACGCCTTAGTAACAAGGTCTGTTCCTATCTTGACATCTCCATAACCTACATTATAAACCATATGCATAGCATTTCTTTGCCATTTGCCTAAGTTTAAACTTACTAAATCGTCTTCAGCTTTCCATGTAGTATTATGAAGATTCTCCAACATCAGCTTTATATCAGAAGTCTGACTTAATAAATACTCTACAGCTTTATAATTCAAGGCTTCTTCTGGATTAACTGGCTGCATTTGAAGAAATTCTGGGTCAAATACACAGAGATTTGTACATGCTCTGTTAAGTGCCCCTCTATAAATCTTGGCTACTGGCTTACGAACATCTAGTCCGTAGACCATGCCAATAACTTCATCATGATTGTCAAAGCTGCAACTCTCTGGCATTACAGCTTGAATCAATACACGATTATATGTAATATCATCTGCATTAACATCTCCATCGACTGTCCTAGTGACCTGTTTAGGCAATTCTACTTCAACTATAAAGTCTTTAGTAAACTTGGACATTCTTTCAATAAAAGGCTCTACATAGGCAGCAGTTGGTAAATATGCTCTCTTACCTATTCTAGTAGCCTTACCATTCATGAGTTGGTCAATACTTATTTGCATTTAATTACAAGTAATATATAGTCATTGTTTCTAATAACTTGACTGCTTCCGCAAGCTTAGCTATAATTCTAATAGCTGCTCCATTACCTCCTGCCAATATATCAGCAGCAGCTAATTCCTTCATTGTTAACTTTCCATTAGATGCATCATATAACGCCAATGCATTATGTAAGGCATCAGCATTATATATTCTGTCCTTGTTCTTCTTTAAGAGCTCAAGGTACGGGTGTAATATGGAATAGCCTATTGGTTTATAATCTTCTCCATAAAACACTTTCCCATCAAACTTTATTATCCTAACCTTTCTATTGGTAAAGGCACTTGAAAACAAACTAACGGACAAATCCAAGTGGTCAGCTGGTCTGAATTTCTCTAATGGAGTTTTAACTTTACCTTTAAGGTAATATACCTCATCTTCAGACACTACTATAATACCACCATCTTTACAAAGGAACTCTTCCTTAGAGGATGTTTCATCCTTAGAGAATACCTCATCTAGAAGAGAATCAACACGTTGATTTATAGACTTGGCTTCTCCTTTACCAATAATTGGAATCTTTCCGATAGAAGTATCTATAGCTTTAGAGCAATCAATTTCTATGGTTAAACATTTCCTAAATTCCGATTCGGCTGCCTTCTGCTTAAGTCTTGCTTCCTGTAACAGACTGGTCAGTCTGTCTACTTCTAGAGTACATTCCTTATACTTGGAAGCAGAATCTATTACATGTTGGGCAAATTCCGGTGTTAAATCCATAAATTATAGTTTATTGTAACACGATACGACCATCTGTAATGTTCTTTCCATCTACAATACTATAATCACAACATGCAAGTGTATTTCCAAAATTCTTGTGAATCCATTCGGAACTTCCAAATAATGAACCAACTGACTTATAGGTAAATCTTCTACCATAAGTAGTGGCTGACTGATGTAAATCTCCTTTTACAAAGACTACATTACCAGTGATGCCCTTATTGTCCAAATATTCATTGATGAAATTCTCTGTCTTCACGTCAAGAGTTAATGGTAGATTCTTAAACATGTCTTTATTATCTTTACCATGACACATTACATAGGTAGTCTCGTTAAGAGTAAACTCTCCTATAAATTTGTCAAATACTTGACATTTAACATCAAACTGTTCTAATACAGCAGCTAATGCCAAATTAGCAGCATAACCAAAATCACCATCATGATTGGACTCGCCAACACAATAATAATACATATTGGTATGCTTTACATTCTCTATCAGAGATTTAACAAAGCTAGTCATTAACTTAATATAAGTTTGCAATTGCTCCTTATTGCTCATGTTTTGAGCCAGTTCATGACCACCTCTTGTAGTTTGTCCATTATATCCGTCAAGGGAATCTCCAAGATTACAAATGACTATATTCTCAAACCCACCACCAATGTAATAAGCTTCAGTATATACTCTCTTTATAATCATGTCAAATCTCTTCTTCATTTCTTCTTCGTTATAAGGATTCTGATAAATAGATAGAGGAGACACTGCGGCTCCAGTATGAATATCAGACAACCATATGATTAGGTCTTTACCGTTAGAAATTGTCGGCATACGTCCCCAGTCATACAGATTATTAAAGTCTAGCCCTTCTATAAGAGCTTTGCCGTCAGCTATTTTAGCTTTCAGTTCGGCATTCTCCATGGCATACTTCTTAAGTAGTCGCTCGTTATTCTTGATGCGTTCTGCTTCTATGCCCCTTAGGAAGTCATTCTCCTTCTCCCTTAGTTGCATATCTTTAAGCTCGTCAATAGTATTCTCCTCAATAACATGAGGAGCAAATGGTGCTGCGGCTTTAGTAATATTGAAGACTTTGAGAATCTTCTTAAACTCCTCTAGAGAATATTCAGGGAAGCTACGACTTACTTCTCTTTGTGTTATGGATGAACCATAATAAGAGTAAAGTCTATGAATCATATTCATTTCATCCCTAGTAAGACTGCCAGTAAATGGTGCTTTGTCTCTTAGCGGGATAGTGAATTGATACTTAACAATCTTACCTTCATCATTTCTGACCAATGTAATCTTGCCAGTACTAGTTTCCTCCTCTTCAGAAGATGTCACTTCTTCCGATTTAGAACGACGTATAATACCTCTCTTGCTAACCTTGTCATACAGACTCATTATCATGTCGTAGGATTCCTTGTCGATACTGCCATCAGCTATATCTTTGTTTACTACCTGTTTCTTTACCCAGAAGTAATTCTGTGGAAGACCTACTTGTTCTGCATACGCATTTAAACTAATGTTCTGTTTTAAAACTTCTTGCAAGTGATTGATTAGCTTGGTAATTGTTGTTTCTCTCATTTCTGAGTTAAAATTAGATAGCCTTTCGGCGCTTATATAAAATCTAATCTCTTTTAGTTATGCGCATCTGAATAAAAAGAAAAGGGACTACCTTATTCACATAAGATAATCCCTTTGATATTTAAGGTCAGTAGAAGTTGGCTTAGCCCTCGACCCCAAAGCAAATATATGTACCCATCTTAGCTGATTTTGACGGAGTGTGTTTTACTTCAAAAGCACCGTCTTCGCCTTCAACTACAGCCTTGATGTACTTGCAATAGATATCGCCAGTATAACCTTTCTTAGTGTAAAGTTCTTTAGCGATTTCTTTGGCTTTAGTTTTAGTTTCAAAGTTCAAGAACAATACTTCACCAGTTGCAGGATTGATTCCCTGATAGCCAGTTTTGTATTTACGTTTACCTTTCTCGTTCTTGATGTCACGCATAGTATAAGGACGTTCACGAGTATCAGCAGAACCTGCTTCAAATGTGATAGAACATCCGATGCCAGCAGCAAACTTAGTATGCTTAGCCAGATACTCTGCTTCAAATTCCTTCAAAGCTTTCTCTGAAATAGGTTTACCAGCTGTCTTCCATGCCTGAGTTGCATCACGAATTACTTGGAAAGGTGCTTGTGCGATTGCTTCTTGTTTAGTATAACCTTTTACTTCTACGTTCTTAAAATTTACTTGGTTTGTCATAATTAATTGGAATTTAAACATTAGTTCATTGTCATATCTCTTTGTTATTGTATTACAAAGGTACTGCTTTAATAGTAAACTACCAAACAGTTCTAATGCAAAATAATCTAAATTTAATTCTATTAATCTGACTCTCCTTCGAGAGGAAAGCGTTACAAAGATACTACATTTCTTGTAACTACACAAGTAAATTGCCAACAATTAGTGAGTTAATAAGATTTAACTATTATCGTTTGGCGGAAAGCAAAATTCATTTTTAGTCATTTGCTCCCATGTGTCTCGACTTTCCTCGTAGAACTTGTCCACGATTTTGTCAGAGCGTTTCTCTATTAATCCTGCTGCCCATAACAGCTGGTGGAAACGCATATCGGGATGTTTCCTGGCTAATACTTCCAAACTATGAATTATAGCCATGTTATTCAAATATCTGTCATGTACCATAATTAAAATGGCGTTTCTGGCGTAGTAGGTTCCCAAGGAAGCTCTTTATCAAGAATTTCATTAATCTTAGCAACCATATCTTTAGCCGATTTTAAATCAAATGTCAAGAACTCGGTAGTGTTTCTCATAAAATCATCACATATAACTGCGAGACCTTTAAGAAGACCCTCCGAATTATGACTTTCTTTGCCCTGTCTAATCTTCTGGATTACTTGCCAAGTAGTTGCGTTAGGAGTTTTGTTTCTAGCTTGCTTAGTAAGAAAGCATATTAGTGATATTAAAGCAAACTTAGTCCCTATATCACAGGCCAGACATCCTAAACTGAAGTACTGCTTGTAATATTCCTTCAAATCATTCATAGTAGGCTCATAGTATTCCATCAGCATCGTATCCATAAAGCTCGTAATATGCTACACGCCTCAACAATGTAGTAAATTCAGTAAAACCCGACAACATATGACCATTATTAACAGGAAACACTCCAGACCTAAAATCCGGAACTGTTGATACCACTAACATATTAGCCTTAAGTGTGGGCTTTGCCTTATATTCATTCTCTATGTACAATTTCAGCATCCACATATACATAGCCATTTGTCTCGCATAGTGATACTTATCAAAACTTTCATGAAACTTAGTGAGATAATGTCCACTAGTCTTTAAGTCGTTGAGAACTAATTCATTCGACTCTGGACTATATGTGAAATTATCCAACTTAGCTTTTAGTTTGAGAACCTTACTAAGACCATTATGCTCAACAAGCACATCTATTAATAGTACAGACTCATTCTTGGAGATTGGCTTCTCTAATAAATAGTCTGGATTCAATAAGGATTGTATTTGTGGATTACATTCAACTGATACAATACATTCTCGTAGTTTGTCTCTAGATTTAGCATCAAGATAAATTGGAACCTTGTCTGCAACATATTTGCTGCCCCACTCATAAGCTGTGCGTTGAGCATAATAGTTCTCGCATTTGATGCGTAAGGCATCCATTTTATCTTCATCCATTTTACCTTTATAATAGTTAATCTTGTCAGATGCTGCTACTATCTCATCCTTAGTAACAACACCATTAGCTATAAATAAAGGATACAGCTCATCAGCCATGAATCCAGCTTTAGCTGTTGGTCTATCTACAGACTCTATAAGAATAAAAGACTCTGGTTGCAGTACTAGTTCATGTACTGCTGAACCAAAGTACAGCGAATCGGAGTATCTTCCATCAGCACCCAGTCCCGCTAAATAAGCTTCTGGGCTACCTCCTTGTTCTGGGTTTATAAGCTTCAATCTAGAATTACTAATGTAATCAGAATAAGCTTCACTGAAATACTCCTCATCACTTATCTCAAGGAACTTGATAGTTTCAATTAGTGGTGTAATTTTAATGTCTTTAAGCATAACTCCTCATGAATTGATAAGCATCTATAATCTCATCTTTACATAAGGAGAATACTTTAAACATAGGAAAGTCAATAGTCCTTTCTGTATGCATTAATAATGCAGGCAGTCCAGAACGTTGACATTTTAGTACGTTGCTTAAAGAATCGTCAATAAAGACATCAACTTTACCTTTAATCATATCAGCCTTATTACCGTGTTGGTAATACATCTGATAGACTGGTCTATCTGGGAATCCATTCAGCCTTAACCATTCCTTAGTCCAAGCTTTATTGTTCACACGTTTAGTGCAATACAATTCTGGGATGAAATCAGGTCTGTTAATCACTTTGAGATTTAACCAGAAGTCTCTGTCCTTACTAAGAATGCGTTGTACATTCCTAGTAATTATACTATCTTCAAGCATACGTGGATTACTAGCTGTATCGAAGTACTCACAGTAAGCACCCCAAAAGTCAGCTAGACAATCGTCAATATCTAAACCTATTCTAAACATTCATTGTCATCTTGTACGACTAGAACTCTTCTATATCGTATATGTCACCAATAATTATCTCTTTGTCTTTAGCCATAGTACCTGCCAGTTCATCATAATCACCTGGAGGGTCTATGTCATAATCTGTAATGAATAAGTCAATAAACTTATCCTCAGCTTCTGTAAAGCTTCTAGCTCTTACCTTCTCTAGCCATAAATCACCGTCGTCCAGACTATAACAAGGCAGAATATAAGTGTTCATCAGCAGATATAATAATTAAATGATTCAAGATTTAGTAAGTCAAGATGTGAATATATCAAATTTGCCATAGGATATTCTAATCAAGCATTACTAAACAAAGAAAGCCACAGATTACTCCGCAGCCTTCTTAATAAGTTCGTAAAAGAAGTCTTTACTCATCATAACGTATTCTCCGTCAGAGCCCATGTTTACTCCCTTGTCAATCTGCTTGTTCCAGATTATTACTAAGGGTCTGTCTTTACGACCACATGTTTTGATAATTTCAGCAATAGACGGTGTGTTCTTAGTACATTTACATTGTACGTAACATGGCAATTTGTCCTCGGTTTCAGCTATGTCAATTTTAGCATCGTCCAGATTCTTGGACTCACTACGAGATGACTTTAGGCCTTTATAACCAAGTCCTATCAATTCCTTAATAATCTTAAGTTCATAATTATTACCTTTACGCTTAGCATATGCACCGTTACGTTTCTTCTTCGGTTTTACTTCTTCAGTGTTCTCCATACCCTTTCAATTAAATTAAGTGTCCTCTCTCTACCATATTTAGCATGAAAGTCAGATATATCTTTAGCTCCATAAGACCTAGGAATGAAGATGCAGTCTATGTTAAACTTCTTTCTTATCTGGTTCATGTTATGAATGCCAGGCAAGTCGTTATCATAGAATACAACTATCTTCTTAAATCTTTTACTCAACTTCTCGAATTGAGATTCAGTTAAGAATAAATTCTCTGAATTAGGAGCTATTGCAGTAATTCCTAAAGAATATAGACACATAACGTCTTTCATACTCTTAGTAACTACTAACAAATCGCCTTCTGCCGGAAGCTGATGTGCTCCCTGTAACATGATAGACTTCCAGTTAGATAGAAACCGTGTAGTTCCTCTTTCTCTAAATGGAAAGTAGATTCTCCATAACTCAACCCCTTTATCGTTCTTACCACGATAATAGCCAAACATGGGATTCTGTGGACCAGTAGTGGCATAATAACTGCCATTTAAATAGATAGCCTTGCAAGAATAGACTCTGAATCTCTTCAGAATCTCCTTAGTAATGCCATATTGTGCCCACCACTGTAGTTCAGATTCAGTGAACTCTTGTACATCAGCTCTTATAATCGCAGGTCCGTCGTCCTTAAATTCAGACTTACTTGCGACTACAGGCTTATTGTTCTTAGGTAACGTTTTATGAGTTATATAGCCAAAGTCGTTAGCAATTATTTGCAATGCCTTATAATAAGTACAACTATACTTATACATAACCACACTAATGAAATTACCATAGAACTGTCCGCTGAAGTCATTGAATATGATGTCTCCAGACGCATTCCTATAAAAGGAACACGTAGGAGAATTATCATTTCTCAACGGAGATTTAAACAACCCTTTCTTAACTGGGATTCCTAGATAGTACTCAAGATAAGTTTCCTGAGTCTGCCTTTCAAGTAAATACTTCTTAGTAATTTTAGGTTCATATTCCAATACCATATTATTTCAATGTTTAATGTTTGAACCTCAAATTTACTAATTAATTATTACACTTCAAAGTCAAGGTCTGCGTTATCTGTGGCTGCATCATTAGATGCTGCAAAATCGTCAGAACTTGTACCAGGCATGTCAGTAGGGCCGTTACTCTTCTGTTTATTCATCTGACTGATTTCATAGTCAGAGAAGAATACTTTGTCTCCTAACCAGTTGTTAGAGATATATGCATCACCTGCTTTACTGATATTGACGAAATAAGGCAGACAAGGTTCGCCTTTCTTATTAGCAATCAGCTTCAGATTAGTATGCTTATTAACTGCATCCTTAGTGATGTCGGCAAATGTCTTTACCAATTTCTCAAACTCTTCTGGAAGGGCAAAAGTTTTAGTCTTAAATGCTTCATATTTCTTAGGAGCAAGTTGCTCTCCAATATGAGCTAACATAAATTTAAACTTCTCAAAGTTGGACGGACTTTCACGTTCAACTCCATTGTTAGAGCTTACTTGTCTTACATCATCTCCCTCTTTAGGACAGAATACTGTTTCTTCATAAACACCATTCTCATTCTCGAATGAAATTCTCATGGTTTTATACACTGCGTCAGGGTCTTTCTTACCCTTAAACTCATTAAATGTTATTCCCTTGAAGATAACATCGTGGATTTCCCATGGTTTCAGTCTTGGTTTAATAGATGATGTACCGTTCGTGTTTGTTAAGTTGAAATTCATTGACATAGTTTATAAGTATTAAAGTTCAAAAGTTAATGGGTCAATCTCTTTAGCTGACTCATCTCCAATCTCTGTGTCTAACGGCAAATCAATGTTGTCGCTTTCATCTTCCAATACCTCTATGTTATCTACTTCAGGCTCTTCCGGCCTTTCAGCATTACCAACTAATACGAAGAGGTCATCCTGACCTTTCATCGTAGTTACTGTAAATGTATCGCCATACTGACGTAGCATGTCATTAGCCTTCCCTCTACAGCTGACAGACAGACTCTTAGTAAGTTTGTTTCCACCCTTAGTTCCAAAGGCTTCATCAGTTCCTATAACGGGGAAAGTGATTCCGTCAATCTTCTGATATTTAATACTGAGTCTATCTTCCCAAGCAACTCCCATTAATTGGGCAGCTGCTTTATTAAGTATGTACTTGTTAGGGTCTAGGGTAATTTGCGGTTCAGATGTTTCCGGAACCTCTTCCTTGACTGCTCTAGTCTTTACTTCCTCTTTGACAATCTCCTGCTTTAGAGATTTATACTCTCCAGTAGCTGGGTCAAAGTCCAAAGTTAACAGCATTTTAACTATCATTCTCCGTATTCAAATTTATTGATTGTGTCAATCACCATCTTCATATTAGGTTCAACATATAAATCAGGGAAACATCCTGCGGTACTTCTACAAGTATCTGGACCAAGTGACCTTGTTCTGAATTTATAGTCAACCTCTTCATCATTTACAATCTTCTCTGCATACAGCAAATAATTAAACAGTCCATCTATATTAACAGACCTATCCAACATCTTTCCAGTAGTAAATAACTTATATTTAGGGTCATAGTCGTTACCGTCATTTACAATATGAGATATGAACACTACAATTAAATCCTCTCTAAGAGTCATAGCTTTCATTATTAAATCATAATAGTGCTTTGCAAAGTCAATATGCTTGTCATATCCTTTCTCTGCACTTCTAGACATCACCTCTTGTGAAAGAAGATAATTACTATCATCAATTACTAAGACCTTAATCTCCGGCATTTTAACATTAACTACATTCATGATGTTCATCACTTTGGCAAATTCATTACTGAAATACCAATTTCCGACATAGTTCTTGTCTTTGTCCTGAGTTAGCTTCTTGTAATTCTTCCTAAATCCTGGAATTGATAATTGTTTAGGAGTACAGCTAATAATAAATGTCTCCTTTGGGTTTAAATACTGTAGGGAACTAGACTTACCACTTCCCGAAAATCCTCCAAGTCCTATAATTTGGCTCATTAAATCATAATGTTATGGTTACGCGTAAATCATCTTTCTTAGTTCGTTCTATCTCGACTTCCCTGTCTGGGAAATCAATAATAGTCCAATCTGGATTCTTATACTTGTCATAATCATTGATTTCAGACGCAGACGGAAGCTCTTTAAAGATACCACATCTACCATAAAATCCTACACCAATGGCTACGTCAGACGCACCAAATCTATTCTTAAGAACCAATAATGACCTGAAACCATCCTTTAGCTCTTTAATGCAATATCCTCTATATGTAGACAATTTGCTTCTAAATGGATTAAATAATACCAATACTACATTGGCATCCTCACTCGGGGAACCACTCTCTTTTAAATCTGACAAATCAGGTTCTTGCAAGCCTTGTTTTAGTCGTTCTGCATTATTAGCATTTCTATTGAACTGCATAATATTGATTGGAGATATCTTACATTTATTTCTAAATGAGACACCATATGCTGATATGGTATCAATCTCCTCCTTCTTGCTCCGACCTAACTGCGGTCTTACTAGACCTAAGTGGTCAGTAATTACTGCGATAATTTGTTTCGGATTATTAAGTTCATAAGTATCTTCATCAACAAAGGTTCCAAATTTCTTTAAATCCTCTATGATTAGAGACTTATACTTCTCTGAATTAAGAGTGCCGTCATGTATTATTAGTCTATCCTCTATAGATTCTAGCCATGGAATACATTCCTGTACTAACTCATAATCCTCATCAGAGAGTGTGGAGTCCTTGCCTCTAGACAATAATTCTTTAAAAGATATTTGTTTACCATAAGTCTCATATATATGAAGAGAGAGCAATTTAGCAAGTAACTGCTCGGCACTCATCTCCAAAGAGAATATAATAAACTGAACATCCTTATCAGAATCAGAGTCCAGCAGAGCCTTATATATAAAGGAGTGAAGCACGAAACTAGTTTTACCATTACCAGTTCCTGCGGCAATTAGGTAATAGGTCTCTTGAGTTAATCCGTCAATTATATGCTCCAGCTTAGGCATTCCCAGTGATAATCCTTGATTGTCACCTTCTCTACCTCTTTTGATAAGTTCGATTAGTCTGCTAGTATATGTCATAGTTCCGTCATAGTTCCGTCATAGTATCAAATACTAATTCTTCATATGTTCCATCTTTAAACTTCTCGATGCTTTCCCAAGCCTTAGACATTATAAAGTCAGCAATGTTGACATTTATCAGATTACATTTATTCTGCTTAGCCCAATTGACTAACTCTATCACTCTTTTATGATTCTCAAGTTTCCACCCTATATTCTTGCCATATCTAAAGAACATATCTTCCAAAGTGTTAAACTTCTTAGACCAGTTCTTTAAGCTATACTCCCTGCCATTAATAATGACAATATCTGGGTATGCTTCCCAGAACTCTCCTCCTAGGTCTCCGGAATACTTTCTATAATTCTTAATGAAGTTCTCATTAAAGATTACAGATTCAGGGTCAAACGTCTGACCCTCCGCGGGAATTTTATACTTCTTAGTAATGACTCCCTTCGCCTGTAGACTTAATAGTACATCTCTAAGGCGGGTTTTAGTTATTGGCATTCCCAGATAACGAACAAGAGAATCCTTATGTCCTTCTTCTGGTTGTGCCAAGAATAGCAACTCAATCATTAATAACTCCTCAGCAGTAAGCCTATACTGCTCCATTATTAACAACTGATTCTCTATTGTTAAACTTAATTTCTCCAAGCGTACTGATTAATAAGTAAATAACTTACTAATCTATCAGCTGTGATACTTTGTTATTCTGATTTCTCAGTGTCCTCAATCACATAAGCTTCGCCTGCTACTTCGTAAGGAGCTATAAACTCTTTAAAGAGTTCTGTCTGCCTTGCTACCATAGCTTTGACGTCATAGATTCCACCTTCAAATTCAATTTCACCGTTTTCGTTGACACCACTAGCATGAATGATACTATCAAACGTGTTAGTAAGCATCACAAGTTCAAGCAATCTTTCAGTTGTCATGTAATTTTGACCGTTAAGGATTACAAAGATACGATAATCTTGTTACATTTCAAAACGAATCTACTTAAATTTCAGGCTCGTAATAAGACTTTGCACATCTAGAGGGCTACGCTCCAAATGCACAGACATTATGCAAATACGCTCTGAATGCTTCTCTAACAGCTCTAATAGCTTGACAGCATCAACATCAGTAGATACTGTCGAAGTTCTATCAGGCTGCCCTTCAGCACCTATGTTGCAATATAACACTCTAAACATTAGAACCTAAATATCATTTTAGTTTCTTTGTTCTTCTTAGGAGTAAATTCTCGCCCTTCTAGTAGATTTAATAAATCAGAATCGGCTATAGTAATATAATCCTTACTACCAGTACTCTTGCGAAACCATTCTTCTTCAACAGTTCCCTTGATTACTAAAGTAAAGACTTCCGCTACTTTATTCTCTGCCTTTCTAATAACTCTACCTATTCTTTGCGTTTTAGACGTAGGACTGGAATCATATCCAAGAATAACGGCTACTGACAGTCCTGGTATGTCAGCTCCCTCATCTAACATCTTAGAAGTATTAAGTACCCCCACAGATGCTGATTTAAACTCCTCTAAAGTCATCCTTCCCTTCTTCTTAGTTTCTTTACTAGATAGTACCTTACCATACTTGATTTGTTCAGCAATTTTGATTGTCTTACTAAAAGTAATACATTTCTTGTCTTGCCTATGCTCAAGTATCATATTTGTAAGTTCTATCTTTTTAGGATGCTCATAAATGAACTTCTTCCTTGCTTGCAAAGTCCTATTGAAACCCATAGCATGAATTAGAATGGTCTTATTAAGAGCTTTCCATTCATCTGGTTTCTTGTCAAAGTCGGGAAGCATAGTTTTAGCTAGCTCAATTCTCTTCTGCCATTTAGTAGCACAAGCCATAGCAAGTGTAAAGTCATGACCAAAGAATGCGAAATGCTCATAGAATTCTCTGTTTAACTCATAGTATTTGTCTAGATTGTCTACTTCTACCATAACCTTATATTCCCTATAGGGAGATAGCCAGCCTCTAGCAGTAGCTTCACTAACATCTACTCTATCAACTACTGGACAATACTTCTTGATATAGCTATCCTTACCGTCTAGTCGTTCCATAGTTGCAGTTAAGCCTAAAATTATTTTATACTTGACTACTTCAAATACCTTTCCAAATAAATCAGAAGCATACTTATGACATTCGTCAAGTACTAGCAAATCACATGTCCACTCATGTTTCACAACAGAGTTTATTATTAGTACCTCGTACACCATTGGGACTTGCTGCTCTGTTAAATCACTAAGCCATTGTCTCTGTAGTGCATCAGTAGGTACTACTATTATAATTCTTCTACCAGGATTCTTAGCCAAGAATCTTTTCATACACATAATGGCAGTTCTAGTCTTACCGAAACCGGTACAATAAACTAAAGAACCACGCAACTTATTATCTACCCAACGTTGAACACCAATTGCTTGGCGTTCATCTCTGCTTACGTTTCCGAATAAGTCTGCCACTTGTTATAGGCTAAGCCCTTAATTAATAACTCATTTGAATCTATTACCTTGAACCCTGTTATTTAATATTAGTAAATTCTCACAAGTTACGTTAAGCAGCTTATACCTACTACATAGTAATCTGGATTAACTGTGGTCAGCATCCAGAGTACATTATAAAGTATAGCCTTTAGCATCACATACTAATTTAATTTGGTTCTTGCGAGTTTCCCACTGAGATATATGGAACTTCACTTCATCTTCCAAAGAATACAAGATTCTATTTCTAAGAACCTTTAATTGGTCAGTAGTTAGTTCTGTATACTTCTTACTCTTCAAATTAACCATAGAACGAAGCTGTGAATAGCTAAGTCCTTTAGGAGTAACATAAAGAGGCATTGTGGGCTTCAGACCTAGTCTTTCCTTCGCCACTTCAATCTTATCTCTTATCTGACCTGTTTTAGGGTCTTTCTCCACTAAGTCCTTGCTCTCTTGAGCAGTGAACCATAGACCTTGCTTGAGAATAAATGTAAGAGTAATGTGTTGTTTGTTGAACTTTCCCAGTCTGTCCAAACAACCTTCGCGTACTGTCTCTGTTGGAATATCTCCAAACTCTTTAGGACAGCCGCACATAGTTCCTTCGATTGGATACTCTTTCGGGTCTATACCGTCCTTATTAATATCCAAGAAAGAGACTAACGCCTCTAGGAACTTAAACCTTGGCATATGCTGCTCCTGTTCTAACCAGCGCAAGAACAATTCTGCGTTACAACGCTGACGCTGGTCTTTAATAATGTCCAATAGAACATAACGACCAGGATAGTCCTTGTTAGTATTATAGAGCATAGAATCACAATGAGCATAGAAACCACGAAGTTCTTCTTCAGTACAATCAACCAAGCGTTTCTCCTCTTGTACTAGAACTCCATTTACTTCTTGCTTACGACCCTTCCAAATGAAAGAGTTGATGTCATTATTCTTTCTATCGATAGCTGATGCCAATTTCTCTCTGAACATAGATATATCATATTAATTTTAGATAATGGTCTAATCTCGTTAATTTAGATAATCTTTTACAGTATAATCTCACCTTCTGGTGGTTTCTCATAAACAAAGTCTTCGAAATATATATCGGTATATTTATACTTCTCAAAGGAGTCAGTGATGGGATTATACCATGTGTCTTCCCCTGCATATACTTCCTTACATTTCAAATACCCGATGTCACCAACCCTTAGAAATGGACCTTCCCAGTTAGGACATCGGGTACACATTTTATATGTGCCGTTTGACAAATCTTTGAATGCATAGACTATATAACCACCAGCATCTTCCTTACTAGCTAGTAATTCAACGCGTATGGTGTATTGAATCATCATTCCGAGCCCACCAGCTCATTTTGTCGTTTATTAACCCCACCGTCTTTATAATGCACACAACCATACTTGGCGAAATCACAAACACTGTGCTCAATACCTCTGAAACAGGGATATCTAGAACAGTCTTTGCAAGTTCTCTCGGGGTATTTGTACTTTACTCCATCTTTGTCCTTATCAAAACTGTCAGATAGTTTGTTCGCCATGTTCCGAATAGTAGTTTGCCAAGAATCTGCTATTTAATTAGTAAGGCTAATAGCAAGCCCACACTAATAGCAAATCCTCCTATTGACAATGTAGTTAATCTCTTGTTCTTTTTGTTCATCTTAGCTATCTGCTCCTGTTGCTTACTAATAGCTTCATCATACATCTGCATCTGCAATTCTGCTCGTGCTAGTTGTTGAAGTCTTATACTATCAGTTTTAGCATAGTTAGCAGTTAGTAATTCATAAGATGCAAGCTGTTTATTGAGTTCAAACCTCTCCAGCTTAAGCTTCTTATGCTCCAGAAATATAAGGTTACTAGCCTTTAATTGCTGTGGAGTAATCACAACCAATGAGTCATTTATTAGCTTGGGATACATATTCTGCGAAGAAAGATGCATCAGCGGCAATAGACTGATTAGTAATATCAATAAGCTCCTTTTCATACCAATTATTAATAGTGTCTATCTTACCTTTAGAATTGGTAATGACACTAATTAGACTGTCGTTAGTAATTTCTAACTTCCTTACTTCCTTATTGAGCGAGTCTATAGCTTGCTCATATTTAGTGTTGTCAGGAATAACTACTGTGTTTCTATCCTTGCAAGCCCATGCTATACCAAGGCATATAGCAGCAGCAATCACACCTCCAACGAAAGCATCCTTAAATTTCATTTCTGAGACTGATAGTAATTATAGATATCATAGATAACATCCACTCTATCATTCTTAGAAGTTAATAAGGTATCCAAGCATGTACGTTCTTCATCAGATAGTGATGCTTCTAGTTCGACCATTTTACGTCCTTCTTCATAGATAGCCTTAGCTGTATCATATCCTTTCAGATACTTGCCAGGACATTGTTTGAAGAATGCTACTTCCTGGTCAAGAAGAGCATTAACTACACCACGGTTAATCAATCCGGGGTCAGTGCTGTATAGAGCATGATTATGCAGTTTACGAGCCTTACCAAGAGCTATTTGAACTCCCATGTTCTCATCAAACTCATCTTCTGGTTGACATACAGACACGCCAATAGACAGACATTTATCACTTAAGAGCGCATCTTCATCCCAGTTCTCTGTATCTGGGTCAATTTCAGCACATACTTCCTGTGACAATGCAACCATTACGAACTTGCGTTCCATGCCAGTAAAATCAACAAAACTGTCAACTCTATACTCAACTCTTTCTTTCATAAACTTGTAGATTAAATGTTTCTAAATGTAATCTCTTTAGATAAGTTAATCTGATTTTAGGCAATTACTTGCGACCTAGACCATTATAGAAATCAAGTATTGCATTCTCTTTACGAAGCCAAGTAGCCTGCTCTCTAGCCATATCAAGAATAGTACGACTAATAGATTCTTCTTCTACTTGCTCTTTAACTAACATACCTTCATCCTCATCCTCTCCATTCAACCATTGGAATGTAGCCCAATCACTTTCTTTCTGAGCCTGGTCTACAATCTTATTAATACCACGAGTAGTCTCAATCTCCCTATCTACTGTAGCAGCAAAGGGCATGACTCTGTCAGTGATTTCAACATTAATGGCTGGAACAGGCGGATATTGGAATAGAGCATCGTTAGTGGTTAGATATTCAAATATCCAAGAATGATGCAAATATTCTTCCCTAGCACGACCTCTCCAGTAAATACCTAGCTTTGGTAATCCCTCTACCTCAAAGTAATTGGCAAAGGTCATATACAGAGCATGGTTAGCAAGTTCAGCAGACATTTGTTTTACCAACATCTCAACCATTACAGTTGATAGTGGGCAAACACGTCTAGACTTATCAATCACCTGCTCTGTATACTTCATGGTAGGTTCAGCGCCTACGGTTTGAACTCCTTCGCTTGTTTTCTCCTGTATTGGGTTTCCGTCTTTGTCTAGCATTCTCACGTTCTAACACTTTAAAATTGTTGTTCATTAAATAATCTAGGGGAGCTGCTAGCCAAGTAATATACTTAGCACATGTAATCTCATCGTCGACTTTAATAAACTGCGATTCTCTTACCTTAATAGGCTTATCAGTAGTATAGAACTTAGAACCTACACATTCTACCCTATCCTTCCTAATGAGGTATAGTTGTACTTCATATAGAAAGGAAGGATACACTGTTAGTTTAACGTCCCCAGAATGGTAGACAGTCGGGGGCGTAGGTTTTGCCATTCCAAGAATATTTAGTAACCTGGGACTTCTCTGTCTTATATTTACTTAATAAGAAAGGGATGTCAGATTGAATACATTTATGGCTAAATGTGTTCTTTGGTATAGGTTTGTTGGTCTTTGGATTCATTTTACCAGTAGTAAAGTTACCACCCTTTACATACACGACCAGAGTTCCAGGAATAGGAATAGATTTGGCAGGAGCCGGCCATTGATAGCTTGGGGCAGGGAATCGTCTATAGCGTTTCCACAACTTACGTTCTTTAGGAGTTTTACTCCACACACTTGGGTCACGTGGTGTTACAGACGGCTGTCTTAAATGCTCTGCCACCATGAAAGCATCATCGGTCAAATCCTTGATTCTTAGTCTTTTGAATCTCTCCTCTGGAGTCTCTTTGATAGTTTCCTTCTTCATTACTGATAAGTTTAATGAGTTAAATATTAGTTATTTACCACGTTTAGTATAAACTGCCCCACAGACATTACATTTATAAAGCCTGTTGTCATAATCGAACAGCGTGTGAGTAGTATCTCTACCACACCTTGCACAATTCATTAACTTAACAGATTCATACACCTTCTTCGGCTTATGAGGTGCCGTACCTTTCTTACGTGAAGCCATAGCTTAAATTCCTTTAGTTAACTCTTCTAATCTAGTTACTTCTTGTTTGTAATCTTGAATATATTCTTTCAGAGACATGGCATCTGGGTGCTTACACTCTATTCTATAATCCGCTATTCTTTGAAGACATGCAGATATGGGAAGTCCATAACCAATTACTTTAAACTCCTGACGTTCTCCGTCCTTGGATTTAATAGTTTTTAGTACAGATAGGTCCCAGAAGTGTAAATTGTCACCTATAGATTCCATTCTAAAGTCAGCTTCTTCAATAATCATACTTGATTATCCGTAAAGTTAGTATTAGTTTAATCTGATTGTTCTTCTAGCACCTTACCTATTAACCACAGATACAAAAATGGCGATATGACTGGACATGTCATCCACCAACCTACATCTTCTTCTACAACTTCCCAGAAGTATTCTTCATCTAGGTCATAATATGCAAGCATGTAGTTTAGTACAATGTTTAATAAGTAAGATACACCATATAGTGCAAGTACTATTAATATTACAATCACAATTTCTCTTTCTCTACTCTAAATTGACAACATAGTTTCTGCAACTCGAGTATGACGGGTTCTAAGGTACTAACGCCCTTAACCAACACTGCTCGTTGGTCTACCGTCCTTCTGGCTAAATGGGATTGGACGCTGGAAACAGCATCTTCATATCTCTTCTTAATAAGGTCTCTGTTCTCGAAATACTTGGGAATCTTACCATGTAGATATATTAAAGCATCTAGTGCCTTAATAAGTTCCTTATGACTCATAGAAGTAGATATTCTGTCATAAATAAATACATATCTATCAACCCCGTCTGGAATGATATTTATATATTTATCAGTCTCAGTTCCTTCTCTTCCTACATGGTCTGCTAATCTCACAGTAGCAGAGAATCCATTTAATGTATAGTACTCCGAATCTCCCTTATAATTAGTAGAAGTAAACCCCTTCCTCTTTAGCCACGCTTTTAGTTTGCTCAACCCTCTCATCTTGTTTAATCTTCTTTTCCACCTTTCGAAATATCAAGTCTCCGTCAAGTGGACATCTACACTCCATAGTACAGTCACTGGCTTTAAAGTAACAGCCAAAGCACGCGCAACCACTGTCAACGATTTCCACCGGACTACCGTTTACAGTGATAAGGTCTCCTGCCTGTAAAATGGGTATTAGTTCATTGTCTTCATATTTAAACCTCTGCATATCTAAAGTTAAAAAAGAAGGGCCAAACCCAGACAATCACTAGAGTAGACCTTACCTCATTAGAAGTAAAGAATAATCTAATAACTAATCTGAATTTGACCCTAAACGGCAGTACGAATATCGTTCTGCGCGATTAGCACTACATTAAATATAACGTAGCCTAAAGTCCGTTACCATAAACTGATAACAATAATGCCAATGCCTGGCATTAGGTGTGTTGCTAAAAGCAACGAAGAGGAGCCTACACCCCCCCCTAGTGATATTCTGGCTGGAATGTCTATTCCATAACCTATCACCATACATAAGAACTATTCAAAGTAGTCTGGGAACTTATCTTTTAATATTTCGGATATGTCCACGCCAGTCAGTTCAGCCATAGATAATTCTTCCAACATTGCGTCTTCAGAATCGTCCACACTACCGTCAGCGCTATCAATAAGATTGAGCAATAATTGAGCTTTCTCATCAGTCAGCCCGTCTTGTGCCCATTTGCTTACTACTTCTGCAAAGAACTCATCGAACTCATAAGAAGTTTGCTCGTCTTCATCAGCGATTGCATTCTTCTTGGCAAACAGTTCTTTGATGTCTTCATCTGTAATAGTTCCGGCTTTATCATAAGCCGCGTTCAATGACTCTATAAGAGAGTCTTGTTCATCGAATGTCATTGTTGTTAACAATTAATGTTAAGAACATGTGAATAGTCTATTCACACCAACCCTCAAGGGCTTAAGATAATGTATGGTAATCAAATCACCATTACAGCAGTGGGGACTGCTTAAACAGGCATTTCACTCTCAATTATGCCTGTGGTTATGTTAGAATAAAGAAATTCACTTCTTCCAGGATATGAATAGATATTCTCCAACTAAGCCAGGATATCCTTCTTTATCAATAACCTTAACGAAGAATCGTTTATCTTCGTAGTATTTAAGGATTTCATCCTTGGCTTTAGCTACATCATCATTCAAATCCATAACAAGACTAAAGTAATTGTTCTCACTCTTAGCCTTAATAAGTTGGTCAGTAGTATCTAGAAACCTCTTAATTAGAGTTTCTTGTGTCACCACTTCATTGTAAGTGGCAACTGAATATGCCTCGTCCGCATTCATAGATTCACCTTCCAACAATTTACCAAAATTAAAGATATTCTTCATAATAACTAATAATTAGTTTGTGGTCCAGACGAGATTCAAACTCGTGACCTTCCCTTTAGGAGAGGGACGCTCTATTCTACTGAGCTACTAGACCCCTTTACGTTATACGTTAATACTCCCAGTATGTCTGCCTTTTATTTTAACAGAATTAGCATCGATGTCTCCTTATCCTTATTCGTTTCAGATATTAATTTACCATTTACGTAAATTTTACGCTTGATTTGTGAGATAGTGATATTGTCCTCTTCAATGTCATAGGACTCATTATCAATAAATAACTTATTCATAATTCTTTTTATCCAGTTCATCTTCCTTCGTAATACTTAATCAGTTTATCAAATGCTTCAATCCTAGCATTGTGACCCTTCTCGTCATCGGGAGTCCACCAAAATGCCTTACCATACCTATCTTTAGGTGCGCCTAAGAACTCTCTATTGAACTCTGGAAACATAGCAACTATATCACGTTCATCGTAGATGTTGATTCCTCTTTCTGTGCCAGCCATAGCATGTTCAATGCAGAAACACATTCCCCAGTATTCTGAATGGTCTTCAAACAGCTTCTTAGCTTTTAGTAAGATAGTGTGCTTATTGATTCTTTCTGTGTACCAATAGATGAGCTTATCAAAAGCTACAAGCCTATGTTTCTTCTCATCTACTGGCCACCAGAAGACAAGTCTAGCCACTTCTTCTTGTTTGACATTACCTCCTAGAAACTCTGGATTAAACTCCGGAATTAGTGTTACTAATTCATTATAAGAGGGAGGTATTCCTTCTTTAAACACTCCGTTGAATGCTTGCTTCATATAGTGGCACATACCACCATTCTTATCACTGCCTGGTTTTGTATCTTTATCATACAAGTCTTTAGCAGTCTTTAATCTTTTAATAATTTCTAAGTTAGTCATCTCTTTCCTTATTAAGTTAGTAGTCCCAGGCAGAGTCGAACTGCCATTTCAGGTTCCGTAGACCAGCGTTCTATCCATTGAACTATAGGACCATACAGGAAGCAATTCCGATTTAACGGCCGCCCTTGCCAGTATCACGTACTGGGCTTTTCACGTGGACGGTCTGTCAGCATAACTCACAGTATTACTTACATGCTTCCTTTAAAGTTTAGCCTCTTCCAGCGCAAGAGCACTTATAGTCACTCTTCGCCATAGTACATCAAGTATAGTACTTGCTGACGCAAACCATATCTACGTGTAACCACGTTAGCTTCCGCTCTCCTGGAAAGCGCAGCATTGATACTCCTCTTGAGTTTATCGGCATCAAATAGCAAACCAGTCACTCCTACTAATCCATTAGGCTCATCAGCGCAGATGTAATCTACTGCTTCAAAGAGCTGGGCTTTAGTTTCAGAGCTGTTCACCTTCTGCCATTTCTTTATTTCTTTCTCAAAGTCCATAATCAATTAAGTGCTTCGAGTTCTTTAGCCAATTCTTCCAGAGACTTACCTTCGAGTTCAGCGTCTTGTTTCTTAGCCATAAGGTCAAGAATCTTCTGACGCTTAGCTTTCTTCTCACTTTCAAGTAGACGGTCTTCCTGTTCTTGCAACTTAACATCAATAATGTGTTTTGCAATATTGAATTTCAGTTCAAGTTCGGTAGTGTCCTTAGTCCGGGTTTTGATGAAGCTTTCAGTTTTAGACTCTTGCAATTTCTTGTTAAGAGCAATTGCAATATTGTCAAGTTGAATTAAGGGCAAATCCCACAAGTCTTCAACAGAAAGAACTCCACGTTGCGTGTTAAAACGCAATTTCATTCTAGATGCTTTCTCAAACATAATTATAGCATTAAATTGTTAATACGTTTATATTCTTCAAACACTTTGTCCTCTGATTCTTCTCCCCACATACTGTGAATGAGAACACCGTAAGCACAAGGCTGGTACACAATAGGGTCTACTGCCTTCTTAGTGATTGTAACCTCTGGATTGTTTAATTGACCAGGAGGGCAAGCTACAAATAGCTCATTTCTACCTATCTTAACAGCATCAAAGGAAACTATGTTAGAATAGCTAAAACCCTTTACATCAGCAGGAAGACCAGGATTCTTGTTAACTATACTGGACAGCCTGAGTGTGCCTTCTATATCAGGACCAACAACTATATGATTATGTGATTCTATGTATTTCTTCAGATTGTTCAATATAGTTTTGCTGTCATTATATCCATAGTTGATACCTGTAACATAATAATATGCTCCATTAGTACACTCCAACCCCAAATCAGAGAACATTGGTCCTTCACCATTAAGCTTGCGCTTAACTTTTATGATTTCTCTGATGTTGCGGTCAGGAATTACTCCAGTGTATTGTTTTAGTAGACCTTTGACAAGTTTATATTTCTTACAAACTTCATCAAATTGTTTAGAGCCAACCAAAAGAGTACTCTCTCCGAACACCTCTCTTGCACGCTTTACGAAATTAAATAGGTTCTTAGCGCGCATGGCATCCAGAGCTATCTGATTATATTCCGATATTTTAGCTTGCAATAGCCTGGCATTCTTTGAGCTACCTAGCCCAGCATCAACCAACGTGTTGTATTCTCTTACTAATGTATCTCTATTAGGAATATCAACTGATGTCTTGGAAACAGAACGTAGATATTCCTCCATACATAAAGCAAGAGCCATAGCTATGTTGGACTGAATAGTCATCACCGGCACGTCAACCACTTCTGGAGTTATAACTTCAGAATCATTGCGTTTTAGAAATCTAAACATCAGAAATTGACTTTTAAAGTTCTACTAAATGTTCCGTCCACTTTAACAATAACGGAATTACGCATAGTAGATGAGAATCCTAATCCACTCAATTGATGTTCTTGGTAAGGAGTCTTCATCTTATCAGCTAGAACCTCAAATACCTTACGGTGAGGAGTTAGCTCACTGTTAAGATATTCGTTAAAGAATCCACGAACAGGCTCCGGATTCTTGCAATCATCCAACATAAAGAAGTAATGTTTATTGCCAATACCCTGCTCATCCCAATAATTGGGAGACATCATCATCACGTTCACCTTATGGAACTTGTTAGTATCAATATTCCATATGCCTATTGACGAATTGCTAGTACTGGGTATTAGCTCTCTTATTTGGATGCCTTTAGATTTACTGTAAGTAATCTCGGCAACCATAACATTCTCTTTATGTTTAACGGGCTTGTCATAGACAAATTGTCGAACTTCTCCGTTATATTCTATTTCCAATGTAAAGCCTGTGTCAACAGATTCTCTACAACAGAAGTTATTAACATATACGGTGTAATTGCCTTTAAGCATCTTACGTTCGTCAACCCATATGATGTTCTCAACGGGTTTACGAGTTTTGCCATATCCAGCATTTTCATCCACGTCTAGCTTACCGCCACTTTTACCAGTTCTGTTAGAATAGTAGATTTCGTTGTATGAAGGTTCAACGACATGCAAATCCAAGTCATCATAGTTAGACCATGCCAACGAACATCTTAAGAATCCTTCAGTCTGACCACCAGCAGCTCTTACTTTCTCTTTAATAGAATCAGCTACCCCTCCATTATATGTCCAAGCAAAGTTGTTCGGCCATTTAAACAGATTCTTAGCATCCTTGTTAACAGGAGCTGTAAGAGTTACTAAGTTATTAGACAGCCTACTCTCCATTAACACTTCTATGTTAGTGGCAGTGGGTACCACATTAGCAATGAAATCATCAATGCTAATTTCAGTTAACTTGTCAAACTTCTTAGGATTAACTTTAGTGTCTGCGGCCAGTTCCTCGAATATGTTTCCGGCCATTACCTTCTTGGCATCACGGTTAGCGAATATAACATTGTTGACTGTTATATCTTCTAAGGCAGCATGTCTACGAGGCAGAGAATCCATAAGACCTAATTCTTGCACTTTCTTCTGTGCTTCCTCAATCATTCTTTTAGTAACAATTGACTTAGGTCTTTGATAGTTCTCTGGAGCCATGATACGTTCGTATGCAGTCACACAATCGTCCAGTTCAAGTCCTGATGATATATTTACCAACAATGTACCAATTGCCGTATTACGAATGCGTGCACATCCTACACGATTGAAGTTTGCCCAACACCAGTTGTCTTTCTCTTCATCAGGTAATGAATCATAGTGTCTTTTATGACCCAGGAATACACTTAAGTCATTTTTAAACTGTTCTCCTCTATATAAAGCATTCTGACCTATTAAGTCCAGAACTGTTTCTATAGAATCGATAGTTAATTCCTCCAGTGCACGTTTGAACACTTCCTTAGTTGTGCGTAAAGTCCCCATTACAGCAGATACGGATTCAGTTCCTGTATACACCAATTGATTTGGCATATGATAATAGAGATGATTCCAGGTAATTACTTTAGGACCTTGCAAACTGTCAATATAGACATTGTTTCTATCAATTCCTAGTTCATAATCACGAGTGATAAAAACATCTACAACTGGTTTTGATTTCACTAATGCATCGAGATTTCTAGCTACAGTAGCATAAGGTTCATCCAACTGTAGGTTCTCCCACATGGTTACTACTTTATTGTCTTTAATGGCGACAACTCTACCATAATGTCTGATATAATGTTTACAATTGTTGCAATTATGAGACTGTCTCTCTTCCTCCGGAAAGGAATTAAGGTAACAATCCCATAATGCGTCCTTGTCTACATTAGTCAGAAAGAGCATGTCTGCACCAGCAGCTAGTTGATTAAACTGCGCATGGACTGCTCTTTTAAACTTGACAAATTCCATAATCTTATAAAGGTTTAATATTGTCGAATATATTGTCTTCGGCTTCTACTCCCCATTTAGAGTGAATCATTACCCCTATTGGAGTTACTTGAAATACAAATGGGTCATTATTGATAGGAATAATCTTCCTTTCCGGAACTGTAAACTGCATCGTTTCATTCATTTCTTCAATAGGAGCGGCAATGAATAAGTCAGCACTGCTACATTCTTTTGAATCAGCAATGTTCACATCATGTGCCTTGGCTTTATTAAGGATATGAAAGAATGGATATGCATTCATTCTAGCCTTATTTCTACTCAAATACATAAGTCCAATATGGGAAGGTTCCTGCCTAATGAAGTACCTTCCAACCGGATAGGACATGCTATCAATAGGCATAGGGTGAGTAGCAACTTGCATACCAGTAACATACCGTAAAGGTGAACCGTTTCCGCTGTAGTTAACATACTCATTTGCCTCAAGTGCTTGAGCAGTAGCCATTACCTTGGAGATTTCATCAATGTTCTCATCAGGTACAGAACCTTTATAAGCTGATAGTCTTCCAACAACTAATCCATACTTAACATTCAGATTAATGAAATCCTCCTCCTTAAGTATCAATGAGCCAGGGAAATGTCTTTGCAAAAAGCTATAACATTTTAAGACTTTAAGGTCCTCTTCCGAAGTGATAGCATCACCTACTTCTTTAGAATTAGTAAATCCTAAAGCTTTCAGTTTGACAGCCTTATCAACTAGTTGATGATTCGGATTCAGACCCTTAATAGTCTTCATGTACTCTACAGCCATTAGAGTATAAGCTAATTGCACTTCTTGGGCTGTGAATCTCTTTGTGCCTACAGACGTATCTGTAGAAGGACTAAAATTGTTCATAATTACTTTTGTTTAACTGAACCTGGTCTGGTAGTAGCTCTCTTAAATGAATCAGATTGCTTATCCCACCAAGCCTGTCGGTCTTTAAGACGTTGTACTTTCTTCTTGTATTTCATAGGTTTATCCTATTTCGTTACTAGCATTATAAGCAAGCTTGTCGGCTTCCTTATTATGTTCATCACTTGCATGACCTTTACACCACTCAACAGACACTACTTTATGCCTGTTCACAGCCTTATCAAGACGTTCCCACAAATCAGTGTTGGCTTTCCTCTTCCACCCTTTAGTAAGAGTTCCTACAATATACATAGAATCTGTTACTATTGTAATTTCAGAAGGTTCCTTTATAGATTCCAGGGCAACTATGGCAGCCATTTGCTCCATTCGCTGATTGGTGCTGTTCTTATACATCTTACTGTATTGGAATATCTTCTTGTCATCCTCTAAAATGACAAAGCCTATTCCCCCTTGATTTCTCGCAGGAGAATAGGCACCATCACAGTATATTCTGTACTTATGCGTCGGCATTAGGATTCTCAACAAAATCCTCATCATCCTCATCTTCTTCGGATATGACATCTTCATCAATAAGGTGCTTAACCCACATACCTAAGATAAAGATGACATAGAATTTGTCTTTCTCCTGTTTGTAGTTAACCTTGTCAGAGACTTCATTAACTACATCTAACATTGTGAACTCCTCTTTAGCCATAGCATCGTCAGCTATAGCAGACATTTCTTCTACATAAGGTCTAGCCTTCTGCATCGCTTCGTCAAAACTCTTTACTAAGGCTATGCCTTCATCACCTCTAATTTGCATAGCAACAGATAGAGGTTGTTGCAATTCATTTCTAAAGAAGCCCAAATAGAAAGCTTTCTCTACATTTCCGTTCACGAAGTCATTGAAAGATTTAGCTTTCATTACTTCTTCTACTTTGAAATCAATTTCTGATACGTCTCTGATTTTGTCCATAATGTTATGATAGCAACCCACCAATCTTCTCGGCCATGGCTGTTGCTTTGTTAGAAACTGCTTCAAGGTTTGCAGCTTCAGTTTGTAATTCGATAATCTCTTGTTCTCTAACCTCTTTCTCTGCTTGAGCTTTAGATGCTACCTCTTTAAGATTGGTAACAGCTTTCTCAAATACATCAATAATCTTAGCTGATTCTTCGGCTAGTGAGGTACTTGTTACTTTAGCCGGTTCGGCTGATTGTTTCTTTCCAAACATCTTATAGGATTAGAATTACAGGGTTCAGGGTGAGCGGCTGTCGGGAATCGAACCCAATCTATCACTTGTGCGCATACTAAAATTAGTGATGTGCCCTCCTTTACACTACAACCGCATGGAGCAGTGGTTAGAATACTAATAGTCAAACACTAATAGTCATTCCTAAAGAGGTGTTCTGCAACCACCCCACAGTCAGCGCTAAACTGCACGTCTTATTACATACGCTCAACTAACCATACACCAATAATGACCTAGCAACCTCGGTCTATAAAAGTCAGAGTCTGTTCCATTGGAGTCAGGATTAGAATTGGCAAATCCATAACAGTAATCATAATAGTCTGCTGCTTTATGAGGTTTAGCAATCTTACCAAACTTGGGCAAAGCATGATTCTTGTTCTCCTTCCATTGCTTAGTACTAATGTTGTATCGACGACCTTTAGGAGTCTGCTCAACAGATTGTACTAATCCATTATCATCAACTCTAAAGAAAGCTTGTCTCCATCTATAATCGGTGAAGTAGTCGTCTAGGTATTCAGTTTTATCAGTATTCTTAATCCACTCATTCCAGGCTTTGGCTAGCTCTTTATAAGGCTTACCTACATACTTGGCTATGAATTTCACAATCCTGGATTCTTTAACGTATCCATAACCGTGGTCCCAAGCTATATGACAACTTTTGTCTAATACCTTTCTACCATATCCTCTCTGCGCTGCTACTTCTTTAGACACTCTCAAATTGAAATCAGCATCAAAATCAGCTAGCGTTACTTTAGTAAGGTGTCTAGGATAGTAACTTGGATTACGAGTATGCTTGCTTTTACGTTTATACTCTTTCCTATGACCAAGTTTAAGTCTTCGTTCACTCATGTTATAGTATTTTAGTTACTTTACCAAATACGGATTTGGTCCACCCATTAATCTTACCATGATTGTTGCCTATAAGAACTCCTCTGTCTCCCTTAGCTTTGACTAAGTGAGTATAGTATCTACCTTTAACTTTGCAGAATACTATATCACCTACCTCTACATCGCTAAGATTTATAGGACTCAAGACATGCTCTTGGCCAGATTTGATTAGAGGAGTCATAGAGTTTCCCTTCTCTGAGGTTCTGAAGGATTTTCCTTCGGTCAATAGTCTCTCCTTGTAATGCATCGGCTTTAGACATTAAATATACAAAGTTTAATCTCTCTTCCATGGTAGAACCATTACTTATTCTTTCAAACAAGGTTAGTTCTTGCCCATTTTTGTAGTTATAGTAAGATATCAACTCATTATATCTGGCAGTTTTACTATTCAACGAAGCTATAGTCATTGGATATCTTCTTAGCACTACTCCCCTATATAAATCAACAAGTTCACCCAATGAGTTGGCAATCTTTAATAACCTAACTACATTGGGTGAACCGTGTTTCTTGTACCTAATAGCATAACTCTCCAGAGCAGCATCCCAATCATGGAATACATGTTGAGCTTGAGTTAAATCAATCTCAACTATTTTGCGCAGGAACTCTTCTATAGTCATATTAATTAGATATTGTAGGTGATGTTAACTTGTCAATTAGATTCTTCATTGCTTCTTCACCAGCAGCAAAACCTTCAGAATACCCGATTTTATATGCCTTCTCTATAGATACAGCAACAGCTTCCATGACGCTATTGCCCTCATACTGTTTCTTTAATTCTTCTAATAGTTCTTTCATAAATCCTCCTTCCTTTAATTATTAGTAGCTTGAGTGGGATTCGAACCCACACGTCCATTTCTGGACACCAGAGCTTAAATCTGGGGCGTCTACCAATTTCGCCATCAAGCCATACCCTTATACTGACATCATGACCTTGATTGTAACTACAATTATCATTCCTATAGTACTTATAGCAGCTATACTTAAGAATATCTTAACCCATTTAAAGTCACAATCCCATATAGTTAGTAACATAGCTATTAATGCAGCCACAAATGCAATGACTACAGTAATCATTAATGCTGTTTCCATATCAATCTCTTACTAAGTCTATCCAATTAATTAGGATATGATACAACCACCTCATAATACGTAATCGCAATAAGTGTCAACAAAATCCTTAGCTTCTTTTAAACCACATTTAGCAGATTCTTTTACATGCTTAACTGCTTGCAGTTTGGAACCAGTCTGTACAAACTGTTTCATCTTAAAGAAGTCTTCACATGACAAATCAATTGTATTATTCCAACGCTTCCTGTATGCAAGCATTGCATCACTATACTCTTGAGGATGTTCTGTCCAGGTAATTTGTTGGTCTAATATAACTGTACAAGTTCCATCAAGTATATCATATTCTCTAGATTCTACGGTGAATTTACCAGCTTCTAACACTACTATATCAGTAGGAAATGGAATCATCTCTGATGAGATTGATACTTCCTCTATTGTCTTATCATCTTTTACAAATTTTACAAACATAATCTTTAAGTATTAACTAATAATGTGGCGAGAAGGTGACTCGAACACCCAACCTTGCGATTATGAGTCGCACGCTCTAGCCAGTTGAGCTATCTCGCCATTAATAAGAACATAAAGCTCATCGTGTCTACATCGTTACCAATGCAACCTTAATACCTCCCGTTTGCTTCACTGCCGGCTAGTCTGGCTTTGTCTCCTTATGTTCTTATATATGAATAATCCGCCTGGCAGGGCTGTGAGCTGCCTTACCAATTATTGACGTCAGCTAATTTATGGAATAGCACGTCTGCTAAACTGAAATAGCCCTATAGTCATTTCTACACCTGCTCACATTTAAGTGGTGGATTACATGTTTATCGGTATTTATCGAACATGCTGTCTGATGCTTCTTCTCCCCACATAGACACGATACCTACTTTGGTAGCCCTAAATACTATTGGGTCTTCTAACCTTCTTTTACGGTCTTCTTCAGCTTTAGAGAAGATTTCTATGCGAATATTATTCTCCATAGTATCATAAGGCGCTGCAATTAGCCAAGTGTTATGGTCTAAATATGAGGTGCCAAGATGTAGGTAATCTTCCTCCTTATAACTTCCACCTATAGACCTCATGTACTGATAACCACGGTCAATACCTTTGAATACAAATGGGAATCTAGAGAAATACTCAACAAGCCGTTTGGTCATGTCCTTAGACATTCTTGAATCTATTCTCGCAGCTTCAACCCAACTGACGTAGTTAAGATTTAAAGAGTTCAAAGCGTTAGAAGCCTTTGCTATTTGTGACACATTCTCACTTGGAATGAATCCGCTGAAGGTCGATATTGGACCACAATACAAATTGTACTTCTTCAGGATTGCAAAGAAATCCTCGTAAGTTACAACCAGTGCATCAGGATACGATTCTTTAATCCAGGATGTTATTTCGTTAACCTTCTTCAGGTCTAATTTCTCTGGACCTAAAGCTGACTTATACTTCTTAGACTCGAGAATAGTCCTAAGAGTTTCTGCATTCTTAGTTCTACCTAAACCTGCTGCTTCCAACTTATCAAGCTCCTCTTTGATTTGCTCGGAATTGTCAAAGTCTTGATTGCCTTCTACGTACTTCTTATAGTACTCCATAGATGCTGTTACTAAGGCTAAACGTAACGCATCTGCACTCAATTTCTCCATACTATGATAAATGTTCTTTAATATCAATCATGTATTTTATACCTTCAATTATCACACATGCTAGCCCGCCAACGAGCATAATGAAGTATAATGCAACAATTAGTGGTTCCCAACCAGTCCCATAATCACTTCTATTGAGATTAAAGCTAAGCCTGTTTGACTTGTTATTAATAAAAGCTCTATCATAGGTTGGTTTATCTACACGTAGTTTGAACTGATTATCCCTACCGTCGGCTATTAGTGTAAGCTCATATACAGTATGCGTCTGTTGATTAACTGTTTCGGTATAACAGTCCTTAGCAACTACTGTAGTCCACACAGGTTTGTCAATACAGGTTTCTTTAACTAAGTTAGATTTACATCCTCCTAGTCCTACTAAGCACACCACCAGCCATATTACTATCAAAGTTGTATGTCTGAAAGTGTTAGCTGGTGGTCTCATATCAACAATTGTCGGCATCTTCTGTCAATAATTTAGTTGCCTTATCCATTCCTAACTCGTAAGCTTCAGCAATTAATACTGCCGCACTTGCTATAGAAAGCTTACCACCGTTGTCCTCTGCTACGTTAGCTGCATTTTCAAGCAGCTCACTTAAAGTTTCTACCATAATTAAATACATTTAATAGTTAATAATCTAGTAGGGTAGGTGAGACTCGAACTCACACGCCCGAAGGCACTTGGGCCTAAACCAAGCCTGTCTGCCAATTCCAGCACTACCCCATTGTTACTTCATCAAATTGATAAATTCATCTTCATGTCCCTTATAGTATCGCTGGAGATATGCAATATACACAGCTTCGTCCTTAACTATTTGAGGGAATTTGGATTCAAATTGTTCTACTTTCTCTTCTCCTACTATACTTACATGAAAGTCTCTAGGTGTGTTATCCACCTTAGTTGCAGACATTAATAAGACTAATAGGAATATCAATAAATGTTTCATTTAGTTGTTAATAAAAGGAGAGCGAGATTGCTCTCGCCCTCCAAGGTTTATTTGTTGTCTTTCTTCTCCGTAGAGTAGTCCTTACGGTCGAGTTCCCACTGATACTCACACATCTGAGTGATTGCTTCAAGCTTCTCTGTACCCAGAACGAGTTTGAGAGCATTTACCAATCTTTCAGCCGGAGTTTCCACAACAGCTTTCTTGGATGCGAGTCCAAGTTGACGTTGATAAGATTCAACGCTAGCTTTGATATGGAACGATGTTACATGGGTTTCTTCTGTAAAGATGAGTTTGGATTTGGTTGATTCAACGATTTCAGCCATAAATGCCGGAGCAATTTCAGCTTCTTGAATGTAGTTACATACTTCACTCAAATCATCGTCGATTGTATATCCTTCTTCAGCGGTGAAGGTAGAACGGATGAATTTCTCCGCAGTTTCAGCGTCCAGACAGTCCATGGTAATCACAGAACCAATTCTCTTACCTCTCAAGAAGGTAGGTTCAATCAATTCAATGTGATTAGTAGTGAACAAGGTGATTACGTTCATATCTTTGGTATCACCACCGTCCAGAGTATTCAGGATGTCTTGCATAGCAGCATCTCTGTTACCTCTAGTTACTTGGTCAATATCTTCAACAAATACGACAACACCATGACCCGAACGGTCAACAACTTTACACATGCGCAGAGTTTCTGCAAGAAGAGAAGGATTCTTCAAATACACGAATGACCAGCCGTTTGTCACAGCATCTTTAGCCAGCTTAAATGCCAGCAAGGTCTTACCTGTACCATATTTACCTTCCAGCAAACAACCATACTTCAATGGAATACCTTTAGCCAGACATTTCTCCGGATACAAGATTCTTGAACGTAGCGGTTGCAATTCAAATTCAGTCTTCTTAGAAAGAACCATGAATTGTTTCTCAATGCCGGCAAGTGTCATGATAGTAGGTTCAGACAGATTGCTGATTTCCAGTGCTTGATTCTTGTAGATAGACTCCGATGCTAACAGCTCTTTAGTTCTGTCAACAATATCATCAATCAATGACTGGTATTTGAACTGGCATTGTCCTTTAATAAGGAGTAAATGACGGTCATTGTCATAGTTGATGTTGATTTCAGAATCCTCTCCCAATTCTTCAAGGCTGATTTTACCAAACGGAACCTTGGTACGAGAACCGTCTGCCAGAACAACGTCTACGGTATCAATATTGCTGTTTCCAGAAGGACTGTTATCCTCCTTACTAACGGCAGAACCGAAGATTTCATTGATTGCTCTGTTCAACTGATATACACCGTCCGGTTTCCAACAAAGCAGCGAGTATTTGAAACTTGCCATTTTCTTGGACTGTTTGATTTCACCTTCGATGAATCCCAGAGCATCAGCATACTTCACGTTGCTTTGGAGCACTTCAATCATTCTCTGTTTCTGAGTTTCCTCGTACTTGTTAACTCTCTGCTTAATAGCAGCTGTAGTTCCTTGCGGAATAATGTTCTTTGCCATTACTTAATTAGGTTTATTAATCTTATTTACTTCTTTAATGATTGCCTCACAATTCTCTCTTGTTGTAGTTAAACAACCAAGTTGAATAATAGAACCGTCTTGAGTGATAGTCAGGTTCTTCTCTTCGATTGTTTCCCTACATAGACCTCCTCTGATAATTCTTTTAATGAGTGGAAAGGGTAATATAGTATTCTTACAGAATATCATATTCTTGCCTTCCACATAAATGACATCGTAGCCGTCAATGCTACCTACTACCTTACTCATTCGATTCAACTATTAACTGTGTGGGCCCGGCCGGACTTGAACCGACAACCTCCTGATTATGAGTCAGTTTCTCTAACCGATTGAGATACGGGCCCCGAACGCCCATGTTTACTCACAATTAACAGTTCTCAAAGAGTAGTGTTGTTAGTGACTTCATGATAAATTCTATTTTAAACTGAAATAATTAGTAGTTGGGCTACCAGGATTCGAACCTGGGCTACAAGAGCCAAAACCTTGTGTGACTACCACTACACCATAGCCCAGTAAAAGGAGTCCGAAGACTCCTAAACTAACTTATCGAATATCATGGGTTGTATTGACATCCATAAATTCGCTAGCATTTCTTGCTCTGCGTCAGATGCTTCATCCCAATGTGATACGTACAATTTCTCCGTTCGTTCATTCCTATAAGGAACTTTAAATGAACGGTTAATGCGTACACTGTGTGCGAATAGGTCTTTGTCGAAATCAATAGCCCTAAGCGTCTTCTGGAAATCGTTGAACTTATTATTAGAGTCATCGACATCCCTAACAGACATTCCAGAAGGAAACGGGCCGTTACCATGCCTTGTTATATAAGGACGAGTTACATAACAAGTTTGGATTTCTTTACGTATACCTGCTTTCCGCAACAGCTCGTAAGCGTTTTGTGAAGTTGTATTAGACGGAGTACAATAAGGCATTATGCCGAATCTTTGGTCAAGCAATATTCCCTGTGAACCTTCAAACACTAGGTTATCATAATTCAACAAGCAATCTTCATTAACCGTACCTGTATGTAAGAAATAAGCATGTGCTAACCTACACCAGTTGTCTAGGTCTATCGAAGGATATTTACTAGACATGTTGTAATAGTTATCCACTATGGCATTTAGTTTCTCACGCAGTATGTAAGGATTCATACAATCTACAACTGTTAAGCTGTATCCTGCCTTAACTCGGTCCAAACAAGCTTTAAACCCTGTACCTACAGTACCATGTCGTAAGTTCTCTTCGTTATTAACTTGGGAATAGACATCGAAGGGAATTACAACTTGGCAGTGAGGGTGATACTGAACAATGGGATGAACTCCCATTTTAGCTAAGTCTGCACCCTCCAACATAGAGGTAATTGGGTCTACAGTACAGTATTCGGACCAGTACGTCGGCACTCCAAGTAAGGTTCCGCTGCCAAAGTTACTAAAGGTATGCATTATGTCTCCATGCTTTACAGTATGTCCTACTTGATGTCCACCACTAAACCTGACTACTAATACAGACTCTCGCTTACCTATGTACTTGTTACATAAGTTGTGAACTGTCTGTCCCTTACCTTCGTCTCCAAAGAATGTTCCTAATACAATACTAATCATTTCAGTTTAATAAAATTTGTCATTATTATCAGACGGCACATCCTGCCATTCCTGACTAACAGAAGCACTAGGAGCTAAGCCTTCAACAGGCTCCTCATAGTTCTCTTTAATTGCGGTGACAATCACCTTGTCTACTTCTCCAGATGCACATGTCAATACATTCTGTCCAAGTAAAGTCTTCCAAGATTCAGCAACCCTTGAGCCATGACTGGCATTAGTAATGTGAATGTGGAATACATGGTACTGTTCCTTTGCTTTGTCAAGAGCTTCTTGACAAGTAATGGTTTTAGCACCTTTTTGATACCCTAGAACACGTTCTAAGTAACACCCCTCTACCTTATCGAGATTTGGTTCATCTCCAATAGTAAATAGGAATCCCTTAGTGTGTCTTTCAAACCAGGAATCAGTTTCGGTATGATAACCTGCCACAATATGAGCTAGTAGATAGCTTTCACCTCTATTACCTCCTCCACCACCTTCAATCACGAATGATTGTAAAGTGTCAAGGATTTTAGCTGTATCAGACTCAAACTGGCCAATTTGAATTGGATATCGGTCATAAACGTGGTCCCCAACTGCCATAAACATGATTTGTGGGTCACGTACACCTAGTTGAATGAGAGAGTCCATAATCTTAGGGAATTGGTCTCTAATCATTTCATAAGGTGTGTCCATCATTGAACCAGTAACGTCTAGCGCAATGATTATCGGAGTAGAGAAAGGATGTTCTTTAGAATCACGAGATTCACGAACACCCACGTTAACCATTTCTTGCCTTATCTGCGTGTTATACTGCCTAACATTGTTGTTAAGCGATGCAGCAGTATTACATGCATTAATGGCATGGCTCTTAAAGAGTTCATCCCTAGTGGAGGTATATAACCCCCTACTGCCGGCCTCTACATCATAAGCAATTCTAGAATAACTACCTGCTCCCATAAATTATTCATTTACAGTTGCAGCAACGTCATCCAAATTAATGGATTCTGATGCATCAGCGGGAAATTCTTCTGCATCGACTTGCATAGCTAGAGCAAGTTCAATCTTTGCAACACGCAGTTTACGTGCCAATTCATGTCTTGTTCTTACCCATTCAGCCGGATTCAGTCCTTCTCCCGGATTCAAAGAGTCTCTTGATTTAACAGCCAGGTCATTGTGTTTGTTGATTTCTCCCTGAATGCGGAGTACTTTCAATTTACAATCCTGAACAAATCTGTCTTCCTCGATTTTAGCCAATTCATACAGATTCTGCGCTCTTGCATCAAGTACACTTTGTCCACTCTTACTTAATTTCTCTTTAAAACTGCTCATTTACACTTACATTTAACATGTTAAATTCAATAAGCATCTCTGTGTGGTAATTTATAATCTAACTGTAATCATCTAGGATTACAATCGAGCCGACTGTCAGATTCGAACTGACGTGGAGTTTCCTCTCGTGATTACAAGTCACGTGCAATCAACCACTATGCGAAGTCGGCATAAACAGGAGACGATGTTACCAAGTGTGCTGACATCTCCTTCGTAAATCAAAGAAAGCGGTGCATACGAGATTCGAACTCGTGATATCCACCGTGACAGGGTGGTGTCCTGGGCCACTGAACGAATGCACCATGAAGCTTGCTTAACCTACCCTCGAAACCTATGCTTGGACTTGCAATCAGTTATTCAGATATTGTCCCTTCCCGCTAGCTGAGTCATTCTCTTACTGTAATCGTGTGTCCAACTCACAATCACTATTCAGATGTGCCAAATGGGACATGGCAATTCATAGAAAGTGGGTGCTAGCCGTTTCTATCCCACCATTGCGTACTACAGTGCTAGCTACCGTCTAAGCTCCTATCCCTTACGTCGCCTTAGAGTGTACATGATTATTATTGCCTAACCAGTTACCTGATTGGAAGGATTATGTACGAGGTACTGCCAACGGGATTCGAACCCGTATTTTCAGTGTGAGAGACTGATTACCTAACCCTTAGTAGATGGCAGTGTGTTAAATAGTCGTGAGTAGTTAATTGCAACTATGACAAAATTAAGATTAAAGTCAAAGACCAGCCTATTGCTATCTAGGGCAAAGTCAAAGGAATTTTGTAACTTCGCAATAGACTGACAGGGTTTGAATTAATAATACTTAATTATGCTGGAAATCGTCCCTGTATGAAATACAGAACACGATTAATTTGTCGACAATGCATCGACTAGAGTCTTTGATGCAATTCATACTACTCACGCAAAGCTATGTTAGAATCCAATGAGATTCAAGACTATAGCACCTATTTATCTGGATTGGAAATCTTAGTTAGCAATTCATAAGTTGCTTGTAACTCATTAGGAATTACTATCTTAAGTTCCAATAGTTTCTTACGTTCTTCAACTTTCCAAGTTTCACATTGTTGAGACAGGGTTTTGGCATCCAAATTGAATCTACCAACAGCTTGTTTATAAGCCTGATTGACTTCATATTCAGAATCCTTTACCATTTTATCAATCTTAAACTTAATCTTATTAAGTCTGGCTGATATGTCTCTGTGTTTCTGCTGTAATGCAAAGAATGTATTCTCTACCTTATCGCTACTAACAGACGGGTCATACGAGTACACGATTGTGTCAGTACCAGAACCTTCAACTTTAGTAGGATTAGTATAGGCATCCATTAAAGCTCTACGGGCATTTGCAAACGGACGCATCGGATGAATATACTTACCAATGGCAGATGCTTCTGCTTCTAGTCTGTAATATTCCATACGTTCTGCAATGCTCAATGAAGCAATTGCTTCCTCTTCGGTAAGGATATGACCCTTAATCGGGGTGTCCAACTTGAATCCAGCTACGTCTGTAGCATATAAATCCCATGTGTACCTGTTAATAATTTCAAGTTCTTCTTCTCTAGCCTTAATAGCTTCACGAATCCATGCACAGAAGGCATTCATATTAGCAACTTCTTGAAGTAATGTGGGCACATTATCAAGATATGCCTCATTTCTACCTGTCTTCACAGTCCTAGAGTTACCTCCACTTAGCAAGCTAATATTGACATTCACAAACCCTACAGAATCTAAAGCTTGTCTATTAGATTCTACTGTTTCCTTAGCTATATTAGCCAGGTGATTGGCAGAAGTTTGGGTTAGTCCCTTCTCGCCAAAGAATACTTTGTTACATTCTTTCATAAGCTGTAATTATTAATTCATTACTAATGCACTGGATAGGGGATTCGAACCCCTGTTTACGCATAGAAAGTGCGTCGACCTAAACCACTAGTCGAATCCAGTATACCTTATTAAGCCTTCCAGAATACAAACTTATTGCCTTCTGGACATCTTACATACTTCACATCAAAACCATTCTCTCGATATAGAGGTTCTACATCTAACCAATGGTTCTTAATTACTTCTTCTTCAGTTAGACCTTCAGATGCTACATAGGCTATTACATCTGATTGCTTAAATTCAGAAGCTTTACCACTCCAGTTCTTAACTATTAAAGTATTAAAAGCTAAGATAACTGCATCAGGAATAGATTTTAAATCTATACTCCTCAATTCTCTTGAATTTAATACCTTCACCATAATTCTAATAATTAGGTTAATAATGATTTTCGCAAACTCTTATTAGCCAGCGCGGAGAGTGCTGGATTCGAACCAGCGGAACCCTTTTGAGGTTCGGTCCCTTAGCAGGGGACTGGTTTAAGCCACTCACCCAACTCTCCAATCCACAGAAGACTTATTTATGCTATATCAATCGCTTATGATTACCTCAATGCTGTAAGTCTTCTTAGAAATTCACTGTAAAAGGATTACTTTACAGGAGGAAAATTGTCACCTTTAGCTGGTGATTCTTCTGGCTTCTTGCCAGTGATTATTTGCTTAAGCGAATCTGCAATAGGCAAATTACGGGCAATTTCCAAACTCGGAGCAAGATTCTTAGCCATATTAGCCATGAACTGTCCAGCAGTGTTGGAATCACCATACACAGTAACATTACCAAGCTGGATATGTTCAAATACCTTAGCGTTGGCTTCAGCAACTTCCTTCCACCTGTCGGTCATTGCATATTGAACGATTGCTTCAGGATGCATACCTGATTTAATCATATGTTCAACTGCAAGAGCCGGAGCCATTTCCATTGCCTGTTTCTGTTCAGCTTCTGCCATTAAAGATGCTTTCTTACCTTCAGCTTCGGCAAGAAGTTTCTTCTTAGTACCTTCAGCTTCTGCTTCCAGTTGCATCTTAGTAGCATTTGCTTTAGCTTCTGCTGCTTTCAAGATTTTAGCTGCTTCCGCTTCTGCTTCAAGAATGGCTACACTCTTAACAGCTTCTGCTTCAATCTTAGCTTTCTCTTTGGCCTTCTCGGCAGGTATAATCACTTCGGCTTTAAGCTTAGCTTCTTCAGCTTTAGCTTTAGCTTCATTAACTTCTACCTGACGTTCCTGCTCTGTTTTAGCAACTGCCATTTGAGCTTCAACTTTGGAAGTACCAGCTACTCTTTCAGCTTCAGCTTTAGCTTTCTCTGCTTCTCCCTTAGCTTTGGAAACTTCAATAGTAGCTTTCTGTTCAGCTACTCCTGCTGCTTTCTCTGCTTCAGCTGCCTTTTGACGGGCTTCTGATTCATACTGTGCAGTTTTAGCTTCTTTCTCCTGCTGTGCTTTAACAGTTTCAGCTTCTTGGTTTTGTGCTGCTACTGCCATACGAACTTCCTTCTCTGCTTCTGCTTCTGCCTTAGCGGCTTCAGCTTTGGCAGTAAATTCTGCTTCTTTAGCAGTTGCATAAGCTTGCTGCTCTGCAATCTTGGCAGTTCTCAATGCTTCTTGCTCGGCAACTTTGGAAGCTTCTTCAGTTTGGGCTGTAGCCACACCAATTTCACGTTCCTTTCTTTGCTCTGCAACAGCAATTTGTTGTTCCTTATGCTGCTCGGCCAATTGAGTTTCTTTCTCTTTAGTGGTCTTAGCAATAGCAACTTCTTTCTCCCTGTTAGTTTCAGCCACTATAGTTTCTTGCTCCTTAGTAGCTGCTGCAATTGCAATCTCCTTCTCTCTCGTAGTTTGAGCTATCTGGATTGCTCCTTTCTTCTCTTCTTCTGCGATATCAGCTTGTGATTGCGCTCTTGCTTTAGTCTCTTCTTTCTTACCAAGATTATCAATATATTGAGCAGCATCTTGAATGTCACTGATATTGATATTCATCAGATAAAGACCAAGTTTGTTCAATTCCGTATTGATATTGTCTCTAGCTTGAGCTAGGAACTTGTCTCTGTCAGAGTTAAGCTCTTCAATAGTCATCGAAGCAATAACAAGCCTCATCTGACCATAAACAATATCTGAAATCAAACTTTCTTTAACGTCATCATCAGCACCTAGTAAGCGATTAGCAGCATTCTGCATAATCAGCGGTTCTTGGCTAATAGCAACAGTTACAGTGGTAGGGATAGTTACACGAATATTTTGAGCTGACAAAGCATTCTTCAATACAAGATTCAATTGAATCGGTTGCATTGACATTACTTCATAACCCTGTATAATCGGCCATACAAAAGCTGCACCACCATGATAAACCTTGGCAGTTTTAATTTCAACTTCTCTGTCAACCAGATTACCTTTAGCGTCGCGTTCGCTAACTTTCTCTTTGTGAGAGCCTGTTTTACCATAAACTACCAACAATTCGTCAGATTTACATTTACGGTAGCGGGATAGAATCCCAATGATAGTGATGATTGCAACTAGTACAACTACACCAACGATAATTAATGATGTCATTTCCATCTTGAAATTGGTATTAATCTATGTATAATTTATTGTCTTCGTATTTACGAATCGTTACTGGCTCATTGACAGGATATATCTTCTTATTAAGAGATACAACTTCTACTTCTCTCAATGCTCCACTTATGTTCACGGATGCCAAATGGCGCCCTTCACCTAAATGTACATAGATAGTAGCAGTTCTGCCAACTAAGTTAGTCTTCGGTTCGTCTTTAGGAAGGTTCTGCAATTTCATACAGAACTTATATAAATGATACAGCATAAATACAAATACAAGACCTATAAAGAATCCTATTAACCAATCAATCCAGGTTACTTCATAACCTAATAATTGCTTAATAGATGTCCATCCTCCGAATCCCATGAAGAAATGGATAAATCCTTTAAAGGATACAACATCACTGACATCAAAATCAGCATCACCATCAAAGTCTACGTCGACATCGAACTCCCCAGCAACCCATGATATTATGAATTGTAGGATAAATATACCATAGGCGATGCCTCCTAAGATATAATACAAGTTATTGTCCATCTTACTAATAATTATTTAATCTATTAAAGTGGGGCGAAATGGAGTCGAACCATTATCTCTGGATTTTCAGTCCAGCGCGAACTGACCACCTGCGCTACCGCCCCATACTGCCTACACATACGTCTTCACTGGATTTTATGCTTTATTACGCCAGTTGCTTTGGACAGTCTAAATCCTTCGGTGCTGTACAGCTATACATATATTAACGAGGCCTCAACATTAATTAAGCTGCCATCGCACCTACTCCCATTACTTCGTCACGCAACGTACCCTACATTCCACTTTAGGATTTTCACCTAACCACATCCTCGGCATTCCGTTTCAAGATAAAATATAACTCTGCTGAATAAGTCAAACCAAACAGGAAGATTTATGATACGTTTATACCTAAACAGCAGAATTGGGTGACATACGAGACTTGAACTCGTAACCCTTAGAACCACAACCTAATGCTCTGCCAATTGAGCTAATGCCACCATATTGAGTTATTGCAACTCTAATCCTTCTTTTAGTGCCCTAGTATATGCCATTCTAGCAAAGAATAGTTCAGCCACAGCCATAACTACTGGCTCTGCTAACTCTTCGGCTTCTTCAGCTCTTTCTTCTTTGGGCTTAGATTCTACATATTCTAGTAATTCCAACACAGCTCTATTAGCTTCGACCAGGCGACTATAAGCAATGCGAACTTGTTTATAGTTCTTATATCTTTCTCGATATGGTCTTATTGCATTCCATGAATATGAAGCAGCTACTATTATTGATATGGCACATAGTACCATAAATCCGAAGGATTCTCCTTTAGACCATGCTGAATAGATTTGACACAATACAGCACCCAAACATAGATTCTGTCCTATAAAGAGGGACAATAAGAACCAATAAGCTGAAAAGGCTTTCTTTGCTTCATCAAGTAATGATGCTGACTCCTTTAGCTTCTCTTGTTCAGCTTTTAATGAGTCAATTGACACTTCCATAGCTTCTCCTTCGTCTGAATCTTTAAGGCGTTCATATTCCTCTTCACTAATCTTGGTTATTTTCAAATCTTCTAATTCTTCTCGATTCATTACCTTTCAATTTAAGTTCAATATATTTTACTTTTGTCTCCTATATGCACGACTTCTATTAGCATTTCCAGTAACTCCATATAGCCTACCGATTACTTCATAGGACAAATTCTGGACTAGTATTAAATTCTCTAATTCTTCCTTGTTATATTTGCTCATAATATTCGCACAATTTTAACTGCACAATTTTAACTGCACAATTTTAACTGCACAAATATACGAACATTCAAGTTCGAATCCAATAAAATTCAACACTTTCTAAATTATTAGACCTAGTGGAGGCACCGAGAATCGAACTCGGGTCTTTAGCGTGCAAGGCTAACATAATTGCCACTATACTATGCCCCTATATTTAGCCACACTATCGTAGGGCTATCAGCTCCCAACGTCCGACTGATTACGGAAGGTTACCTACCGGTCTGATAACCTATAAAATGCACAATTACTTAGTCATGCCCCAACTGTTCTTGTCAGTCTCCGACTCCAACCCATAGCATGTTATAGAACTCTACATGCATACCCTCCTCATTGTGCACTATTTTAAACCTATCATTTCAGCAATTTCTTCAAATGAATAATTCAGAAATAGTCTATCCATATCTGCATCAGATTTAACCCATTTAGGTCTAGGATATATAAGAGTAGGAGAATGTCCTCTCTCATGTAATCCATACACTACTTCCTTCTTACCTTTAATAAGACGAAGGTCAATATGCTCTGACATAGAAGAATAAAATCCTATATTAGAATCTTCTACATATGTAGAACCCTTCTTAGACATTACCTTGCGATAAGGTTTATACCCTTTACTAATTAAATACTCTATGAACCCAATCATGTTAACTATTATTAGTACTCCAAGTAGGATTCAAACCTACGACCCACGCCTTAGAAGGGCGTTGCTCTATTCACTGAGCTATTGGAGCATCATCAGAAGGCAAATTGAACTACATGACACAGTAAAAGTGCTGATGCCTTCTTATATTACCCATTCAGTTATTCTAGATTAGGTAATTTTCTTGTTTCTTTCTTAAACTGTCTCCTATTATAGCGTTCTCCTTTACATATAGGACAACTACAAGGAGTACTGGTTGTTTTGTAGGCAAACGTATATTTAGAATTATATAATTCTGTCCAATGTCTACCTCTTGCCGTTTTATCTGGATTATACCAGTAGGCAGCGTGGAGTTTAATCCTAGTAATATACTTCTGGTCTTTCTTTAGGTTCCTCCACCTTTTGTTTCTTTGGATTAGTGAATCCTTCAGTCTCTCCGTTCTTAGTTCTTCCATCGTCTCTATCATTAGTGTTAATAATGTCTTGAGACGGGTTGTAGCCGGTTCCAACAAACTTCTTCATATCCAATCCTGTTAAATTAATTCCTTTCATACGATAATTTTACAATCTGTTAAATACTGCATGTTCCTTTAACCACTCTTGATAGAGCTTATCATCATAGTTACCTGAATACTCCCAATGAAATCTACTACATTCTATAGTCTTTAGTAAGAACTTCATCACAGACCTTGTATTAGCCTTCTTTGATATAGATGAAATGTAAAACTTCTCTTTATCAAAATCATAGTATCCTCGTAATACCACTCGGCGAGAATTTTGTCTATTTAAGTAAATTCTTGCCAACAACTTGGAGTTATTGTCTACATATCGAGTAGGTATGAATTTATAAGCCATCTGATTCAGCCAGCAATAAAGTAATACCAATACAATAGGCATTATTGACTGCATTCAACCTTTTCTTGAGTTCCTTCTTAGCCTTTCTGGACAACTTTGGGTACTCTGCATATAAATCCTGTTCAGCGGCTCTACTTGCTTCGCTTAATTGCTCAAGTAAAGCATTAACATCTTCTTTAGTTTTGTAATCCTTAAGAAGGACTCTAACTAATGTGGGACGTTTTACCATTTCTCGCATTCCAGATTCGTACACTCTACAAATTTGGTTTCTACTTAACGTAGACACTCTCCTTAATTTCACTTTAAACTTCATAGTACACTCAAATTAGTTGAGGAAGCAGAGGGATTCGAACCCCCGGACCCCGAAGGACCTCCGCATTTCAAGTGCGGTGCAATCGACCAACTCTGCCATACTTCCAATTAATAAGCACGCCCTGCACGACTCGAACATGCAACACACCCAGTTTTGGAGACAGGGGCTCTACCGATTGAGCTAAGGACGCATCAATTTTAGATTGTGGAATCTTTAAAGATGTAATACAGTACTACTAGCACTATAGCTCCCACAATGTAAGCACCAAAACTATGCATAATCTTATAATTTAATGTTAATAATGCGGGAAGGGCGAGACTCAAACTCGCTATCTTCGGCTTAACAGGCCGCAGCTGTATACCACTTAAGCTTCCTTCCCAAATGTTTAATTGACCTATCCCGATTGCATCGGAGTTAATCCCTATGGTAAGGAACTACTCCTGTTGGATACCACGTGTAGCTATCAGCTGACACTTTGAAATACCAACGAACTGCTTTCTTAATTAACTTAAATAGTCTCATAATACATCAGTTTTAGTCAATAAATAAATAATCTAGCTCATCGCTAAACAGCAACCAAAGCAAAATACTAGCAACAATAATACTCCAGTGAATGGATTAAATTGATGTTGAGCTATACAAGCAACTGTTCCTATAACAGAACCAATTACTAACAATACTCCAATAATCTTACTCATAAATGTATCTGATTTTAAATTAATAATCTAAATAAACCACTCTATCTTCACAGACTGAGTGGTCAAACTCGTTCTTTGACATCATGTACAATCTTAGTACATATGTGATTCCGCAGGGACTTGAACCCTGTTCTATAGATTAAAAGTCTATAGCATATCCATACATGCTCCGGAATCATCCGCAGAAGGCGCGTTATCAAAAACATGTAAACTGTACAATGATTAGTGCTGTACGCCTTCTTATGTTTCACTAAATCGAGAGTGGGCTGACGGAATCGAACCGTCCTAACCGCTTTTGCAGAGCGGCCCCTAAACCTCTCGGGTAAGCCCACATATCAATACGACTTATGGGCTTAACTATGAAACAGGTTAATCAAATCATAAATTAAAAGTTGTTGGGTTGATTTGATGATTGTTTAGTGAAACTATATATTATTGTGTTAATTATGGTTCTTATTAAAACTACTCTATTCTCACGAACTGAGTAGTTGTCCATATTTGCTATTATGGGATTATCAGCATCCTCTCTTGGATGCCACGGGGAGTATGGGTAGCCAGACTCGAACTGGCGACAACTAGGTCCCAAACCTAGCATTCTACCTACTGAATTACACCCATAACTACAGAAGTCTCTTAGTTTAATTAAAATCATAAAATATGAAACACTTTCTTTCGTGCTGTAAGACTTCTTATTCAAAGCTATTGAAAATTGTTGTATTGTGGGTGTACTTGAACCAAGGACTTACACGTTATCAGCGTGTTACTCTACCACCTGAGTTATACACCCATCATCAGAAGACAATAGATTCATTTACTTATGCCAACATACAGGAAATTGCTGTTTGTCTTCTTAGCATTCTGAAAATGCAAATGTACAATGATTGTAGTTGCGGTCGGACGATTCGAACGTCGTCTCTTATGAGCCCAGTAAGCTACCATTGCTCCACCACCGCAAGTGCCCCATGTTGGACTCGAACCAACGCCATACAAGTTTAGAATTTGCTCTTCTACCACTGAAGTAATGGGGCGACAGAGGGTTTTACGAGATTACCCACAACTCATCAACTATTCGATAATTTGATTCCACTGTTCAAGTGTAAGTTCCTTGACTACTATGCCATTTAGTTCAAATGGAGTATATTGGTTTCGCATAATCATTTCCCTTTAATTTGTTTACACATGTTAATAAACTCATCATCCGATTCACATATAATCGGATTCGTTTCCTTGAGATACATCTCCAGATAGGCTTCTTTAGACAAATCGTCCACGTCATCCGGATACACACCATGTACATCATATGACATATGAGAACCCCAGCAACTAAGCCAATCAGCATCCTCAAATGTAGTACATATACACACACTTAACCCAGCATCCTCTAGTTTCTTACGAAGTTCTGGAGTATTCTTCTTAATAAGACAGTGTTCACTCATGGATTTAATACACATAAACCACCTTTCTCGGAATCTCTAAGCACGTACTTAGTACCTGGAATACCAGGTCCTGATACCTTATAAATGGTTAGTTCGTTAATAAATTCATACTGCACTCTGTTGATTTTATAATCTCCATTAGTAGCAGCAGACTCATTGATTGATGCTTTACTTGTGGTTGCAAATAATGCCAAGAAGGTAAATACTCCACATAATCTCATCTATTATTAATAATGAGCGGGATAACAGAATTGAACTGTCATCTTCAGCTTGGAAGGCTGTTATAATAACCATTATACGAATCCCGCAGTTTACTTCTACTATTCTCTCGAACCATAGAAGGGTTTGTCGAGTTTGACCTCAACAGATATTGTATTTAATTATCGCAGTGTGAGTGGGCCCGGGAGGACTCGAACCTCCAGTCCAATTAAGGAGTAGATTTACAGTCTACGCGGCTACCAATTACCGGTTACGTGCCCGAATCACACAATCCATATTAACTGTGAATTGTGAGTGCAAAGGTAATGAATCTTCCCCACATGTAAAAGTTAATATGTATTAAATACGATAGAAGTTTGCTCGGTATTAAACTAAGCTCACATATTCTCTCGAACCGATGAGCTTAGTAGTTATTCAACAATTGCAGATACTTTAACTCGTAATAATGACTATGAGTCGAGATAGAAATGACACTGCATATGTTGAAAGAATCATATTAATAAAATGGTGTAGAGATAACCAGATTCGAACTGATGTTCTTCTAAAGATTGACTTTAGCTGTTCTACCACTGAACTATATCTCTATCCAGTCCCTATGGAATCATCCAATAAATTCCCACCTAGTATCACTAGATATGCACAAAGATTACTATACCAAATATGCGCTCTTCTCCATGCATAATGAAATCTATCTTCTATCCAATCAGAACATTAATTCAACTATTAAATAAACGGTGCGCGAAATACTTAGGCCTTCACAGGCTTCTTCTGCACGCTTGCATTCTTCTTGACAACATCCTTCTCTAGAATCATCATATTAAGCAACTCTTGATTCATAGCATGCTTAAAAATGTCTCTGGTGGTTTTAGGCACCTGGAACCTCTTCTCTCCAGTAATAAATGAGGATGTTGAATTATTAAGTCCATTTACTAAGAAGCAATTTGACACTCCTGGAACCAAAGCTACATTAGGTCTTCCTTTATATGCTAAAGGAACTCTCCAAATAATAACTTTGAACGCCCTTACAAATTCCTTACTGAAATTTGCTTTAAGCAATCTCTGCTTAAATTCCACGAATGCTTGGTTGTTCAACTTGGTAAAATATGTATGGTTAGTAATTACCACACAACCTCTAGGGAACTCTCCTTCATCTACACCATAATCTTCTTTCATCTTACACAGCATTTCTGCTATATTAACAATAGAAGGATTCTGGCATAATGCTTCTTCTTTGTCAGATTTCCATTTCTCAATGACATTCTGACCTTTGAACTTACGTAGAACCATGTTATCTTCTAACACGGCATAGGAGTTTTTGAATATTGTAGGAAGTAGTTCAGAGTGATATAAAGCATATACTTTACCCAAACTGTAAGCAGATGTTTCGCTATTCTCTATCTCACCATTAGCAGAATGGCTTATATCTCTTACTACCAACAACGGAGCTACTCTATTGCGTTTAGCATTATCAACGAATACGTTGAAACTTGCATTAATAGAAGTTTCCATAAATTCTGGAATCTCTTCGGCAATTTTATCCAGTCCATATGGTTTGAATAAAGTATGTAGAAATCCGCTATTAGAGGGCTTCTTACGGTTCTTCAACCAGTTCTGATACTTCTCTTTAAGACCTTGATGTTTGAGGAATTTAGAGCCTACTAGCTGTGCCAGCGCCTTTCCAGTAACAGTGTCAAAATCAATTTCCAAGAATTTCTTTTGACTGATTAACTGCTGCCATTGGGCTGCTTTCCCGCTATTCTTCATCTTCCTATATTTACGATAGGTGGAATAGTCTCCTTCGTCCTTAGGTTTACCATAAAGGCCTTCCGCCAAGAATTTGGCTACTGTGTTACGTGCTTTTGCCTCATCTGTCTTACATGCAACACTGGAACGAACACGGGGAAGATACTTCTTTACTAAATCACATGTCTGACCATTAGCAAGACCTGCAAATATGACTTTCTTGAAGAAGTCCCAATCCAATCTGTGCTTAAAGCCATGGAGTTGAACATCTAAAGCCATCATAGTAATGAAATCTTTCCAGCATCCAGCTGCTGCAAAATAAGCAATGTTGGCATGGAATGTGGGTTTGTGATAGATTGCCAACCACAGCATCCTCATTATACCTTCATTTTTCAAACCTTCTCCTTGCTGTGTATCAAGCTGTATAACTCCTTCCGGGGTAGTTATTCTACATTTACGAGTTATCATCCTCGTATATGCAGTAAACTTGGTACATAGTAATGGATTAGCTTTCCATAAAGGATACATATCTTTAGTCACTTGCACGTAGGTACGTGGCTGAAGACATTTCTTAAGATTAACAAACTGGTCTATGAATAACTGATTATTATCCACAAACTTAGGTTTATTCTCATCCCGCCTTTGACGTGCGGCATTAGGGTAAGGCCTCCTTGGCCTTTGTGCTCCTTTCATTTCCATCTCTTGTTAAATTTATTGTTATGAGAGTCTTTCTTTATTCTAAACAATAAACAAGCGGCATTACGGCAATCGGACATACGTTAACCCGCTCGCCACTTACAGACCGTAATGCACACTTGACCAGGCAGGAAAGAGGTTTGCTTGGTGACCTATCTGCATGCTGATTATATAATACAGACCGTGTAGATTCTCTCTTATACACAATATCTATAGTAGATTTGCACTACTGTTTCCTGATGCTTAATCAGGTGAACTCCTACTGTTCGAATAGATACAGGTTTCAACTCTTTGATATAGCCTTTAAGTCATAGACATACTCCGGAGTATGTCTACTGGTTCTTCAGACCAAGTTTTGCTACCACCATTCGTCAATAGTGGATTTACGGTATTAGATAGTCCACACGAAGGTCTACCGTCTCTTCGTTTGCTTCTAACACCACAGTCGTCGAAAGAATGTCAGGATTGTCAGCTGTAGTTATCATACTCACAATATCATGTGGGGATTCTAAGTACAAATAACCTCTACCGTCCCAAGCTGGAATATATCCACCTCGTAGAATGTTTCGAGACGGAATAGACTTGTAATAATAGTGTGCTGGCCGGTAGTGAGCGAATGATACGTTAATAGCTGATTGGTGTGTGCCTATGGTAAAACCACCCAGGACTGTTGCCAGTCTCGTCACCTTACTAACGTATTTTGAATCGCCTACTACATCTAGTCTTATGTTCAAGCCTGGATAGTAGAATTTAGCAACTCTCCTGCTTATATCCTTCAACGTTTGAAGAGATTGAAATTCAGCAACATCAACATAGTCTTTCTCCGATTCAGAACTACCGAAGATACAATTGATTGGTATTGGCTGATTAGCTTCAATACATTCTTCCAAAATAGTGATTGCTTCGGACGGAATAGCTTCATTACCAAGTCTGATTCTCTTAGTCCCATATAAGATATGAGCTATAATCTGACTAAGTGGCAATGATAATTTCTCCTTAGCAAAGTTGCTTTCCAAATCATATAGATATTGGCAAATGTGTGCACTGAATGGCGTGTTCCCTTGTACTGTAAACTTCATACTATCTGTTCAACTGTTATTAATTTAGTGATTCTGTAACCTCTTGATTTCAGGAATTTGATTGCTTCCATTTCAGCTTGTGTAATAGGAATCAGATGTTTGTCTTCTTCCGCTTCTGTAACAGCTTCCATTTCAGCTTGTGGCTTAGGTTTGGGAGGTGCTACGTAAGTGCCAGCTTTAATAGCCATTCTCTTAGCATATGCATCTCTCTGTATCTTAGCCATTTCTTTCCTACTGATAGTTATCAATTCAATGACTCTAGTCTTATACAAAGGGCCATGTTCTTTCCACATAAATCCTTTAGTATAGATAGCACCGTCAGGTTCAATAACTCCTTGCTTACGCAAAACAGCCATGAAGTTCTCTGGCCTTGGGAAGCCATTCTTCTTTAAATCCTTGACTACATCTGTAATCTTAAAAGGCCCAGGATTCATTGCCTTTACCGTGTTAAAAATCCGAACGATGTCATCGTCGGATATTGACCTCTTTCCCATAATTTCAATAACTTTTAGTGAAACAATTACTCTTTATATATTCTAATTCGAGATTTGCGTGTCCGTATACGTATTTGACTAATCTCGGATAGAATCCAATCACGTCTACATTGATGAAACCATTTAATAATAGCGTCGTCAAATACAGATGTATTATCACGGTAGAATATACCACTGTAATAAGTATCAAGCTTTGGTTCGGATATGTTATGAGGATTGTCAGTAACTATGTATTGATAATCCTCACCTCTTATTAATTTCAGCTTCTTTGACTTCTTACGAAGTTTCTTTAATAACCTTGCTTTCATTTTAATAGTTCCAATTCAGTTACGTCCTTATTGTACCATATTCCAATCCAGAAGTTGTCTGCATAACTCCTATGTGCCATAATAGCATAGTTAACTTCCAAAGCATCATTATACAGTATATAATCACACTTCTTATTAGGAGATTGTAGCATCTCTTTAAGTACATGATGCCTATTGACAACCTTAATATTGTTCATGATAGAAAGTGGTAACGAAATCGCTGCTCCAACTGTTAATATTGAGAATACAATCTCAACTGCCACTGCAACTTCTCTTAGGTCTTTAGACCCTATTCGTGAAACACATACACAAATAAGTAAAACAATCACTGCAATAATAAATAATCCCATAAAATTGATATTTAAACGTTAATAATAGTGGACCTAGAGGGATTCGAACCCTCGTCCAGACAACTCTCATTAATAAGATTACGTGTGTCTCTATTTTATTACATCAGCTGTTGAGTTCAGCATGTAGGTAGTTTTACTAAGAAGCTGAGTGTTAATTCACCAATTACGTCTCCTCGTAAGGCTACGACTTAGTTGTTCACAAACTACCAAACTGGGCTTGACCGAACGGTCGCTCCACCACTCCATTTACGTTGGAGAACGGATGATATTTCAGAGATTCGTCACACCTCATGGACCACATCTTCCATCTGCTTTATGACATTAGGAGATTTCAGCTTTACTAACCTTTGGCTTTCAAGTTAATGCATCTAAGCTTCACTGTAACCTTGCAGGTACTATGACTCTTCCCCGCAGGCCTCGTTATAGCACTTAGATACAAACCTCTTCTGTTTCTAGGTCTCTCCGTTAACCCGACTTAGAGCTAAATTAATAGATAAGCCAGCAGCTTAGGCTGCCATTCTGTTGTAGTCGATTTCAGCAACTATTGTTTGTATCATTATTAAAGAGTTGGTACGAACTCTACACGTCTTACTAACTTGTAATCGCCTGTCAAAGCCAAATCTAGGCCCATAGAACGGCACGATTATACTCTCGTGCCAGGAGTCTCATTAAAAATGATGAATATAGCAGCCAGTATCCTCCTGTGCCACATTGAGTGGCGTACCCATTATGGACTTGGCAGCTTACGAGTTATTTTTTGTTCCATTTAAAATGGTAAGTTTCCTTCATGTTTCATCCAACTATAAACTACAATTTCATAATCTGGGAAATCGTTAGCAAGTTTAATACAACTGTCAAACGATAACTCTGTTATGCATATAAGAGGGTAATCATTGTCAAGCCATTCTCTAATTACATCCTTATCAGGAATATGCTCATCCAATGACCATTTAAGCTCACGTTCAAGTCTTTCACGTATCGTATTCAATTTAATATGGTCATGCGTTCCATATATAACATTTAATATGTGATACAATAAATGGCTATTGAACTTATCAACATCGCTAATAAGAATATGCCTCTTGGCATTCCTTAAAGAATTAACTGCATTCTGATTCATACACTTATTAATTAAAAGCCCAAGTGTGTTTCACAACATGACTGGGGCAAGCCTAAACTATACAAAACTTTAAAATGATTGGGAGAGGATGGGAGATTCGAACTCCCTCCGCCAGTTCGCAACTAACCTTCTACCATTAAACTAATCCTCTCTTGGCATTATTAACGCTTCACAGCTTCTTCAAAGTTCTTTACAATCTTCTCTGCCTTCTCACGGGAACAATCAAGCATGTGCATAGTAAGATGAATGCGTTGTTCACGCATCAAATCTTCTATGGCTCCTTCATTGCCTTCTTCTCTAGCCTTGAGAGCTTTTAATAGCTCTTCTGGCGTTTCAACACCTTCAACATCAGCACCGATAGCCTTAGATATATCCTTCAGAAACTCAAACAAAGCTTTTTTGCTTTCTTCGACTTTAAGTGTAGAGCCTTGTCTTTGGTCTCTCATTTTCATAAGAATGTCAAAGATTTCACGGGCAGAAGCTTCGTCATCCTCATTCAGAGTGACAGCATGACGTTCATGAGGTTGAACACGAATAGATTCGTCTTTAACTTCCATAACGAGCAAGTCTTCACCGTCACCACAAACAATGACGATTTCACGGTCTTTCCTTTCATCATAACCGCCACCAACAGTGAAATTCTTGTAAGGAACTTCTTTGCCTTCAGCGGCATCGAGCACATGCCCAAGAATAGTTTCAGCTTCTTCTACGATAGAATCATAGCATGGGTCTTTCTTTGGATTGAAATCAATACCAGCTTTCAGGCGTTCTTGTAATTTCTTCATTTCCTTCTAAATTTAAAGAGTTTGATTTATTAATTATTTGATTAGTCTGGTAAGAACCAGACTCCTATGGCCGCAACAATACCTATAGCTCCGGCTACATATGTAAAATCGCCAGCTGTAGGCAACATGATATTAATAATTACTAATGCTCCAATAGCAGAACTAATTATTATATTGTCTTTCTTATTCTTAGTGAGTTTCATAATTACTAATATTGGTTAAGAGTGACTCCACCGTGACGTGCCAAATCATAGTGAAGTTTCGTCGTAATTTTCAACGACTCATCAGACTCTCTTTTAGACGGAAAGGAGATTATGACATATAATTATCAATAGAATCTCCAGTTGCTGCCCTAATCTGTTCCCATGGAATGTTCTCTTCTTCGCAAAGCTGTTTGGAGGACTGTATCCACTCCTTGGCGAAGTCTATAAAATCACCGCATTCTCTCTTAGCCATTACCATAGCTTCTTTGCAGCTGTAAGCGATGATTCCGGGAAGAAGAGATTTGTCATTGTTAATTGCATGTTTAACTATAGGGCTGTTCTTTATATCCATTGTTTAAAGGTTAGATTGTTGTTACACTGCTAATAATAGAATAATCAATAATAACTGAAAGCATGCCATTTAAATCAGATGTCTCATAGGGAACTTGATATTTGGCGATTTGTCTTTCGGCATCATGGGCTGGTTAGTTCCAAACCCAAGAAGCAATTTACCTTCACGAGAGGTAATAGATTGATGATTGAGAGTACATGGTATTCTCTGTTTCCTAAACTGTATCTGCGATAACATTGTTACTTAGTTAATAAGTTAGCAAATCCTTTCCAGAAGTAGTGAGGGAAGTGTCCATTCAGTTGTACATAATTAACTCCTGCTGACACCTTATGTCTAGCTGTAACCTTATGTCCGTCAATGGACATCGTGATTAAGCTGCCAGAAACTGTCACATCACTATCTGACATATCATACAAATCTCCTAAGTCCTTAATAGGAATCCACTTAGATGTAGTTTCATCTTTGTAGCTATTAAGACGAGATTGTAGTTTGGCATCAGAAGGCTGGCCAGTTCTCATATCAATAACCTCACCCTCACAATCTGCAAGGATGAAGTTCTGTGTATAGTTAAAGTATAGTTTCATGTGTACTGAACTTTATATCTTTTAGTTCTTCTAGTTTGTAGATTAATAACATCTACCGAATCAGTACCTGCCTTTACGTAAACCTTACCAGATATCTCTTTGATAAAGTCATTCTCTGATTTACCTTCAAAAGTTCCGATAAGGCATAGTGTTACTCCATTGACAAGTACTTTGGTAAATTTATCAACCTGTATAGGATTCTTCTCTTACATGGTTAAATGCCTTAGTGTAGGCTCTATACCTCGCAAGACGATGTTCATAATTAGCACCTTTAGAGGGATAGCTAGCAAGTACTGAAGTATCCTTAATTACCACATACTCTTTACCAGGCAATCCACCTTCATACCATGATTTAGATATTACTTTGATACCGGATTTTACTAATAACCATTTGTCTACAGCATCACATAAACGCTCTTTACCACATGTCTGTAACAATATGGGTATTAAGTTACGTTTAAGCTCTCTGTATTCCTCTGCTAATTCATTAGTCATAGATAAGTTGGCAGTTAACCTACTCACTGCCAGGTTTTAATGATTGATATATCGGTGTGAGGAATAGATGTCTATAATCTCTTTGTAAAAGTCTCTACGACCTACGAGATAGTCATCTCCCCAATACTCTACTACCTTCTTAAGACCTTCAATCACTTGATACATAGTAGCACCATTACTAAAGCATGTCAATAGCTCTAGATGTCCATGTATGTCCTCTTTACACAAATGCATCCATTCGTTGCTAATTGGATTGTAAATGCATAATATGCTGTTAGTCAAAGGTCTAGCTGGACGTAGTTTAATTCCGCTTGGATGAATGTATTCGAATACCATAAATGTGCGCATGGCTAACCTATACACCATGAGGTTTTAATCGTTATTACTCAAATTTCCCCACAAATTGCGTCAATCAGAGCATCTGTGAAATCGTCTTCGATGTAGTTCCCCACAAATTGCGTCAATCAGAGCATCTGTGAAATCGTCTTCGATGTAGTCCATAAATATATAGTATTATTGTCAACTCAAACAAAAGGTGAGTATGCATATCTATCACAGACCTACATACTCTTAATAATATTCATTTTACACATTCAAACGGTCTGAACTACGTACTTTAGTACTTTATATCTCGTCCCACTCCAAGTGGAGATTTGTTCAAGCAAATAATAGCCTACTGCTTCCTCAAACAGAGGATTTGTCAGTTTATACATTATACCATTATTTGCATGAATTGCATCGTTCCGATTACGTCCAAATACAGTTCTTAGTTTTGATTTCTTCGCTTTCATTTCACTACTCGGCTAACTACATACTAATAAATATATTTGAATAAGCATAATAAAAAGAAAGACACAAATAGACTTTCTAAATGTGCCTTTCAATAAGAAGTACTTTGTTATTCTTTGCAGTAAGCAATAACATTGACGTTCATTTGGCTGCCGTCTCTTAGAACGCTCTCAAATGATTCTATTGCCTTTGCGGTTACCTCTGTGCCCTGTAAATCTGCAAGACATTCCGCTATTGTCTTATTTTCAAACATATTGAAAATACATTTGTCTTTGTCCGCCTCTGGAAGAATATCAACCGGTGTAATACGTTTGCCGTTCTCCCTATCATTGAAAGACCGGAACAAAGAGTTTATAGATACGTTTCTTGCCACTCCATTGACCTCAACGGCAACTTGAAAGAACGTATTACCATTTACAACGCCCTTTGTGATTGTTCCGTTAAATTCGTTAATTTCAGCGGGAAACTTCAATTTGTCGCCTACCTTGATAGAATCAGGATTCACACCTAAACGGTTTAAAGCTGCTGCAATTTCGTTTTTGCTTGCTTTCGGTAACTTCTTGTTAACTTCTTGTAATTCTGCTAAATTCATAGTTTAATAATTTATTAGTGAAACAATATAGAACGGACTTATTTGTCCGTTCTGATTAGCTTTTAAATTAGGTTTGCTTTAATCTCTTCACATTCTTCACGTGTGATTATACAACGCGTAGCATTAACTAAAACATAACCGTTTGAAAGATAAGTAAACATAACTCTAATAATTTTAAAATGAATATTATAAAGCAAAACCAAATGATATAAATCTTTTGACTTTCTCCAAACATGGGTGAGGGGTGTGAGGGGTAACACACCTGTCGTATCCGCAATATACACAAATCTTGCAATATTCACCTAGCATCCGAGTTGGCAATATATAATATGACAACCCACCCCGGGAGTGGGAGGGGTGTGATTTTGAGCACCCGTACTTGTGAGTTGGCAATATATATTAATTTCTATTCATCTTACTAATTGCAAGCAAGCCCCGCAGGGGCGCAGATTGCCACAGCGCGTCATGAAGTTCCGAGTTGGCAATATACTTAATATTAACTGTGAATTTGAGTTGGCAATATATAATATATATTAATAATTATATTACCATTTGGTAATATTGAAATATATAACTAATTTTGTATTGTCAAATTAAATAGTAATATATTTGCGAACTTAAATCGCAGAATTTAATAACAATTAAAATTTATAACAATGGCCAAAGAAGTTAAAGACTTAACAAGTAAAGAAGTAGATGAAGTAAAAATATTAAAGACTAGTTTGTCAGAATGTCCAGTAAATACTGATTTAGGATGTAATGAATCAAAGGCAACTAACTGGGTGAAGTTAGACAATAAAACAACAGATGTAAAATTAGAATTATTAAATAAATTGCAAGACGGACTAGCTAATGGAGCTGGTATTGAATATTTAATGCAACTATCTTGCATTTATAATAACATTCGCTAATAATGAGACATATTGATAGAATTAATAAGCAGTATGAAGAGAAGGAAGTTAAATTGCTATACGATAAAGCTGTAGCATTAATGAATCTTCTTAGTGATGAGGAATATGAACAAGTAATTACAGACAATGCAGATATATTTAAATTAGCATCTCATCCCGAGAAGGGTGAGTTCTATTTGCAAGATAAGCACAACTTAGTCCAGATTGTAGATATATTTAGTAAATTTATCAAAACTAAAGGTCTGTCTAAGGACGAATTTAAAATAATGACTCTAGATGAAGTTAAAGAGTATATGGTTGATGTTATTAATGATATTACGTCATTTGAACCAGATGAGCTATTCACGATAGTAAAGAACTTAGAGAAACTTCAATGAAACTAGAACAAATACCAGGTGATTATGATAATGTAGACCAGAGAGCTCTAGAATTATTAAAGACTACAAATTAGCAGAGTATATAAAGGAATTATATGCTAACATACATATGAGAGACTTCTATATTAGAAACCTTAAGGATGAAATACTTCATACACTCAAACATAGAGACTCCATAAGTGGTGAGGAGCTATTACAAATACTAAATAAGGTAGCTCCATGGAATATGATGGCAAACTAGAGACTATTTAGAAAGAGCAAAGGCTAATCAATGATAACACAAGAGGTAGAATTAGTGGAAGAAGCATTATATAGAAATGCATACATATATCCAGGTTGGAAGTATTACCTACCTGGATTACTAAAGACAATATATTTATGAGAGGTAAAGACATAATAGTAACATTCAATGAGCCTTGGTATAATGACTATAACAAACGATTATACACTCAATTATCCGAACAAATGATTAGAGAAGAGATTGAGAGAGTGCATAAAGAACCAATCATTACTAATACTGCATTTGATATAGCAGTAGACAAGGCTTTCCTAGAGTTACTGCATGACAACAAGGATTTAATTAATATTACAGAACGATACAAGAACCATGAGTAAAATAGCAACAGAATTAGAAGCTAAGACTATGGGGGGGGGAACTCTCTCGGTAATTGATAATAAGTGCTGTACTAAAGCTAGAGCACTTGAATTAGGATGTCAGATTAAAAGTGGATTTAGTTATACCGATAATCAGTTAGTGGAGTTAGAAGGTATAGAGGCAGCTATAACTACTCCAAATGTAATCCTTCATTATGGTTGGGAGGATATGCCAATTAATAATATACAGCAATTTAGAGTACGTTTCTCATTTGTTAATCAGAGTTCAGTAGCTGGAGAACCATTTAAGTATTCTGATAATACTACTTACTTTACAATTACTCCAAGATTAGAGCAGGGAGAACAAACATATACTAAAACTCTGGCAAATCCTCTTAAATATTACTTAGAGAAACTAGCACTTCCTAACCAAGCCCCATATAATACACCTGTTTGGATACGCTTTGAGGGATGTATGATACTTAGGCAAGTGTCTCAAATTACATTAGCAGTAGATTCTCAATCTGAGAATTGGGCAGAAGGAGTAACATTCCCTTCATCTGGAAAGTGGGTCAAAATGAATAATTCTGGTAGAGTATTTAGATTTACTGGTGGGGAAATAGACCTAAACATAGAACTGTATACAGCGTCAGCGCAATGATTAAAGTAACCGATAATAAAGAAGTAAAGGAAACAGTCCTAGCAGGACTTAAAAGGAATAAAGAGAAATATGGTAAGAAATATTGCCCATGCTCCTTAGTAAGAGATGAAGATACAATATGTATGTGCAAAGAGTTTAGGGAAATGGAAGAAGGGGCTTGCCATTGCCAACTTTATGTTAAAACTAAAGACTAATAATTATGGATGAATTAAAGAACCAATTAGCACAGTATTTATGTAGCCAAATTCATAATGGTACTAAAGATTTGATTGAATTAATTGAATCAGAAGACCTTATTAATGAACAGTGGTATAAGAACTGGAAGGAAGAGATGAGAATTTTACTACAGGAGAAGTAATATGATAATACTTAGTGGGAATTGTCCTAGGCATCATAATGCCATTATGTTGGAACTTACAGACTTTGATGATAGTAAAATTTCCTATCTAGAGGACATCATGTCGATACTCTGTTAGTTCCTAGAGAATATAAAGATACATTTGAATCTACAGAACTGCACAAAGTACTACTGCCTAATATTAGTATAGGTGGTGTGCAATTTGCTAAAATATACTATTATGATTGATGTTAGAAGGACATTAGAGAATTTACATCAGATACTTCCAAACTTATCAATAGAGGACTTATTTAGAGTTCTTGATAACATAGTAGAGATTCCACAATTTAACGTAGGACAGACAACTACTATACGTAGAGATGATAGTGGCTGGAGACCATATGACACAGGTACATTTATATCTTATGCTAGTAATGGAATAACACTTAGTGATGAAGGAACTTGTAAATAATTGGAATGAGAAGCATCCCGAATACGTATTGGTACACGGGATGTATTCTTATATAGACAATGGACAATCTAAGGATATGCACATGCTTACTATCTTTAATAAGGATAATGAATGTATATGTGAATATAAAGGAGAAGATTTTATTAAGTTGTATAATACATTAGAAGAAGAATGGGAAGATGCCCAGATGAGAATTTGATAACCACAGTGGGCTACTTGGCATATATGGACGACAAATCAATAATATTGGGAAGAGGTATTGAGAATCATTGTGATGAGGACGGTACTCGCAGAGTAAAAGATACAATACACATACCAATGAGCTTAGTAGCTAGTTTTGGAAGTTTTGATTGATGAACTATGACAAATGAGGAGTATAATAAATGGCTAATCCTTTACTTTGATATGCAATCTATAAATTTACAGTTCAATTGTAATGATATAGCATCATCACTAAAGGCACAAAGCCTAAGATAGTTTTTGCATCTTCGTCTTGGTGGTCTACGCCAGTGCGCTCTGACGTATTCCCACTTACCGAGACGGAATCTTATTATAAACAACAAAGCCCGAACTTAGTTTAATTACTAGGCTCGGGCTTATTTTATATAGTAACATTAACAGTTATAGTAGCTGTATCTCCTGTGTTACTATTTTACTCATATTTATTGTTATATTAATTCATCTATTAGATTTATAGTTATTCATCTGTCATATTAATTGTTATATTTGCAGTATTGTTTAACCATTAAATTATAAGATTATGCCATTAGTAACAATTCCACTCCGATTATTTGGTAAATCACTTAAAGAGTATAATTTCTCTGTATTTACATTACCTGCTACTTTTAAACCAGTAGAGGAGTTTGGTATGCTTTATGTTTACTTCTATAAGGATGAAACTACTACTAGATTAATTTATTGTGGTAAAGATACCAATATTCCTCAAAGGCTAGAAGACCACGAACGTGATGACAGAGATATTATAGAAGCATCAAATTACATAGGCGTTATATACTATGCTGATTATGAGCAACTCAAAGCTGATGAAGTTGATATATTAGAAGGCAACAACTTCGAGAAGAACATTCAGCATAATTGTTGAATTATTTCCATTGGGACAGAATGGATAGGATGCCAGTTCACCCCTCCTTCTGTTCTCATAAAGACATAATTATCTTCTTTATTGTACACCATTATAGTACTGTTGTTACTTTTAAATAGTGCTGTAACTTTTACTTGCCCGTCTTCTTTAGTCATTACTCCACATTCTAAAACGGGATGTTCCTGCACTTTAGTCCATTTATTATCCATATTAATCCATTTAATTATTATCAGTTGTATATCTATATGTAAAGTTATTGATTATTAGCCAATTAAACTAATGTAAGAATGTTAAGTATTGTTACTAGGTTGTTCATCTAGCATATCATCATCTTCCTCTCCCTCTATAAATGCCAAAAGCTCACCTGTCTTGGCATCTCTTATATATCTAATTCCAGGAGCTACATATTCAGTAACTACCTCTTTATCACCCCACCATGGTACAAATGTGTTACTCATTATCATAATTCATTCTTATTAATATAGGTTAGAAACTCATATCTGTAACTTCATCTGTACTTCCAAACTCTCCTTTACAATTATACAATTCCTTTATTTCTTCATCAGTACGTATAATACCAGTTTCATCAAGGACTTGAAATTTACCATAATCCTCATAAATTAGTTCTGATAATTCAGAAGTCATTTCATCATTTGTTATCATATAATGTTCCTCCTACTAATGGAGCGGCTATTACAGGCGCATTATTACTAAGCCACTTAACGAAGGCAGAAATATCTCTTTCGTCTACGCTGTTAAGCCACTCTGACATATTATTAGTTATTCCAGTATCTTTAACATAGTTTCTTCTAGCATATTCCCACATTGCAGGTGTGATGTCTTGATTACCTTCATTTAGACCATAATAGTTCTTGATTTGAGTTCCTCTAGCTGTCTGTTCGGTAGCTCTACTCTGACGGAAGTAATCACGCCCTTCTGGTCTTTTAAAGTATTGTCTAACATTATATGCCAATTCAGCTTCTTGCTCCTTACTTGGTCTATACATATAATGCACTAGTTCATGAGCACCTACATCTTGAGCTTGTGCGTCAGTAAGTTTACCTATTACATCTCTATTTACAGAGTATGATTGTCTGTATAAACCAGTACCAGGCTGTTCTCCCAGTGTGGCAGATGTTTCTATCTTAGGAGTACTATTTAATATGGCTGTTCTCTGGCTTGGAGAATATCTAGATATATCACCATACTTCTCCAACCTATCAAAGCCACCATTCCATAGTCTTTCCTTCACCAACTTAAATCCATTTCCCTGCCAATTAGGATGTGCATAATCTGGTAATAGTTTAGCTAATTCAGCATCACTTAATGAACTAAATTCACTTAAAGGTCTAGGAGTAACTCCAGACATATCAACTAAAAGAGAATTATTAGCTGGAGTAGCTAAATGCTTAGATTGCCTTTTAAACTCCTTACCAACTGCACGTTTAGCCATTTGTTTACCTGCCATAGATGCACCTTTACTAAGTAAACTACCTAATCCTGTTGCTAGTGTAGCATAGTCTGTAAAGGTAAGGATTCCATTTAAATTATGCAAACCTTCTTCATACTTCTTTGCTTGCATATAATCATCATATCCTTTCCTAGCTGCTTCTTGTGCTTGTTGATGCTGCCAAGGACTTTTAGCATCAGAAGTTACTGTAGGCTGTTCTGATTGCCCATATATGTTTATCATGGACTGAATATGTTCGGCAGGAGTAGCCCTTCTAATTCTATTAGGAATATCAGGTCTGTAATCCTTAATAGCATCTCTTCTAGCTATACCATGTGCAGGATTCTGATACTTAATAATCATACCATTCTCACCTTTAGGAATACCATTATATACTCCAGTAAGTACTTTAGCATAATTAGTAGCTTCTGCATATCTTCTCTTACCTTTATTAGAACCAGTAAGCTTAGCTACAAACTTATTAATATCATCATTCTCATCAAAGTCATATAGTCTCTTTAAGAATTGTATCTTATCTGCTGCATACTCATCCATAGAATTATAAGACCTAAACTTCTGTTTAATAGCTTCACCTTTAGCATTTTTATCATTACCAGTTACATAAGCACCTTTCCATGAACTACCAGTAGTTAAATTGCCAAAGTTGTACTTACCTTGTGCAGACCTACCCCAACTAGATTCTAATGCGTCTTGTGCTAATAACATTCTAATTGCATTATCATTAGTAATACCTGCCTTCTTATAGGCATTAATAAGTTCTGTAGACCATTGCTTTCTGTTAGTATATGGACTCTTCCAAGTTGAGTTGGCAGTAACAGGTTTATCGGTAACAGATTTACTAGCTACTGGTTTATTAATTACTGGCTCTGCTGTAGGATTATTAGCTACTACATCAGGTTCATTAGTATCTCTTACTGGTACTACTAAAGCCTCTGGTTTATCGTAAGTTGTGTTGTAATTATATTCACTGAATGGATTAATAGGATTAGTAATGTCAGTATAATCTATTGTAGGATTACTTACTGGATTATAACTAACAAATCTCATTCCTGTTTGTCCTTTACGAATACGTTTCTTATATGTTGGGCGACTTGATTTGATGAACTTCTTGCGCATATCCCTCTTACCGCTCAACTCCTCTTGCTTCTTTAATATAGGAGACTTCTTAAAGTCAAATCTTCCACCATGTGCCATAGTTACTAATTTTGGATCTCTGATAGACTTACCTTCTATCCATATAGGGTTAGATTGTTGTAATATGAATGGACGACCCACTTTATCCATTAATGCAGCTTGTTTAACTACTCTAACAGTTTCTGAGTTGACAGGTTTGCCTCCCCAGCGTTTAGCGTAATCAGCTGGATTAAATTTCCACATATCTTGAGAAGTCTGCTTCAACTTACCTTTATCCATTTGGAATTTGACTAAACGTCCGACATAATTAATACCAGGTGTTCTGAAGGTCATGAACTCATTATCACCCACACGCATTACCATATCTCCCTCCTTACCTAGTATTTTATTAACCGGACTCTTCCCTGCGTATTCAGTAAACTCTGAAGTCCCTTTAAATTTTAGTGGTCTACCCTGAGGAACTACTGAACGCATTTCATATCTTCTATTATGGATTCCAGGATATAGCTGTTCATATCTGTCTCCATGACTAAAACTACGTTTAGATTCATTCTTACTGATAGGTTTGATATTCTTTATATCTTTATTAAAGAATGCTCTTCTAACTATAGGATTCTCATCAAAGATATATTTGGCTAGTAAGTTCCTGCCTTCTAGATTACCTCCACCTAATATAGCTGAATCAGTGTACTCTGCCGGCATAGTCTTTATATCCTGCATACTCACAGAAGCATTACCATTGGTACGTTTTGCAGCGTTATATGCAGCTACCTTTAATGGTAACTTCTCAACTTTAGATAGGAATGGGGCAATTCTATTAGCAGTAGCCATTACTATGTTAGAGGGAGTTCTAGCTTCCTTATTAAATATCCAATGATTCTTATTGATAGGATTCCAAGCTAAGTCAGCATCACCTTTAATAGATTTAGTAAGTAATTTGTTCTTGCCAATCTTATACCCTTTAGCACCACCGTACCAAGCTCCTGGATTAGTATAAACTCCGATTTCAGATGGAAGTCCAGTCTTGTCTTCTAACCATTCTCCCCAACCGCCAGTAAGTTTATCTACTGCCGTATTACCTAGAGCTCCACCAACTACAGCCGCTGGAGTTGTTACTAATGCAGCACCAGCTGCTGAAGGAAGTATAGTTCTCTCTATGCCAACTAATGGATTAGTTTCATTTGACATAGAAGATTTAAATCTGGCTTTAGCTCCCTTAATGGGATGCCAGTAATCTTTATTCCTATCAGCAGCTGATCTGTTATCATCAGAAGGTTCTCCACCTAAATCTACAATAGAATACTGTCTAGGTTTAGCTTTAACTGGTTCATGAACTTCTGGCCTAACTACTTTAGTATTATCAGATGCTATGACGTCTCCTCTTTGTAGTTTAGGTATTATTCTCATTTACTTATTCAATTTGTCATTATTATTAAATCTCTTCCATATACCTGTTACTGAATCTATGCCAAGCAATCCCATACAGCATAATAAGACTGTATCTATCATTAATGGAGCTTGGATTACGTTTACTGCACAGTATATTAACACTCCCAAGCAGACAAACCACCCTACTACTCCGCAGAGTCTCTTAGATGATATGCCAGAGTGGGATGTGAATACTTGCTTTAAGAATGTTACAAACTTCATTATATAATTACATTTATAGAAATATTAGCTGTGTCACCTCCTATATATGCCTGATTTATTGGTATTTCAGTAGTTACCCCAGATTGGCATACTGCATTATTTGTTACACTATCTGCATCTACGGTCACCCTGTATGTACTGAAATATCCAGTGAACAATAATTTAGAGACATTAGTTAAATCAATTGGTAAATTAAAGTGGAAGTTTCTGTCAAAGAAAGTTGCCCCTTGATAGTCTAGAGTTCCAGACCTAGGAATTGTTATAAACCCATCTGGAACTCCATCTATGTAAACATCTGCTACAAAGTCATAGGATTTAGACGTAAGCCCAGAGTTAGTTATTGAAACATGTATATTGAAGTCATACTGGAATGTTGACAACTGTATATCCTCTTCCTTAACTAACTGATTATTAGCGTAATTATCGTTAGTTTCAAGTCCGAAGAACTCTACTCTATCTCTAGTGGCACACTTGGTTGGAGTATTTGTACCTCCACCAGCTAAATTAATTAAATATTGTTCTGTTGCAATTTTATTTGTCATTTTAAATATTTGCTATGTATTGTTTATACACATAACGGCAAGTATACCCTGTACTGGCAAATTCTGATTAGTTCCTACGATAAGTTTATCTGTTTCATGATTAGAATAGTAATTTATATTCTTTACATTATTTAATAGTAATGCTACGTAAGTATTACTTCCAATCACACTATTGCCAAACAAAGCTACATTTCTTATAACACCTGCTATAGGGTATACCACCATGGATGAAGCAGGAATATCTGGTGTAGCCGATGTGCCTTGACCATACATATTCATGATTGATATACCCATTGTAGTGTCTGTAGTAGTGTTATTAAAGAATATTAGGGTGCTGCCGCTTAGTGAACCGTTTAATAAATCTATAGCGTCAACAATACCCCCCCCCGACGGTAGGTTATCATTGAACTGTTGCTTAGTAATGCATCTATTGTTCGCAACTCCGTCTAAGCTCAAACCTTCTGCTCTAGCTTCAGCTGCTGTTACTAATTCATTAGTACTTTCCATTATTCTTGATATTCTCTTAAATTACCAATTGTTACTTCAAATTCATCTGCATCTTTAGCAGCTTCGTTCAAACAGAACATGTCTGAAGGAAACGATAGTGCCTTTACCCTTATTTGCTTAAGTAGTCTGGAGTGTTTGGCTTTAGACCAAACCCAGACGTCAAATATAAAATTTCTCATACTGCGATTAATGTACTTTAATTCTTAAATGTTAAGAATTCCTAAGTGTAGAAGCAATCCACCTTTGATTGGAGTTTTTGTTAAGGCTAAAGTACTGTAAACCACCTTGATTTACATTTACGTATAATGTGAACATATTAGCTAGTGGAATTCCGACTATTGTCACACTAATACATGTTGGTATACTATTAGATACTCCATAATACAGTAACTGAAATGGGACCATGTCTGTCATATTAGACTTCACAATCTCCATTACAGCACTATCAGCACTGTTAACCTCTATATTACTACTTCTACCTGGATAAATCAAATCTTGTGTTGTTAAAACTAGGGTCTGAACCCCCCCATAGACTTGAGTGCGTCATTCACTTGTTTAGTGGTAGGGCATTTGTTGTCTTCATTTTGAATTAAAGCCATGATTGTTATTATTTAATAATTCTACGTTTAATTTGCACACCTCTCTTAGCTATTAGCATAGTATTACTTCTTTTGTTGTTAGCATTACTAGCGAAGGTATTATGCAGTTTAGCTATCTCGTCATCACTAAGGGTATTAAACCCTGAAGGTATTTTAGCTCCCTTAGTTCTCATCTCCTGAATATCTGTACCTTTTAATTGCCTATTAGGGTCAATATAATAATTACCATTCGCATATTTACATTGGCTCCTCTAAATCCCCACGTGTCCGCATGTCTTTCATTAGGTTGGGAGCTGTACACTTGAGACTCTAATGGTGTAGAGGATTCATAATCCACTCTGTTATTAATACCAGGATTGGCCTTTAATATCTGCGGATTATTATCTCCAACCATGTGTCCAATACCTTCATGCCAAGACACATCGCTAAATCTTCCAGAGAATGGGAATGAAGGAGCATTGTATGTGTATTGCAATGCTGCTCCCTTATTTTGTCTCATAGCTACTTGGGCAGCTTGAGTCACATTACCAACCTTCCCTTTATATACATTTGGATTAGAATAGAACTTAGAAGGTTCTACATATTCTGCCCTGTTAATTTGGTCAGTAATGTTAGCAAGGTTAGATTCATTAACTTGAGATTGATACTTAGGCTGTTTAGCACGTTCTTTATACCATTCTATAGCAAAGTCTTTCATCCCTCTAGTTTGGGCTTGATATCTCTGGTCCTCTGGCAATTTATAATTCTCTTTAGGATTAGGTCTTGCTACAGCTCCCTGTTGTGCCCTAATAATCCCTCTTCCTTTAGTTGAGATTCTCATAATATCCATTTAAGCCAACCGTAGCTGAAAGTCTTCCTCTTATATTCTGGATGTTCAGCCGCGTATCTAGCTTCTCTTTCAAATGATATATTTCTATATGCTGTATGACCATTCTTATCAATGAATAGTCGTACAAACCACTCCAAAGCATACCATAAATAGAAGAATACTATTCCCATTTCTAATATCTGTTTCGTGTGAGTCTTCTCATGTGTAACTGTAGCTTGACTCATTCTCTTTATATAATCCTCACTTCTAGTAAACATAATAGCACAAATATTCATAAATGAATATCCTTTTACCGGAAGTAACGGATTGATAAAGAATAGCAATCCTTTAGATTTGTCGTACTTAAATTTCATAGTTAATGCTTCCATTTAGCGGCATTTCTAGCGAAATTAGCTCTCTTCTTCTGTAACGGAGTCGCATTAGGATTGTTAAGTACAGACCTAGCATGTTCTTGAACACTCTGTCCAGCTTTCTTAGCTGATGCCGTAAATTTGCCGCGATTCTTCTTCTTAATATGAATCTTGCTTCCATTTTTATCTTTCCTTACTAACTTACTACCACATCTAAACATGGGAACCTCTTCTAGGTCCGCATCATCGAGTAACTCTTTCAGAGCCTCATTAATTCTTGATAATTCCTCTGCGTTAAATTCCATAATTAAATTACATGTTAAATCACTTTTTTATTCACAAAGGTATTGCTAAATTTGCACATTATCAAACAAATCAGATGAATTAATGATTTAAGGTGTCAATGTAAATAAGTAATAAAGAAACTAAACTATTATTAATCTCTAACCTTTAAATCAGTAGATTAATGTTATTGGGCAAACTAAAAGAGGTGTACAGGTGGATTGACAGTTGGAGTTCTGGTGTTAAGACGATAGTCATTATAATGCTTGCATTCTTGATGGTAGAGCTTCATTTCTCTTCACACACTAAAGCTATTTTAGAAGATTATAGACAGGCAGCTGTTACGGAGAAGGTATTAGCTGAGAAATATACAGAGATGATTACTCCACAAGTTAACGGGCATATAGAGCATATTCTTATGGAAGATAAGGATGCGTCGAATGTCTTGTTATTGAATTACCATAATACCTTACAAAGTACACATGGTTTATCATATCGCTATTTAACAGCTCTTACAGAGAAGAGAAGAGGGTATGAAACTAAGGCAACTATTAAGATATGGAAAGAGTTGGAGTATATTAACTACGGTGATGAGCTTGAAAGGATTAATGACAATCAATTCATCAGAATGGATACTATTGAGAACTATCGTAGAACGTTCCCTAATTTAGTAGCTTTATTAGAGGACTCTGGGGCAAAATCTGCTGCGATGTACCCGATAGTAGGTATTGATGGACCAATAGGGTTAGTAGTAATTATCTATCCTAACGACAAGGAATATTATTTAGGATACTACAACTCTGTTATTGCTCCATGCATTCAGCCTTTATCCACATTACTAGATTATAACTCAATTAGGAAGAAATTTAAAATGGATTATGAAAATAGACAAAAGGAACAAGGAAATATGTTACAACGATTCTTCCCATATGTATTGGAGTGAAATTGACAATACTATATACACTTCAGTAACAACAATGATACATGAGTTCTGTCAAAAGTTCGACAGTGATTTCTGGTCGCAGTACAAAGCATTACAGAAGCTATTAAGTGCTGAACAGTTTGCCATGGAGAAGAAGAGACTATTAGAAACTAAACGTTTTGATAAGAAGTACTTCTTAGACATGTATGATTTAAATGAGACGGAGTTTAATTCTGCACAACAGGATATACTGGATGAGTGGTCTAAAACTAATGCCGATTCCAAGGAAAGAGGTACAAAGATTCATAGTGATTTGGAACATCAATACTTAGGTAAGAGTTCATGCCAAATGAGAAGTTACGGTTTAGGCGGAACTTTTGAAGTTAATACTAATGAATCTTTAGAGAAGAATAACTTAGACCTACTAAGCATAGAAAGAGGAGTCTTCCCTGAATATATGATATATAGAAGGTCGGACGACAATAAGTTTAGGTTGGCAGGTCAAATTGACTTACTTATTAAGGACGGAAATGACATTTACATTGTTGACTACAAGACTAATAAAAGTATTGACGAGAAATCTTACTTTGATACCAGGACTAAGAAGAGTCAAATGATGAAGTATCCTATGAATAACTTAATGGACTGTAATAAAGTACATTATACTTTACAACTATCTACCTATGCATGGATGCTTCAGAAATTAAATCCTGATTTTGTTATTAAGAAGCTATTGCTTATACATTATGACCATAATGGTAACGTTACAGAACATGAGTTAGATTATCTTAAAGATGATGTGGAACGTATGTGTAAGCATTGGAAGAAGCAGTGTATACTTGAGGAAATCAAGGAGAAGAGAAAGCCTATAGAGTTCTAATGAGCTAGTTCATAATCATAGAGTATCTTTCAAACTGGGATTTGAGATATTAAAAGTAAAGTATAATTAAAGCTCATTAGAAATCTATGGGAATTACTAATATTGTAAATGGACACTTAAATGAGTTACTAGGTAATAACGAAGAAATGGCTAGGGCTCGTATTAGAATATGTAAGAAGTGTCCTATTATGAAGGATTCATTTATAGGGTATGTATGCAGTAGTAAACTGTGGCTAAACCCTAAAACAGGAGATATATCAACAGAACGTAAAGATGGTTATAAACGTGGATGCGGGTGTAGACTTAATGCTAAAGTTAGAGATATTAAGTCTTCATGTCCAGCATGTAAATGGTAAATGATTTAAATTATGAGTAATAACGGAACAATGGATGTAATGTTTGGGGGTAAAGGATTAAGCTTTGCCGGTGCAGATGGATTTAAAGATTTAAAGAAAGAAGCTGCTGTGGAAGCACATAATAAAGCAGTAGATACTTACACTAAAGCACTTAATAAGAACATTAAAGATGAATTGGAGAAAGCGGAGGAAGTAACAGAGAAGATGAATAGTATGGAAATTATGCCTATTAATTCATACGTATTAGTTAGACCTTATGCTAAGAATCCGTATCAAAAGATAGAAGTGACTAAAGGCGGACTTATTATACCAGAATATGACGGAGCATTTAAGAATCCAGACACCGGAGAGAAAGATACAGAGTATCAACTTTCAGTTGTAGCTAATGTTATAGAAGTAAGTCCTTTGTGTAAGTTTATTAAACCGGGAGACGATATATATTATAGACGTTCTTCTGGAGTACCTGTTCCGTTCTTCAGACAAGGATTTGAAGTTGTAGCTGAACAGCAAGTACAAGTGGTTATTAATGAAGGTTTAAAAGAACGATTTAAGAATATAGAATAATGGAAGAGAAAGTGTTTTATCAACCAGGAGATGTAGTAACATTAAGACAAGACATCCCATATAAACCTCAGATGATTGTAGTTAAGAAAGAGACGATGACGTTTAGACCATCTAAGGATGAGAAGAAAGATGAATATTTCAAGGGTATTAGATGTAGATGGTTCTCTACAAGAGGAGAGCTACAAGAAGCTATCTTTAATACTAAAGACTTAATTAAACTATAATGGCAACTAAGTTTCAACAAGGTGGGCAGGACGACCAAGAGTTGTTCTCTGCCTACCTTATTAAGTTATTTAAGCCTAAGTCTCAGCAGGAGTTTGAGGATACTATATCCAAACTCTCAGAGAGGGAAATTAATGAAATCTATAAACAATACAAGAGTATGGAGAATAATCAAACTATCATGGCTAAGATGGGAGCCAAAATTAACTACATTAGCAGATTGCAAGGTAAGTGTCCAGAAGGTTATGAGGTAGAGAGATTCATGGCTGGAGGATGTGTTAAATGTAGAAGGAAAGCAATGGCTGAAGGCAGTAAAGCTATGGACGTATTCAAAGATAAATGTGGAGGTAAAGCCAAGAGACGTATTAAGAAGAACGAGAATGGTGATAAAATAGCAGTTAACAAGACTGATACCGTACACACTAGCAAGGGAATATATAATGTTAGTAACAAGAAGCTCCCTTATAAGAAGATGTCCAAAGCAGATTACAAAGGACTACCTTTAAAAGACAAAATGAAAGTTGATATGAAAGACCAGGCCAACGGCAGAGGTGCTAGCGGAGCAGGTGCAACTAGAGGTAGTAATATAGGTAAAAAGTTAAGCGGTGGCACTATTACTTCGTTCAAGTGCGGAGGAATGGCTAAGAAGAGAATTAAGAAGAATATGGGCGGAACTGTTAGCAATAAATGGAGTATTCCTAGTAAAGCTAGCGGTGATGCTATTAAACACATTAAAGGCGGACCAGGCTCGGCAGATAGTACTAGAGAAATGAAATTTAATGGATTTCAGAAGAAAGCACTAGCTGGTAAGCCTTATAAAAGCAAATAAATATGAAAGTATTCCTATTTGATAATGGTACTAATTCGGTGATTGTGAATGAGCCAGAGGTTCTTCTTATTAAGGAGTTCGCAGCTCTATGGACTAATGAAAGGAATAAGACCAAAGAAGACCCTACGGGAGTTTGCAAATCAAGAGCTTATAGAGAGCTTGTTTACATATGGCTAATGTTAGATTGGGCATCTCCATACTCTGATTATACAGAGCAAGAAAGACATCAATCATGTCTTCAGGATGCTAATTTAAGTGAAGAGGAATGGGCAGACCCAATCTTCAGAGCCGCATGTAGGAAGTACAGAGATATTCAAAACGAATCTAGAGCACTTAAACTCATTAAGTCTGCTCAAAGTGTAGTCGATAGAATTACTGATTACTTTGACACCATAGATTTATCCGAAAGAGACCCAGTTACTAATAGACCTGTTTGGAAAGTGGCTGATGTAATGAAAGAAATGCAATCAGTTTCTAAGGTTATAGAAGAACTTAAAACTCTTGAGTATATGTACAAGAAAGAGCAAGAAGAAGAGACTGGTATCAGAGGTGAAGGTAAGAAAGGACATTTAGATTAATTATGGCTGGACGTGGCAGACCTAAGAAGAAAGTCGAAATTCCAGAAACAGTTCAAGAGTTAATACAGAGAGTAGAACCAGAGTTAATAGAAGCTGTTCAGCATATAAATCCTGTCATAGAGGATAATTCAATTAAAACATCTAATGTTGAATGGGATGTATCATTAGATACTGAGATTAAGCATTTCGACCCTACTCTATCTTATGAGCTGACTGGATATCGACCAGTGGATGAAGAAAGAGGACTGGATTTTAATCCAGAGTGGTTCACTGAAGCTAGACAGATTAAACTAAGAAACGGTAAATACTGTGCTTATCCGGAGGGAACAAAGAAGTATAATGACTTTTGGGACGAAGAGGTTAGAAGATGTAATCAAGGATACGAATCACATGGATATAGAATTACAGGTGATAATTACTTCTTCCTTAATTATTATAGGTTGAAGAATACTGATGTATCTCAAGCTGGTGCTGGTCGTGAAACTACATTTCCTTCATTCTTTAGTAAGCAGTATGAGTACTTTCATTACATAGAAATGTGTGAGAAGTTGAAGAAGGATGTGTGCGCCCTTAAAGCTCGTGGAGTCGGTTGACACAATAAACTAAAGCCGACTATAAATTCCGCAAAATCGGTGAAGACTAACGTGATTAATCACTTATTAAATTTAATATTATGACTAAGAAGGAACAATTAAAATTTATTGAGGATAACTATCCCTTATACAACAATCATATATCTAACAGAAGAATAAGACATACATTCTTCGATACAATCGAAACTGAACTACAAGCTTATCTGCTTGGATTTTATGCCGCTGATGGCAGTATTGATGAGAAACGCAAAACCTTAAGAGTTCATTTGCAGTCTGGAGATTCTGAAATAGTGTACTTATTTAAAGATAGTATAAGTCCAGACGCTAGAACGTTTACCGTAGCACCACATATTGTAACTGGAAGAAACGGTATGAAAGTAAATGCCCATGCATCATTTGGAGTTGACATTACTAGTTCCAAATTATGTAATGCCTTAGTAGACTTAGGGATAGGATATAATAAAAGCGTAGCAGAACTCAAAATTCCAAGCATTCCTGAGGACCTTGTGAAACATTTCATCAGAGGTTATTTTGATGGAGATGGGTGTATTACTGGATGGTTAGCTACAGAGAAAGGTAAAGCTGACAGAGTTAGATATAAGTTTGATATATGTAGTAAAACAATTACTATGTTGTCTGATATACAGAAGGTTCTTTCTAAGAATGATATTAATGTAAATATTAATTATCTTAAACGTGATGATATGTATAGGATATCTACTTCATCTAAAAGCGAAGTGAGTAAACTATATCATTATCTATATAATGATGCTAATTTCTATTTATCAAGAAAGTTTAATAAGTTTAGTTACTATGTTAATACCGAGGTAAGTCAGCTCATCGCTGACCACCGTAACGCGCAGGAGGTGAACGTTAATGAGAGTAATAATCCTCCCACGAGTGCGGAACATTCTATAAAAGAATGAATATGTGCGCTGACCTTATAGGAAACTATAAGAAGTATAGGATAAAAAGCCTATACGATAACAAAGTGTTTAGTGAAATTGCAGCATCTTTAGGAGTTAGGTTATATACAACTGTTAGAGGTTCACATGCAGTATATGTAGCATTTACCGAGAAATTCGTTAGTGACGTGCTTCGTAAATGCTGGGAACAGCTTGAATATTTAAATGCTGATACAGAAGGTGGTATGAGACATCTAAGACAGAAGTATAATTCTGATATGCATAAGAGAGCTTCTCTTCTTACTAAAGACAGAGAAGAATTTGGATTCATGTCAGACATTATTGGCTTCGTAGTAGATGTTCCTCGTAAGCTACGTGGAGACCGTGTGGATAGATTGTTCTTTGAAGAATCTGGTTCTAATCCAATTCTAGTAAAGACTTACTTACAGAGTACAGCTCTTGTAGAAATTCTAGGTAATAAATTCGGAACCAGATTTGTATGGGGAACAGGTGGAGACCAGGGACCTGCACTTGACGGACTTAGTAAGATGTTTTATAATCCAGCTGGTTATAATTTCTTACCTTATAAACACAATCATACTAAAGACGGTTCTTACGCTTTTACTTCATTCTTCATACCTGCCTATACATTTGTAGCAGCAAATGGATATGTAGACGATAGAGGAGTTACTAATACTGCGAAGGCTAAGAAGTTCTATTTAGACCAAAGAGAGGCTCTACTAGCTAACCCGAAGGAGCATTTAATTGCATGTGCAGAGTTCTGTTTTACTCCTGACGATGCCTTGGCTCTAGAAGGAGATAACCAGTTTAATACTGTATTGTTAAGTGAGCAACTTGCTAATATCAAACTACATAAACTGGGACCACATATTGATGTAGGTCAGTTAGAGTATAATTTTACTAACAACCAGCACACAGAGGAAGCAATTGATAGTGTAAGATTTGTTAGTAACCCCAAAGGTAAAGTTAAGATACTTGAACATCCGATTAAAGGAGAGCATGGAGCTGTGCCTAGAAATTTATACGTTGCTGGTATTGACGGTATTGATATGGGTAGTGAAGACACTTCTGATAAGACTCAAGACCCTTCTGATTTCTGTGTAGTAGTTAAAAAGAGAGCTTATGGGTTAGATGAACCTAAAATAGTGTGCTATTATAGGGACAGACCTAAGACTTTACGTGAAGCACATATGACATGTCTTAAGATATTGCAGTATTACGATTGCCAAGCAGTTCTTGAATCTACTAGAATGTCTACTCTGCAATTCTTTAGAGAGAAACATAAAGAGAATAGACATTTGATGAGAAGACCTAGAGCTACTCAATCTGACATACAAGGAGGTCGTAGTAAACAATTCGGAGCTCCTGCTACTGAAGTAGTAATTAGGCATCAATTAGATTTAATAGCTCAACATATAGAAGATTATTGTCATAATATATGGTTTGAAGAAATTCTAGAAGAAGCAATTAAATACAGTTATGAGAATAAACGTAAGTTTGATATTATAGCTGCATGGGGTATGTGCGAATTAGGAGACGAGGAATTAATGGGGGTAGTTCCTAAAGAAATGGACAGTCCTAATAACAAACTAAGACCTTTCGGTTATTGGGTTGACGAAAGAGGAATTAGACATAAAGGAGTTATTCCAGAGAAGCAACAGATAGTACCTAAGTTTAATTTATGGCCTACACAATACGATGACCCTACAAGAATTAGAAGTAGCAATCAGAGATTTATTCAAACAGATTTATCATAAAGAATATGTGGCTAAATTAAAGCTAGAAGAGCTACAAACTGCCGAGGGGACACATAGAGGTTATAAGTTAACACTTGGCATGAATAATATAGACAAGCCACTTATTATATCGTTTGAAGGTGGTGAAGTAGCATATCTTAAATTTCTTAGACAGGAATTAAGAGATAGAAGATTAGGCGACACACATTATTTCCTAGGATATAAACAATATAACGGATTAGAGAGTTGTAATGAGTGCACAGAACAGGAGTGATGAGTACTTAATGGAGCATATTGATAAGGCAGTATCAGAATTAGTATTTCCTAAGTACAAATTACAGAAAGCATATAATTATTATAATGGATATAGAGATGCCGAACAATATAGGTATCTAGAAGAGAATTTCGGAATAGGCAATCCTACTTCTATAGAATTCACTCCTCTTATCAGGAAGCATGTTGATGCTTTACTTGGAGAATACCTAGGTACTCCATTACTGCCTAAAGTGTCATGCAAGGATAAAGAAACTATATCTAAGATATCTAGAGATAAGGAATTACAAATTAATAAAGAAGTATATCAATACTTACAACAACATCTTAACAATCAGATACTAGCGTTCTTAGGAGGACAAGAAGTAACTGATAAGGCTGTAGAGGCTCAACTTAATAAGTTAGTAGAAGATATCAATAATAGCTTTGTTAGCGAGTATGAAATAGCTGCACAGAATGTTGTTGAGTATATAATCCAATCTAGAGATATTAACTTACTTACTAAGTTAAAGAACCTGTTACTTGACTTACTAGTAACTGGCATGAGCTTTTACCAGGTTCATCCTAGTAGGAAGAGAACTAATATAGAAATAGAGGTATTAGACCCACGTAATGTATTCGTTGATAGAAATCCAGAATCTGTATATGTTAGAGATAGCTACAGAGTAGTTATTAGACGTTGGTTAACTAAGCAACAAATACTTAATAAATATGGTCCTCAACTAGATACAAGTAGCATCAATGAATTAGAGGAGATGTTTGAGGGATATTACGATAGTAGTTATATATATGTACGCGCCATGAGCAATCAAGCTACTGGAGCTCCTATTACAGACGGACTCGAGGCGGGTAAAGAAGTAATACCCGGATTCCCTACCGACTACTATGAGACTTACAATTATAAGTTAATACCTGTGTTTGAAGTTGAGTGGATTGATGTTGATAAAGAAGGAGAAGATTATGTAGAGAATAGATATGAAGGAGTTAAAATCGGAGAATCTATTTACATTCTTACTGGTAAATCTCTTGATGTAGTTAGAACTAAAGATAATCCTACACACTGTGGATTGTCAGTTAATGGTTTGTTCTTTGTAAACAGAAGTAACGAACCATATTCACTTGTGCTTGCATGTTCACATCTTCAAGACAAGTACGATTTGATTACTTTCTTTAGGGACAATGTAATTGCTAATAGTGGTACTAGTGGAGACTGGATTGACTTTAGTATGCTACCTATGGCTCTTGGTGATGATTTGACTGAAAGATTGCAGAAATTCATTGCCTATAAGAAGACTGGTGTGGCTCCTATTGATACTTCACAAGAAGGTAGGGCATTTAATAACAATACTTCTTTTGCTGGATTCGATGACTTGTTAAAAGCTGATACTATTCAGGCATTTAATATGGCGTTGCAGATGTTAGAAGAGCAGACATCATCTATTACTGGAGTGTTTAGAGAGAGATTAAATGGAATAGAAACTAGGGATGCTGTTAGTAATGTTAAGGCAGGTATGAGAAACTCTTATATCATTACTAAATCTTACTATCAACAAATGGATACTTTGGCAGAGGATATTCTGATTGATTCTCTTAATTGTGCTAAGAAGGTATGGAAACATAAACCACTTACTGGAACTTTAGTGCTAGGTGACAAACTACAGAAAGTATTTACTGCTCTCCCTGAACATTTTACTTTTACTGACTATGATATTCATGTAATAGCTAGTAGTAGAATTATGGAGGAAATGCAGAACATGCAACAGTTAATGATTGAATTCATTAAGAGTGGTCAACTAGACCCAGACATAGCTATGGAGTGCATGACTGCCAGAAGTATGACTGAACTCAAATCTAAATTGTCTAAAGCATTTCAAAAGAGAAGAGAAGAAACTCAGAACACTGCGCAGATGCAACAACAGAACGAAGAGCTACAGAAGCAACTTCAAAAGGCGGAACAAGAGAAAGAGCAGCTTAATAATAAGATTGCATCTCTTAATGAAGCTAAGATTGCTATTGAAAGACAAAAGGTTGAATATGACTATGAGATTGGAATTATTAAGGCTAATGCTGATAGAGATTATAAGCAGAGTACTTCTGACAATGACACCAAAAGAACAGATATTGAGATAGCCCAATTGTACGATGGGAATCAGCAGAATAACGAAGTGAAGAACGTATAATGGAATTAAAAATTAAAGTTTGCACTAACGATAGCTGTAAGGTAATCATACTTGACGATACTGGTACAGGAGAGAATGGCTATTTGCCTGAATCTTCTTCAGTTATCGTCAAGAACAGATTCAAGTACTCTGACACTGTATCTATTGATGTCTTACAACATAATAAGGCAGATGGGCCTGAAATACAACTTCCTATTTACACTTTACATAATGACGGTAATAAGTCAGTAACTATGCCAGTAGGGTTTGATGGGTGGTTTAATGTATATCATATAGTTCTGCCGACTAAAGATTGGTTTGATAGAGAGATGGATAAAACGGCTGGTTCAGCTGTAACTATGTATGCCACTGTGTACTATTCGGACGGCATCTACATCTATAAGTATTTTAATGGCACATCTACGACCGTAACTGTAGATGAGATAGTAGAGAGGAACGTAGAAGATACTACAATTTCTAGGACATATAATAATTACGTGTCTATTTGTTTTCTTAAGAAATGTTATATATCTTTGTGCCAGCAAATATTTAATAGCAGAGGTTTCAGTAAATGTTGGAGTAAGAATGCTGTAGCAGCCGAATTATCCTACAAGAGAGATTTAGTCTGGATGGCTATTAATGTAATCAAATATATGGTTCAATCTAATCAGTTAGCTGAAGCTGAACGAATCATAGAACAAATAGGAGGTTGTAATGGCTTGTGTAAATCAGAATACAGCAAATGGCCAGAGCAAGGCTGTGGATGCTCTCAAAGATAAGGTGATTTGTGAATACAAAGAACTGCTTAAGTATTTAGAACGGGGGCATAGATATGACTACCAACTAATTCTCGAAGAGATAAGTCTCATCGAATTGCTAGAAGAGAATGAAGTTAATAGGTCTGAATTTGTAGAACAATTTTATCTTAATAATAAATGGCAGATAACTCTATTTTAACACCAGGTGGTTCTGGAAATGAATGTATCAATCCTGTTAACGAACAAATTGATACTTCACAATTTCTGAAAGTAGATTACCGCTTAGGGGAGTTTGAGAGTGAGTCAGATAAACAAATTGCTAGAATTAATCTTGGAGCTGCTGGCATTAATGATGTCTATGATAAGACTTCAGCAGATTTAAAGACATTAGAGGCAGTTAAGACCTCAATGGATACTCACCTAGCTACTGAAGACCCACATAATATAATTCCTACTATAGAAAGTAAACTGGAGGGTTTTGTTAAAGAGGATGGAACCACACCATTCTTAGCACCTCAAACAGGTGTTGACCCGTTGACAGACTTTCATTTAACAACCAAGAGATTCGTGACTGCTTTAATGGACAGTCATTTAGCTAAAACAGACCCACATAATATAATTCCTCTTGTAGAGGAAATACTTAAAGTATATGTAACTACTGACCAGATTTATAGGAAGGTAGAGTTATATACTAGAGAACAAGTTGACGACTTAATCAAGAATTTCGTTAGACGTGACGGAACTACTGCATTTTTAAAACCACAGTTAGGAGTTACTCCAGTAGCTGATGGGCATCTATCTACTAAGAAATATGTAGATGATGTAATGTTTAAACATTTAGTTGATGCAGACCCTCACGGATTTGTAACGTTACTTAATCAGAGACTAAACAACTATTTCAGGAAGACTGAAACTTACTCTAGAGCAGAGACTTATTCAAGAGCTCAAATTGATGCCATTATTAATCAATTGGTAATTGATGCGGCTAGAGGGGCTATTGAGGAACATATCAATCAATATGACCCTCATGGAACTCTTAAAGAAATCTATAGTAAGCATTATGTACCTCGTGATGGTTCAGTTCCATTTACTGCCCCACAGAAGGGAGTAGATGCTGTAGAAGATGACGAATTAGTAACTAAGAGACAACTGGATGCTTCTATTGTAGAAGAGCCTGTTTGGATTACTAGTGGACCAGTTCAGACTACAGTAGGCTTCGTTGAAGATGAAACTGACCCAGGAGAGAAATTGAATCTTCAAGAGGTTATGGATGCAATCTTCTACGGTAAATCTGTAGATGTTAAAGCTCCTGCGTATGCTTTACTGGGTTCTATAGTAGACGTTGAACTATTCGTTAGAGGTTCTACTGGAGTGATATCTTATGCTGAATTATGGCAGAACGATGAGCTTATTGGAACATATACTAAGGACGATTTCGAATTAGGACAGTTGACTGTAAAGAGTTTACCTATTAACGAAGAAACTACTTTTACGTTTAAAGTATTCTATCCTAATGGTACATATCTGGAAGCTAGTTGTACTACTAAAGTAGCATATGATATATTTGTAGGAATCTTACCTAAATGGTATGCAGCCTCTAATGTTAATTATGATTACTTACTTCAGCTAGTTCAATCAGACCCAGAGAACAATAGCATTGACAGTTCTGGTGACTTAGTATCAGAAATCAAACACAAATATAATTTCTCAAGTCCTAAAGAGCTTAAGCAAATATTTGTAGCAATGCCTAAGGAATATCCAGACTTAGTTCAAATGACAACGCCTTCTCAACAATTCGGTCTCGAATCATTTGATATCATTAGTGATATTCCATTTGAAATTCCTGGATTGTCAAATAGTAAAATATATAAGATATATGTATTCAAGGAGTCTCTAGTAACTCTCAACTTGGAGGTAACATTTAAGTTTGACCCAGCTAACATTTAATAAGTATGAGAGCATATAGTGAAATTATAGCAAGTTTTAGAAGAGGTGGTCCGTTCCCTATAGAAGCTGACTATATCTTCGAAACTGAAGCGAAACTGAAAGAATTTTATTCATCTCCTGAAGAGAATGCTATTTTACACAAGGGATTGTTAAAGGTAGTTGAAAATGACGGAGATGGTAATCAAGCACTATATTGGGTCACTAGAAAGGAGACTAACGATGAGTTAGAGTTTACTAAACTTATTACTTCTAAGAGTGATGAAACTATAGCTGACTTGATAACTAGATTAGAGCAGGAAATTAAAGATAGAAAGACAGCAGACGATGCTATCTGGGGAAGTGTTGACCATACTAGTGTACCAGAGGACTTAAACAGTCTGAAGGACATTGCAGAGGAAATTACTAAAATTAGAGAGCATCTAGGTAATCTAGACAGCACTGATGAGGAATTACAGAGTAATATTGACAAGGTGCAAGCCGAACTCGATAAGACACAAGAAGGAGTAGGTTTGGGAGAAGACGGAGCTTATGTTCCCGATACTGAAACTACTTACCTCAAAGACTCTACATCTGTAATGGATTCTCTGCGCAAGCTAGACGAATTAGTGAATCATGCTATTCACTTTAACTGGGTTACACTAGAAGATACTCCAAGCATTGAATTAGATATTGATAGACAGATTACTGGAACTACAATATCTGGTAATGTTAAGGTATCTACTGATAGTGGTAACGGAATTACCATAAAGAATGACGGTCTATTCTATAAACTAACTACTGAATATTTAGACGGACTCTTAACTATTAAGGTTAACGATAATGTTATAGGACAACATCAAATTGGTTTGTCAGCTATCGTAGAGGACGCTAAGTATGACCCAGATACGGAAGAGCTAGTTATAGTATTTAAACTTCTAACTGGTGATAAGCAAGTAGTTAGGATTCCAGTTGGAACTCTTATTAGAGAATGGGAAGTTGATAACTCTATTCCTGATAAGGTAGTAGAATTGGAGAAAGTGTTATCATTAGGAACTGGCGCTGATAAGCTTTCTGCTGACGTTAGGTTGCATATAGCTAAAGATAACATCTTAGTAAAGGAAGGAAATGCTCTGTATGTTAAAGGTACTTCCGATAACATTACACATGATTCTAAAGCCTTGGATGTTGTTATTAGTGAATTACAAAGTGATATTGATAGCCACCTTAAAGATTTCAACAATCCACATAGAGTCACTCCAGCACAGATTGGAGCCATTTCTTTGCCCGAAGTTGAAATTCTACTAAAGTCTAAAGCAGATTTAGTAAGCGGAAAGGTTCCTAAAGAACAACTTCCAGATGATATAGGTGGTGAAGTAACTTGGATTGACGTAGAAGGTGATGAAGAAACAGTATCCTAATAGACCCGCTAATATGAGCCAGTTGGACTACTTGTGGACAACATATGGCCCATATACGGTGTCGGACTCAATAGACGTTGAAGACTCTATTCCTTCTTCTAAAGCTATCAAAGATGCTATTGCTACTCAGGTAACTGGTATAGTAGAACTCGATACTCAAGAAGAAGGTAATAAGGTTAGAGTTATAGGTAAAGGAGGAAGTGGTGAGGAAATATCATCAATCCTTCTTGATAAAGATACTAAGATAGTTTCGTTTGAAAGACATCTTATAACACAAGAGGATATAGATAACGGATTCGGTAATGCACTGAATGAGGAATGGCTGATACTTACTGCTTCTAATGGAGATAGATTTGAAGTGTCTCTGGAAGACTTTGTAGTTAAAGGACAAATAACTAATACTATTATTACCCAGACTAAGAATGGTAATATTGCATCAGAGTTAAAGATTAATAATCCAATTACTAATAGGTCTGTAGATTTATTAGCTTCAAACTTTGGAGTTAGGGCAGACTTAGTAGTTGATACTGATGCTGATTCTAACATAGTTATTACTAAGGGTGATAAAGGAGTTGTTTGTAAATTTAGTTGGGAAGGTACAGAATATCCAGTAAGAATTAAAGCCGTAGATACTTACGATGAGTATTTACTACAGACTTTAGAACCTAATACTATTTACTTCATAAAGGACATTAAGTCTATTTATCTTAATGGAGTTAAATATGCCTCTGAAGGTGGTGGAGGTTTAGACCCTGACTTGTATTATACTAAATCAGAAACTGATGCTCTTATATCTAATATCGAAAGCGACTTAGACAATAAAGTCAGTCTGGTTGACGGTAATATAGTATTAGAGGAAGGTCAAGGAATTGTGGTTAATCGTAGGGACGGTGTTCAGAATTTAATATCGTCTGACAACTCCGGAGGATTTAAGCTCGGTAATGTTAATTCTTATCTGGAGATATATACTAACACAAGACCAGCCGTTGTAGTAGGGGAAGACACCGATTCACTTGCATTAATGTCAGACTTGACTTCTTATACTTGGAATGAAGTGACTACTGCTAAAGCTACTAGACTCGCTGATTTACCAGAGAGTTATCCAGTAGGAACTTTAACAGTTAAGCATTCTGAAGGAGAAGTTAGTTATGACGGTTCCGAAGACGTATCTATTGACTTAACACACATACAACAATCAATTAATACATTGAAAGATACTATGGAGTACTTACTATCTACTAAACAAGATAAGCTTGTTAGTGGAGTTAACATTAAGAAGATTAATGGTAAGTCAGTACTCGGTAATGGAGATATACTTATATCTTCTGATTCTACAGCTATTAGATATAAGGGGTCTGTAGCTACTCGTATGTATTTACCTTCTGCTCCAGAAGTAGGTGATATTTACAACGTTATTAATGACGGTGCTAACTATGCTTGGAATGGAGAAACTTGGGAAACATATGGAACTATAACTCCAACTGGAGTAGATTTGTATAAGAATGCCAGTGGTGAAATAACTGGCGGGGAGGTAAGATTCAGTGATAATACTGTGCTCCCTATTAACATATTTATTAAATAACATCATTAAATTTTATGGCACAATTAAAATTTTACAGAGGGTTAAAAGCCAATTATGTAGCTGAAACTACTCACAAGGATGGGATTTACTTTGCTACAGACACCAATGAAATCCTTATGAATGGTAAGGCTTACACAGGAGCTCTAGCTGCTGGTAAAGTCGTTACTAATGTAGCCTTGTCTTCTGATAAAAGCAAACTGGTCATTACTTACTCTGATACTACTACAACAGAGATTGAAGTAGGTAGCGGTAAGTATACATCAGCTATTGAGGACAAAGATTTAGCTATGCCTAATGCTGTCGGTGGTATCGCTAAAGGAACTAAGGTAAGTGCTCTGGAAGGACAGACATATGATTATATGTGGGATGAACTGCTGTTCCCTACTATTAATCCTACATTTACTGCTCCTACTGCAAGCATCTCATTTAAGAGTTATTCAACTCCTCAAGAAGTTGGAGCTACTGCACCTACTGCTGCTAACTTCAACACTAGTCTTAATAAGGGAGCTATTACCTTAAATGGAACAAAACAAGCAGACAGGTCTGGTAACTTAGATGCAGATAATTCATTTATCTTCGTAAATGGACAAGAATCTAACACAACTCTGCCTACTACTGTAACACTTGGTAATACTACTTATACTTATAAGGCAGCTTATTTGCAAGGACCTCAACCTAAAGATAACAAAGGAAACAATTATAGCACTCCACTTGCAGCTGGTTCGGTTAACTCTTCAGCTATCACACTTAATGGTACATATCCTTGGTATGCATCTACAAGTACAGCTTCTTCTGGTACGCCTGTGGTTAAACAAGCTCTTATTGCTTGGAATGCTTCTACTGGAGCTATGACTACTCCTAGATTTGAATTACAACCTTCTGGTACTCTTCCACAGGTATTCAAGCTGCCAAGAGCTGTCACTCAACTTCAAATGTTGAACACAGTATCAGGTAACATGGAAGTTATAGGACTTAGTGACTGGACTAAGACAGAAGAAGAGATTACTATTGGAACCACACCTGTAACTTATTCAGTTTACACTTACAATGGTTCTACTAGAGGTTCAGTAACTTTAATCGCTAAATTCTAATTTGACATATGGCAAGAAATAAAGGTACATTCCAATTTGCAGCCAACTTTGAGGTTAAACTTCAAGGTGCTTTAGACCCAAGAATCTTAGTAGATAATAAGTCTGAACTTATTAATAAAGAGACTTGGCCGTATGATGGCGATACTATCTACGTATATAATGGATTGCTAGTAGCCGTTGCTGCTGATAAGGCAATTTATATGCTAGTTGATAAAGATAAAATTCTGGAAGCAGATTACTCCGGATGGAAACAAATGGACGTTGCTGCTGCACAGACAGTAGAGATTATTGACAACTTAAATTCTTCTTCTACCACTGCTGCATTGTCAGCTAATCAAGGTAGAGTATTAGGACAGAGAGTTACTACCCTTGAGGGCAAAATTTCTTCTGTATATTCATACAAAGGCTCCAAAGCTACTTATGCAGAACTTCCTAGTGATGCAGCAGCAGGTGATGTATGGAATGTAGAGGAAGCTCATGACAATCATCCAGCTGGTACTAACTGGGCATGGACTGGTACAGCATGGGATGCTCTGGGTGGAGCTATTGACCTGTCTGCATACTACAATAAGACTCAAGCAGATGCTGCAATTGCAGCTGCTGTTGATGCAGAGAAGACTTTAAGAGAAACAGCTGATACTGCATTAGACGGTAAAATTACTACTAATACTCAAGCTATTGCTAAGATTAATGGTAGTGCTGATGCTGAAGGTTCTCTAGCTAATACTCTGAAACAGGCTAAAGATTATGCAGATACTAAAGTTAGTGATGTTAGTAATTTAGTAGCTAATAAAGTTGATAAGGTAGAAGGTAGTACTCTGATTCCAGAAACTAAACTTGCACTTATTGACACTAACGCTTCAGATATTGATGCTCTAGAAGTTAGAGTTGCTGCTAACGAGGCTAAACTTGTTGGAATCACCACTACTGTAGTTTCGACAATTAATACAGCTATCGACGCAGCTATGGCTTGGCACGAAGTAACTGAATAAAACACATAATATATTAAAATGGAAAAAATGTTTGTACACGTAGCGAAGAAGTCCACATTTACTAGTGAACTACAAGAACAATACACCAATAGTATTGTTTTCATTAAAGATTCACAGGAGATTTATACTCATGGAACGTTCTACGCTATTCCTGATTCTTACAAAGGCAAAATTACTTCATTGGAGAGTGCTGTGGCAGCTTTACAGGCTGCCAAGGCCTTCTCTAAAGTTTCTGACGGTACTAATGTTGCAGAGTCTCCTTCTCATGACGGAACTCTTAAATTCAACAAAGGCTCTAATGTAAATATCACTGTCGGAACAGATGGAGTAACAATTAGCGCTACAGATACTAAATACACACAAGGTTCTGGTATCTCTATTAAAGGTACTACAATTAATCACTCTAATTCAGTAACTGCTGGCACAGCTAAAGGTGATAATAGTAAGACATTAGCATTTGGTGGAACGTTTACTATTCCTAGCATTACTTATGATGCACAAGGACACGTTACAGCTAAAGGAACCACTACAATGACTATGCCAGCTGCTCCTTCATTTACTAACTGGCAAGCTAAGAATGTTGTTGGCGCTTCTGCTACAGCTACAGCTAATGCAGCAACTACTAATGCTACTACATTCTTGAACTTAATTGAGAATGGTGCAGTAAGAAGCTCACATCAAATTACTGGTACTGGTAAAGTAACAGTTACAGCTGATGTTACTGGTAAAGTAACTATTAATGGCGCTGCAACTACTGCTGCTTCTGGTTCTGCTAACGGTACAATTGCTATTGATGGCAAAGATGTAGCTGTTAAGGGTCTTGGCTCTGCTGCTTATACAGCTTCATCTGCATATGCAACTGCTGCTCAAGGTACTAAGGCAGATAACGCTGTTCCTAATACTAGAACTGTAAATGGACATGCACTTAGTGCTAATGTTACTGTTACTAAAGCTGATGTAGGTTTAGGTAACGTAACTAATGAGTCTAAGGCTACGATGTTTACTAATGCAGCTCTTACTGGAACTCCAACTGCTCCTACTGCTGCTGGTGGAACTAATACTACTCAAATTGCAACTACTGCATTTGTAATTAACGAGATTGGAAGTAAGATTTCTGCTGCTCAAGCACTTAGATTCAAAGGAACTATTGGCACAGACGGTGATGTAACTGAACTTCCAGCTAATCACACAGTTGGAGATACTTACGTAGTTAAGGCTGCTGGTAACTTTGCGGGCGAAGGCTGTGAAGCAGGTGACATGATTATCTGTGTTAAATCTGGAACGACTGCTGCAAATGGTGACTGGTCAGTTATTCAGAGAAACTTAGACGGTGCTGTTACTGGCAAATCCCTAACTGCTAACGCAGTAATTTTAGGTAACGGTGGGTCTACTGTTAAAGCTCTAGCTAATGGTACTGCTGGATACGTACTGAAAGCCACTGCTAGTGGTCCTGCATGGCAAGCAGAGAAGGACACAGTTTATACTCACCCTGCTGGAGGTGCTCCTAGTAAAACTTCTGGATTCTATAAATTCAGCACAGATTCTACTAGCCACGTTGCTTCAGTAACCGCTGTTACTAAGGCTGATATTACAGCTTTGGGTATTCCAGGAGCTAATACTAATACCACTTACACATTTGCTAACGGTACTGCTGGTAACTTCACAGTAACTCCAAGTGGTGGGAGTGCACAAACAGTAAGTATTGGTAAACCTGCTACTGCTGGTGCAGCTGATACTGCTGCTAAATGGGCTACTGCTCGTACTATCACAGTCAGTGGTGGTGTAACTGGAAGTGTTTCTCTAGATGGTTCTACTAATGCTACATTAGCTACTACTCTAACCAATCTATCTTCTAATAAGGTAACTGCAATGACTGGTTATACCAAACCGTCTGATACAGGTGCAATCGCTGCTGGTGATTCACTTAATGCTGCTATTGGTAAACTAGAAGCTGCATGGGATTGGGTTGAACTATAATATATGTACAAGAAGGAGGGAGTAGCATCCCTCCTTTATTTTATAATGATTAAAATTTAAGTGATATGGCAATTAATAAGAAATTAATTCACTTTAATAAGAAAACTACTTTTAACTCACAGAAGTTATCAGCCAATGCTTCTAATACTCAATATCAGGTAGGAGGTACTGGAACTGTTCAGACTGGAGCTCCTGACATTAACTATCAATCTATAGTTTATATTAAAGATTCTAAAGAAATTTGGACACACGGACAGTTCTATGCTACTGCTGTAACATGGAGTACTATTACAGGCAAGCCCAGTTTTGCTACTGTAGCTACTTCAGGTAGTTACAACGATTTAAGTAACAAACCTACAATTCCTACTAGCCTTCCCACTCCTAATTCTTTGACATTTACTGGAGCTACAACTGGTACTTGGAATGGTAGTTCTGCTAAAACTGTCAATATCCCAACTTATAGTAATGCGTCCACATCGTCAGCCGGACTTATGTCAGTATCTGATAAATCTAAATTAAATGGCATTGCTAGCGGGGCAGAAGTTAACCAAAACGCATTTAGTAATGTAGTTGTTGGAAGTACCACTATTGCAGCTGACAGTAAAACTGATACTTTGACTCTTACGGCTGGGTCAAACATAACTCTTACTCCTAACGCTACTAATGATAGTATTACCATTTCCGCAAGTGGTAGTTCTTACTCTCTACCATTAGCGTCAAACAGTACTCGTGGAGGTATCAAGTTATCAAGTAGCACACAGGGAGGAACTCCTAACGGAATTACTACAACTTCAGGCAGAACATATGCTGTTCAGGTTAATAATAGTGAACAAGCAGTGGTAAATGTTCCTTGGACTGATACTACATATACTCTTCCTGCCGCTACTTCCAGTGTACTGGGTGGAGTTAAAATTGGTAATGGATTAAATATAAACAGTGGAGTTTTATCAGTAACAGCTCCACAAGTGGGTAACCTTACTGTTTATAATTTAGTTGGATATAAATCAGGGATTAATCCTTTAAAGAACACTCCTCAACTTACATTTAAATCTAGTGAGATATCTGGAAGTAAATCTGGCACTCTAACAATTGGAGATGACCCAGAAGCTGGTCCAAGTTGGGTAGGTGCATTAAATTTAGAATATAGTGAATATAGTAATTTAGCATCTGTTTATACTGAAAGTCCTTTAAGTATAACTTCACGTCTAGGAGACCTTGGTATATATGCATCGGATGCTGGAGGTAGTGGTAAACTTACACTTAGTACTGCTTCAAGCATACATTTGATTAATAATAATGACAATTTCGCTACTGTACAATTAGAACCTCGTAGTGACTCTAATGGATACTCGTATTTGAATTTCATTTGTGGACCTTCAGCTGGTACAGGTTCTACAGTATTAGAGTTAGGAGGTGCTAATAACCAAGCAATCTTCTCTGGTAGTGTTTCAGCTAATGGAGGATTCTTCGATACTTCAGATGCTAGAGTAAAGACTAACGTTAGAGAGCTTAATGCTATTAATGCTGATGCTATTAAGCTAGTAGAGTTTGATAGAACAGACACTGAGCATCACGGTTATGGAGTCATTGCTCAAGAAGTAGAGGAAGTTTACCCAAGTGTAGTCAATACAGACGCAAATGGATTTAAATCTGTTAATTATAATGAAATAGCTATGATTAAGATTAAATACCTTGAAGATAAGGTTGCTAGGCTAGAAGCCTTAGTAGCTAGACTAGAGAGTAAACTATCTTAATACATATAATCAATCAAAGTGAAAGGCTGCCTTAGAGCGGCCTTTCTTCGTTTATACCTAGAGCTTAATTCAGGATAGTCAAGAATTAAAATGTTGACGAGTGTTAAAATAATTTGGTAATGTCCAGAATTTAACGTAACTTTGCAACATCGAATTTGGAAGTATAGTATATTTATATATTATGCCCTCAACAGATATTGTATTATTTATCGTAAATTTATTTAATTATGGCAGAATTTCTAACAATGGACGAAGCTAAGTCAAAGTTCGGTACTAAAGGAAGAACAAACGCTGGACTTACACTTGGTATTATCGGTACTGCATTAGCAGCTTTCGCTGGAAACAACGGAGGATGTGGTTGTGGTAACGGTGGTGGAATCCTTGGAAACCTCTTTGGAGAAATATGCTTACAGTGACCTGTGTGCACCTGTTCCAAGTATAGCTCCACTATACTGTAGCCCATTCACAAGTTACGGAACTGGCATGTATGCTGGAACTGCTGCTAGTAACTTCAATGCTGTAAATACAGCTATTAACACAGTTACAGGCGGATGTCCTTCTTGTACAGCCCAATAACTTAAGATAACCCATAAAAGGGAGGCTACAATCTAAGTGGTCTCCCTTTTATTATTTAATTCAAATTTAATTATCGTATGAAAGTTAAAATTACACCAACTGGAGAAAGTGCTCAAGTAATGGAGTTTAATGTATCGTTACCGTGTGGAGCAAATGCATCAATTGCTCCTGTGTCTACATTAACAGTTACACAGAGATGGGCAAAAGTCGTTAACGTTTCAACTACAGGAACGGAGTACGTACAAGTTACTAAATTTGATGTTATTCACAATATCCAATACACTGATTGTAAAGGAAATGTAAGAGTGTCTACAGAGTCTACATCTACAATTATGGAGACTGCTGCAACTAGTGAAACTATTACCACTTTGACACCAACAGTAACTAAAGTTATAGATGTGATTATACCTAACGGAGTTAGTATTGTTAGTCAACAAGTACTTGATGAATTGCCTACTTCTCTTCCTGTTAAGGGACATTGTGCATATTCAGTATTTGATGTTAGAGTAACACCTGCTCCTGCACCAACAGCCGCAATTGCGTCAGTAGCTAAATCTAAATAACATGTTTGGACAACCATTCGGTAGTAACTACACGGATTTACAGAACCATTACATGCAACAATTACAAGCGATGCAACAAGCACAGCAGAAGACCCAACCTATTCTAGATGAAATAAACAGAGAGGTTGGGTCTCTGTCTTTAGATGAGCAGAAGGTTCTAGCACAGATGCCAGAATATCAAATGGCTAAGCAAACCTATGAAGCTGGCTTTATGTCATTCTTAGGCACTAAGTTTAGTCAAGAGTTCGTGTCATCAGCAGATGGTAAAGTAGCAGCTGATAATCTATTAGCTACTATTAGAAAGAGTAAAGAGCACATTCATGCTCAATTAAAAGCTAAAGAAGATAAGGTTAACACATTATTAGAACTTGTGGAACAGGACCCAGAGATTAAGAAGAGATTAGACGAAGTTATGTTAAGTAAAAGTAAGTAATGAGTGATAAAGAAATTGTATTTCAAGCTATTAATAAGTATGCTAAAGACTTGGCGAGTAACCTATTTCATTTTAATAGCGTGGCAAGTCAAGCTGTTATCACATACGTAGTTAAGAATATGGAAGATAAATATGGTAAGTATTTAGACATATTCACAGACGTGCACGGCAATATTAATCTGGAATTGCTTGCCAATGCAGTTAAAGCGGAGATGAAAGAGAAGTCTGCTGATGGGTTTGTAGTTAACATTCTTAACAAGCCAGTAAGGTTTGGAGAGGACGACGTTAATCAATTAGTAGAAATATTTAAGACATTTAAACAGAACAATTAATCCAAATTCGAGCCATGATTAATTTACGATTAGAGAGAATTTATAAAGGTGTGTCTTATACTATAGGGAAGCTGTACCTAAACGGTAAGTATCTCTGTGACACTCTTGAGGACACAGACAGAGGGCTAAAAGATACTATGCCTACAGAAGAGATTGAGAAGATTAAGGTGTATGGTAAAACCGCTATACCTACTGGCACATATAAGGTTGATATGAATACAGTTAGTCCTAAGTTTAAAGACAGAACTTGGGCTAAACCATATAGTGGTAAATTACCTAGATTATTAGATGTTAAAGGTTACAGTGGAGTTCTTATTCACGTTGGCAATAAACCAGAAGATACATTGGGATGTCTTTTAGTTGGAGAGAATAAGGTTAAAGGGCAAGTTATTAATAGTACTGCTGCATTTAATAGACTTATGACTGAACTTAATAAGGACAAGAATATAGAAATAACTATTGAGTAATGAGCAACTTTGATAAATTATTTGGAAGAACTTATAGTACAGTAGGTAACTCTGATTCTGACTTTATTATTAAAACTAGAGGACAGGTTAAGGTACAATGGGGCAAGAAGTTCATTGATATTATAAAGGACGGTAAGCTTAATGTTGATGTTAGTTTTATAGGCTCTGTCGATTCCTATAACGATATAGGTTCTAAAGACGGTCTGTACTATGTTAAAGAAGACGGTTCTATATATTTAGTTGTTAATGGTAATAAAATTAATATACTAGGGGATGTTGACGGCACCTACGTATCATTTGCATCTAAGCAAGATACTGCTGATGAACAGAAAGGTCAGGCATCTAAGAACCTAGGGATTAGATATTCGTCTAAAGATGAAGCAACTGAATATGGTGTTACAAACGGAATAGTTTTCCTAGAAGATGCTAATAGATGGTATATAGTGGAAGATGGCGTATTTACTTTGTATCCGAGTGAATTGGAGAGTCCATACAAGAAGCAGTTAATTATAAGTAAAGAGGACAACTCTATAGGAGCTTTAGTCATAAGTGGACAAGGTAACGGTAATGCTCTAATATTTAACGCAGGAAGTGATACCTTATCAATTTATAAAGACTTTGATAATTATAGTATAGATTCTTCCTCTCCAATAATTACAACGGTTGGAACTACCTCTACTGCGGAATTAGGATTAGATGGATTATCTCTAAGCAAGAGCTTGTTCTGTGATTCTATAGAATCATCTAGTGCGTCGGATTCTACTGGATTTAAATTATATATGTTAGATGGCAAATCTATATTGTCAATAGACCAATTAATGGTCCGAGAATCTTCTGATATAGTTGACATCACTTATGAGGAACTTGTTACTTTAATGGATTCTACAAATTTGTCTACAGCTACTAGGTATAGAATAACCGATTTCCAAAATGAGTGGGAACTGACTACCGAAGAGGATGTAATAGATGAGGATGAGCAGGCTGTGGATGAGAATGGAGACCCCTTGTGGCAAGATGAAGATGAAACTATACCAGTTATAGCTGTTCATAAGAATACACATCCTTTAATAGTATCTGCCATAACAACCTCTAAATTGTCCGGTACTGGGACGTTTGATGATAATAGAGAGTGGAAAGTGGAATATGACCCCTATTATAATGAAACATTGTCTATTAATAGATATGACGAGAGTGGTAATTTTATAGAAACTGTAGAATTAACAGCCAAAGGAAGAATCACTAGATTGACAGACGAAAAGGGCAATTCCTGTAACTATAACTTTAAACATCTAAAATTTAAAATCACCGAAGACGGTGTAGATAAGTGGATTTATACATTTAGAAACGGAGAAGAAGATTTAAGTTTAACTGATACATGTAGGAATAATGTATTAACTGTTAATAATTACGAGATTAAATCTGAAACTGTAACTGTACGTGATAATGGTAATATTGTTACATTACAAGGAACTCTTTCTGATAACAACTTTGGAACTATTAATAGTAACTTTAACTTTTCCGGGACTGCTAATAAATTGAATGTGTCCAGAACATTAGAGAATGTAACATTTAAAGAAGATTCTACTATAGATGAGGTAGCTATTAGAAGTCTTACTAACGTAACATTTAATGAATCGTTCTCAAGGACTACATTCCATTCAGATATAAACGATGTTGACTTTGATACTACTGTATACGCTCTACTTTATGATAATGAAAAGGTAAAAGATGTATATTACAACAATAACACAGTCTCTGTCATTTGTATTCCTGATATAGCAGTTGCAACATCTGGAATACCTGCGGGCACAATAGTAATGTATAACGGGACATCTGGAATACCTGCGGGCTGGGCTATATGCGATGGTACTGAAGGTACTCCTAACTTGACTGGCAACTTCATTAAAGCCAGTGAAACTGCTGGTGAAACAGGGGAATTTATACCTGCGAGCTCTGGTAGTTCAACTGAAACTCCTATTACGTATTACTCATTAGTGTTTATTATGAAATTGGCTTAATGGAGATAGCAATATTTAGTGATAGATTACTAATTTACGTTAAATTAAGAATAATTAGTCTTTAATTTTAAGGTATGGAAATTTATCACTAAATTTGCAAATAACTTTAAAAGGGAATAATATGGACATGAAATTAGAAGAATTAGGTTTTGACGATGAAGACCTGCTAGGTGAAGACGGTGTAGTGCAAACAGGAGACCCTGATGATGACATTAAACGTTGGATTGACAATGATACTCCAGTAGATTTAGACGAACCATTGGACAATCAAGAACCACCTAAAGAAGGTGACGGAGATACAGAACCTACAGAGGATGATTTAATCACAACTATGCTCAAAGCTAAAGGAATCAATCCAGAGGCTATTAAGTTCCAAAATGATAACGGAGAAGTAGAAGAAATTCCATTCTCTGAACTATCTAGGGAAGAGCAATTAGAGCTTTTAAACTATGATGATACAGATTATAATTATGGTTTAGAGCCAGAAGAGATTGACCTTATTAACGAGCTTAGAAGAAATAATTTAAGTGTAGATGACTATTTGGAATCTCATAGACGTCAAGCTATTCAGGATTACCTAGACCACCTAGAAGATGAACCAGAATATCAAGTAGATGGCATGACAGATGATGAACTATTTATTGCAGATTTAAAGGCAAATGTCCCAGAACTTACTGATGATGAAGCTTTAGAACAGTTAAATCTTGAGAAGCAAAACGAAGCTCTCTTTAATAAGAAGATGAGCGGAATGAGAGCTAGCTATCAGCAACGCGAAGAAGCAGCTATGCAGCAAGCTCAAGCAGAAGCAGAAGCTCAACAGAAAGAAATGTATGAAGCTTACGAAGACGAAATTTTACAAGCTATTCAAGATAACGAAACTATAGATTTGGGAGAGTCATCATTAACGCTATCAGAGGACGATATGAATGAAATTGCTTCCTTTATCTTAGATTCAGATGCTGCTGGAGTAAGATACTTAGCTAAAGCCATTAATGACCCACAAATGCTAGTGCAGATGTCGTGGTTTGCCCTTAAAGGACAAGAAGCTATACGTCAAATCTCCGAATATTATAAACATCAGATTACAGAGCAATCCAAAGCCAATTATAAGAAAGGTTATGAGGATGCTAAGGCTGGCAGAGCCTCTAATCCTGCTAAGACTGTAGTTAAAAGACCAGAGCAGCAAACTGGTCGTAAACCTAAAACAACATCTATTTACGATTTAGATTAAAATCCAAATAAATTATTATGATAGTAGCAAATTTCGTAACTAATCGCGCCACTATGGGCGACACTAGAACTTATGAAGACTTCTATAAGTTTCTAGGAACTAAACCAACTAGACTTGGTGTAGTATCAAGACTCTACCCAGAATTGACTGCTTCTTACCTAACAGAATCTTTGAGAAACATCTTCTACATGGATTCTAAATCAAATAACAAGTACAGAAGCATTGACTCAATGTACTTTGAATGGGAAGTTGAAACCAACTACATTAAGAGAGTTGAGTTTGCAGATGTACCAACTGAAACTGGAGAGAACGGAACTGAAATCGTAATGGCTTTCAAAGAGAACTATTACCAGAAGTACGACATCTTCAAGATTGATAAAACAATGCAGCAATGCTTTGTAACCCAGAGACCAGTTCGTAAAGCTGATAATTACTGGGAAGTAACTGTTAGACTTATTGATAACGACTACTCTAGTGTTCTTGACCTTAGCGGATGCCAAATTGGTGACACTACTCGTTTCCAATCTAACGCTATGCCAGAAGCACACGAAGAGGGATATGTTAAATATCAATCTAACATTGAAAGACACAGAGGTTATATTACTACTCACAGATGTGATGACAGTTATACAGCTCTGTATGCTGCACAAGAAGACGTTCTTATTAAAATAGGTGAAGGTAAAGGTAATGGTCAGATGTCTGAAACTATGTACCGCATGGATAAGACTCAATCTAACTTGCTGAAGAACTTCCTATATGTAAGAAACAATGGCTTGCTGTTCAACAAAACTAACGTTGACAAGAATGGTAAACCGACACTGTTCGACCCTGACACTGGTCGTCCTATCTACATTGGTGATGGTATCATCCCACAAGTAGAAAGATTTGCATCTAAATATGCATATAATAAGCTTACTGTGGAAGCATTCACTACTGCTATCGCTATGATGAATGAAAAGAGTGAGAATCCAACTGGTAACAAATATGTACTTATTTGCAATGAGAAAGCTTGGCAAGACGTACAAACTTGTCTATCAGAATGGCTTGCAAGATTCAAAACTTGCGGAACTTATCTGTGGTCTAAGAAAGCTAACGGCTATGTTGACGTTGGTGCTACATTCCAATCTTATGAAATCGGTGGTAACACAATTTCATTCAAGGTTGACCGTACATTCTCTCGTGAATGGGGTAGCGACAAGGGCTTCATGCTAATGTTAGACTTGACTGCTGACAAAGTAAGTGGAGAACCAGCTATTCAAATGTTCACTCTTAAAGGTGGTGACTTCATCTCTAATAAATATCCAGGTGTTGGTGGACTTGATGGTCTAAGCTCAGGTGTAGTTTCTAGCCCTGTAGCAGCTTCTAAACTAATCAACTGGGGTTATTCTGGTGTTGGTGTATTCTCACCATACAGAAGCTTTATTATGAAAGAAGTGTAATTAAATAAGTAGATATTGTGGGGAAGGCATAGACCTTCCTCACATTATTTTACAAGATAGTAATTTATATTAAGTAAATGATTGAAATAATATGGCTAATGAAACAGACAACATAATTGTCTTAAGAAGTGTATTCGGTAAAGTAGGACAAAAGTACTTCCTTAATCCAGTTAGAGACCCACAGACAGGCAGATATCCGGACTGTGTAAGACCAGTAGATAGTAAAGGTGATATGCTATTAAGAGGAGAAGAAGACAAAGGTAAATGCTTGATTGCAGAGAACCGTGTATTTATTATTGAAGACGGTAAAACATTTGACCTTAACGACCCTTGGCAAGCAGCTGAATGGTATTCTATTCAACACTGTCCTATGATTGCTATGTCTCGTGACCAACGTGACAAGAATGGCAATTTAGTGATTGACGGTGACTCTAAGAGATACGGAGGAGCTGAACTTTACGTTGAGAGACCTGGTTACGAAACTAATAAGCGTGTTAATAAGAGACGTCTTATCCATGATGCTGAAGAGTATATCATTAAAGACCCACAAGGTGCTGCTGGTAGACTTAAAATGGCTAAATTGCTTGGACGTAACATGCGTAATGCTCCTGATGCCGACGTAGAAGACTTCTTGATGAACATTGCGTCTAAGGACCCAGAGAAGATTATTAATCTATATACTGGTGATGACATTGCACTTAGACTTCTGTTTATTGATGCTAAAGACAAACGTGTAATATACGTTAAGAATAAAGTATATCTATATAGTGAGAATCAAATACCATTGGGCGCAAGTGATGATGCAGTTATTACTTGGATGAAGAGTCCGCAGAATAGAAAGACTCTTGAACTAATTAAGAGGGACACATATCCGGAACTGTATGAACAACCAGAGCCTGATTTTACTAACAAAATTAAAGATGAAGAGACTAAGAAGTCATCTTCAACTGGTAAATATATTAAATAATGACTGCTAGACAGGTTTATGAAGGAACCGCTACTGAAGTAAATAAAGTACAGTCTATGACTCTATTATTAGAGGATTTTAACTACTTCTTTAATAAGGCTATATATCAGTATATTAACAAGAGATATAATATATATGATATTAACCAACAGACTACTGACGACATTAGGGTTCTGAAAGCTACAATAGCCCTTCCTGTAACACTTGCTACGTCCGCTTATGGAGACACAGAAGGTCTTGATTCACTATATGGTGCGACGTATGAAGTGGAATTACCTAGTGATTACTTACATTTACTTAATTGTGTATGTGATTTTGAACTAAAGAAGACTTTCAAATGTTATAACGCTGGCTCCAGAGTTCAAGTCGGAGCTAGCCGTTTAACATCTGATGCATGGTCTCAAATCATTCAGAATATCTATATGAGACCTAGCTATAAACGTCCTTATTTTTACATACACAATGTTGACATAAATACTAGCAATCCTACTAACCCGTATGATGCTGTTGATAATCCACATGGTACCGATATTAGTTCTGCTAAGACAGATGCTGATACTAATGCTACAGAAGTAACTGGTGGATTGCCAAGAACAATTTCTATTGGTAGTAATGCTGTTACCACAGTAGAAAGAGAAGGACAGATTCGTTTCGGTAATCCTTCTACTGTTAGAATGGAGATACGGTACGGGAAGGACCATACTCTATTTGAGTTAAAGAAAGTATATGTGGACTACCTGAAAGCTCCACAAACTATACGATTGACACAAGAACAGATGGATATGACAGAAGACACATCCCAAATTATGGAATTTCCTGATTACGTGTGTCACGAGATTATTAATGAGCTGGTACATATAATCTTGGAGAACGAAGGTAATCCTAGATTACAAACACATATTCCAATATCAACGTCAGTTGCAAATCCAGCTCAGCAACAGACACAAACCAAATAATTATTTAAATTATGTTTAAGTGGACAAACACATTAATCGTAAATTCTAATTTAGATTCTAGTGGCAAACCAAAATGGTCAGCACAGGCTGAAGACACTGGTAGTGGAGTTGTAGGTAGCTTCGAATTTAAAAGAGTTAACAAATTCCTCAAACCAAACGTAGTAGCAATCTATAAGAAAGAAGCATCAGACCCAGTACTTGGTAAAGTTACTTTCACTATGAGCAATCAAGGTGTAGGTAATTATAGAGTTGCTCTTTACATCAGACTATCTGGAAGCCAGAACTCTTATTACTCAAATGACTTCGTATTCAAAGGTAGACCTTTGATGTATGAATTTGCAATTAAGAATGCAAGTGCTACAGCAGCAGATGTTGCTAAAGAAGCAGCTAGAGTAATTGAGAAGATTCAGACTATCTATGGAGACCACTGGATTAAAGCTAGTGCAAATGGTAACAACCTTGTTATTGAAGGAATGGATGAATATCAACTATTTACTAAAGCTGAAATTCAGAAATTCAATCCAGACTTGAACACTGCTTTAGTTGGCGGAGAGTTTGAAACAATTGCAACAGCACTTCCAGCTGACGACCCAGACTATGATGGACAAAACACTATTGTGAAATCTAAAGAAGGATTCGGTACTTACTGGATGATTCTTAAAGACCTAAGACTTCCGACCATGGAAGCTAGACGCTTTGCTGGTATTAACGAAGAAGAGCTTCCTGTTCCAGGAGCTAAGTATAATGAGTATATTATTAACTATTGCGTTAATAGAGGCATTATGGGCGGAGATGCTGTAGGAGAAGTTACAAGGTCACTTACGACTCATGTATTCTATGTTAAACAAGATTTGGCAGCTGATTTTGAAGCAGCTCTTGCTAAGATAGGTACTATCGGTCAAGAAGTTACTCCAGGTGAAACTGCACAACAAGCTCTAGAAGCTAGTAGTGCTAATGCAGCTGAAATTGCTAAATTGAAGACTGGCAAGGCTAACGCTGCTGATGTTTATACTAAAACAGAAGCGGATGCTAAATTTGAGCTAAAAGCGTAACAACTTAAAACAGTAATTGAAGGCGGGGGCGTCATACGCCTTCGCCTTTATTTATTATAATCATATGGGATATTACGAGAAATTATCGTCAGCCATATATAATGACATAATGAGTGGTCTTAGAGGTTATAGCTCCACTCCAACAATGTCATTAGAACAGTTAGAGGATGATTGCGTTGATGAAAGACTTCAAATTATTAAGGAATATTTTATTAAGGGATTAGTTCCTAAGAAGGACTTACTGATGACTATACCTTGTATAGAAGTTGATTGTAAGAATATTGAAAGGTGTAGATGTAATGCTAGTCCATGTGACACATTAACTGCTCATTTTGAAATTCCACAACTTCTTACAGAGTTCGGAGAAGACGGTATAGAATATATAGGAGCTACTGATATGAGTAATCCATTTATATATTACACTAATCCTATCGTAATGAAGTATCATAAATATAGAGTAAGAGGAAAGAATAAACCATACGTGTGGATTGATATAACTCCTAACGAGAACAACATGTACGATTGCTTTGTATTTAATGCTCCATTATTAAAGAAAGTAACAGTAGTGGCAATATTAAAAGACCCTAGACAATTAGATTGGTTCGGATGCTGTGCCCCTGTTGATATTAATAATATGACATTCATTGATGCTGAAATTAAGAAGAGACTAACTGAAAAGAAGATTCGTTACTATAGGCAGCTCGCAGCTCCTGTCTTACCTAATGACCAAGTACCTAAATGACACTAGAATCGTTTAATTCAGCTTACTATCAAATGAATCTGCTCTACGGAACAGAATTGTCTCCTGAAGAGTTCGAAGAAATTGGACTGATTGCCTGGCATAAGATAGGTAACAGGAGAACTAGATTATACAGGTATGTTACTGATATTCAATGCCCTGACAATACAGTGGATTTACCTTGTAACTGTGACATAATTGAAGCAGTCACTTATGGCTTTGAAGAGTGGAATTACGTTACGAATGACACAGTAAACGGAGATTACTCTTCACAGTTTACTGAAAACTATATAGAATCAAGAAAGCTTTATAGTGACCCTCTCTATATAAGTGGCAAGTATGCCAAATTTGAAAGAGTAGGGGATACTTTATATTTTGAAAAGAACTACGGACAGGTAAACATTCTCTATAAGGGCATTCTAGTAGATGAGGACGGGTTACCTGAAATCAATTATAAAGAGAAAGACGCCATTGCATGCTACTGTGCTTGCACTAAGAGATTTAAAGAAGGTTGGAAGAATCACAACCAGAATATGCTACAGGAAGCACAATTATTGGAACAGAGGTGGTTGAAACTATGTGACGCAGCTAGAGTTTCAATTCATTTAAGTCAAAATGACATGAATGAAATCTTAGATGCTAAAACTAGTTGGAATAGAAAGATATTCAATAAAGGATACAAGCCTATACATTAATGTTTAAGGGATACATCTATAAGTGTACATGTGTTATAAGTGGTAAATCTTATGTAGGATTAACTACTAAAACGATTGAGGAGAGGAAGAAAGAACACTTACATTCATCTTACAATCCTAATGATAATACGTACAAGACTCACTTTCATTCGGCTATACGAAAGTATGGCATAGAGAATTTCGAATGGAGTATTGTAGAAGAGATAGAAGGTTCAGATATTACAACAGTTATAGCTACACTAAGAGGTTTAGAAGTTAAATATGTTGCATTTTATGATTCGTTTCATAATGGATATAATCTTACTCCTGGAGGAGAACTTACCTTTAGAGGCGAGCCTAAAGTGGTAAATATGTACAGTGAGGATGGAATACTCCTAGACACTGGAACCGTTGGGTATTTAGCTAGTAAATACAATTTGGACGATTCTGCTATATGTAAAGTATGTAACAGGCGATACAAATCAACTGGTAAGTTAAATGGAAAGCGTTTAGTGTTTAGGTATACACATGATAAGTTTACTGCTTCCGATAAGAAACAACTAGCAAGTAACAATAAAGGATTTAAGTCTGGAAAGCCTGTAGCTGGATATTCCTTTGATACTGGAGCAGAATTGTTCAGGTTTGATTCTGTGACCAAAGCAGCTAAAGCACTTAACTTAGATTCTCATTCTATTTCTAGCTGCGCTAGTGGTAAGTATAAGTATTCTGGAGAGATAGATAGTGTTAAAATAGTTTGGAAATATATATAGAATGATATGAATTATGCTTTAGGATATGCCTTTAACATCCATGACATGTTTGCTGGTTTTGATACCAGCAGACTTGACTTGGACAGTAAGACATGTGAGGAGTTAATAGGTAATAGACATAAAGAAGTAATTGCTAAGCAAGTGTTTAAATACGCAGTTAAGCTAGTAATTGATGATATTATACATAGAAACAATAGATTCGAGCTTCCAACTTTAGGAAGAAATGCCTGGTTATACATGAAGAGAGTTTCTGGTAATGAGTTTACCGAAGCTAGACGATTTGGTAAGTGGAAAGATGTAGACTTTCTAGCTTCTGATTTCTGCGGATATAGAATGGTATTAACTTACAAGAATCAAGAGATACAAAGGGAGAAGATGGCCTATCTAGACCCTGTTAATAAGAACGTAATCACAGAGAATACTAACAATGGAATGCAATACTACTAAGAAGTTTACTGATTATACAGACGAAATAATGAAGGAATTTCCATATCTTAGTAAGCATGACATAGAAATTATTGTTAGATATGGCTGGAGACAAATATACTTCTTAAACCAAAGAGGAGGAGATACAATCCTTAATAGCCATAAATATAAATATTGGTTATATATAGGGGAGTTAACTAAGAATCCTATTAAGCATTTTAGATATTACAGGAGAAAGATGCAGAACAAGTTGAGAGTGATGTATACTAGAAAGAAGATTCAATGGGACGGGTACTACTATGTAGCCTTAACCAATGAAGAATATGAAGAATTACTAGAATCTTTTAATAAGAAAGGCAGGAAGAGGAAATATTATACCTTTAATAATAAGAAGGTGTTTAAGATTCTAGACGAATGTAAACTATCATTCTCTGGCAGTCCTTGTATTATAAAATTCAAAGGACTTGTAGATTTAGGATTCTCCTATAAGAAAGAAGTACTTAAGTGTGAGTATCCAGAGATAGCGTTCACAAGAGATAGAAATGCTAAGTTTGAAGACATCTTAGTAAGTAACGACAATTATGAATATTTATAACAATGAAACAAGAAGCAACAAATACCTTTGGAGATGGAATGATAATGGACCTAAATCCATTAACCACTCCTAACAATGTACTTACAAGTGCTCTGAATGCTACTATGATTACTTATAATGGTAATGAATTTGTGCTTCAGAATGATATGGGTAATGGTAGAGTTGAAACTGCCTATTTACCTTCAGGCTATGTTCCAGTTGGAATTAAAGAATATGGAGGAATAATATATGTTGCATCATATAACCCTCTTACTAACAAGGGCCAGATTGGCTCATTCCCGTCTCCAGAGCGTAATATTAGTAGTAGTGAAATAAACAAAGCTAAAGACCCAATAATAGATAGCTCTAAATTTAAATTGAATCAGGGTCAGTACATATATAAGTTCAAACTGTTCGGAGATACAGGTAATACAATCATTCGTTCTGGAGACAAATTCTCTATAATAATCACTTCCGATATTACCTTAGAAACTCTAAAGACTTTTGTTAGTAACTGTCTTAATACTACAGAGGGCAAAATAACAAGCCCTAAGAATAAGCTATTGAGTATAACAGTGGCTGTGTTTGATTCTAATAATAACCTTAGAGATATTACTAGTCAATTGAAGAGAATAGACCAGAATAATAAGGTTATAGAGTTTGATGCAACTACATTGCCTGAAGTTAAATATAACACTGGGTATTATATGCAATGTATTCCAGAGTCTACAATAACTGATGACTTGGTAGATAATTTTAGAGAGAGGTATGCTGCTAATACATATAACAATAAGATATCAGGAGAGTTGTATATAATTACTAAGCTTAACACTATATCAGCATTAGATGTATCTGTCAGCGGGCTTAAGAATCTTGATAAAGACTCAGAAGAGGTGGATGGAATAACTGTTCCAAAAGATAGCTCCTTGGTTATATTCGACACTACGTATAAATACAATTGTCCAGATGGTTATTATAAGGACAACCCTGCGGATATGTCTGACTCCATGAGAAGCAAATATTTGTCCTATTATGGTATAGAGTCTGATTTTAAAGGTTCAAAAGGAGACTTCTCTAGCTTTATAAAAGGTATTGAATTTGACTTGAATACTACATCTACAAGAAGTTCAAATAAGTTCTATCTTCCGTTTATTATAAATGAAGAATCTTCCATACCAGTTTATAATGAATCCTCTTCCCTTTATATATCTGAACAATCGGCAGGCTATGTAGTTAACGATACTAGTAGTATTATAAACTTTACCATTACTCCCTACATGACGTTTGGAGCATTAGCTGGATTAGCTGTAAATGGGTCTATTAATTTAGACCTGCTAGGTTCTGGAATAATAGAGATAAACACATGGAAGTACTTCTGTGAACAGGACAATGTCACTATTACTTGGGGTTTGGAAGCATATCCCAGAACTGGAGACGAGATTCAAGAAGTGAAATTCATGTTCTATGATGTTCTTAACCCCTCCCCAGAGAAAGTAATTCTAGAATATCCTTTGGCTAGGAAGAGAAGCTATAACGGAGTGTTCACTGAAACTTTAGCTTTCGGTAGTACACTAGCCTATGGTAACTTATATTTAGTTAGAGTTGTAATAACAACCGTTAAAGGAAATGTATTAAACAAGTACAGGTGGTTATTAACAACACCTCTTTATAATAAGTTGTACTTTGGAGTACAAGACTTCGGGCAAGACTTAGATACCATATCTAGCTACAATAATGTCGATTTATCAGTTAGCACTTCGTATGGCATTCAGAACACATCAGAAACTAAGACTGCTCCATATTCTGCATTGTTTAATGAATCTGGGGGAGAACAGAAGATTGAAGTTCATCAATATACTAAATATTCTTCTATAATAGAGTTAAAAGATAGTACTACAATAAATGATATTGACAACTATCCATTCACACTAAACTTAGAAAGTATAAATACCACATATACTTTAAAAGATGCTACTGTGAGTATACCTAATATAGTATACGTGGGAAGTATGGCAAACATAAATTCCTTAGATGCATATATACATGCGAATAGTAAATTATCACCTACTGTTAATATAGATTGGGATTCTTTTAGTTCTCCAGAGTTTACAGCTGTAATGGACAATTCTACAGGAAGAACCGATGTTAATTTAAAGCTAGTGTCAGGACTTATATCAGGAACTGTGTTAGATACATACACATTTGAGAATCCATATCAGTCATTTATAGACAATGGAGATAAATTTAATAGGATATTTGGATACGACTTTCTAGATGAGAATAATGATAAGAGTCCTATAGCTAGGGTAGGTGTAGCCTTCAACGTCAGAAAGAAAGCTAAAACTGTATGGAGACATATGCCCAAATTTACTAAAACTAGTAGATATAACATGGAATGTCCTATAGGTGATAAGGATAGGAATGTCGGAGACAATTCTGATAAGGGCTGGCAGTATTTGAATAATAAAACTAGGTCTAAGGTAGTTGAAGTTATAGACGGATATTATGGGAGACGCCCTTTATGTATAGTAGTAGGTAATGCCGGAATGATAAGCGGAGATGCCCATGTGAAGAAAGATTCAAACAATGGCTATGACAATCTAGCCCCAGGAGTTATAGACATGACTAGAGTAGAGATGTTATGGTGGTACAACGGAGCTTCCTATGATTATGTGCAGTCAGCTATGTATTGGGATGGTGTAGCTCCGTCAAGGGATTATACTTCGGTAGTCTACGATTTGTTTAAATATGTATTACTTCAATTTGGGGAATCTGTTACTAAACCTCTATTTGGACCTGAGCTTATTACTTCCACTTACAATAATAAGTATAGTGCTACATTACAAACAACCACTTTAATACTTAAGAATGTAAAGGAGGATAGCCAAGATAGTGTGTTTAGTACTAAATCGGGATTCTTTAATGAAGCGACTATTAAGGAGAATTTGCAGACTATTGCTGATTCAATAAATGATACTATAGATGCAGACACACTGTTCGAGTTCGTTGACTTTAAACTACAACCATTCTCTGTAGAGGAAACTTCAGAAAGAACATATTTAGTGCAGGATATGGTGGATACATATAACAGATTACAGTCCATAGAGAATAAATCAGCACTCCCCATAGTAGCTATAACAGATGAAGGGGTTATATTTAGCGACACACTGCTAAACAATCAAGTTTATTACTATGGTAAGAATGGAAATGATTTAGTCGTATATAATCCTAGAATAGCTGGCCAGCCTGGTTATGACCTATTACAAAATCTTAAAATAGGTAAGCATGAAGGCAGAATTACGTTGCTGTCAAATCCTATGGGTTTAATGACCAGAGACTTCTATACAGAACGTGATGACAGTAGGCTTTGTTATGTTGGCATTCCAGTAATTTCTTTCGGAGGCGCTATTAACTCTATATCTGCAAACAACTTACAATGGATAAACGTTACGTAATATGAGACAGTTAAATGATTTTATAAGTCCGTTTGAGCTTATAGATTTAGAATTTCCAGCTTTGTCACTGTCATACTATTTGAATCAAATACAACCATACGGAAATATAGTATACGAATACAATCCGTTGCGTAATTACAGACTTTCGTCTGATACTGTTATAAACGGAGAATTAGTAGAAGCAGGAAGTATTGTGGATTTAGATACAGATAGATTTAACTTTAGTCTTAACAATCCGCTTGAGATAGATGCACAATCGTCGTATGACGGTTCTGTAAATTTAATATTTAATGACAACAGGAATATCCCTAGACTAGTTAATAGTAGATTCTCTGTGTTACAAAATAACACCTATGAGGTAGTAGATAGAATAGGTAATAATGATACCAATCTATACGATAGTGAACAATTTGATTTAGATACATCTTTGTATAAAAGGGTCAACACAATTCCAACCATCACATTTAACTCTGTATTGCCTTCTGGCAACCTTAAAGTTGGTAATTATGTAATATATATAAAATATGCGGATGCTGACGGCAATGAAACAGACTTTGTTGGAGAGTCAGGAATAATTTCTTGTTTCATTGGAGGAGATAGGGACCCATTCTCTATTGACGGAGGTTTTAGGGACCAGCTAGCTAGTAAGTCTATATCTCTAACTGTATCTGATATAGATAGCAGTTATGATTATATAAAAGTTTATTATACTAGAAGCACATCAGACGTCGATTCCAATAGAGTAGTTACAGCTCATGAAATAGATAGAAAGTTTCCGGTTAGAAACAATAGTTGTAATGTCATCATAACAGGAAGTGAGGAAACAAAAGACATTCCAGTTAGTGATATAAATATACAGTACTCTATAATAGACAAAGCTAAATCACAAACTGTGTGTCAGAATATGCTGTTTTTAGGCAATTCGTGTAAACCAGATATGATGTACAAGGACTTATCTGACATTAGCCTGAGACTATTACCATATTTAATAGAATCTGATTCAGAAAGATTCATAGGTAAGACTTCTTACGATTACTCTGATTTGTCTGACCAGAGTTATAGCCATGAATACTATAACACGTTAAACATATATAATAAAGTTGGCTATTGGAATGAGGAGATTTACAGATTCGGTGTAGTATATATAATGAAAGACGGGTCATTGTCGCCAGTGTATAATATACGAGGTAAAAACGGAATCCCAAAATTCGAGGAATTGCAATCTGCCTACCTGCAAAGTGACCTATGGAAATATGAGAATAATGAGAAGGTTCGTAATTACATACCTATAGACGAATCGACTTTTGATGTATCTGGAACCAGCTATTTGGAGAACGCCAAAGGAGTACTTAGAATAAATACTGATTCAGATTCCAGAAAGGTTTATGGTATTGGAATAGCAATACCTACTGAAGTTTCTGAATATCTTAATACACTTGTACAAGGGTTGTTCATAGTAAGACAAAAGAGAATCCCGACTATATTAGCGCAGGCATATGTTATGCCTAGAGACCTAGAGGCCGAGGTTCCTTTAATAAATTATGGTGGTTCTTACATAGCAGAACGTTTCTTGGATAATGATAGAAAGTTGAATGAGTCTTATTTACCTAGATTATATACAATCTCAGATATGGCTAGAGTAAATAGGTCAGCCAAAGTAGCTATCTGCCCAGAGTATGATGTTAGACAATCTTACTTTAATCATTTGTTCACAGGTACAGAGTATGTGGTTAGAAAGGCGGACATACAACCGTCTATGACCACTCTAAGTAGAGATATTTACAATGATAGACATTATTACGTTGATAATTATTATGGTAGGAGAGAAGAGCAATTCTCTCGAGCTAAAATAATAGGAGTGGGAGACAACGTCCCAATTGCGGCAGTAGAAGACTACAATTTTAGAGGTAGGGCTGGGGAAGCTGAAGAGGGATTTAGATTTAGATATATAGAATCTAAGAATAAAGAGAAAGAAGCTACTAATTTAATTAGAGGAGCTTACTCTCCCTACCTAGGAATCATCGGAGACCAAGTAACCATAGGTAGTATAATTAACATCTACATCCCAGGATACTCTGAAGCACAAATGTCTACATATTTTAACACTAGATACGAGGATAATTCACCTTACTATTCTGTTAGTAGTCGGCTAAGTCTAGCTAATATAGACAGCCTGCTGTCATTGCAGAAGGCAGGAGGTGATTTATATACTTACACAGTCCCATGTTATAGAGGAGATTGCTATATATGTAACTTTACTCATAGACTGAATAGAAACTTCCAGGACCCGTCAGCTCCTACTAATGATGAAGTCGTAGACGAGAATACATGGAAAGATAATTATGATACGGAGAACACTGAGAATAATGCAAAGATTAATAGAGGTGATGTAAATGCTATTCAGTTAGGCAGCTGGATTACGTTTAAGGTATGTTCTTCTTACAATCTGTCCATTAGGTCCTTAGACCCAAGCTATCCTACCGAAGAAGGGCTGACTGGATTAAAGAGAGGATTTTACCCTTTGCAAGAATTAAGTCCAGCAGGAGCAACTAAGATACCCGAATCTTCGGTTATTAATGGAGGTTATAGCAGCACAACCAGTGAGAAGCAGGCATTCACACTGCCTGATGTTCCGTATATAAAAAATAGATTTGACACCAGAATTATGTACTCAGATATATCAGTAGGAGATGCATTTAAGAATGGATTTAGAGTGTTCCAAATGACTCACTATAGGGACTATCCTAGAACTTACGGAGGAATTATGAAGATGATTGAATTGTTTGGTAATATTCTTTGTATATTTGAGCATGGTATAGCTTTAATTCCAGTTAATGAACGTGCTGTAGCAGGTGAAGGTTCAGGCGGAAATGTCTTCATTAACACCTCTAATGTGCTTCCAGAGAATCCAAAAATGCTGTCAGATACCTATGGTACTCAGTGGCCGGAAAGTGTCGTACAGACCCCATATTTCGTTTATGGAGTGGATACAGTTGGAAAGAAGATTTGGAGAACTAATGGAGACCAGTTTGAAATTATATCTGATTTTAAGATACAGGAGTTCTTAAATGAGAATATTACACTAAGTGAAAGGGAAATGACACCTATTATAGGTGTTAGAAACGTTAAGGGTCATTATAATGCATTCAAACAAGATGTCATGTTCACTTTCTACGATGATTTATACGGATTTGAAGAGAAAGTGTGGAACATCTGTTATAATGAAGTTATGCAGAAGTTTATTACGTTCTATTCTTGGGTTCCCTCTTATTCTGCCAACATTGACAATATTCATTTTAGCTTTAATAGAGACACCTCTAAATGGATTAGTAAACTGGCATCTTCTGGCAGCTTATCGACTTCTGCTGATGGTATAGTTCTTAGTAATGTTGTCATAGACGATTGGGAGACCAAGGATGACATGAAGTTAACTAAACTAGGGCTTGTTAATAGGTCTCTTCCGAACACCCAAAATACTGGTCTAGAGATAGAACTTACATATGAGATAGTTAAAGATAATTTTGGAATGTATAAGCATTTTAAGATTATTACTGAAGGAGAGAAACAAAATAAGGTGTCGTACTTAGCTTTAAAAGAAGATTTTGAATGGACAGTTCCAGTTGTGCAACTAAATCTACAGTGTACTATAGATTATTTATACTCTTCAGAATCTGCACCACAAGACTTAGATGATTATGTTGCTGGATGGAAAGATTACGTGACATATAATGCAGGTTTGTATCAATCATCAATTGCTATAACTAAGCAAGAGGTACTAGACAATGGAATTAATGAAGGTTTGAACTTAACAACAGACTTCTGGAAACATGGTCAGTCTGGAATCATTGATATTAAGGACAAGATTAAACCATGTTATTGGTATGGTAAGCAACATCCATTTGAGTATGAATTTGTAGTAGTTGATAACCCAGCTACACATAAGATATTCGAGAACTTGCAAATTGTAAGTAACAAGGCTGTTCCGGACTCATTCCATTATGAAGTAGTAGGTGAGAGCTATGAGTTCCATGAGGACAAGAAGAACATGTATATAAGACAAGAAGCTACTAAGGACTTCTATCAATATAATGGTTCTGATATACTGTACAACAGGAATTTCTTAGACCTAAGAGGTAAGCAAAGAGACATTCTTAGAAACTGGAAACCTACGGGACAGAAAGTGAAATCTACACTGTTCCCATTATACTATGCTAGAGTAGATACGTTTAATGAGATTGAGGATTACTACAAAGGTAAGACTGCTCCTAATAAGGATTATGTTAATCTATCAGGTTCTGAAATAGTTTATAATGAGAAGCTAGATGAGTTTAGAGTCTGGACTCATGCTAAGGCTGCTGATATTAAAGACCCAAGAATTGGAAGATTAAGAGGAAATATGAATTATCAAGGAGATGTTTGGAATATTCAAATTAATCCTATTATCTTTGTACAGCGAAACGAGCCAGCATGGAATACAGCAAAACTTACTAAGGAAACTATAGATAAGGTTCCTATCTCTGTAGGTAATTCTCCTATACCAAACGACTTAAAAGGATTTGATATAACTTCAGAAACTCCTGTGGAAGACTATATGCCTCAAGATTTAATAGACTTAGGATATGGACCTGAAGATATAGACACATCTGATTGGTGGAGTGGTAGGAAGGAAGCAAGACTTAGAGACAAATACATCAAGATTAGAGTAAGATATACTGGCGAAGAGTTAGCAATAATAACAGCATTAAAGACATTATATACAATAAGTTATGCATAAAATTATGAAATTCCAATGGGGAAATTCGCTATTAAGACAAGGTATGGGGAGTATAACTCCCCTACAGTCTAGTAGCGACCTCTATACAGCAATGACTGGATTACAATCCGCTAACTTCGATAAATTCTCTCCCGCCAATAATCCTTTATTACAAGCTGGTGCGGCTAGTGGTGACATGGCTTCTAAGGCATTACTAATGAATGCTAATACTAATAAAGCTGTCAATGGATTATCTAAATCAGCTGCTAATATGGCAACTGGAACTGCTGGAAGTACTGTTAAACCTGGTGGAGGGCTGTTTAGTAAAGCAAATATCGGTAACACCATGTCTAAGGCAGGAGGCTATGCTGATATGATTGGCAGTTTTATTCCGAAGAAGGAGCAATCAGCACTTACTACTGGCTTAAATCAGGGATATGATGCAGCAGCTAATATGATTTCTAGTGTACCTGGAGTAGGAACTATCGTTGGAGGGGCAATGAAGATTGGTGGTATGTTGTCAGATGGACTTACAGCTTTAGGAGTAGGAACCGACCAAATGACTACTACTGATAAGATTCTTGATAGTAAATTTATGAAGTTAACTCCAATGGGGTTAGTAAATGCTTTCGGAGCTAAGAAGGCTGATACTATTTATAAAGATAACGAAACCTGGGAACAGCAAGGTTCAGCTTATGGAGGTTCAATGGCTAAGGTAGATGATGCTCTCACCAAAAGTGGTAAGAAGTACGGAGCCTTCAGTGGTAAGGCTAGACGTAAAGCTAATGCACAAATAGCAGAAGCTAAACGGCAGCAGAATTTGGTATCTGATATTAATCAAGAAGCACAAGATGCATTTGCAGCTTCTAATTATAGTGGAATTGGTCTTAGAAACGAACTAGCACTTAGTGGAGGTTATAGAAATATGGCAGTTGGTAGAAACGGAATGAAGATACTAGATGCTGAATCACAATGGGCTAGAGAAGTTCTTAATAAAGCTAGAGAAGTTAATAAGCTTCAAAAGGGAGGTAAGGTAGACGGAATTACAGGAGCGGCTCCTAAGATAACATTTGAGTCTTGGTATGAAACTGTTCCTTCTGATAGAAACGATACTACTTCATATAATCTTAGAAGGGCCTTTGAGTTAGCTCCTAAGGAGGAATTAGAGGCCTGGAGAACATCTAGTGTAGAAGATTTAAGGAATGGGAAGAATCACCTAAACTCTGTCTATCTAAATCCTAAAACAGGTATCTATGAATTTATGAAGGCTAAGAATCATCCAACTCTTAAATATGAATTAGAGTGGTATAATTCTAAAGACCCAGAAGCAATAAAGTTCAGAAACGCTTATGATTTAGATATGTCTGGAGATTATTATAAATATGTTCCAAAGAAGTTCGCAGAGGGAGGTACAGTCAATGTAATTCCAGACGGAGCATTACATGCACACAAGCATCATTTGGAGGATATTAGTCCAGAGTATGAACAAGTAACTAGTAAAGGAATACCTGTAGTAACGGAAGAGGAAGGTGGTAAATTGAAGCAACATGCTGAAATTGAGCGTAATGAAATCATCTTCAGGTTAGAAGTCACTAAGAAACTAGAAGAACTTATGAAGGACGGAAGCGATGACGCGGCTATAGAAGCTGGCAAATTACTTGCACATGAAATTATTAATAACACTGTTGACAATACAGGTCTAATGGAGGTAGTAGAATGAGAATAGAAATTGGCGATAAGAAGTATAATGTAGAGGTAGCTCAAACAGATGAGGAGAAGACCAAAGGATTGCAAGGCAAGAAAGAGCTTGCTGAAGATGAAGGTATGCTGTTCATATATGATGAACCTCAAACAGTTGGTTTCTGGATGCAAGATACTGACATTCCACTTGATATAATATTTATTGATGAAGATTTTGAAGTAATATCAGTTTATAAGGGACAACCGCACAATGAAACTATTGCTGAAGAAGACGATGTGCAATTTGTATTAGAAGTAAACCAAGGTTCTGGAATTAAGGAAGGAGATGAGCTTGACATAGACGATGATGACGAGGTACCAACTATGAAGGTTATAGCTCCCGATGGTTCCACTCAGATGGAATTAAATGGAGGAGAGAGAATCTTTAGTAGAAAGAATACTAAAACTCTTATTCGTATGGCCAAGAGAGCAGATAAATCTAAGGCAGATAGAGATTATAAGGCACTCGGGAAGAAGATGTTTACCTATTTAAAACAGCAAGATGAACGTGAGCCTGAATATGTGGAGGCTCCTGAATAGTAACCATAGTATTTTAATATAATTACTATCTACATTGATGTAAATAACAATAGTAACGGTTAGCTTTGATATGTCTAATTTAGTCACTAAATTTGTAGTCAAATACAATGTTATGGGTAGGTACTTAACACAAGAAGAAGTCATAACTAGGCTGACAAACACATTCGGTGATAAATTAGACATATCTAAAGTTAAATATATAGATGCTAAAACCAAAGTTAAAGTTAAATGCAACGTATGCTCTCATGAGTTTGAAGCTAAACCGCTTCATTTGTTCAACGGGCATGGATGTCCAAAATGTGCTAGAGCACTTGTAGGAAAGAAATGCAGAAATAGTACTGATAAGTTTATAGAGAAAGCTAATAAAGTACATAATTATAAATATGACTACTCTAAAGTTACATATGTTACTAATAGAGTCAATGTCTGTATAGTATGCCCTATTCATGGTGAGTTCTACCAGACTCCTCACTCACACCTATCAGGCAGAGGATGTCCGAAATGTTTATATAAGTCACAATATAATCTATATAACAGGTTGTGTAACGAGCTTCCAAATTTGGAAATATTATATGAATATAGTCTGGATTGGCTAGGTAAGCAAAGATTTGACATCTACATACCTAAATATAATATTGCTATAGAATATAATGGAGAGCAGCATTATAAACCTATGGCTAAGTTTGGAGGAGTAATTGGATATAATAAAACTGTTGAAAGAGACAGTCACAAACTAGAGAAATGTAAAGCTAATAACTGTAAGTTATATGTTTTAAGGTATAACTATAAGAATAATGACTTGCAAGAGATAATAAACACAATTCAATCTTTAAATTAACATAATTATGAAAATTCAAAGTAAAGTAGCTAGATTTATGCAACAAGGTGGTGCAGCTCCTGTACCACAAGACCCCGCAGCAGGAGGCACACCTGCTGAAGGAGCACCGGAAGGCGGACAAGCAGGTAATCCTATGGAACAGATTCTTCAAGTGGCAGCACAGGCAGTGCAAACAGGTAACTGCGAAGCAGCTCTAGCTGTATGTCAGACTCTTATGTCGGCAGCACAGGGAGGGATGGGACCTGGAGAAGCTCCTCAAGAGGAACCAACCTTTGCAAGAAATGGTTCTAAACTTAGAAGAGTTAGATAATCATTTAACAAGTTAGAAAGGGGCATATATCAAACAGTATATGTCCCTTTCTTAGTTTATAATACGATATGTCACAAGCAATAAGAAAGTATCAAACTGGTGGCAAGTCCTCACAAGAACCAAAGCTGTTTGAGTGGAAAGATGTTAACAAATATAACAAATCAGATTTAGTATCTGGCTTATATAGAAACATTGACACCTATATACAGAATAACGGACTAAAAGGGGACAAAGCTGACCAATTCAGAAAGGCTGCTGGTCAATTCATAGAAGGTCTTAAGTCCGGGACTGTGACTATGAATGGAGACGGAACCTTTACAGATGCTTCTGGGCAAATGAGCAGTACTGGTAAATATGACAAGAAATTTCTAGGATTAGGTACTAAGAATACAGAGAATAATGCATTTAACAGAGTTGGTGATTATGCATTAAGCTATATTAAAGGTATGAGTCCTTATAAGGCACAGGTTGAAGAGAAACCTCAAACTAAAGCAGCTCCAATTTCATTTAAACAAAGACTAGCTAATATAGCTATGGGAGGAAACTGGGATGATAGTCTATGGAGGAAGTTTAATTCGCAAGACCGCTTAGGATTCCTAAGACAAGCAATACAATCTAGTCATAATGATTTCATTAATAATCCAGAAGCAGAATATAACAAAGATGTATTCGGAACTAGAGAGAATTGGATAGAGAGAAGCTCTAATCTATTAAAAGCTCTAGAAGACAATAAATATGACCCTGAAGACCTAAAATTCTCTGCCGCTATGGGCTATGGAGATTTAGGCGCTTATCTAAATGATGAAGTCTCTAAAGGAGGTAGTGATGTAAACTTGATAGATGCTTACAGGGAGTCCTTAATAGCAGATGCCAAAAGTAAAGGAATATTAGGAGACGAAGCAATTAACGCCTATGTAGAGAAAGGTCTAAGAGACCAAGCTAATAAGGAGAAAGAAATAATAGATACTAATAAGGCTGAACTGAAGACTGAAGCTACTAAGAAATACTTTGAGGATTATAGAAAGAATAATCCGTTTAAATCTTCCATGTCAGGACATTTCGGCAATGTTAATCCTAATTACAATATTGGCAATTTACTGGATTACTTGAAAGGTCAACCAGATATGGCAAATTATTTTACCAATGTATTAGGAAGAGCCTCATTTAGACCAGACAACGGACAGCATATAGTTAATAATATGGATGCTGCCTTGAGTGTCATGAGGTCACAGTTCCCAGACATAGGCGATGGCTTTGTAGCAGTGCCCACTACATACGATTTCAATAATTATACTAGTATAGCATATAATCCTGAAACTAAACAGTACAAGGAAGTATCTATGCTAGATATACCTGCGTTGCAACAGATAGCCTATGCTCATTATGAGAATCCTACTGATAGTTCAAAACCTAGAGTACCAAAGCGGGGAGGTTCATATTTCCAACAGGGAGGAAGTATAGGGTTTAATAGGGAAGCTGCTAACGCTGAAATACTTAAAGCTATTAAGGAGAGAGACGCTAAACGTCAAGCTGACAAGGAAGCTAAAGTAGAACAATCTGTAGCATCTGGTAAATCTCCACAACAAGCTGTCAATGATAGTAGGAAGCCAGCAGATACTGGATTCACTGCTTCTGATTATGCAAGGCTTGGGGCTATAGGTGCTGATTTAATATCCATGATACCTGGAGCTGGGGTAGTAGGTTATGCTGGAACACTAGCCAATTTTGGAGCTGATTGGGGCCAAGATGGTCTTGACTGGGGAGATGCAGGACGTTTAGCTATGAATTTAGGTTTAGATACAGTTGGATTAATTCCCGGACTAGGCGCAGCGGCTAAAGGCAGTAAGGTAGTCAAAAATCTCATAAAATGGACTCCAAGACTATTATCGGCAGCAGCTGCAATAAACTATACAGGCCCTGGTATAGAATCGGCTAGAAAGCTAGCCACTAACCCAAAAGACCTTTCTGTAGATGATTATAGAAACTTAGCTGAATTAATAAAAGTTGTAGTTGGGGGTGGTAAAGGAGTTAAACGCCAAATACAATCTAGACAACTTAGAAATGCCGCTGCTACTGGAAATCATGTAATAACTAGCGCTACTGGTAAAGAATACACTGTTACCGGAGCACAGTTGGACGAGATAGCTAGTCATGGTAAACTCAAAGACCAACAGGCGGCTTTCCAGAAAATTACTAAGAGTGATGATAGATTAGGTCGTCAGGTTAATTTCTCATGGCACAATCCGTTTATAACCAGTTTGCCCAATTCTGTAGTAAGACCAGAATATAACTTCAACAAAACTAAAATAGTTAGTACTACTAAAGGTGATATTGAAGTGCCTCTAGTCTATTCAAATTCAGAGAAAGGAATAGTTAAAAGAATGCAAACTGGAGTTATATCTATTCCTGGCCTTGATAAGCCAGCTCAATGGTACAACTCTTTCAAATACAGAAATCTTAATAAAGGTCAAGCTAAGCCTTCAGAGCTGTTAGCATTACCTGCCCCTAATCAAGTAACTCCGTCTAACAGGGTATTTCACATGGGAGATGGTAAGTCAAGACAAGTTGTAGACATTACTGACCCAAACAAGCTGGCACAAACTAGAGCCACAGGAGATAGAAACAGACGTAATGAAGCTATTAGGAATGAAAGACTTAATAAGCAGGCTGAAGCTAGAGAAGCTCAAAAAGCTAGAAATGAAGCTTTGACTGCATGGGCTACTAATCAACCTGTACCTAAACAACCACTAGCAGGAGCTGCTAGGACTAATAAAGAGAAGGCTTATAGAGATATATTCCAACCAGCAGTTGAGCGTGAATACAATAAAGTATGGGACGAAGCAATTAAAGGCAAGAAGGATTTTGGATATGAGGATGTGACTCCTAGAAGAAACATATACGCTCCTCCAACTCCAACTGAAATTACTGTTACTCCTACTAATACGATTACCGATAAGAATGCCAGATACTTATGGGAATTAGTTAATCCACCCAAACGTAGTACTGCTCATGTTAAAAGAGAGCTTCCTAAGAAGCAATCTAAACCTAAGACTAAGAAGAAGTCTAAAGACGACAGAGTTACTAAGAAAGCTAATGGAGGAGTACTAATTCCTAAATATCAAGGAGGTATACGTAATGTACAATCTGCTAATGATTTGAATTGGAACACAGACGTCTTAGGAAGTGCTGGTTACAACGACACATTAGGCATGATTAACCCAGCAAATGCTAGTACATACAATAATATGCAAAGAGATTACAGTAATCTTGGATTTACTGCTACTAAGCCTGGAGCTTCTAGATTATCTTATAATCAGAACGTAGCTAACTATCAGACTAACTTTAATACTAATACTAAAGTGAATACTGGAACTATGGCTAGTCTGGTTAAATCTGGTAGAATAACAGGTAGAGGTGGAAGTTCTGACAAGGGTACTCAATGGACTGCTGACGGATATGCAGGAGACCAAACTTGGTTAAGACATTTAGGAACTAACAATATTAGTGCTGACAATCTAGCTAAAGTTAGAGCTGGAGTTAATGATAATATTGATGTTATTAAGAACTTAAATACTGGAATGCTAAACTTTATGCCTAAAGCTAAGGCAGCAGGCATTACTAGTGGAAATCCACAACCAGCTATGCCAACTAAACTAGAATCTCCAGTTCCAGCTATGGGTAGTAATCCTACTAAGAAGCAAATTAGAGATGCTAAAAGGTCACAGAAAGCTGCCGGAGACGGTACTGTACGCGGAGCAGCTGGAGGTGAAAAGAAAGGTTTAGGAGGTTTTAGTGTGTTGCCAGAGGATGTGATAGCATTAGGCAGAATGGTTGGAGGATTGGCAACTAATAACAAGGCAGCTGAACAGTACAAAGCTGGACTAAAACCATTGCTAATAGATACATATGAGAACACTGTACCCATTACTGGTAACTACTTTGCTAAAGCATCTGCTGATAGGCAAGCTTCTAATTTGACATCTCTTGCCGCTAGACCTAGAACTTCTGATGCATTGCTTCAGCTTGCTGGAGAATTAGAAGCACAGAACAAAGCTGGTGATATAAGATTCCAAGGAGATATGGCTGATGCTGATATGTTCTATAAGACAAGAATGATGGCTCAACAAGAGTCGGATGCTGCTAAAGCTAGAAGAACTGATGTTGCCAATAGAAATAGAGCTTCAATGCTACAAATTGATGCTGCTAAGGCGCAAATTGATTCTGCTAAGACTACAGCTAATTATCAGCAAGTTATTAATCCTTACCTATCTGGCATTGAAAATCAATTCAGACAGAATAGAGCAGCTCGTAAACAATACGATGCTGAATCTTATAGGCAGGGGTTACTATCTACAATGCAGCCACAATATGATGCAGCAGTTCAAGCTGGGGATACAGCTAAACAGCAGCAATTATTAAGACAGTACAATACAGATATGCTTAATTATTCTAGAAATAATGTTGGAATGCCTTGGATGTTCCAAAGAACTACTCCTTCTCCTAATACCCCATATACTTATGCTAAGGGTGGAAGGTTGACAGCCCAGGAAAGGATTATAATTCAAAGAGCTAAGGATTTCAACAGAAGAATGCTAGCAGATAATAAGCAATTCCATAAAGACATAATGGCAGCGAAGAAGCAACATGCTGATATGATTAAACATATGTCTTCATTAACTTCTGAACTAATTAAGAAAGGAATGTCATGGAAATAATAAATAAAATACAGAAGCTACAGGGCGGGGGTATTCCCGCCTTTGTTAGCTATACTAACGTTCCTCAACCGCAACCTACGGCTCCCTATGTTGAAGGAGCAATGAGTAGCAATGCAGAAGCAGATAAGAATACAATAGGAGGTATAGATAAGTCACTGATTACTGCTCTGTATAAAGAGGGTCTTATTAGTGATACTGATGCAGTAGCTGAAGAAATAGGTAATCTATTCAGTAGTCAGAACAACCCATTCAATCCAAATCAAACTGCCACAGCTTATAGAAGAACTCTTCAACTAATGGCAAGACTTAGAGAGGGCAAAACTCAACTAAAAGATGCTATAGCAGAGTCACAGAAGAATGGCTCCTTTGGTGAAATGGCAATTACTACTGACGGCAGATATTATGTAATGGGAGAGGACGGAATTACTACCAAAGCAACTCTAGAGCAAGGTGATAGAGTTCTTACTAATGCAGACCTGGCTGACCTACGAGCTAATAAATTACCGTATGCTAATAATATATCAACTGTAATTGCTAATGGAGTTAGCATGGATAGTATTAATAAGACAGTATGGGACCTTATTGGTAAAATAGGTAAGGATAGCACTTCTAAAGAGTTCTTTAAAACTAAGAAAGGTAAAGATATAAAGGAGGGAATAGACGAATTACTAGCTGCTGGACAGGACGGAGTGTATAAAATTACAGAAAGTAATACTGACCAATCAAAGAAGGCTAGAGTAGCTCTTACTTACTTGCTGTCTACCATGCCTAATAATGCCAAGGCTTTACTAAGAGGTAAGGCTGCATTGTCTGGATTGGACCCTACTAAAGGTGCGTATGAATTACTGGCTGGTATGATTTCATCTGGAATTGATTCTGACTATTCTATTAAAGTAGATTATGATAAGAATGCCACAGAGGGAGCATCTGAATCTGGCTCTAAATCTAATAAGACTATGCAGATTAAACCTATTATGTCTTATTACATGGGGGAGAATGGAGATGCTGGTAAATACATACTTAATCCCGGACAAGGTTACCAAATGGAAGCGGATGCTGTATTTTATGGTACACCACAAGGACAAGACGGTAACTTAGTTGCTAAAGGCTCATTAGAGTCATTACTAATGTCTGGAATTGGAGGTATTGTTGACAGCAATAGCATTCATTTAGGCAATCAGAAAGTCGATTCTTCTAAATTTGGGCAGGTGCTGTATGACGGAACTCAACTTGCAAGGGCAGTTCTACCATACACATATGACCAAAACGGCAGTATAGCTCCAGACTTTGAACTTATGCCTAGATTCATTGAAGCTCAAAAAGAAATAGAATCCAGAGGAGCTAATATAAGTGCTGATGAAGTGCAGAGCATACTTATGAAGCATGACTTAGAAGGATATATGGTGCAAGATGCTAACGGAAGACTAGTTTGGGACAAATCTAAATTCCGTCCTTTCTTAATGACTAACGTATATGCTAGCGGGGAAGACCCATGGTTTGGCAGCAAGAAAGGTGCGATTGATGTAGATAGGGCAGGGGAAGGTTATATGACTAATATCAGAAGTATGCCTAATGTTGACCCTGATGATATAGAGAACTTATTTAAAGGAACACTTGGAATGAAACCTTATGATGACATATATAGAACAGTTGCTTATATGCCACTAAGAGAGAGTGCTGGATTAGCTCTTAACGTCGCTGGCGAGAATCCTACTGTACCTGCTGACTGGGGAGATATGACAATCCTAAAAGGAAGAGCAGCTAGAGCATCCAAATTAGACTCATTTATGACTCCAAGTACATCTAAAATATTAAATAATTGATATGAATGATATAAAGAAACCTAATGATTGGTTTGTAGCTCAATTAGAGAATCCTTCATTTACTATGGACAATTTTAGAGATGTGGGATTAACAGCTGATAATACTGGATTACTAGATAAGAATACTTACAGGAATAGTAAGTTTGTCCAAGAAATGTTTAAGGATGAGAATGGTAAGTTTAATGAAGTGGCATTTAACCAAAAGTATGATAGTGCTGCATTTACTTATCAAAAGTTTGCCAACGACCAATTCGAGGATACAATCATGGAGGACGTTGATTGGGACCCATATTCTCAATTAAAACCTAATGATGCAGAGGATAGACCTATTAATTTTAATGTTAGAAGGGTACTTAATCCTGATAGATTGAAGACTGGTGTGTCACAAATAGGACGCACAGAGAATAGAGAATGGACAGCATCAGAACTAGCACAAACACAGAAGGTATTTAACTACGAAACTGGTAAGTACGAAGACTATACTCCTAATGATAATGTTCTATTTGGCAGCCCATTAGGTTTCTTGAAATCACTTTCAGAACCTTTAGTACTTGCCCAATGGGATTCAGACGGAGAGCATAAAGACCCATATTCTGGCAGAATAGTTAAGCATAGTAAAAGTGACCTTAAATACAATGACGAAGGAACCTACTACTATGAGACACTAGCCGGAAGAGAAGCTTATGGTCGTAAGTTTAAATCTATGTTTGACAGTTTCACAGTAGACGGTTCTGCTGCTAATAAATATGACTTCTTTGATTCTGACGGACTTGATAAGTCTGTTACTGGTACTGTTATGAAGACAGTGACCTCACTAGCACCTTTATTTGTACCTTATGTGAATTTGGTATATGGAGGAGCTATGATTGGTGCCCAGTTAATGGATATATTGCCTACTATTTATAAATCTACTCTAGGATTAAATGAGGATACTCCCACAGCTAATCTAATACAAGGTATAGGTAGAACATTTAAAGGCTCTAAGTCAGAATACTCTCAAGGTAAATTGATGTCAGCAGAGAATTTCTTTGACTTAGTAACCGATGTGGCATTACAGTGGGGACAGCAAAGAACTATCTTCAAAGGTATGAATGCATTGTTAGGTACAGACAAGAAGTACAAAGCTGCAATGCAAGCTGCTGATTTGGAATCAACTAGACTACTTGCTTCTAATCCTGATAAATACAAAGGAGCTATAGGCAGTTTATATGAGATGAACAGGCTTAAAGGAACAAAAGCATTTGAGACTATTCTTAAAAGAAATAACAGAATGGCAGCTAATACAGCTCTAGGTTATATGGCTATGATGCAAGGTCTTGAGACTTTTGAAGATGCTATAGAGCAAGGAGCTGATAGAGCAGAAGCAGCAGCTATAGCATGGGGAGCAGTAGCTGGTATGTATGCAGTTGATAGAACTGGACTTGGTGAATTATTCTTCCCAGAGCTTAAAGGAGACGCTCTCACTTATAGAAAGGCTATCTCACAAGTAACTGGAGAAATTAATAAGGGATTGGGTCAACTTGCTACCAGTAACATGCCTAAGCCTAACAAGCTGGCTAAGATGTTTAATACTGCTAAACAATACTCTTCTAATTATTGGTCTGACATTAGAAATCATACTACAGGATTCGTAGGTAAGGCCATAGGTGAAGGTCTGGAAGAAGTGTCTGAAGAATTGGTAGTTGACCTATCGAAAGCTACATTTAACTGGGCTCAGGAAATGGGTTACACTAAGAGTAAACAGAAACTCGACGCTTGGGAGAATGCAGCTGAAAGATATGGTATGAACTTCTTCGGAGGAGCCCTTGGTGGTGCTATCTTCTATGGTGTAGATATTGCACAGAATAGAAAGGCTACTAATGAACAGACTAACCAAGAACTTATCTACCTTATTAGAAATGGTAGAACTAGTGAGTTAATGGAAGAGCTGAATGATATGCGGAGAAAGGGCAAGCTTGGTAATAAGAATCTATCTGCTACTAAGACAGAAGATACAGACCAAGGCACAATATGGACCTCTCCTACTACTCCTAGTGACAACCAAAACGAAGCAGTCTATACCATGACTAAGAATTACCTACAGCATCTTGACGCTGTTATTAATCAAGAAGGACTTAACTTCTCTGATGAACAGCTTCTTGACAAAATGGTAATGGGAGACATTAGAATGAAATCTCTTATGGCATTTACAGAAGATGGGTACAGAGGTAAAATGTTGCAGGATTTCAACACTTTAGTTTCTAAAATTATAAATAAAAGAACTGAAGTTGAAAATGTTATTAAAGGAAGAAGCAGAGACGGTGAGAAAGTAGAGTATGATGATACTGCAATAAAAGAGCAGAAAGGTAAACAAGGAACTCCCTACTCTTTGGATGTAGCTGCTGTTCAACAAGAATACTCAGATTTACAAGTAGAGAAACAGAAATTCTTAGATGGAACATTCTCGGAATATTACACTGACCAAATGCTGTTTGCGATTGATGAGAGCACAAACTCTCCATTCTTTGCATCAACATTCAAGAACTTTGTAGAGTATCAAACAGGTCAGAGTTTTCAGAGTTTAGCTCCGGAGCAAATTAAAGGATTTAAAGCCTCTTATGAATCTTATTTACAACAAGATAAGATGCAGGCTCTAGATACAGCTTTTGGTATATATAAGAAAGTCGGTAAGGGATTCTCTCAGAAGTTACAAGAGGGAACAGTTACATATGATGACTATTATAAAGCTAAGAACTGGGCATTTGATGCATTACTAGATGCTAGGGCAACCATAGACAAACTATCTGTACCAGAAGGAGCTGATGCTGAACAGATATTAATGTCTAATTTGGGAAGAAATAAGAATATTCATCCAGTTCTTAATCATAAGTTTGTAAGAGAGAGATTTACCCCTATAGAAGGTGAATCAGAAGTTGATGCTGATTTGAGACGTCAAGCTATAAAAGTTCAGAATCTAGAAGTCTTAGGAAGAGTACAAGCAGTAATGCAGGAGATGATGAAGTTTGGATTCATGGATACAAGTACTAAGGAACTCTTATTAAGTGCACTAGGAGATAAAATTTCTAACGAAGATGCATTTGATTTAGTGTTACCGGATATTGCGAAGACTGTACCGGTTTTAGATGTGGATGGAAATAGAAAGCCACATCCTGTATATGATGCCTTATTGGAAGCGTTAAAAGACATTGATGGTAATAATCTAGATACCGTTATAGATAACATCCATAACATTCTTCATTCTGATGTACACAGAAAGAGACTTGTTGATGATACTCTAGACTTCATGGACAACAATGGAGATATATATCCTTCAGAAGATGCTCCTATAGTAATGGAGAAAGTTGAAGAGAGAATAAATAACTTCGAGAAGGCGTTTGTACAAGCGGCTAAAGATATGGAAGGCTTTGTAATGTCTAATCCTTACAACGCAACCATTGTACAGTTAAGGAAAGATGTTATTCAAGTTAAAACTAGCCCCGTATATGACTATTTAGCTCAACTTACTAATACTGTATACGGAAGTAAACTCACTATCTTTGACTTACTAAGAGATGAGAATAGAAGACTAGAGAATGCCCCTTCTGTATCTGACTACGTGTTAGACGGTAATAAGGAGAAGGAAATAGACCAGGCTTTGAAGATTTTAGAAATGTTTGAAGCTATCATTAATGCTAGTTCTACAGTTGATTTAGATGTGGACATGCCATTTGGGCATAATGCTACTATGAATTACTTCTTAGAAACTTACTTCCCAAAAGAAGAGCTATATGGGGTTATTAAAGCAGATGTGGCCGAAACTATGAAAGCTGAATTGAATCTAATAGCTAGACAACTAACATTCTTGAAAGAGTTGTCCAGAATGAATGCTGTTAATCAGTTTAGCAAACATGGCAGAACGGGTCAACAAATATCTAAATTGACGGCTAATATATTAAAGGGTAAGGATAGATATCAGTTCCTAAAAGAACTTAAGTATAAAGACATGCAGTTATTTAAAGATATAGATACTATGCCAACTCCTACTCTTGATGATATTGACAATGTTAGCTATGATAATCCACTTATCTCTAAGGAACTTAGTTCATTACAGAACAAACTGTATGACAACTTCCAGGAGATAGTGCAAACTACTGGAGATTCTCCACAAGTTATATTGAAGGACCTATTCTCTGATGTAAGAAATCAATTCAACATTAAGAACTTAGTAGAACAAAGAAACACCAAATTTAGTCCGGAGACTAAATCTTTGGAGGATTATGATGTTTATATGCTGCTACATGCAATGGTAGCTCTTAAAAAGTCAGATTTTGATTATTATCTAAGAGAATCTCTTGTTGAGACAGACGCTAATTATGCTCCTTTATATTCACAAGAATATGCTGCATATTTGGCTACAGCTATGGCAGTTAATCCGGATATAATGAATGCTGCTGTTAATAATATAGATACTCCTAAAGGAACTTATGGTAGTGAGTTAATACGATACTGGAACACTGTAATGGTAGACGGTATTGGTGGTGCTGGTAAGACAGCTGTTATTGCTAAGTTAATTCAGAACATTGTTAAGAAGTACTATCCTGATGCAGAGATATGGAAAGTGGGACCAACTAAACAACAAGTTGACAATCTTGTCAATTCTTTGGGGAGTGATGGTAAAGCATTTACCGTTGAGGACTTGATGAGTCATGTATTAGGAGAAGACACTTATTCCGAACTATCTAATGATATTACTCACAACAACAGAGATTCTAAACAGTTTACTGTAACACAGTTGGGCCCAGTAGAAATGGCTTCCGGCAAACTTCAAGAATCTTACTTCGCAGCTCTTATTAATGAGGATATAGAGTATAACGACGTACAAACTCCGAGGCTTGTATTTATTGATGAGGCTACTTGGGTAAATAGCCTTTATATGCAACATTTGTCTAATTGGGCACATAAGAACAATGTAACTATTGTTCCACTAGGAGACTTAAATCAGAATGGATATGAGAATCCTACTATCAGTGTCTATAACGTTAAGTCATCTGAATCTTTAATGGTCAGAACTCCTAAGCTGGATATTAGCTTACGTATTACTAATACTCAACAGAATGATAATAATACTACGGTAAATGCGGCTTTGAGTGTGTTGACATTTACTCCAGAACAAATGGCTGATTCTGAAAGTCAAGCTAATGCTGTTAATAATGTCAAAGACACAATAAGTAACATGATGGAGCTACATTATTATCAGGACGAAGACAATATCCTTAATGGAAGTAAATTTGTCACTGCTATTACCGAGGACGATGTTAGACAAATACTAGAAAGGGACGGAGAAGTCGGATATGTGTATGATGATGAGAATACTCCTACTTACAAAATGCTAACTAATATGGCAGATAATAGGATTATTATGCGTACTCCTAAATCAGTTCAAGGTTCTGAGTTTAAACATGCTATAATTGATGTAAACTTCAGTAAGTATAATACAAATACAGTCTCTGGACTTATTGATTATATGAAGTCATTTTATACTATGATGTCTCGTTCTAAGGACGGAGCTTACTTTATTAATAGCAACATGGGAACTATTATCAAAGAAGCTAATTTACGTCAAGATGAATATACATCTACTACTTCTGACCCTTCTGCTGTAATAGATAGATTCAAGGTAATTAGAATGGCTGCATTTGATGCCGAATTAGAGGGATATACTCCTTCTAGGAAAGCCCAAGAGCCACCTATGCCTGAACCTGCTCCAGTTAATCCAGAAGAAGCTCCGGAGCCAGTAAAATCTACTGATATACCAGAGCCTACTCCTACAACTGAAGAGAAACCTAAGGAGGTACAAGCTCCTACATTTATACCGCCTAGCAGAACTATGACTGGCACTAATGAGCTTGAAAATGAGTTCTTAGCAGATATAGAGGGCAAAGGAGAAGAATCTGTTATAGATGAATCATTACTAAGTGAACCTCTTTCTGGAATTAGAGCATACGGTTGGTACATGAGATACGGTATGGCAGAAACTTCCGATGGTAAATTTACTAGAGTGGTAAGGAATGATGTAGTTGATGATTTGAATGTCTTCACTAGAAGTAATGTAGAGTACGATACTAATACATTACAACCTGCCAAGGATATGTTAGTAGACGTTAGAAACTACCTAGCATTTGGCGAGAAGTTTGATGCTGACTTCATTCAGAAACTAAGCGACAATGGTTATAAATACTTAGCTGGATTGGGTGCAGAAGTTTGGAATAATGGTACGTTCAATCTAGAAATCAGGAAAGATGATACTAACGAAGAAGGCACTGATAAAGCTAGAGACAAACAGGGTTATGACTCTACTAAAGTAGAACCTGTTGCGTTCAATATAGTATATAGAATACCCATGGAGAAAGGTAATGATTTACAATTTACTATAGGTAAATTAACTAATCCTGATACTTGGCAGAAATGGAACAACAGTAATGGTAAAGATGCTGATATTGCTGCTAGAATTAATAAGTACAAGAAGTGGTATAAGAATATGCAGAAGGAAATCTTAGATAATCCTAGTACTGTTAAATACCTTGGAATTGATGAAAGCGACATATCATTCTCTGCTGCGACTAGACTTAAGAAAGTTCCAGACCAAACTTGGAACTTGGATAAGGTTAGAGAAGCATTTCCCAATGCCATTATTAGTCCGATGTATCTTTATGCAGGACATGGTGGAGTAGCTATGGTAGATAAGTCTGTAAGAGGTAAAGGTGTAGTATTTGCCACTTCTAACAAACATCTTAAAATTGACGGAGAGAAGGTAACTGAATCTAATCTTGCAGAGATGTATCTAAGAATGCAGAAGAAGCGTAAAGCCGCGCTAGATGAAGCTAAATCTAGAGGTCTTAGTGATAAGGATGCTCAAGCTGAAGTAGCTAAGACGGTACCACCACTTATAAGAATGATAGTGGCTAATTCCAATGGAACCTTTATTGATAATTACTTTAGACTGTCTTTTAATGATTTAGTTCACACTGCCGATGACGGTAAAACTAAATTAGACAAGAATCAAGTAAAGGAATATTTAGGAACATTTGGAAGTAATACTACTGCTGCTAGAATGCTAGTAAGTATGTGGAATTACAGGTCTGGATTAAAGAACTTCATTAAGGCTTATGACACTTACAGACAGGCTAATAACCTTGATGATGTTAGAGGTACTTCTGAAGTTAATGAGTTTAATAGACTAATCGACCAATCTACTGTGGATGGACAGAAGAGAGTTCCTTGGGATTCTTCTATTTATAATGGATTTATGTTTAGACTTACATACGCAGATGCTATCAAGACTAATGCTCCTGGTATGGTAGTAAGACCTATAAATTTAAGTAGAAATGAATGGCAAACATTTGACTCTAACGGTAAAGTTCCTAGAACTCTTACATACGGTGTTTACATAGACCCTAAAGTAGCTCAAGCTCAACTATCTATATTGGATAATCTATTTAGTATATTAGAAGAGTATATTTCATTACCGGGTAATCCGAACTTCACCATAGCTACTAACGGCAGAGATATGGACAATATCTTAGCACAGTTAATAGCTGACGACGGAGCCATAGAGTTAACCGACGGTAAGAATACTTATAAACATGCAGCATCTAATATAGGTGGAATGGGCGGCTCATTCAAAATGGTTGGATTATTATCATCAGTTTACAAACTATTCTCTGCTGGTAAGAAATCAGATGAAAGTTATGTATTCCGAGCTAAGGCTAGAGACGGTAAAATGAAGGAAACTAGGTTAGAGGAGTTATCATTTAATATAGTTAGGGCAGTTAGAGATGCAGGTAGAGATAACTACTTCTCTGTACTAAACAATATGTTTAATGTGATATTCCATGGCACTCCAACTATTAAAGAAGGAGCTGCAACTACTACATATGCTCCATTTATAAATGGAATATATTATACTCCTAGAACTCCGACTTCACATGATAGTAGACCTTCTGATTTCTATCCAACTAGAAATAATGACAATCAATTCTATATTGATACTGCTATAGAAAGTCCTAACTTTGAAATAACCATTGACCCTACTGTATTATCAGAGAGACAATTTAATAAAGGAGTTCCACATAACAGACAGTCAGAGTTTGATAATAACATTACGTTAATTGCTAATGGAGTATCCAGTGCTTTCACTGGCTATACCTCAATAGACCAAATCCTTAATGATGCACGCAATGAATATCTAGAGAAAGGTGATATTGCATTAGATGAAATATTAAAAGGAGTAGCAACTAAGGTAAATACTAGTCTTACTAATGACATAAATAACAGACAGCTATTAATTAACAACGACCCTGTAATTCATCTAGATATGACTGTTGATGTTAACAACATGCCAGTCATTAATAAGGTACATACTCTATTACAGGAAATAAATGTTAAGAGTCCGTCTGTACTACCCAAAACTAAAGACGGAGAGATTGATACTACGGGTATTCAAAATGTTGATTATAGTAGTGGTAATTTACAAGATTTTACAGTATATTTGCAAGGTGGACAAACAATTAAAGGAAGCATTATTGGAAGTGAAGTTAATATAGTTGATACAGTGATGTATGAAGTTCCATTTGACCCTAATAGAGAACAGAAACTCAAGATATTCGAAGATACCATTGGAGACCATGAGAATCTTAGGGAGACCGAAATCATGACTGTTATCCAAGAATTGAGAGCTACTACCTCTCTTACTCCGGAAGCTGCTGATGCACTTCTTGATAAGATAAGATTAGTGGACAATCACTTCGAAGGTTACTTGACTGATGAGCAACTTGACGACCCTGACATATTAGATGTTATGGAATATATTAACAGTCTTGCTAATAATAAGCAAATAATTGATAGTCAGAACTGTAAATTAAATATATAAGAATAATGGCATGTACTAACTTTGACATAGGACTACATAGGATTGATGTCGAAAGTGTCCTTAGAGGAACAGTACTTAAGTTTAGAAAAGCTGAACCGTTGTCTACTACAGACTTCGTTCAGCATTTCTTTACTAACTTGAAAGGTACTAACCTATTCAACCTGGAGAGCGAGGCAGAGTATGTCTCGCTTTCTAAGGTTTTTGAAGATTATATTAAAACATCAAGAATACTCAAAGATACGCAGAAAGAACAGCTGTTAGCTGAATATGCACAACCTCTAGGTCAGAACTTTGGACTTTCTCCTGAAGCAACTACAATTGAAGTAGCTGATAAGGACCTTATTATTCCGGATGCTCCAGAGAATATTAATAACGAGGTTTCCAACTCGGAGAAGAGAATACTTACTCCGTCTCTGAATGATACGTATGGCTCTGCTACAGTAGTAAAAGAGTACATGCTAAATCAATTCAGATATAATATAATTGAATCGTCTTTAGTTAATTTTACTGACGGTAAATTAATTAAGACTACCGATGATTTGAACATATATATTGCTAAATATAAGAATACTATGTTCAAGAATTTGGTCGATTATATTAAAATGACTAATGAAGAAGATGGAATTACTACAGATTTCAATATGCCTAACGCTATCTACATAGATGGAACTCCAGATGTGGAAGGTATGCAGAAAGTTCTTAGACTAGCTGATGAATTGTTTAAGGACATGCCTAGGTCTAAACTAGACAATGCATATGTCTCAAGAAAGCAGAAGTTCGGAGACCTGTATAAGAATCAAATGCTGATTGATGCGTTTAATGCTTGGGCTGTACTGTCAAATGGTAATTTTGATACTATTCTTAAGAATCTATTCGGAAAGAATATGGAGATTAAGAACAAAGGATATATTGGAATAGAGATTCCCGTATCAGTTAATAAATATCAATTTAGAGCTGGTTCTAACATGGTTAAAACCTGGAGAACTAATGAGAATGTGGATGCAATATCTGAAATAGGTAATGTGTCTAGGTTACTTATTGAGCAAACTCCTGTGCTTAACTTTACCACTGGAGAGCAAATAAGGGACAATTACCTTACACTTAAACAGTTCTTGCATTCAATGAATAAGCTTAAAGACGAAGCGAACTTTCTATATTTTGGAGACAGACTGCAAGAATTAGTTATTAACTTCCATTCAGCTCCTAATTATTACTTGAAGAGGATTCTTGAAGAAATTATTAACAATGGGGGAGGTTCTAGAATATTTCAAATAAATGATTTGAATGTATTTAAATCTATTTATGAGAAGTTCTATAATGATAGCAGAGCTAACTCTCTATATAACATTATTAATAACGATTACAAGCAATCCAAAGCTATAACCACCTATGATTTGCTTGATTCAATATCTGGAGTTGTAGATAGAACTAATAATGCTAAGTACATTCAGTATGCCATGAATCAAGACACAAATGACCTAGATTCTATGGAAATTAAACAAACTAATGTCAACAGACGTAAAATCCAGAGAGAGAATGATATTGATATTAGTAATGAATTACGTGGCAACAGACAAGAACTACTTGACAAGTGGGGAGTAGAAGTACATAACGCTACTCTGGGAGACATCTCATTTAAATTACCTTATAATGGCGACACTATTACTCTTATATATAATAGGGCTGCTATTGGTAGTAAAGGTCAAAAGAAACTTGAGTTAAGTCCTTCTGATAAGGCTAAATATGGTTCATTAGATACTATATTAAAAGAGCCTTCATTTACTACACTAAAAGCAATCTATGAAGAGAATAACCCTCAAACTATAACTCCACAGGAGAGACTATATGTATCTTTAGTAGAGTTTATGGACGATTTCATTAATACTAGATTCCTAAATGGTAACATAGATTTACTGGCGGCATTTAAGAATGTAAAAGAAGCAGACAATCTGAAATATTTGACAGAGAATTTAATGTCTCTAGCTAATAGCTCTGCATTTGTAAATACAGTGTATAATGAGTTCGAGACTAACAATCCAGACAACCTAGACCTGTATTCATTTATTAAGACCCTTAAATACTATACTGATAAAGTTGATGAGGATAGTCCGGAAGCTAGGTTTTACTACGATAAATCTTCTAACTCATTAAAAGCTATTGATGGTGCTTTAATTAATACCCTAAATGATTTAGTGGCAGCAGAGCAAATAGTAACTGGAGAAATATTCAAATCTGTTATTAAGAACGCTGAAGGTAATAACATTCCTAATAGTAGAATTGCTAACTTGGCTGGATTGACTAGAAGATACGTTACAAGAACCATTGTAGAGAATCCAAACTCTTCTTTAAAGAATACATTATTTGGATTAAATCCAGGTATGCTTAGAGGCACATCAATTAAAACCGATGTTGTTAGTAGAACTGGAGTTAAGAAGAGTGCTACTAGTTTCTCTGTAGCAGAGATTGGGTATTCTTCAATATTATATGATTTCTATGCTAATCTATTAAGGAAGGTTGATAAAGGGCAATCTAAGACTATTAATGTTCAACCTACTGTGTATTCTGATAAAGGAACATTCGTAATGTGGACCTTGACTGCTGACGGAATCAAACTTATTGACGAGAATGGAGAAGAGTTTACTATTGACTTACTTAGTTCATCATTCTCCGATTTAAACAAAGCTATCAGGTCTACTGTTGGTTCTTACTACAAGAACACGTTTAATAATGTGCTTAATGATTATAGAAATGTGTACAGAGGAAGTCTTGATACGTTCTTACAAAGACTGCAAGAGAATGGACTGACTGATGCTTATAATAGCATAATTGGTAAGCAAGCAGCAGTGGATGCAGAGAATGCCAAAATAGAAGTATATAATGCTAAATTAGCAGAAGAAGTCGCCAAACAACAAGCATTAGCTGATGCGGCATTACAGGCTGGAGATTATATGGAAATTGATGCAATTAATAACTATATATTAACAGAATTACAGCCTAAGGAGCCTATTGACTTAGTAGACAAAATGACATTTAAAGACTTTCAAGCAATATTGTCAGTAACTACTAAAGGAGAATACGGTGATATGTCTTATCGAAATGGAGTCCCTAATATTGATAATGTACATGTTAATAAGGGAGGTTCATTTGTCCTAAATGGAAACAAGAAAGGTGGACTGTCTCCAAATGCTCTATTGAATTTCAATGCTAATGAGTTATATGCTAAAGAGGATGTATATAATAAAATGTTCTTGAGAGAGAAGAAGAAGTTTATCAAAGATATGATTGATAACAATATGACGTTCCCTCTTAGATATGCCAATGGTAGAGTAAATTCTGTTCTAAATAAGGCATTAAATACTCTTATCCCTGCTGATAAGACGTCTTGGATAAACAATAATACTCAAGAGCTAATATTAGCTAAACAAGGCGACAAGGTACTTAGTAGGCTGTCTGATTTAGATAGCGCATGGTTAAGAAATGATGAAGACATTACTTTAAATCCCATTCTCGAAAGGTACTTCTTAGCTGACTTTCTAACTTCAGAGAACTTACGATTAGTTACTACAGGTAGTAGTATAGCACATCCTAATAAGGCTAAATACGGCAAAGTTAATCCTGTATCATTTAATGGTATAGAGTTAGAACAGTCTTCTAGAGAACTTGCAGAATTAAAGAGAAATGTAATTATTCCAGGTACACTACAATACTTCCAACAGAACAGCTTGTTAGGTATTCCTAGAACGTACAGGCTAGCTGTTATGAGTGACGTTGCAGCATTCGTATACAACTTTAAAGGCGAGACATCTACTGTAGATGCACATGACGGTTCTGCGTTCTGCAATCCTATTATGTCTTATTTAGAGAACTTTTCATTACAAGACTCTGCTGTAGGTGATGATAAAAAGCCTATTGGGCATGACTTCAATGGGGATTATGGTACTGCTTCTTTGTTGAAATTTGCTACATTCTCTACATACAATGAAAGAATGAGAAACTCTATGAAATCTGACATCAGTCTGTATAACATGTTTAGAAAGATGTCTGATTTCAAATGGAATCAGTCTGCAAACCAGTTCGACAGAGCTTATGAAGGAATAGACCTTACTAAGAACATATTCGGAAACACTATGGAGCTTAAAGACGTTACTGGTGGGGAAAGAATATTCTATAGGGAAGGTAACAATCATTACGAGATATTAGGTCTTGATAGAGTAGGAGATGGATTATATAATATCAGAACTCAAGCAGTTAATGAATATGGTAATCCAGTTAAGGCTGTAGGAGATGCTAATGTAATGGTTCAATTAAATGTTCCTATAAATTCATTATTCGAATTACATGCAGCCCTAGGTGGAGTGTATAGTGAATCCCTTAGAAACGGTGAACTTGCCTATAGTGATGCTTCTTTGGCTGTTACTGCTAATTATGCTAATAATGTAGGTTGGCATAGGCCTAATGGAGAAATACCTTCTCAGCGTAATACTATTCAGCCGCTTAAACATAAAATGATTGCCTACTTGGTTAACAAGTCTGCAATTAAAGTAGGAGCCCAAAATATAAATGGAGATAGTTCTTGGTTTGATAACAGTCCTTTAATGGAAATGGAATTTAATACTGAAGGTCTTGGTATTCAAATGGATGCAGACCATGTAGTAACTGACCCAGAACATCAATCTACAATGACAGAGTTCTCACAGGTAATATCTGCATTGGAAGCTATGGGATTTACTCACAGTATGGCTAAAATGGCATATAAAGACTTGGGTAGAGTAGCATTATCATCGATAGGCAGCATTAGAGATGCAGTATATACACTTGTTGGAATTAAGCCAACTGATAATCCTGATGTTAAATCTGATATTTATGAAATAGTAGGTAAAGCTATTATTAAGGAGCTTAGTAAAGATGGGAATGAACTTGGTACTGCTAAGACTATTATTGAAAAGGCTAAAGCAGAGTTTGCGTTAGATAGAAAGAATAACAATTCTCATGGAACTGATGTATACAAAATACCATATAGTGACCCTTCTATCTTTGGTAAAACTTTATCTTCGTTTACATCTAATATTAATAAAACTGCTATTAAGAGGAAGTTCCCAGGTATGGGTGCAGTTATGGCCCCTGCATACAATATAGTACAACAATTCCGCATAGGAGGTACTAATTATAAATATGATGATATTTACAGGATTGCTTCCGAACAAGGAATGACTCCTGATGAGTATTTACAAAGTGAGCAAGCTAAAATAGAAGCACAGCCAGCATCTACTATAGATAGATTACTTCCTGGAGATAGAATCAAATTGCCTATTCAAGAAGTAGCATCAGTAGTGGCTAGAATTAGCCAAAATGCATTAGACAAGCAAATAGCTCTTGATTTGGCTGTTAAGAGAACTCTGACAGAACTTGAGAAAGCACAGAATGGAGACGGGGAAGGCGTAGAGATAGCTAAAGCACAGGATAATTATGACAAAGCTGTGTCTGCACAAGCTAAGAATCAAGCCAATTCTTTAATGACTGTAGACCAATATCTAGCTGATAGAGGTTGGAGTATAGAGGGTAGTTACGTACCAGTATATGTAAATGATTTTGATACGTATAACTTAGTAAAAGCTAATTTCTCTCAATTCTATACTGATATTACTAGACCTACAGACTTAAAGCCAGCAGAGATTTATTGGGAAGATATGACCGGTATGAGACATAGCATATTTGATATGCCAGCTATACAAAGGTCATTCAGTGAAAGAACTAAGTATGACGGAGGTAAACTTCCTAAAGCTTTAGATTCTGAAATACAAGCACAAATACAAGCAACATTTACGTTACTGGACAACGGATATATGCCTGTAACTGGTATTCAGAAAGCAGAGTACTTAGCAGACCCAGTCGCATTCAGTGATAAATATGCAGCCAATGGCTATATTAGGGATTTAGGCAATGGAGATATTGCTATTCCTATTCAGAATTTAGTTAATAATCCTGCTGAACTTTCTATTAGTAAACTATATGTAGACCAGTTTAACTTAGGACCTAATGATAGTATTAATGATGTACTTACACAAGGATATCAGTTCTTCGTTAATAGGTATGATAAATATCACGCTCCTAAAATTAAATGGTATGATATTATGTTTACTAGAGCTAATGGTAAACATGTGTATGTTGCACTCGGAGAAACTCCTTCTCTAATGGAACATCTATCGGTTAATAAGGCACTTACTGAATCTGATTTCGTTAGAGTTGGTAATAGTGTTATGAGGGTAGATGAAAATGGTGAGAAGATGTACGAAGCTGGATTCTATGATAAAAGTGGAGAGTATCATGAAGTAGTAACATCTTACAATGCATTAGGTAATAATACTACTGAAGAAGTATTAGTAGCTAAAACTCCTGACAGTGTTATTGATATTTATGGAATGGATAGTTTTGATTCTGTTAAAATTAACCAATACACTAAGAATAAGAAAATGATGCAGCAAGTAATTGAAGCAGGTTCTGAAAGAAATGACAGATTGCTTAAATTACTATTTGATACTTATAAAGAGAACGAAGGAGAAGAGTTCAGTGTGTCTAGATTGGCTTATCAATTAGACGGAATAGAGAAGAATCAGAAGATTATAGATGCCAAGAAGAAGTTTGTATCATTCCAGAAATCACTTGAATTTACAGTAGCTCGTATTCCTGCACAGACAATGCAGTCATTTATGAAGATGAAAGCTGTTGCATTTAATGACTCTGATAAGAATGTGGTACATGTATCTCACTGGCAAACCTGGCTTCAGGGAAGTGATTATCGGCTAAACCTACCGTTTAGGTTAGCTCCATTATAAATATTGTAATCACTATAATAAATCTCGTGAACTGACGGGGAACTCCTTAGAGTCTAACCTACTAAACTAGGGCAGAAATGTACTTAGTGGCAGTAATTAACTACTACTGGTATAGTAAAAAAGGTTAGAATTGGACAATCCGCAGCTAAGCATCCTAGATAAATATATTGATATAAGACTTGTTACTCGACAACATAAGTCCTATCTTTGTATTCATAAGGATGAAAGTTCATCGACTATCCCGTAAGGGAGTAGGAACTTTCATTTAGTGTATTAATTTAAACATTAAATGAAATGGCTAAAAGAAGTATAATTAAAAAGCTTAGTAAAGAGCAGAAGAGTCTTTTGATAGGACTCCTGCTAGGAGATGGAACAATATCTAGTAATTGTGTATTTAAGTTGAGTCATTCTGAAGCTCAAAGAGAGTATTTAGAATGGAAAGTTGGATTACTAGATGTTCATGGAATTAAAAACAATGGCGTTAAAGAGTATATATCATCTTGTGGGTATAACACTGGTAAAAAGGTATTGTATTCACAGATGTCTCTAAATCCGACTATTAAGGCTTTACGACGAACAGTATATACTCCAAAGAAACATATAACCAGGAAATTATTAAATTGGCTAACACCTCTAGGTTTAGCTATTTGGTATATGGATGATGGCTGTATTAATGTGAACACATCTAAGCAGCGTAGCTCTATACAACATACAATTAAGATAGCTACATGTGTGGATGAAGATACAGTCAATATAATAATTAATTACTTTGCCGAAGTGTGGGATATAAAGTTTAGACCTTTTAAAGAAGGTCGTGGAACATATTCAATCGCTACATCTTCAGAACTTGATTGTGACAAGTTTGTAAACATAGTAAGACCTTACATAGAGCAAGTTCCATCATTATTATATAAAATAAGAAGAGATTCAACTAAGCTTGAATTTATAGCGCAGCAGAGAGCTGCTTCCGAAGCGCGAGACACTCTTGAATTAGAGTGATGATATAGTCAGTCTTATATTGAAAGATATAAGGTAAACGGATATTGATAAAGCATATATCATGGGTTATGATTTTGATACCAGCGGACATTATGTAGGTTGGTCTCCGTATTTTAATTTTAATAGTATTGAGTCACTCAAAGCATCCGAAATGCTACCTACTCCTAATGGCAAGTTATATGCATATGGAAGTGGTGGAGTAGATATTACTAACTATCTAAACCAACTTAATAAGGAGAACTTCTATAATCCGAAATCTGTCCCAGTAATAGCAGAGATGCTTAACGCTATTGACGATGCTAGGATATTAACATATTCAGGTGAAGTTGATACCGATAATGCTAATTTCATTCTTAATAGAATTAACAATCATACTATGTATATGACTGAAGAATTTGATGAGAATGGAAAGAAAGCTAGAAACGGTAGACAGAAGATTAGAAGAAGCAACTTACTTCCTGCATTTAGAAACTCTGTATCATCTAAAATTAGCAATATTATCCAGAATTTGAAGAATATGAACCAGGCTTACTCTCCTATTGAAATGGGAGACCCACAAAGGGCGGCTAAGGAATCAGCATCTGGACAAGAAGCTAATAAGATTACCATGACATCACCCTCATCCAAATGGGTAATGCAAATGCAGAATATGGACGGTAAACAGGTAATTGGTATTGCAGCTGTAGGTGAGAAAGTATTCTTTGCTAACTGTTACTATTTCAATGAAGGTGTTAGAAATGGAGACCAAGATTGGTTAGATAATATGTTCTTCTCCACTAGATTTGAAGGCATTCAGACAATGTTAAGTGAGAATGGCAAACCTATAACAGTACCTACTCTAAGAAACATAATGGCTAACGTTAACTTTGATGATTTGGCAGTTAAGAAAGATTATTGGAGAAATTTAATAGTCAGAGCTGTAGAACAGCAATTGTCACCGGAGGATGTAGCTAGAGTAGTTCAAGAGCAATTAGGTATGCAACCAGACCAGTCATTAGTAATTTCTGCATTACTGTCAGCTGCTACTGATAATGCTAAAGAGTTGATTCTTTCTAAAATTAATGCAGGTCCTAATCTAGCTGGTATGTACTTACATATGATTATGTTAGGATTTAGTTTCAATGATATCGCTAAGTTCATGACAAGCCCGACAGTACAAACTGTAAATGACTTGATGAAGGTAAATGTATTTGATGAATATCATGACCATGCATCAGTAGACTCTGTAGTTAGAGCATTAGAAGAAGGTCCTAATATTAGAAATTACTTCGATTCTACTTCTTTAGGTAACTTCTTCAAAAGAGTACAAGAGAAACTACTTGACTCTGGAGAGGAAGCGTTCGATAAGAGAGGTAATTGGATTCAAGCTATCAAAGATAGGTTTGCAGAAGGTGATTCTATTGATGATATATTCCCAGCTGTATCTTATAGAGAACACAGATTCTTGGAAGAATATAAATACCTACAGAAGATGAGAAATAGACTAGACATGGATAGATTTGCTGAATTTAAGAAGGTAAACAGAAGTGCTAGAGAAACAGAGCTGTTAGGAAGATTTTATGGACTAAATCAAGGTATGCCTACAGATTTAGGAGGTAAGATGTCTATGCTAAATACATACGAATCTGCAATTACTAGCAGAGAGCAACTGTATAAAGATGATAAATATGAGAAGGGTTATAATTCAGAAGTGGTTATTAAGAATATCCTGAACGATAAACCTTACCTATCCGAAGAGCAAGTAAGAGCCGTAGTCAACGATGCTGTTGCGCAAGGTATTACTAACGGAGGATTTAGTATGAGGAAATTCCTCGACCCGATGAACTCTGGTTATAAGAAGTCAACTATAGCTTATTATAATTTAATAAAGGGAACTTGGAATATATTCGACATGATTGATAAAATTCCTCACTTTAAGGCATTGTTCGAAGTATATAACCTTACTGATACAACTGATGTAAATATCAGTACCAAATTCAATCTAGTAAATTCCTATAGAGAAGCTCTTATTAAAGAGAATCCTACATATGGTAGAGCTGTTACTAAAGAGCAATTAAATGCACTCGGTGAGCATGTAGACGATGTACTAATCACTGGCTGGCTGGCTAAACGCAACATTACCTTCAGAATGGATGAGGGTCAGAAGTATATCGGAAATGATATGACTCTGCATGATATTAAAGAGGGAGGTGAGGTATTTAGTTTGGCTACTAACGATGGAATTGCTAACTTTAAACTCTGGATGGAAAGAACAGTTATTCCGGAACTTCATAACGGAATGGTTGGAGATAAGAGGGTTCGCTCTTTATTAATCAACCAATTTGTGCAAGGATTAAGTAGGAATAGGCGTACTGACCCATTTACTAGAGGTAATACTACATATATGAAATTACCTATTGATATGATGAACGTAAGAACTGAATCAGACCAAGCAATGTTTAGTAGATACCAGAAAGATTTTGCAGCACTGAAGAGAATTAATCTACAAGGATTACCTCTTACTGACTGGTTCTTCTTATACAACTTGGTTGTTAATAAGCATAAGTATGGTGCTGACAGACTTACTACTTTGCTGAATACATTTGATAAGACTGACGTTAGTGACTTACTAATAGAGTATCAAAAGTATGTAGGACAATCAGACTACGATTTGGATGTTAACATGGATACATTCTCATTAGAAGATGCACTTATTAGAATGGCTCCTATTATTAGTGAAAGTGCCAAGGGTAGAGCTAGAGATAAGTATATTAGAATGAGAAATGAAGAAACAGGTCGTCTTGAACTATATGAAAGGGACGGAGAAGACTACTATGAAGTAAATGACATCCCAGACCCAAGTAATATAGACATGCGAAGGTTATATGACGATTACTTCGTTATTAGAACTCCAAATCAGAATGCTAAAATGAAAGAATTAGTTCTTAATAGGAATGATTCTATGGAGAATATAGTTAATAAGATTAAGAGCTTAATGGAGCGCAATACTATACAAATAAGAATTAATTGTTAACATGAGTTGTACAGTAGAATTTTTAGTACATTCTAACGAGGGAGCCCCTAGCTTATTTAAGCTAGAGGTTCCTGACGTTAGTGAAATGTCTTTAGAAGATGCAATAGGAGCATTAATGGGAAATGTAGAGAGTTATAATGATTTTATTAATGCAGTAAATTCAGGAGGATTTCCTATTACAGCTTTGGATTCCAAGAATCTTGGCAAGGACGGATTACCAATTGGTAATTATAATTTAAATACAATTAAGAATGAGTTCCCAACTCCAAATATTACCTACTTAGTAGACAAGTTGCAAGGGGAAGGTGAAGACTTAAATAGGAATAACATACTACTTACTAATGCTAGATTTAGCCTTGCTTGGAATACCAATTATGGTATATTTAGAGACACTAGTGGCAGTTTGGCAGTTATTAAGCCTAAAGAAGAATATATAGAGACCTATCTAAAGCAAAGATATGTGAATACAGTATTAGATAAGGCTCCTAAAGAACAAGTTCAGGAAGTAAACAAGAATATAGAGTCTGCGTTAAAGATGCTAGCTGCAAGTAATGATACTTCATCTAGAGTGCAGACTATCATGAAATATATAGGATACGACTTTAACACCAACAGTATTCATGGTAATGTTATACCTGCTTTTGTGAATTACTTCTATACTAGTGCTACTTTCAATGATGCATTATATAAGAATGGGCTTGTTAGTAAATTTAATGAGCTGTTTAATCAAATAATAGGTACTCCTACTACTGAAATTCCTTCTTATTCAGATACTACAGTCCAAGTACTAGTAGATAGGGCAGAAGTATCTGGGAACTACTTACGTATATCTAAGAAAGATATGCAGGATTTTATGGATGCTTACAGCTACGGAGAATTGTCCGATGAATCTATAGTATCTACTATACAAGACCTGAATAATAAAATTGACAATGAGAAGTTCTTAGACATTGCATTTATAAGTGATGGGGGAATATTATTGAGAAATACGTTTAAGCAGCCGGAGTTTGACAAGACTATAGTTAACACAGAATACTCTGGAGAGTTAATAGAGCCTATTGAAACTGTAGGGGGTTATAATATCGCTAAATATAATGACAGATATTATATAGACAGTAGGATTGTTACAACTTCAGACGGGCTGAAAGGAGCAGGAGTAGATAATCTCAAATATGCTAGAAGTATTGCCAATAAACTATTAGACAGACCTATAGATTTGAAATCGGTCACTAGTAAACTCAAGAATGGAAGTTTAGCAATACAAAGTTACCAATCCTTACAAATTGGAGACAGATTCTCCGTTTTGGATATAGAATTAAATGATAACATAAAGCTATACAATGACAAGGATTTAGTTAAGAATATTACGTTTAACAACTTCATGTCAGAGCTTAATAAGAAACCCCAATATAAGAAACTAATTGGCATACTTAAAGAGCAGGGACTTAATATAGAATCTATACTTAACACTCAAGAGAAATTGGAGACTTTCTTCTTATTAAAGAATCAATTAAGAGACCCAGACATTCATGCTTCTCTATATAACAGTAAAGTACCTAGTATGCTAACTCAAGACAAACTAGACTATGAGCTGCAATTAATGACAGAAGCTTTAAATACAATTCAAAATGCTACTGAATCTGTATACGAAGTAACTGGGGCAAATGGGGACAAATACTCATTCAGAAAGCTAGAATCAGAAAGAAGTGTACCAGTTCACAAGAAAGTACCCAGGTCATTTAAAAGTGAAATGGTAGAGATAGCCAATCACCTTAGTAAGAACTATGGTATTAATGTTAATGTAGTTACTGCTAGAGAGATAGCTTCTAAATTCAGAGGTGTAATTCCTAATGCTGGAAGAACTAATGCATTTATTTATAATGGAGAAGTCTATCTAAATGTAGACAGAGCTACTACAGCTGATTCGCTGCACGAGTTTGCACATTTAATTATGGGTTCTATGAAGAGGACTAATCCAGGTCTTTATTATGGGCTAGTTGAACAGGTGGAGTCTCTGGCGAACTATGATGATAAACTGGAAGCATTTAGGATGATAGGAGATACTAGAGCTGTTCCTGACTTGAATGAGGAGATATTTGTTACAGAGTTTGGTAATTACTTCGCTAGAATCGCAGAGCCTTGGTTTGAGGGTAAAGAAGCTTCACTAGAGGAAATGGGAAGAATATTTAAAGAGAAGACTCAAAAGACATTCCAAACTAGTGATGATATTAAGAATGAGAAGTTAGGAAGACTTCTTAATATGTCTATAGATAATATTATGTCTGAATTTGGTAGTGCACTTATTAACAACGATTTGGCAGCAGGTTTTGACATGAACTTAGCTTCTGAATCCCGTACTATAACTAACTTAATTCAGAAATTAATAAAGAGTGGTAACTTAAAGGAGAATTGCTAATGGCTTGTTCATATAGTTTAAATATAAATGGAGAAGTTCGCCAATTTGGTGAAAATGGATATCAGGAACTATTTGAGTTTCTGCTGAAGCATAGAAACATGATTGATGGAGGTATTATTAGTGATATAGTACTGAGTCAGGATAATGTTGTGGAAGAAATGGCAGCTAAAATAAAATCTGTCAAGACATCTAAGACTTCTATGTATGAATCAGATGTTAATACTATTGATTTGGAATCACCTGTAACTGCTCAAGGGTCTATATCTGTAACTGAATATTTAGAGACTACCCCTAGGCAGTCTGATAACAATAAGACTATTATACAACAATTTGATAGAGAGGGGTGGAAACGTCAATACATAAATTCTAAAGTGGAAGAAGGTTCTGTTAGAGAGGATGCTCTTGAAGAAGCTAACAGAACATTAGAGCAATGGGATTTAATTGCGGAAGCCGGTAAAGACATACACTCTATGGTAGGTGATTTCTTTAGTAATCATTATAGCCTAGTAGATTTCGTAGATAAGTACCGAGACAGGTATCACCCTGATGTTATTCGTAGTATGTATACCAACTTAGATAAGGTTAAGAAGGAGATATACACATTACATGGTAAGTCGTCTAAACTAATACCACAATTAACAGTAGATGCAAATACTGTGGACGGAAAGAACATAATTGGAGCTATAGATTTGGTGGTAATAGATGAGTTTGGACAACCTCATATTTATTTATTCAAAAGTTCTACTAGTACCATGGCAAGTCTAGACAAAGCCAGAAATGTACGATATAACTACCAACTTGCATTCTATAGACAGATACTAGCATCTAAGGGAGTACCCACTAAAAGTATGGACTTAAACATAGTTCCGATTATTACTGAAGGATTAAGAGAAGATGGAAGTCTGAGGGGGGTTACTTTTGGAGAAACTCAAAACAGATTAGACTATGTTACTAGTAACGGTAATAAACCTCTATCATGGGGAACTGGATATATGTCTGAAATAGCTAATCTACATATCCCAGTCGGAGTAGAAGAGAACACAGTTTATAAGCCTATAGTTAATGAAGTGACAGAAATGTTAGAGAAGTTCTTCCCGGATTCTAAATTAAGGGATAGAAGAATGGATTTAGATATAAACAGTTTTATTAAGAACCCAGAGTTTGTGATAGATAGCCCAGACCCCTCTAAGGGTAGGTACTTCTTTATAGACAAGTTTACTAAAGAGCCTATATACATAAAGGAAGAGTCCGACAGAACTCAAAATGAGGAACTTAGAGAGAAAGTTACAAAGTACATAGAGAAGCTAAGGAAGCATAATAAAGAGAACACAGATAGATTTATGACTGAGCTAGAAAGGGTAGTGTCGGGCAGGCAGCCTATCTCCAAATTGTATTCTACAGGTGGAGTACAGGTATCATCATTTTTAGTGACTACCTTCTCTAAATATACTACTGCTCCAGGATGGTCTGTTGTAAAATTAGACAATTTCAACGAGCTTGGAATGATTGTATTGCAAAACATATTAACTAAACAGATAGATGTAATCTCTTTAAGCTACCATGACTTAAATTCACCCATGCCATTGTCGTTAGGAAGTACTATACTAGGGAGTCACGAGAAAGACGTGTACATAAAAGACCCTTATATTCTTAAATCTACAGGAGGCAATATAGAGTTAATAAAGATAATGGCCGCTTTAAATCAAACTTACTCTCAATTTGAAGACAAATTTAGTATAGGAGAGCTTAAAGTTATTAACCCAGATACCCAAAAGGCTACTATAGCTAGTAATAAATTACTGATTAATGCGTTTAGTTTGCTTTGCAATGAGACTGGGGTTACTAACAACATTAGGAACTTGCGCTTCGCAGATGCTATAGATTTGTTGAAGAATGAATACTTAGCTACCTTAAACGGGCCAAATCTGTATGCTTCTGGACGTAAAGGGCTGGAAGGTATAAGAGATTCTATATATGAGTTACAGCCTGGAATAAATCATTTCACTGTTAACAACTTAATGAACATACAGAAGACTCTAGAGAACAGTTTCCCAGACTTACTTAAGAAGTCTACTCCAGAACAGCTAGCTAATAGAGTGTCTGAAACCTCTATAGAAAGACTTTATATGATGGTTCTAAATGCGATACGCTATTGCAGTGGTCTGCCAGAGGTTCAGCCGGAGCATCTTGCTGAATGGAGTGGAAAGGGCCAAATGTTTAGTGGTTATAAGATAACCAACCCAGACTTAATAACTGAGAATAATATGAGACAGGTAGTACAAACCGTAAGAGGTACCTGGGCTAACCTTACTAGAGATGTTCAGGCTCAACATCAGAAATTTGCTGAAGATGCTGTTAAACCTCTGTGGGAAGCCAAAGGGTTCTCCGCATTAAGACGTAATGCCATTGGAAACCAGAGGTCTCTATACTCTAATATGATTAGAAGAAATTCAGACGGAACCATTAATAGTGATATGCTGTTTCAGAATCCGTATGATAATAGTACGCCTTTAACTAACGAGGAGCGAGAGTTCTTAAAGAAAGCTCTATGGGAGATTAATAAGTGGAGATTTAATCTTAAGGGCAAATCCATTAACTCTCCAGAAGTACAGCAATACATTAAGCAAGAGAAATGGTACTGGATACCTCTTCAGAAGAGTGACAATCTACTAGCACAAAGCATAAGTGAATTAGGGTTCTCTAAGTATATACAGCAAAAATATAATAATTATATTACAGAATTTAAGAGCAATTTTGCAATCTCTGAACATGACTCTTATACAGAAGAGGAGCTGATAGCTAAGAGGGAGTTGATGAATGATTATGAAATGCATAACAGATTTAATTATTCCGAGTCTAGTAGTGAGGCAAGACGTTCAGTTCTAGCCAAATACACCCCTGAATACTGGGAGCAGAACATAGAAACATTAGTAACCAGTTACGAATTGTACGCTATGAGAAAGATTGCATTTGACAAGATATTGCCAGTACTTAAAGCAGTTAAGCTTAAAGTCCTAACCTATGGTAACGAGACTGGAGTTGATGTGGAGAATATTAATAAGGCTATAGATGCATACATTAAAGTTGCTGTGTATAATGAGTCTCTAGTTTCAAAAGAAGGTGAAGAGCTATATAAGTATGTCAAACCTATTAGGAACTTAACTACACAATTCTGTATTGCATTTAACGCTGCTGGAGGTGTTCGAGATATGTTAAATGGGTTCTATAAGAACTTAAATTTAGCACTGTCTGGAGCATTTCAAGACCCGGATTCTAAAATAACTATGAAGGACTTAATAGCAGCTTATAAAATAATGTCCAAAGATATAAAAGATTATCCAAGTATAGTTACTAAAATAGAGCTTATAAATGGAAGGTTTAGGTTAGCTGGATTTGACATGAATAAGATTCAGAAGGAATTAGTTTCTAATAAGTCAGGTCTTGCAAATCTGAGCCAGAAAGCATATTGGATGTCCACAGCTCCTGACTACTTTCATAGAATGGCCTTGTTTATAGCTAGGTCATTACATGATGGGTCTTGGGATGCTATGGAAGTTAAAGATGGGCAATTAACGTATGATTGGAAGAAAGACAAGAGATTCACACACTACGTGAATAATAATACGTCACATCCAGACTACAACAAGGAAAGGGCATTATATCTTTCTATGCTACGAGAGGCCAGCCCAGATGGTAAAATAAAAGAAGGAGATTCTTTACCATTTGCGTATACAGAAGCCCAGATAACAGGTATCAAAACTTTGTCTGATACTGTTTACGGGCACTATGATTACGATGCCAAAATGGTTGCAGAAAAGGTTGGAATGGGATTGTTGTTTATGCAGTTTAGAACATATCTATCTTCAATAAAGAATACTTGGGCCCTAAAACCAGACCAATATAATACTGGGGCACAGAAACATGCTACAAACGAGTTTGGTGAACTGTTATACTGGGACGGAGACGTAATAACTACTAAAGATACAGGGGTTCCTGTATATGAGTGGGGCTCTTCTTATATGGAAGGAATATTATATTCATTAAAGGCTGTATTTGATTCTTTTAGACAAGGTGGAATAGCAGGAGTTAAGGATACAATATTCAATGACCCTACTGGAGTCAGAAAACAAAATCTAAAGAAGTTTGGCAATGATGTACTATTATGGATATTATTGGGAACCCTAGGTAAGCTTCTAATAGACTTATGGGATGAAAAGCGTAATGAAAGTAGAGACCCTAATAGCATGATGCAAGCGGTAGAAGATGCAGCATTCGATGTGTTCGAAAGGGGATTTAATAACTCGTATGATGACCTAACTCCATTAAATGCTATTAGTAGTATTTTAGACAATTCTGAACCTGCCGCCGTGGGATATGTCACTAGATTCTTTAATTCTACATGGGATTTCGTGGCCGGAGACAAATCTTTAGGTAGCTATTTAAGTACCAACATTTCGGCTGTTAGACAGTTCAGAGAAGGTATCAATACTATAGAAGATATGTACGAAGCAGCAGCTTCTGAGTAATCAAAAAAAAATGGCCTGTACAGTAGAGCATTACACTCCACCATACAGGCCATTATTGTTTATTGAAGCACCCCTAAGGTCTCCATCATAGTTGCTACTTTGACAATTAACTCACCGAGAGTTCCGTTATTATCAATAATATAATCGTAGTCATTATAATCATCCAAAGCATGTTCTGAAATATGATTATCTAGTAATCCGGTATCTCTGTTTACCTTAATGACAATTCCTTTCCTATCTTTGATAGCTTGGACTTCATTTGGAAACCTAGTATCTGGCATAATCCAACAAGGCTCTACTGTATTCATGTGTGCGAATACAGTATTACCGTATTCATCAGTACCATAAGTAGGATAACTCTTGAATTTCCTTTCATAGTCAAACATCATAGATTTAACCCATAGGTTAGGGTCAATAGTTCTTCCCACTTCAGTACCTAGTACTTGTAGGAACTCTCTATGAGTCATAGGCTCCCCTTCACTATTACTAATTGGAATATATGTAAATGATTCTTTGATACTCTCTGTCTCAAAGCTTGACTTATCACAACCCAATATAATGGACGCACACTGTTTCAGCTTCTCTGCCCATGGATGTTTCTCCCATACACTAAGTATAGGAGCAATATCCTCACTTTCACAGACAGCTTCAAAGTGTTTAGCATTCAGAGTTACTTCTCCCCATAGTTTAGAAGATTTAAGCCAACTTATATACCGAATGATATTACAAACTGTATCTTTACCGCTTTGCTTCTTACCAACTATACCTATAATCATTCTTCTAGAAGGGTTATTTCATCGTCGCTATACTCACAATCTCTTACTTCTAAATCTCCTAGGTCTACTGTGTCGTAAGCCTTTTCCCAAGCTTCGTCTTCGCTGTCGGCTTCAACTTCTATGTCAAAGCATAGACGACATCTAAGCTGTCTATCGATACTTACATTATACTTCGGCATCAGTAGTAGCTATTACTAACTCACCAGAGTCAATTGCTTTACGAATGTATCTCATTAATGTGATAGGTTTCGGATACTCTGCTAGAAACGTAGTAGTTCCTACATCATCTCTGTCGTTCACGTCTATTGGAAAGACAATAGTTTTATCACCAGCTATTATTTGATAATAAAGTACACCAGCTATAGCATGTGATATCTTAGCTGGATAAGGTAAGGTTACAATTTCTTTTAGTGTCATATTATATTACACAAGATTTTACTAAATCAGCAATCTGTTTACCGTCTGCGGCAGGGAACATAGCTTTAAGCTCTTTGATAATGATTCCCATCTTACTCTTAGGAATCTTAGGCCCGTCTTCACATCCTTGTAATGCACAGACTTCTACCAGCCCTAAAGCAAGTACTTTATCGTCAGGGACCTCGGGCAGAAATTCATTCAAGATAAGAGATTCTGCCATTTCATTATCATATAAATCCTGACGACCTACCATACGATACTGTTCGGCATTATCAATGCGCTGGTCACGTAACTTCTTAATAATGGCTACTTCAGCAGCATTGTCAAGAGGTTTAGCATTCTTAGCAGTTGCATAGTTGCTAAATTCCGTCTTAATTGCACGGAGGACTGTAGTCCGAACAGCATCATGGTTCTTCATGGACTCCATAATTAAGGAGTTTAATTTATCATTCCACATATCATTTCTATTTAAAATGTTAATAACTCGGTTAGCATCCTCATTAGTAATACCTACGTTACCATTAGTTCTTACTAAGAACTTGTTCTGGCAAGACAACATTTCTCTATCATCATCCAAAATTGCATAGACGTAAGGTTCGGTTTGAGAATTTAACCACTCTTGGATTTCTTTACCTCTATGGTCTCTAAAGGGAGTGGTACTATAAATTTGGAACTTTAACCCAGCTTTGTCAAATACTGATTGTAAGTTAGAATCTGCTCTCCAAGAAGAACTAACTATTACCTTACAGTCTGTTTTACTAACTATATCGTTGATGATATCAACACATTTTGGGTCGAAGTCACCTTGAGGATATACATGGTCTTTATTCCATTCTTCGTGATACCACTCGTCACTATTAAGAACTCCGTCTACGTCCAGAAATAAATATTTGTTAATCCTTTTCATAGAATGTTACTTGTCTAGAGAATCCATTCTCCAGTATATCCTTGTCTGGTGATACTTCATTCTCAACATCTGCCGAATATTCTTCTATGTACACTTCAGTATCAACATTCTGTATGGTACATCCAGCAACCCAAACACAATCACCCTTATCCATAATAACTTCATAAGGCAGTGCTGACCTGTAATCAGTATGATAAATTTTACCAGTTTGTCCAACTTCTGTATAAGCGGAGTCTAGGACTACTTTGACCTTAGTGTCTTTAGCTAAAGCATATCCCTTTCCTTCTAATACACAGACACTGGTGTCCAATTTATGTAGTTTGTAATTACTTAACTGTATTGCATACAATGAATGCTCTGATAAAGTCATGGAATACACACAAAGTAAATCACCATATTTGAGGTCTTTTGTATCCTCTCCTACATACTTTATACAATCGTCAAGGTATATTCGCGCAATAGGTTCAGGAGTCCAAATTTGGAAGTTTCCAGAAGGGTCTAGTAAGTCATTATAAACTGGAATGATGAGAGCATCTTCTAGCTCATTTCTGTATCTATAATCTGCTCTAATTGCTAACATACTATCCCAACGTACTTCTGACTCTCTTATGCCTGGATTGACTACAGTACCGTAAGCTCCTTCGACTATATGAGTATCTTTTGAAGAAACCATTCTAACTCTTGTTCCCTCAACAATTTTAAACTTTCCCTTTTTCAGATTCATGTTTCATAAATTCATCTGTTAATTCAACTCCTAATTGACATATCTCTTTAAATGACCTCTCATGTAAGAGGTCATTGTTATTGATTAATGCTAATGTAAATTCAAATCTCAATCTTTCATACTTTTCATGTTGCTCATTAGCTTCCTTTTGAGCTTCAGCTGCTTGCTGTGCAGCTTTAATACCCTCCAGGAACTCACCCCAATCTTTACTGTTGTCCATAGAAACTAGGGTTTAGATATTTCATAGTGTGCCTACGTAATATATTCTCTGCTGTACCAGAATCCCATTTAGATTTGCTTCTTATAAAGGCAATATCCTCACTTGAAGCATTGGTCATAGCAGAATCACGGTCTCTATCTGTCTCAAATCCACCTACATAATGTACAATAGGACAATCATCTATGGTATATGGGTCATCATCCTCGCATAAGTCTGCATTGAGCTCATCTACCATGTCAACATGATAAAAACCGTCTTGTCCAGCTACGCCTACTCTAAACCTAGGTTCAGAGAACATATGATAAATGCACAAAATACATGAAGGACACTCTATATCATCTGTATTCTCCTTAATGTAATTTGCTATGAAATTAGCTGCCATTTCATCACAACCCCTACAATCTCCGACTACAAATTCACAGTCATCGTAATCATTGTTGCATGTATCTATCACATCAACAATTGCTGGAACGTAGAACTTCTCAAATTCTTCAGGAGTTATGTCTCTGTGTCCACTAATGAAGTATGTCATTCAGTAAATAAATTGTCTAAACCTTCTACTTCTTCATAATCTACATAAGTATAAAAGATACCTTCAATGAGATGCTTATGATTAAATGCCCACTGGTAATTATCAAGGTCAGATATTTTAACCCACATGATAGCCTTTACCTCATTCTCCTCTCCACCTAGCTGTCCTTTGATAGCATTAGTAGAAATTCCAATATGACTCTCGTCTACTACAGCCATGAACCTCATAGTGACATTCTGTCTGTTAGAGTCTTTCGGGTCATCGTTAACGCTACACATATAAAGAGCACTAGGTTCAATCTTAACTCCAGTTTCCTCGTAGATTTCCCTAGAGCAAGCTTCTGCTAATGTCTCATCAAAGTCCAAAT